>ERZ827168.5211-NODE-5211-length-11101-cov-6.131812_pt1 | contig 11101 bp, 9 predicted proteins | sample MGYA00519868_ERZ827168 | MGnify/ENA primary metagenome ERZ827168 (study PRJEB31778, sample SAMEA3449271) | human gut metagenome | biome: human gut; feature: human-associated habitat; material: faeces | place: United Kingdom | collected 2010/2012 ...
CTTCATCATGTTTTTTATCTTAAAACTGTTTTTCTTTCCTAATTACCTGGGACAGTTTGACAGCGATTCCGAGAAACAGGAACACGTATCGGGTGAATTGATCAATCGAGCAATTACTCCTTAATTAATATAATTATGATCGAAAGCATTGACACTTCTTTGATTGACTGGTCGAGGGCGCAGTTCGCTCTGACGGCCATGTATCACTGGCTTTTTGTACCCCTGACTTTAGGGCTTGGTGTGATCCAGGCAATACTGGAAACCATTTATTACAAAACAGGTGACGAATTCTGGAAAAAGACAGCTCAGTTCTGGATGAAGCTGTTTGGTATTAACTTCGCGATCGGTGTTGCCACCGGTCTGATTCTCGAATTTGAGTTCGGGACGAACTGGTCGAACTACAGCTGGTTCGTCGGAGATATTTTCGGAGCGCCGCTGGCCATCGAAGGTATCCTTGCTTTCTTTATGGAAGCGACATTCATCGCGGTTATGTTCTTCGGGTGGGACAAGGTGAGCAAACGTTTCCACCTGGCTTCTACCTGGCTGACCATTATCGGAGCCACCTTATCCGCCCTGTGGATTCTGATCGCCAATGCCTGGATGCAGCATCCGGCAGGTATGCAATTCAATCCGGACACGGTACGCAACGAAATGTTCGATTTCTGGGCAGTCGCTTTGTCGCCTGTCGCCATCAATAAATTCTTCCACACCGTATTATCCGGCTGGATCGTAGGTGCGTTATTTGTAATAGGCATCAGTAGCTGGTATCTGTTGAAGAAACGGGAAACGCGTTTTGCCCTGGAAAGTATCAAGATCAGCGCCATTTTCGGACTGGTTGCTTCTTTACTGATCCTTTGGACCGGTGACGGTTCCGCCTATCAGGTTGCTCAGAAACAGCCGATGAAGCTGGCTGCCATGGAAGGCCTTTACGAAGGAGGAAACGGTGTCGGACTGGTGGGCATCGGGATGCTGAATCCGGAAAAGACCAGTTATAAAGATAATGTAGAGCCGTTCATCTTTAATATACAAATACCCAAAATGCTGTCTTTGCTGGCAGAACGCAAGATAGACGGATATGTGCCGGGTATCAATAATCTGATCGAAGGAGGATATGAAACCAAAGACGGCACACCGGCCCTTTCCGCTGCCGAAAAGATCGCCAAAGGGCAACTGGCTATCCAATCACTCGCCAAATACCGCGAAGCCAAGAAAGAGAAAGACGAAGCGGCCGCCAAACAATACCGGGCGACACTTGAAGAAAACTTTCCTTATTTCGGTTACGGTTACATCAAAGATCCGGGCGACCTGGTTCCTCATGTAGGAATGACGTTCTATTCCTTCCGCATCATGGTGATTCTGGGAGGTTACTTCATCCTGCTCTTTATCATTGCGATCATCTGGAGTAAAAAAGACAAGTTCAAAGACACCCGCTGGCTTCAGAAAGTATGCCTGTGGTCGATCCCGCTGGGATATATTGCCGGACAGGCCGGATGGATCGTTGCCGAGGTGGGACGCCAACCCTGGGCCATACAGGATATTCTTCCGACGAGCGCATCTATCTCCAAACTGGCTACGTCGTCTGTACAGACCACTTTCTTCCTGTTTCTGATCCTGTTTACCATCTTACTGATTGCCGAAGTGGGAATTATGGTGAAGGCTATCAAGAAAGGACCGGCCGTATCTACTAACAATGAAAACTAAAAATATACACCATGGATAGTACATATATATTATTACAACATTACTGGTGGTTCCTCGTATCCCTGCTGGGAGCACTGTTAGTATTCCTGCTTTTTGTACAGGGAGGTCAGTCATTGCTCTTTTCGATCGGGAAGACGGAGTTGGAACAAAAGATGCTATTAAACTCAACCGGACGTAAATGGGAGTTTACCTTCACAACGCTGGTTACTTTCGGTGGTGCCTTCTTTGCCTCTTTCCCTTTATTCTACTCGACCAGTTTCGGCGGTGCTTATTGGGTGTGGATGCTCATTCTGCTTTGCTTCGTGATACAGGCCGTATCCTACGAATACCAAGCTAAAAAAGGGAACTTACTGGGCAAAAAGACTTACCAGATATTCCTGATCATCAACGGCGTGCTGGGCCCGATCCTGCTGGGAACCGCCGTAGGGACTTTCTTCAACGGAGCCGAATTTTCAGTGAATAAAGGACAGATGACAGATATTGCCATGCCGGTTATCTCGACCTGGAATAACTCTCTGCACGGGCTGGAAGCAGCATTTGTATTCTGGAACGTTTGTCTCGGGCTGGCCGTATTCTTCCTGGCACGTGTGCAGGCATTGCTCTATTTCATCAACAATATTGACAATAAGGATATAGTGGGCCGCTGCCGGAAACGCTTGATACCGGAAACAGCTTTGTTCCTGGTGTTCTTCCTGCTGTTCCTCGTACGTTTGATGCTGGTAGACGGTTTTGCCGTGAACCCGGAAACGCAGGAGGTGTTCATGCAGCCTTATAAATATTTCATCAACCTGATCGAGATGCCGGCTGTACTGGCAGTTCTGCTGGTGGGCGTAGTGCTTGTCTTGTTCGGTATTATTAAAACAATCCTGTCGCAAACGTGGCGGAAAGGAATCTGGTTTGCCGGGACAGGGACCGTCCTCACCGTACTGGCGTTATTGCTCTGTGCCGGTTGGAACAACACGGCTTATTATCCGTCGTTGACCGATCTGCAAAGTTCGCTGACTCTTCAGAATAGTTCATCAAGTCCGTTCACGCTGAAAGTGATGAGTTACGTATCCATTCTCGTTCCGTTCGTGCTGGCTTATATATTCTATGCATGGAGGGCACTCGATCTTCATAAGATCGACGCAGAAGAGATGGAACAGAAAGACGGGCACACTTACTAAAGAACACGGCGTCCGTACGGGCGGTTCGCAAACCGCCCTTTGCAAGAAACATACCCCATAAAACAAAGGAAACGGCGAAGCTCACGCTTGGCCGTTTCTACATTTAACCGTTTTAAACAAAAAGAAAAAGTTAGTTAAGGCTTAGAATAAAATATCTTAAGTCTTTTTTACTTACTATAGAATGCTTCCTTTAGGACAGCAAACAAATATATGTAATCCGAAGCATCTTCGGAACAATCCGACCGCATTTTTTGTTATTTTTCACAGAACACAGATGCTTTTGTATTATCTTTGCAAACAATTATCCAAGGGATTCCTTTATGGCAGATTTCAATTTAAACATTTTGGGATGCGGTTCGGCCTTACCTACAACACGGCATCTGGCAACCTCTCAGGTAGTAGATTTACGGGACAAATTATATATGATAGACTGTGGCGAAGGCACACAGGTGCAGATGCGCCATATGCGTATCAAATTCAGCCGGTTGAATCATATTTTCATATCCCACCTGCATGGTGACCATTGTTTTGGTCTGCCCGGCTTGATCTCCACACTTGGTATGCTGGGACGCACCGGCGAACTGGTGATACATGCACCCAAAGAGATCGAAAACTATATGCGTCCGGTATTGGATACATTCTGTAAAGGCATGCCTTACGAAGTCCGTTTCAATCCTGTGGATACACGTAGTCATTCGCTGATTATGGAGGATCGCTCGCTTTCCGTCTACTCCATTCCTCTGAAACATCGTATCCCGACCTGCGGCTTTCTGTTTGCCGAGAAGCCTAAAGAAGCCCATATCATCCGCGAGATGACCGACTTCTATCAGGTCCCCGTCAGATGCATGAAGGATATCAAGCTGGGAGAAGATTATGTCACGCCGGAAGGAGAAGTGATTCCCAATTCACGACTGACACGCCCGGCAGCTCCCCCCAAACGGTATGCGTATTGCTCGGATACGGCCTACAATCCTTCCGTCATCCCGATCATTGAAGGGGTAGACCTTCTTTATCATGAGGCGACCTTTGCCGAATGCGACAAGGCACGCGCCAAAGAAACATTCCATTCTACAGCACGGCAAGCGGCAGACATCGCTCTGAAAGCCGGTGTCAAACGCCTCGTTATCGGCCATTATTCTGCCCGTTACGAGGACTTGGCAACATTGCATCGTGAAGCGGAAGAAGTATATCCCGGCACCATTCTCGGAGCCGAAGGGATGGTTTTGCCTATATAATATCGTGGTTTTCTTAAATAATAACTGCCAAATATCCAGCATATTCAAAATTATTCATACATTTGTACGAATTTAGGGTTTCGAATATGAGAATATTATTTTCCATAATCCTGTTGATCAGCGCTTACGTTGGTTTTCCGTTTATTGCAAGTGCGCAGCAAACGGTTCAGGCAACGCATGCCATAAAGCAGGCAGAACCCGATTCTATCGAAATCAGCGCCTACGACAACAAGGTGGTTGTGAAGAATGCTCCCATCGGAAGCAAGCTGGAAATATACAGTGTAGTAGGCATCCGTGTCAAGGAAATCGAGCTGAAACAACCGGATGGCGAATACACCGTTAACATCGCCAAAGGTTACTATATCGTCCGCATCGGCGAAACTGTCCGCAAAGTAGCCATCCGCTAAATACATCTCTGTTGTTTTTGGATATCTTTTTACTTATATCCATCACATCTCATTCTAATTTCCCCAAAGTTTTTTTCACAGTGGGGAAAAGTCCCCACCATAATGGGGAAAAATCCCCACTGCAATGGGCTTATTTCCCCACCCTGATGGAACTTTTATTTCATCCGCACAAGCTATAAGTTCTTCCCGAATAAAACAAACCTCCGTATTCCCAAAAAGAAAAGAGGACCTGCCACCAAGACAAGCCCTCTTCTTCTGTAATTATATATGTATAGGTTAAAAAGCGTAGGAAAGGCCGATAGACGGCATCAAGGCATATACGTTGTAATGTCCGCCGAATGTACGGGGTTTCTTTAAAAGGTCCAGGTCGGTATAAGAACCGTCGCGCCCGAAACCTGTTACATAAGAGAATGCAAAATCAACGGATAAAGACTCTAAAGGACGGAAACTCAAACCGGCAGTGATACCCAGTTTGTTCATACTCGGAGTTTCGGGATTCAGATAATTATCTTCTACCGGAGTTTCGTCGAAATATGCACCTAAACGAAGGTCCAGACGGTTTGTTGCTGCGAACTGAGTTCCCAGACGATAGATACGTGAGTTTTTATATTTCTTCGGGGCATCGATATCATAATCGCTCAATTCGGATGCCGGATAGAAGTTCACAACTAAAGAGTTGTAAGCACCCCAGCCTACAAACTGAACTTCACCGGAAACAATCCAGCGGTCATTGGGTTTGTAAGTCAGGCCGACATTCCAGTTATCCGGCAGAGGCAGTTCAGCAGAGAAAGTAGCCTGGTCCAGTGGAGGAATATTGATTCCGCCCTCAGGAATACCGGGAATAGTGATGCCACTTGCCTGGAGCTGACCAACCAAGCCATTTACCTGTTCCAACAATCCTTTAATTCCTAATTCATTAGCATAGCTCAAACGGACATCACCTTCTTTCACACGGGCTTTCACCTTTGAACGGTAAGATAAACCGACCGTGAATTTATCGTTAATATCATACATCGCACCCACATTGAACCCGAAACGGATACCTGCATCTCCTTTCAAAGAAGCAGAAGCTGCGGATACTTCGTCATATTTAGCCATTTCTGTGACCAACTGGTCAACAACCGGTCTAAATTCCGGCTTTGCTTCAAGTATCGGACCAAGTTGCCCCATCATGCTCTCAGCCAAACCTGTCATGGCACGCGGAGCAATCAAGGCACGATTCAGTTCAATATTACCGAATTCCATCATCAGGCCTGCGCCGATACTCAGGTTATCCATAATCTTCCAGGAAACTGTTGGCTGAATATTGAATGCCTTCAAAGAGATATCCTGCACCAGGTGAGCACCTTTCCAGTCGCGTCCCCAGTTAATCGCACTACCATAAGGAGTGTTTACACTGATACCGGCTGCCAGGAAGTCATAAATCTTGAAACCGGCATATACATATAAAGGAGTACTTGCCTTATTATCCGTTTTTTGTACATAACCATCATCTCCCGTAAACTTACCATTGGCAAACACCCCGGTAATACCGGCCGACAAATCCACGTTCTTATCCATAAACACCAGACCAGCCGGATTAAAATGCATGCTTTCTGCACCCAACTTCATGGCTACACCTACGTGTCCCATACCTGCCTGCTTGGTACTCTGAGCGTTAACCTGGTAACCCTCTGCCGCTGCATACGACATCGGAAGCATGGAAAGACATGCTAAAGCGATAACTTTCTTCATAAAATATTCATTAATTAATACCTCTCTTATAACATCCTCTCAGATGCAAACGCCGGCAAAGATAAAGACTTTTCTTTAATATTGCACACTTTTAACAAGAATGTGCGGCACATTTCCGCATTTATTGTGCAATTACTCCACAGAATAAATAATTCAGAAAATCTCCTTATCTTTGCAACGCAAAGGAACGTTTCCCTTGCCGTGTGCTTGCTGAACCACGTATAAAACAAGAAAAATATGAAACATCAAGATGCCGCTCTGGTATGCTTCTCCGGTGGACAAGACTCCACCACCTGCCTGTTTTGGGCCAAGAAGCACTTTAAACGCGTAGAAGCCGTCTGTTTTACTTACGGCCAGAAACATTCCCTCGAAATTGATATTGCACGCAAGATTGCTGCCGATGCCGACGTGCCGTTCCAATTGCTGGACGTATCGCTAATCAGCCAACTGGCGCCTAACTCGTTGACGGACACTTCTATCGAAATGGATGAAGACAAACCGGCCGACAGTTATCCGAACACCTTCGTACCGGGAAGGAACATGGTTTTCCTGACATTCGCTGCCATCATGGCACGGAGCAAAGGGATTTTCCATCTCGTCACCGGCGTATCGGAGGCCGACTTCAGCGGATATCCCGATTGCCGCGACACCTTCGTCCGCTCGCTCAATGTGACGCTGAACCTGGCGATGGATGAACAGTTCGTCATCCATACACCTCTGATGGACCGAGATAAAAGCGAAGTATGGCAGCTCTCCGACGAACTGGGCGTATTCGACCTGGTCCGCACGCAGACACTGACCTGCTACAACGGCGTCCCAGCCGACGGTTGCGGCCATTGCCCCGCCTGCAAACTGCGCCGGGAAGGATTAGAGAAATACCTTAAAAGGAAGTTAACAGCTAACAAGTAACTGCAAAAATGGATACAAGAAAGAATGAAAACGAACTGCACCTCCTGGGTGGTTCTACCGAATATAAACAGGATTATGCTCCGGAAGTGCTGGAAGCATTTACCAACAAGCATCAAGGTAATGACTACTGGGTACGTTTCAACTGCCCCGAATTCACCAGCCTCTGCCCCATCACCGGACAGCCCGATTTTGCGACCATCCATATCGACTACATACCCGATGTGAAGATGGTGGAAAGCAAGAGTCTGAAATTATACCTTTTCAGCTTCCGCAGCCACGGAGCCTTCCATGAAGACTGTGTCAACATCATCATGAAAGACCTTATCAAGCTGATGGACCCGAAATATATCGAAGTGACGGGCATCTTTACCCCTCGCGGCGGCATCAGCATCTATCCGTACTGCAATTACGGCCGTCCGGGCACCAAATACGAGCAACTGGCCGAACAACGCCTCTTCAACCATAACGCATAAAAGTATTTTCCGGTAGCAGATGCTACAACGTGGCAAATAATTATGTAGATTTGCAATCACTTAATTGTAAACCTACATAATTATTTAGACCATGAGGAATAGAAATTTCACTATCAGGGCAACACTGGCCGCTATGGCCTGCACCGCCTGCGTAAATCTGAGCGCACAACAAAAAGAGTATCCGCAACCGGAAAAGATGACTCCGGGCATGTCGGAATACTGGACGCCTCAACCCAAGATTGTAACTCCGGGAGATATCAAAACAAATTCCGCCCCGTCGGATGCCATCGTCCTGTTTGACGGCAAAGACCTCTCCGCCTGGGAAAGCACCAACGGCCAACCGGCCCAATGGACCGTTCACGACGGCGTATTCACAGTCAATAAAAAGACCGGTGATATCCAGACCAAACAGAAGTTCAACAACTACCAGCTACATATCGAGTGGTGTGTTCCTGAGAATATCACCGGAACCAGCCAGGGACGCGGCAACAGTGGCATCTTCATGCAAGGGATGTACGAAGTTCAGATACTCGACTGCTACAACAACGAAACATACGTGAACGGCCAGACCGGCAGTATCTACAAACAGACACCGCCATTGGCAAACGCCATGCGTAAACCGGGCGAATGGAATGTATACGACATCATCTACACCGCCCCGATTTTCAAGGAAGACGGAACCTACCGCGTTCCTCCCAGCATCACCGTGATCCAGAACGGCATCGTTTTACAGAACAATACGACCATCCTCGGAACAACCGAATATATCGGCTTCCCGAAAGTCGTTCCCCACGGAGCCGGCCCGATTATCCTGCAAAGCCACGGCGATCCGAGCGAATCGATCAGCTTCCGGAATATCTGGTTGAGAGAGTTATAAGAATCAATAAGTAAAGTGTTTATATACGATGAAAACAAATAACCTATTCGGTATATGGCTGCTGTTCCTTTGTGCGACCGTCCTTTCCGGCTGCAACAACTATTTATTAAACGGCAAAGACGGAGATGAGGAAGAAGACAACGAAGAAGTATGGTATAACAATATACCGGAGGGAAACTTCTTTTCAAGAGGAAACACTTTACGATTCTATTATATAGATGAAAAGGGAAACGACCTCATCAACCCGAGCGACCTGAAAACCTTCCCTGTCTCGTGGAACGAAGAGCTGGACAATCCGCTCGAACGCACCTACGACAACATCCGCGATGTCGAAAGCAACACCATCCGCTACAACGGCAATCACAACTGGATACTTTATGATTCGGAAGAACGACTCCATTACTGCACGGTGAGCGCTTACGGAGACGAAAGACAAAGTACTTATACGTTCCCTATCTATGTAAACGGCGATACCGATAAAATGGAAATCACCTATAAATACACAGACAAGGGCGTTGTCGGAGGAAAGTACTGGGGGAAAATCGTTTCCTGGAAATACAACGGCACACATATCTATTCGGATGATGATGAGTACGACAAGAAGATATTCATCCGGAAGTCCGGTGGCAAAACAACCGTTTCTCTCGAGCGATAAGAAATCGGAGATTTCAGTCACACGATAGCACGCAGATTGAGCAGATAGCCGCAGATAATATATTTTTAAATAATATAAATCTGTGGTCATCTGCTCAATCTGCGTCATCTGTGTGCCATCTACAAACTTTATATACCATTGTTATTAACAACAGCCCTTTCCTGTTTATCGGTGAAATTCCCGTATTCGTCTATGAACCACTGCCCTATTTCTATTCTGATTGTATAGTTTTTTAATGTAAAGTAGTTTTGCTTCCGTAACAAGGTAAAAAGAATGTTTAGGTCGCAAAACGAAAGCATTATGAAACAAGTATCTCTAATAATCCTCTCTTGTCTGCTTCTCCTGCCTGCCGGGATGAAAGCAGAAGACGACATGCCGAAGCAATGGACGCTTCGTAATTGTATCGATTATGCACTGGAGCATAATATCACTATTCGTCGAAACCGCATCAACGTCGAAAGCACCCAGGAAGATGTGAAGACGGCAAAAGCGGATTTCCTCCCTTCCCTGAGCGGTAATATCAGCCAGCGTATCGTGAACCGTCCGAACAGCGCGAGCGGCACCATCATCAGCGGCGACAACATCACCACCAGCGAAAGCAAAACCTCGTACAACGGCAGCTACGGCATCGATGCAAACTGGACCGTGTACAACGGAAGCAAACGGGTGAACACGCTCAAACAACAGCAACTGAACAGCCGCGTGGCCGAACTCACCGTCGACGAGAGCGAAAACTCCATCGAGGAAAACATCACCCAGCTCTACGTGCAGATACTTTATTCCGCCGAAGCCGTGAAGGTGAACGAATCGACACTGGAAGTCAGCCGGAAAGAGTTTGAACGCGGACAGGAACTGTTCAACGCCGGAAGCATCGCCTCCAGCGACCTCGCCCAACTGGAAGCACAGGTCAGCAACGACAACTACCAGCTGGTCACTTCGCAAACGACCCTGCAAAACTACAAGCTGCAACTCAAGCAACTCCTGGAACTCGACGGCGACTTCGAAATGGACCTTTTCCTGCCGCCACTCGACGACAGCAGCGTGCTGATACCGCTCCCTACCAAGGATGACGTTTATCAGACCGCCCTCAACCTGCGTCCCGAAATCGAATCGAGCAAGCTAAACATAGAGGCCTCCGACATGAACATCAAGATTGCCCGCGCCGGATACATTCCGAGCCTGAGCCTCAGCGCCGGCATCGGAACGACCAATGCCAACGGCAACGACTTCAGCTTCAGCGAACAGGTGAAACAGAACTGGAACAACTCGATAGGGCTGACCCTGAGCATCCCCATCTTTGACAAGCGGCAGACCAAAAGTGCTGTCAATAAAGCCAAACTGCAACGTCAGACCAGCGAACTGGACCTGATGGACAACCAGAAAACGCTTTACAAAACCATCGAAAGCCTCTGGCTCAGTGCCAACAGCGCACAGCAGCAATACGTAGCCGCCACCCAGAAACTGAAAAGCACACAGGCCAGCTACGCCCTTGTCAGCGAACAGTTCAACCTGGGCATGAAGAACACCGTGGAACTGCTCACGGAAAAGAACAACCTGCTGAGCGCACAACAGGAAACGCTCCAGGCCAAATACACAGCGATCCTGAATGCAGGCCTGCTGCGATTCTACCAGGGAGAAGAAATCGACCTGCTCTAAATTTCCAGTAAAGAAAAAATAAAACAGATAAAAATATGAACAAGAAACTTATTATCGGTATAGCAGGCGTGCTGGTCGTAGCCGGAGGAATCTGGTTCTTCACAGGTAAAACGTCGAAAGGCGGCATCCGGCTCGAGACAGCCAAAGTAGGCCGCAGCTCCATCTCAAACACAGTAACGGCAACCGGGACAGTCGAACCGGTGACCGAGGTCGAAGTCGGTACACAGGTATCCGGCATCATCGACAAGCTCTATGCCGACTACAACGACGTTGTGAAAGCCGGCCAGT
>ERZ827168.5213-NODE-5213-length-11094-cov-2.790017_pt1 | contig 11094 bp, 7 predicted proteins | sample MGYA00519868_ERZ827168 | MGnify/ENA primary metagenome ERZ827168 (study PRJEB31778, sample SAMEA3449271) | human gut metagenome | biome: human gut; feature: human-associated habitat; material: faeces | place: United Kingdom | collected 2010/2012 ...
GGGACAGTGGAGAATGTGCAGAGCCTCCTGAAAAAAGACATCGACGAGGTGGCACGCAGAGGCTCGAAACTCTACATCGGTGAGTTCGGCGCACTCAAGTACCCTGCATTGGAAAGCCGCTGCAACTGGCTCAGGACAGTCGCAAACTACTGCCGTCAGAACGGTGCAGCATACACTGTCTGGACGTATGCCGGAGACTTCGGAATGTTCAAGACTGACGCGCTTGACCTCAATCTTCCCGGAGACCTCGACATGGATGTCGCTGCAGCTCTCGGATTCGGTAATGGGACCGACAAGACAGTTCCTGGGACGGTTGTGGACTTCAATGTCGTGAACTTCGAGTGGTAGTGATTTGAATATCTGGCCTCAAAAATCTGATTCAAATCTGAAAATGGATGACTCTTGGTTGAATGCTATAAAACGTTGTAAGATAATTTATTGATTCTGTTCATGAATAACAAAAAAATGCTTTCAGACGAACTCCTCACCCGTTGGCTTTCGGGTGAGGCTGACGAGAGGGAACGTGAGGCTGTTGCCGCATGGGCCGGCGAGTCCCCTGAAAGGGAGCAGGAACTCCTCGAAATGAAGAAGGTTTTTCTCGCGTCCTTCATCCAGAACGGAAATTCCGAGTCTGCCGGGAAGAAACGCTCTAAGGTCCGCCGTTTACTGCTCGGTTCGCTCTCCGCAGCCGCTGCTTCGGCGCTGCTCATTGGGGTGGGATATATGACCTCATCCGAACTTCATCCGCAGCCTGCACTTTCAGCTCTGAGCATTTCAGCCCCTTCAGGACAGACCTCGTCCATGATGCTTTCCGACAGCACGACAGTGTGGCTCAACTCCAATTCCGAACTTCAGGTAGCTGATGGTGTGAAAGGGGAAAGGACTGTTGCCCTCAGGGGAGAGGCATTCTTCGACGTCGCAAAAGACCCCGAGCATCCTTTCGTCGTCAAATGCGGACAGAGAAATATCCGTGTGCTCGGAACAAGTTTCAACGTCTCCTCCTACTCTCCGGAGCATTTCGCGATAGACCTTCTTACCGGAAAGGTGGAGATGAGCGACGAAAACGGATTCACCTGCACGCTCTCGCCGATGGAAAGGCTGGAGTTCAACGACGGGAAATACTCCAAGACACGCATCGGCTCGACCGAAGAACGTGGATGGATGGACGGATTCTATCACTTCAACGACATATCCCTCAGAGATGTAATCCGCTCCATAGGAAACTATTACAATGTCACCATCGGCTTTGCCGACCCGTCCCTCGCCGACCTCCGCTGCTCCTGCACCTTCCGCAAGGAAGACTCGCTCAGCCACATCCTCAGCGTAATCTGCAAGGCCTACAAAGGCGAGTTGGGATATCGTATAAGTCCCGACGGAGATAGTGCGGTGATTTTTAGGAAATGACAGCTTGCCTACAACATAAGACAAGGCTCAATACATAATTATACTCGAAACAAATTAATAGCTAAATACAGATGAAACTCAAAAAGTTCGCACTTATGCTTGCGGCACTCCTCGTGACCGTCGGCGTATATGCCCGGAACTTCACTTATTCGGGGACTCTCTCCATTTCGGAGGCCTTGAAAGTGATTGAACAGCAGACCGGGTACCTGTTCGTCTACAATCCGGAAGAGATTCCGCTGGGCGAAACGGTCAAACTCAGCCTCAAGGACGCTTCCATAAACGAGACCCTTACGGCGGTCTTCAACGGAAAGGGCGTCAAATGGGAAATCAACGACAAGAACATCATCCTCAACAAGGTCTCTTCCACTCAGGTGAAAGGCAAGTTCAGCATGGCCGGCGTCATCACTGAGGTGGACGGCACTCCGGTCATCGGTGCGGCCATCCAGACCGTCGGCAAAAGCGGCGGAGTCGTGACAGACCCGGACGGACACTTCGTATATGACGGACTTTCCGACGGCGATGTCCTCCACGTGACCTGCCTCGGCTTCGTGGATAAGGATTTGAAAGCCTACAGGACAGACAACGCAAAAATCGTCATGGAGGCCGAGAGCCAGATGATGAACGAACTCGTCGTCATCGGATACGGCTCCCTCGCCCGCAAGGACGTGACCAGCTCCATCGTCTCCCTCTCCGGAGGCGACCTCGTGAAGAGCACCGGAGCAGGCGACCTCGCGAAATCCCTCCAGGGAAAGATTCCTGGACTTGTGATCGGACAGGAAAAGGGCGTCAACTCCTCCGCGACAATGCAGCTCCGAGGTATGGCGTCAATCGTTGCCGGAAACTCTCCTCTGGTTGTCATCGACGGATTCCCGGGCGGTGACATCCGTTCAGTGAACCCGGACGACATCAAATCCATCGACGTCCTCAAGGATGCCTCAGCAGGTGCCATCTACGGAACCCGTGCTGCAGCCGGCGTGATCCTCATCACCACCAAGAGCGGCAGCAACACCGACGGTGTCCTCGACGTTTCCTACAGCGCGGACCTCTCCTACAAGCAGGCCTACGGCAAGCCTCAGATGCTCTCCGCGGACGAATACCGCGAACACAATGTCGGCCCCGACTACGGCTCAAGCACAGACTGGTGGGACGAGTGCATAAACAGGAAGAACTTCTCACACAAGCATAACCTCGCAATCAACTTCGGTACACAGAAGGCGAAGGTATACTCCTCCTTTTTCTACGAGAAGATGGACGGACTTGCAAAGAGCGAGAGCAGGGACGACTTCGGAGGCCGTATCAACGCCTCCTACAACATGTTTGACGGCTGGTTCGAGGCCAAGGCCAACATCGACTACCGCCAGACCAAGCGTTCCTACTCATCCATCAGTTTCGGACAGGCACTTCTGAACAACCCGACCCGTTCCCCGTACGACAAGACTTCGTCCACAGGCTACAACGTCTGGACAGACGATGACGAGGACTACAACATCATCGCTGACAACGCCCTGAACGAGTCCGGCGGAACAGACATCTGGTTCAAGCCCGAGGCCATCCTTAAACTCAACATCCTGCCGGTGGAGGGACTTTCCTACCAGCAGACCCTCGGCTACTCCAGCAACCGCTACGACGGCAGCGGCTACCGCTCGATGAACCACCGTCTCAGCCTCAAGGAGGCTCTCAACGGAAGGGCATATTTCGAGAACACCCGCACAGACCAGCTCAATGCCGAAGGATATTTCTCCTACGACAACACTCTCGGGGGCAAGCATAAGATAAACGCCGTCCTCGGATATTCCTATCACCAGTACGACAAGTACAGCACCTCCATGGCCAACAGCGACTTCTCAGTCGACGGCATCGGTAAATGGGACATCGGAAAAGGCTCCGAACTCAACGAGGGACGTGCCTCCATGTCTTCGCACAGGGACGTGACCGAAAGGCTTCTGGCTTACTTCGGCCGTGTGAACTACACCTTCGACGAAAGATACATCATTTCTGCAACCTACCGCCGCGAGGGCTCCTCGAAGTTCGGTGCGAAGAACCGCTGGGGTAACTTCTGGGCAGTTTCGCTCGGATGGAACATGAAGAACGAGTCATGGCTCCAGAATGTGAAGTGGCTCGACGAACTTAAGATCCGCGGAGGCTACGGTGTCACGGGAAACAACAGCTTCAGCGCCACATATTCCGGAAAATTCATCAGTGCGGACGAAAACCGCTGGATCATGCCTGACGGGAAATGGCTCTATACCTACGGACGTCAGGAGAATGTGAACGAGACCCTCGGGTGGGAGACAAAAGGCGAGTACAACCTCGGTCTGGACTTCTCCCTCTTCAACGGTAGACTCTACGGAAGGGTGGACGGCTACTACAGGCAGATCAAGGACATGCTTTTCTATGTCCGCGTCCCGGTGGGAATCTACATCAACTCCTATCAGTGGCAGAATGTCGGCTCGATGATGAACGCCGGCTGGGAAATCGAACTCGGCGGAGACATCATCCGTGGAAAGGATTTCACCTGGAGCACAGATCTCAACCTCTCCCACAGCTACAGCAAGGTCATCTCGATGGACAACCAGGGAACGACCTGGACAGGAGGACAGCTTCCTGGACCTAACTCTCCGGGTACTTCAATGGTCCTTACCAACGGCAGCGTCATAGGAAACTACTACATCTACGAGTTCGCCGGCTTCGACCGCAAGGGCAATTTCCAGCTCCGCAAGCAGGACGGCACAGTCGTAACCAACGGCGCCTCCAAGAACCCTGACGACAGGAAATACATCGGCAGCTTCGTACCGAAAGTCATGATAGGCTGGAGCCACAGCTTCAAGTACCGCGACTTCGACCTCGGCATCAACATGCACAGCTGGCTCGGATTCGACGTCTACAACACCTACGACATGACGCTCGGAATCGCCGGCCGCAACGGTGCGCTCAACGTCCTCAAGGACGCCTACGACCGCAACGAGGCCATCAAGGGCGAGAAGCTCATGTGCGACTACTACCTCGAAGACGGCTCATTCCTCAAGATTGACGCCCTCACCCTCGGCTACAACCTCAACCTCGGGAAGTACACCAACGACTACCTCAAGAGGCTCAGAGTCTCCTTCACAGTCGGCAACCCGTTCATAATCACAGGCTACCGCGGACTTGACCCTGAGGTCAGCATCACAGGCTACAGCGGCGGTGTGGACAACTACCTCGACGCCTACCCGAACTACCGCACATATTCGTTCGGACTTCAGCTCAACTTCTAAGTAATCTATATCCCCTCCGGGGGAACAAAGAATAGACAATAAAGATGAAAAGCAATATAATCAAAAGTATTCTGCTCGGCGGCGCAGTCCTCACGGCTGCGGCATCATGCTCAGTCGAGCCTACATACCACTCAGAGGTGGCTCCGGACACATACTACTCCTCTCGCGAGGCCGTGCTCCAGAGATTCTACCGTCCTTTCACCCATGCGAGATGGACTTTCGCGCAGATGAACGGCTACTTCGACCTCCAGGAGTTCACTGCAGACGCGTTCTGCAGCCCTGTAAGGGGGACGAAGAACACTGACCGCGCGGAGCACTACAAGCTCCACTACCATGACTTCATCATCGACCCTATAGCAAACGGCTGGTCAGACCTTCATCAGTGCTACATCACGAGGATGCAGGGCGTGTCCCGCTGCTGGGCCGCAATCTCCGACCTCAGCGAGGTGGACTTGGACAAGTTCGGATTCACCGAGGCGGACTGGAACAACTGGCGTGCACAGCTCTCCACCATGGCTGCGCTCTACTACCTCCAGCTCCTCGACCTTTTCGGCGGAATGCCTCTCTACTCCGAGAACGCCTACGTCGAGAACTACCGTTCCTCCGCTGAAGATACCTTCTACTTCATCGAGAACCTTCTTACCTCGTCACTTCCGAACCTTGAGAAAAAGACGGTGCTCGGCGGAACTGAAAGGGGAGACGTCCGTCAGGCCATGGGAGCTCATGTCCTCATGCAGCTCTACTTCAACGCCGAGTCATATATCGGAGTGCCGATGTACGACAAAGCCGCAAAACTCGCTGAAGACATCATCGGCGGCGTGTACGGAACCTACGACCTCGACTCCGACTGGACCCAGACCTTCGGCTTCCACAACGATCTCTCCAAGGAAATCATCTGGTCCATCCCGAGCGAACGTTCCCAGCTTGAGACCGACGGCTTCTACCTCTGGCAGTACTCCATGCCTAACCGCATGAGGTTCTACTTCAACGGAAAGAACAGCGGCGACGAGAAAGGTCTTCCTTCAAGCAGCGCCAACAACTGCTGGTGCCTCCAGCCATCGCTCGACGGAAACGGCAACCGCTACACCTACAAGCTCGGTTCTCCTTTCGCAAAGTTCAACGACAAGGACGTGAGAAAGAGAATGTACCGCTATCTTGGCAACGGCGAATATGAGGGAATGTTCTTCTTCGGAGAACTCGTCAACCCTGACTATCCGGACTGCAAGGTGCTCGGAAGGGAGGAATACAGAGACCAGGTGCTCAACCTCGTGGACCAGATCGCACACAAGAGCGAAGGCGGCACGGAAAGCACCATGGAGACCGGTGAGGAGAACTCCGGAATCAGGATGGTAAAGTACTCACCGCGTCCATACCTCGACGAGGTGAACCTCCTCTTCAATCCCGACATCCCTGTCCTCCGCCTTTCAGAAGTATACTACACCCTCGCGGAGTGCAAGTTCCGCTCCGGCGACACCCAGGGCTGCGCAGACCTTATCAACCATGTCCGCAAGCGCTATTTCGAGGACGGAGTGGACCCTGGCCCCTTCATAGGGCAGGCCGTCCGGCGCGCCGCGCATCAGCTCCGCCAGCTCAGGGAGCTTTTTGACCATTGCACAGTTGTCGCAGACGAGCAGGACGGGCCTTCCCTGCAGATAGACCATATACTCGCCGAACATTTTGCGGTATGTCACGTCCGGGAACTCCTCCAGCTGGTCCAGAACGAACTGCATGTATTCCTTTGAGGTACTCATCGTAACGTCTCCGTTTTGCAAAGAGCCGCCCCTTGCGAGGCGGCTCTGAATTTTCAATTTTTACACTTCCCCTCCGCCCTCGGGCTTCGGGCCGCCGGGCTTGCGGTGGCCGCGGGAGCGGCGGCGGGGTTTCGGCTTCTCGCCGCCATGCGGGGCATCGACAGGCGCTGCCTCGGCGCGCGGGGGCTTCTCACCCTCGGGCTTCGGCGCTCTGGGCGGACGCTGGCGGCGCGGGCGCTGCTTCTTCGGCTCGCCCTCGGCCTGCTCCGGCCTTGCCTCGGCGAGCTTTCTCGCCTCAGCCGGCTTTTTGCTCTCAGCGGGCTTCTTCGGTTCGGCAGGCTTCTTCGCCTCGGCCGGGCGTCTGGCCTCCTGCTCCTGCGGGACCTCGCCCTCGCCCTCATGTCGGCGGCCGCGTCCGCCGCGGCGGCGGCGCCTGCCGCGCTGCTGCTCGTTCTGAATGTCGGCCTCGTTCGTGCGGGCCTCTTCCAGCACGGCGGCGTTCTGGCGCATGACGACCGGCTCGAGATAGGTCTTGAGCTCGGGAGCCTCCTTTTTGCGGCACTTCTGCGGATTGCCGGAGATCGGCGCGAGATCGTCCGGAATGGGTGGGTCGGTCTTGCGCGCCTTGCCGTTGCGCAGAACACAGATATCGCAGTTGTGGTGGCAGACGATGGTGTCGGGCTGCTGCTCCAGCCGGACGCGGACGCACTGCTTGAGCAGATTGACCTCCGTGACCGTGCCGCGGCCGTCCGGCGTGTCGACGAACGATTCGTTCTTCGGGCTGGTCTTCAGCAGCTCCTCATAGGTCTCCTGCTCGTAGTTCAGGCAGCACATCAGTCGGCCGCAGGTGCCGGAAATTTTCGTGGGATTCAGGCTGAGGTTCTGCGTCTTGGCCATCTTGATGGACACCGGCTGGAAATCGTCCAGGAACTGGCGGCAGCAGAACGGGCGGCCGCAGATGCCGAGGCCGCCGACCATCTTCGCCTTGTCGCGCACGCCGATCTGCCGCAGCTCGATGCGGGTGCGCAGCACGGAGGCGAGGCTCTTGACCAGCTCGCGGAAGTCGACACGGCCGTCAGCCGTGAAGAAGAACAGGACCTTGCTGCCGTCAAAGGCATATTCCGCCGAGACGAGCTGCATTTCCAGCCCGAGGTCGGCGATCTTTTGCTGGCAGACGTCCATGGCGCGCTTTTCGCGGCGGCAGTTCTCGGCGTGGACGCGCTTGTCCTGCTGCGTGGCCAGCCGCAGGATGGGGCGCAGCGGCGGAGTGACCTCGCGCGGGTGCACCATGTGGTTGCCGCGGACGCACTGGCCGAATTCGGGCCCGCGGGCAGTCTCCAGAATGACCTCGTCGCCCGTTGCGATCTTCAGCTCGCCGGGCGCGAAGAAATAGACCTTTGACCCGGAACGGAACTGCACGTCGCAGACCTCGACCATGGGGTCTTCCGCCGGGGCGGCCGGCTCTTCGGGGATTTCGGGGATGAGGACTTCGTCGGCAGCAGGCGGCTCTGCGAGCTCTGCCGGGGTCTCCGTGGTCTCCCTGGGGACCTGCTCAAATTTGGGTTCTTCCATGAAAAGCTCCTTTCCGTATGAACGGGAAAACATCATAAAATCAAATCAGCTTGTCAAAAAAGTCCCTCCAAAGCTTTTGGCCCGGCAGGTTTTTGACAGTCTGCAAATACTGCGTTCACCGCAGCTTTACGGTCAGCGCGCCGCAGATCGCACCGGGGCTGACATTGCCCTCCAGATCGCGCAGCGCAAGCCGGATCGCCTCGATCGCCTGCGTGATATCCGAGACGGGGCGTGCTTCCGCGATCTGCGCGCACTCGGGCCGCAGGGGCGGCAGCCCGCTGCGCGAGGTCAGGGCAGAGACGAGAAGGGCCTGCCACTGCGTCAGGATGGGGCGGAGCTGCTCGCGCTTCAGCCGCTCCATCGGGGCGAGCACCTGCAGCAGCTCCTCCGGCCGCCGCGCGCAGTAGGCGCGGACAAACGCGGCACTCTGCGGCAGCAGCCCGGCGTCGTCCCGCAGAATGGACTCCGCCCGGCCGAGATAGCCCCCGGCGCGCACGCCGGCGGCGCGGAGCGTGCCCTCCGGCACGTCCGGGAAACGCTCCCGCAGCGCGGGAAGCAGTACGGCCTCCGGCAGCGGCGACAGGCGCAGCTCCACACAGCGGCTGCGGATGGTCGGCAGCAGCTGCTCGGCGTGCTCCGCCAGCAGCAGGAACGTGCCGTAGGGAGGCGGCTCCTCGATGCTCTTGAGCAGGACGTTCTGCCCCTGCTGGTTCAGGTCCTGCGCGCGCGGGAACAGATAGATCTTGCGCTGCCCTTCGTTCGGGCGGATATACAGATCGGTGCAGGCATCGCGGACGAGCTTGACGGGAATGGTCTTCTTCTCGGGGTCATCCACGATGCAGATGTCCGGGTGCGCGCCGTCAAGCACCTTGCGGCACTGCGGGCAGACGCCGCAGGGGCGTTCGCCGGGCGCGGTGCACTGCATGGCGGCGCAGAGGATACGCGCAAGCGTGTGCCGCCCGGAACCCTCCGGCCCGGTCAGCAGGAAGCTGTGCGTCAGCTTGCCCTTGGCCTGCAGCGCAGAAAGGCGCTGCTTCAGCGTATCGTTTCCCAAAAGCGCCGCAAGCTTCACGCCGTTCCCTCCTGTTGCATACTGATCTACTATGTAATTATACCGTTGAACGCCTCTTTTTTCTACCTTTATTTTTGAAAATACGAAAAAATCGGGGCCTCCCGGCCCCGAATATCTTCCCTTTTCTCCTTCAGCTCTCCATCTGCTTTCCCAGAAAGCCCGCGAACGTCTGCGCGAGCGCCTGCTCCGACTCGGTCGGCGCTGCGTCGTGCTCGCCCATGAGCAGCATGACGCAGCCCATCAGGTCGCCCTCGGCCACGATCGGCGCCGCCACGCCGAGGTGATAGCGCTCCACGGACTCCGCCGCGCGCAGACGGCTCTCGCCGCCGTGGTAGCGGTAGCTGCGCCGCTGCTCCATCAGCTGCTCCAGCTCGGCGGAGTTGCGCTTTTCCAGAAGCTCGCGCTTCGGCGCGCCCGCCACCGCAATGATGGAGTCGCGGTCCGCCACGGCCGCGATGTGGCCGGTGTTCTTGCCGATGGACTCGCACAGCTGCGCCGCGACCGCCTGTAGGTCCCCCATCGGCGAATATTTTTTAAAAATCACCTCGCCGTCCTTCTCCGTGTAGATTTCCAGCGGGTCGCCCTCGCGGATACGCATGGTACGGCGGATCTCCTTCGGGATGACGATCCGCCCGAGGTCGTCAATGCGTCTGACGATGCCGGTTGCTTTCATATATTGCTCCTCCACTTTATGCGTTCGAAATCACATTGCTATTGTCTGCAAACAATGGGGAATTATGCGAATGGAAGACAAGGAAGGAAAAGGAAGGGCGCGTGTCGGAATTTGTCGGGCAGAATATGGTGCATTTTTCAGAAATTGAAATTATTTTATGTGCCGGGATATGGTATAATCGGGTATCGTGATCGATTCAAAATCTGAGCACAGCGAGGGAGGGCATAATATTCTATTACAAAGCTAATTAATATTTCCATTTCGGACAAGATCACCACGAAAATTAAATTGTCAGAAACTGGCTGATTCAGGACTTCGGCGTATGCTCTTTCTCGGATTTTGTTTATATATAGTAAATTTCGGAAAAGTATCTCATCAAGCATTCCAATGCATCCGCCCTTACAATGGGCGCCGAATGTCCGCTCCGTATCACACAGGTTCCCTTGCGCAAATTCCGTCTATACTGCCACCCCACCGGGCCGCAGCTCCGCGCTGCGGCCTTTCACACATCTCCACACATATTTTCTGCTTTCCCCTTGCGCATTTCCGCCGTTTGCGTTATAATTAAATAGGAAAATAGTCATTTCTCATACCATTTTCTCCAGAGTATGACGAATTACAAAGATTTTTGAGATTCCCTTGCCATCGGCGGGGCGGATAGGAACGAAGCTGCATGTATAAAAGATTTTGGAAACGCTTTATTGATACACTTCTCTCGCTGATTGCTTTCATTATTCTTTCACCCCTGCTTCTGATAACCGCACTCGCAGTCAAGATTTCCTCTCCGGGGCCGGTACTGTTCAAGCAGCAGCGGCTGGGCCTGCATGGAAAGGTCTTCACCATCTATAAGTTTCGCTCTATGACGGACGGTGCGGAGCACACCGGCAGCGGAGTTTACAGCGGGAATGGCGACCCGCGCGTGACAAAGGTGGGAAAGATTATCCGGGCAACCAGCATTGATGAGCTTCCGCAGTTCATCAATATTATTGTGGGCGATATGGCCATTGTCGGGCCGCGCCCGCCGCTGACCTACCATCCTTGGCCGGTAGACCAGTATAGCGAGGAGCAGTTCCATATGTTTGACGTTCGCCCCGGCATCACCGGCTGGGCGCAGGTACATGGCCGCAAGGGCGTGGAGTGGCACGAACGCATCAAGATGAATGTCTGGTACACGCAGCACGTTTCTCTTGCGCTGGATATCAAGATCCTTTTCATGACCGTGTTCAAGGTCCTGCGCAACGAGGATAATGTCAATACCGGCGCGACGGTCTGAGGGAGATCAAATGCTGAAACTCATGTATATCACAAATGACCCTGCGGTTGCGAAAATCGCAGCGGATGCGGGCGTGTATGAGGAAATTGCAAAGA
>ERZ827168.5214-NODE-5214-length-11087-cov-2.416062_pt1 | contig 11087 bp, 7 predicted proteins | sample MGYA00519868_ERZ827168 | MGnify/ENA primary metagenome ERZ827168 (study PRJEB31778, sample SAMEA3449271) | human gut metagenome | biome: human gut; feature: human-associated habitat; material: faeces | place: United Kingdom | collected 2010/2012 ...
CGCCGGCACGGCCGATGATGCGCAGCTTCGAAGCCGCGGCGATGACCTCGCGCGTGACGTGCGTGGCGGAGCGCACCACAAGCGCATCGTAGTCGGGGATGGCCTCGATAAGCTCATCCGTGGACATCTTCAGCTTGACATCGACCTGCAAGCCCTTTTCCGCAAGGCGGTCCAAACCGGCCTGCGCCAGCTTCTCGGTAACCAGGACCTTCTTCGTCATGCGCTATAACCACCCTTCGTGTTGTGTTCGCATATGCCTTCATACTACACAACGCGCGTCGACGCGGCGCATCCGAGATGCAAATATCCGGAGAAAGGCCGATAGTCGCGAACGAATGCGCGAAAACCGACTGCGTCGACAAACGCGCGAGGGGTGCCCGGGACAGCCAGCCGCGGCATGCGCAAGGCGCTCCGAAACCGCGGCGGCGAACGAACGCGAACGCCGCCAGCCCCTCTATAGGCTTTGACCTCAGCATGGCGGCAAACAGCGAAGGGGCCGGGCAATATGCCCGGCCCCTTAAGGAAGACCGATTCACGGGATGGCAGGCACCCCGGTACGGCTACACGACCAGAACCGAAGCGTTCGGGTTATTCGGCCTCGTCGGACTTGACCCAGGAGAACATGCCGCGGATCTTGGCACCGGTCTTCTCGATCTCGTGGCTGTTGATGGCCTCGCGCTGCTCGAAGAGCCACTTATGATCGTTCTTGCAATCAGCGACGAACTCGCGGGCGAAGTCGCCGTTCTGGATGCGATGCAGGATCTCCTTCATGGCCTCGCGGGACTGCTCGTTGATGACCTTCGGGCCCGCGTAGTACTCGCCGTACTCGGCGGTGTTGGAGATGGAGTAGTTCATGAAGTGGATGCCGGATTCGTACATCAGGTCGACGATCATCTTCATCTCATGGTAGCACTCGAAGTAAGCCAGCTCGGGCGGGTAACCGGCCTCGGTCAGGGTCTCGAAACCGGCCTTGACCAGCTCCACCAGACCGCCGCACAGGACGGCCTGCTCGCCGAAGAGGTCCTCCTCGGTCTCCTGGGCAAACGTGGCCTTGATGATGCCGGAGCGGGCACCGCCGACGCCCCAGCAGTAGGACATCGCGATGTCCCATGCGTCGCCGGTCGCGTCCTGCGCCACGCACGCGAGGTCGGGCACGCCCGAGCCCTCGGTGAACTGACGACGGACGATGTGGCCCGGGCCCTTAGGAGCGCACATGATGACGTTCACGTCCTCAGGAGCCTTGATGTAGCCGTAGTGGATGTTGAAGCCGTGGGCGAACGCGAGGGTGTCGCCAGCCTTCAGATGATCTTTGATGTGCTCCTCGTAGACCTTCGGCTGCGTCTCGTCCGGCGTGAGGATCATGATGACATCGGCTTCCTCGGCAGCGGTGTCCATGTCAACGACTTTAAGGCCGGCCTCGCGAGCCTTCTCGGCGGACTTGGAACCCTCGCGGAGACCGACGCGCACGTCGCAGCCGGAGTCCATGAGGTTGAGCGCATGGGCATGACCCTGCGAGCCATAGCCGATGATGGCGATCTTCTTGCCCTGGATGATCTTCGGGTTGACGTCCTCTTCGTAATAGATTGTCACAGCCATGGTAGTTTGTCCTTTCTTTTTGGCTGGTTTTACCTTGCTCTATGGCAACCGCATTCGCGGAAATACCCTGGTGGAGTACGGGTTCGCTCCCTACACTTCCTTGGAGTTGCGGCTCATCGAACAGCTGAGTGCTGTTCGACCCCGAGCACGGCGAAGCCGAGCGCAGGGGCCACTTATCTGCGGGAAGAAGTTGAGCATCATACTTCCTTGGAGTTGCGGCTCATGGCTATCTTGCCCGTGCACGTGATCTCCTTAATGCCGTAGGCGCGGAAGAGATCTTCCATGCCCTTGAGCTTGCTCTCGTCGCCCGTCGCCTCGATCGTAAGCGAGCTTTTGCCCACGTCAACGATCTTCGCACGGAACACGTTCGTGATCTCGATGATCTCGTTTCGCCGCTCGGGCGACGCGTTCACCTTGAAGAGCACGAGCTCGCGCTCGATTGCGGACTCCTTTGTAAGGTCGCTGATTTTATAGACGCTGACCAGCTTGTGCAGCTGCTTGGTGATCTGCTCGTATGCCACGTCGTCAGCCTTCACGATAATCGTGATACGCGACATCGTGGGGTCCTCGGTCGGGCCCACCGACAGCGAGTCGATGTTGAACCCGCGGCGTGAGATGAGCCCGGTCACACGGGAGAGCACGCCCGGCTTGTTCTCGACCAGGATAGACAGGATATGTTTCATCGAACATCCCCTTCCTCTTCAGCGGCGCCTTCCCCGTCCGGCTCCTCACCCTGGTGCGAGCCCTTGTCCTCAGGGTCGGACTCCCAGCGACCGCCGAACTGCGCGTCGATCTTCGCGCAGGGCGACTTCTCGCGCACCACCGGCGCCGGCTCGCCCGGCACATCGGTGCGCACGGCGCCAACCGCCACGTCGATCGCGCCCATGACGTCGCTCATCGCCTTGCCAGGCGCGACCATCGGAAACACGTTCTGCTGGTCGGAGATTGCAACGTCCAAAAGGAACGGACCGTCGCAGGCGAGCATGCGGTCGTAAGCCTCGTCGAGTTTTGCGGGGTCGGTCACGCGCTCGGCCTGCCAGCTGTACGCGTCGGCGAGCTTCACGAAATCTGGGTTCGCGTCGAGTTCGGTGAACGAATAGCGCTCGCGGTAGAAAAGCTTCTGCCACTGGTGCACCATGCCAAGCGCGCGGTTGTCCAAGATAACGACCTTCACCGGCACGTTGTGAATGGCGGCGGTCGCCATCTCCTGGCTGTTCATCTGGAACGACCCGTCACCTGCGATGCAGACCACCTGCGCGCCCGGGCGCCCGAACGCGGCGCCGATGGATGCGGGGAAGCCGAATCCCATCGTGCCCAGGCCGCCCGAGGAAATGAAGCTGCGCGGCTCCTCGCGGTCGATGAACTGCGCGGCCCACATCTGGTGCTGGCCGACCTCGGTCACGACGACGGAGTTGTGCGGGTCGAGCTTCGCGGAGAGCTTCTGCATGGCAATCTCGGGGACGATCTCGTCAGGGTTCTCGGTGATATGCGCATCGTAGAACGGGTAGCGCTCGCGCCATTCCGCGATCTGCGCGTTCCACGCCTCGGCGCGCGGCGCGCAGGCTTCCTTCTCGATCGTGGCGACGATGCCCGCGACAACGCCCTTCAAATCGCCGACGATGGGCACTTGCGCCTCGCGGATCTTGCCGATCTCGGCCGGGTCGATGTCGATGTGGATGACCTTGGCATGCGGGGCGAACTCGGAGAGCTTGCCTGTCACACGATCGGAGAAGCGCGCACCCGCCGCGATGATCAGGTCGGACTCGGTCATGGCTAGGTTCGCGAACTTCGAGCCGTGCATGCCGACAGGACCCAAGTTCATCGGATGCGACGCCGGGAAGGCGCCTTTGCCCATGAGCGTCGTCACCACGGGAATCTGCATCATGGTCGAAAGCTTCACGAGCTCTTCGGTGGCACCAGATGCGATCGCGCCGCCGCCGACGTAGAGAATCGGCTTGCTTGCGCGCTCGATCACGCCGACCGCCTGCTTGATCTGCTTGGCATTGCCCTTGTACGTAGGACGATACGACGGCAGGTTCACCGCATCGGGATAGTTGAAGACAATCTGCTCGCTTTGGATGTCAGAAGGCACGTCGATGAGCACGGGGCCGGGACGTCCCGTCGAGGCGATATGGAACGCCTCGCGGAAAGTCGTCGTGAGCTCTTCCGCCGACTGCAGAAGGAAAGAGTGCTTGACGATCGGCATCGTGATGCCCACGATGTCGGATTCCTGGAACGAGTCGGTGCCGATGACGCCACGCGGTACCTGGCCGGTGATGATGACGAGGGGCACGGAGTCCATGTAGGCCGTCGCGATGCCCGTCACCGTGTTCGTGGCACCAGGGCCAGACGTGACGATGGCCACGCCAGGACGCCCCGTCGCACGCGCATAGCCGTCGGCCTCGTGAACCGCACCCTGCTCGTGACGAGCGAGGATATGCGTGATCTGCTTGCTGTCGTAGAGCGCGTCGTAAATCTTGATCGCCTGCCCGCCGGGATAGCCGAACACTAAATCGACGCCCTCGGCCTCGAGCGAGGCGATAATGGCCTCGGCGCCGTTCATGCGCCTGCCCTGCTTCTCGGTCTTGCTCCCCAAGCCCAAAGGCCCGCCAATCTGAGGTTTCTTGCTTTTCAAAGTGTTACTCACGAGACATACGCCCCCTTATCGGCCGACGAGACGAGCTTTGCATACTTGGCGAGAACGCCATGGTTGTGCTTCGGTGCAGGTGCGACGAACGCGGCGCGGCGGCGGGCAAGCTCCCCATCGTCGACATGAAGGTTGATCTCGCCCCCTTCGATGTCGACCGTGATCTCGTCGCCGTCCTCGATAAGGGCGATGGGACCGCCCGCCGCAGCTTCGGGGCTCACGTGCCCCACGCATGGGCCCTTCGAGGCGCCGGAGAAGCGCCCGTCGGTGATGAGCGCCACGGACTTGGAAAGCCCCATGCCCACGATGGCGGACGTCGGCGTGAGCATCTCGCGCATGCCAGGGCCGCCAGCCGGGCCCTCATAACGGATGACGACGACGTCGCCCGCCTTGATCTCGCCTGCGAAGATGGCCTTGCAGGCTTCCTCCTCGGAATTGAAGCAGCGCGCGGGACCTGTGTGCGTGAGCATCGAGGGGTCGACGGCCGACTTCTTCACGATGCCGCCGTCGGGGGCGACATTGCCGTGGAGCACGCGCAGCGCACCTACCTTCGAGAACGGGTTGTCGTGCGTGCGGCACACCTCGCCATCGGCGGGTTTCGTGCAGTTCTTTATATACTCGGGAAGGGTGCCCATGCAGGTAAGGGCGGACTCATCGAGAAGCCCCAGCTCGTTGAGCTCGTGCATGACGACAGGCACGCCGCCCACGGCGTAGAGGTCGATAAGCGGGCGCGGGCCCGAGGGCTGCAGCTTCACAAGATGAGGCGTGCGGGCGCTTGCCGCATCCCAGTCGTCCATCGTGATGGGATGCCCCGCCGCCTGGGCGATGGCGGTCAGATGGAGAACCGTGTTGGTGGAGCCGCCGAAGGCCATGTCGCACTCCATCGCGTTGTGAATCGCCGCCTCCGACACGAGATCGCGGAAGTTGATGCCGCGCTCGAGCAGCTCTATGACCTTCATGCCCGCATGCTTGGCAAGACGAAGGCGCTCGGAGTACACGGCGGGAATGGTGCCGTTTCCGGGAAGCGCGATGCCGAGCGCCTCGCAGAGGCAGTTCATGGAGTTCGCAGTGAACATTCCCGAGCAGCTTCCGCAGGTCGGGCACGCGGTGTCCTCGTAGTACTTCAGCTCATCCTCGCTCATCGTGCCGGCAGCAACCTTGCCCGCACCGTCGAAGAGCGTGTTCAGGTCGGTCGTAGGGCCGCCCGTGCAGCCAGGCTCGTGGCCGGGAAGCATCGGGCCGCCGGAGACGAACACAGTGGGGATGTTCACGCGAAGGGCGCCCAAAATCATGCCCGGGACGATCTTGTCGCAGTTGGGGATGCACACGATGCCGTCGAACGCGTGGCCCTCGACCGCGCACTCCAGGCTGTCGGCGATGACCTCGCGCGACACGAGCGAGTAGTGCATGCCCGCATGGTTCATGGCGATCCCGTCGCACACGCCGATAGTGGACACCTCGAACGGGACGCCGCCCGCGAGGTAGATGCCAGCCTTCACGGCCTCGCAGATCTTGTCGAGGTTGTTGTGGCCGGGGATGATGTCGTTGCGAGAATTGACGACGGCGATAAGCGGGCGGCCCATCTCCTCGTCGGTGATTCCGTCAGCCTTGAGCAGGCTGCGATGCGGGGCGCGCGCGGCACCCACCTTGATGGCATCGCTGCGAAGCTGCATGTTCCGTGTCCTCCCTTCGGGCGTCACCGCCCATAAAAAAATCCTGGCTGCAAGCACCTGCACCAGGACCTCTTGGGAACAACGGAGTAAACCGCGGACCGATAACGGAGTCGCCGATTCAGGCTACTTGCCTCACGCGATTGCGAAGGTCATTCGCAAAGCACGCAAAACGTTCGCGCCGAACTGCTCGGAGGTGGCATTCGGGGCCGCCCACCACCGGCTCGCAGCATCCGCCGGCTCTCTGAGAGATGGGTTCGTCCTTACTTTCCTCGTCAACGCATTTCGTCGTATTTGGTTTTGAACTGGCGTCAGTATACCCCCGCCGCATCGCAGCGCAAGGGGTAAATCCCCTAAACGCCGCGATGTGGCGATAAATGCACATTGCCGACAAATTCCCAGATGAGACGCCTTTGTGTAGGCCCCTTTCCTAGGCTTCCTTCACCTCTTTGGGAAGCTCACCTTCAAGCGGGAAGCGCATCTCAGGTTCGTCTGAACGCTCGGGGGCGTCACCGCCGAATGAATATTCGTCCTTGCCGGGGAGCACTGCGTTCAGCACGATGCCCGCAAGCGAGCCCACGGCGAGACCCGAAAGCGAGATGGTGATGCCGCCGACGGCGAACACGATGGCGCCGGTCGTGGAGTAAGCGATGCCAATGGAGAGCACAAGGATGAGCGCCGCGACGAGCACATTGCGGCTCTTCATGAAGTCGACTTTGTTCTCGACGAGGTTGCGCACGCCCACGGCAGAGATCATGCCGTACAGGACAAGAGACACGCCGCCGATGACGCACGCGGGCATGGCCTCGATCACCGCTGCGAACTTCGGGCAGAACGAGAAGCAGATCGCGAACACCGCGGCAATGCGGATAACGCGGGGGTCGAACACCTTGGTGAGCGCGAGCACGCCCGTGTTCTCGCCGTAGGTGGTGTTGGCGGGCGCCCCGAAAAGCGAGGCAAGAATAGTGGCCAGGCCGTCGCCGAGAAGCGTGCGATGCAGGCCCGGCTCGGCGATGAAGTTGCGATTGACCGTGGAGCTGATGGCCGAGATGTCGCCGATGTGCTCAATCATGGTCGCGAGCGCAAGCGGCATGATCGTAATGACAGCCGTGATGGCAAGCCCCGCATCGAAGTTACTCGAGAGCGCGAAGACCGTGTTCTCGAAGGCGACAGGCAGACCGACCCAAGGAGCGGCGGCGACGCCCGAGAAGTCAACTTCGCCGAGCGCAACGGCGAGCAGGTAGGACGCGAGCACGCCGAGCAGGATCGGGATAATCTTCACCATGCCGCGACCCCAGATGTTCGCGACGATGATGACAGCGATCGCCACGACAGCGACAAGCCAGTTTGTCGAGGCGTTCGCGATAGCGGAGCTCGAGAGGATAAGGCCGATCGAGATGACGATCGGGCCTGTGACCACAGGCGGGAAGAACTTCATCACGCGAAGCGCGCCGAAGCCGCGGAAGAGCGCGGAGAGCACGAGGTACAGAAGACCCGCGCACGCCACGCCCAGACAAGCATAGGGCAGAAGCTCGGCCTCGCCGTTCGGTGCGATAGCGGCATAGCCCGCGATGAAGGCGAACGACGAGCCAAGGAACGCCGGCACCTTCCCCTTCGAGAGGAAGTGGAACAAAAGCGTGCCCAAGCCCGCGAACAAAAGCGTGGCAGAAACGGAGAGGCCCGTGAGCACCGGAACTAAAATGGTTGCGCCGAACATGGCGAACATGTGCTGCAGGCCAAGAATCAGCGTTTTGCCGGTTCCCAGCTCACGCGCGTTGTAAATTGCTTCGTGTTGTGTTTTCATGATTGTCCTCCTGAATCTGTATGTTTTTGGAAGGAACATCTCCGTTTGTCAGCTTATGTTTTGTGCGGTGGTGCTTTCAAGGCCAAACGTGTGCAAGACAGAATCATAGATTCCTTTGCACACCTGCCTGCCATGCATGGCAGGCGCTCCGAAAGGTGCTTTTGTCGTTATTTCGAAAATATCACACAGCGATATTTCCTGCATAATAAAAAACAGCCCTGCATTCGCAAGACCATACCGAAAACCCCCGCAAAAAATCCGCGGAGCCATAATATCAATCTTGCCGGTCTCTCTGTACCGATTTAAAGATGTTCTTTTCAACTACATAGCATACAGGATTAACAGGCGGTTTGTCAAGTTTTTTTTGGAAAAAATCTGGGACAAACGTGCAAAACGGAACCTGCGATTCCTTTGCACACCTGCCTGCCATGCGTGGCAGGCGCTTCGCAAGGTGCTTTTGTCGATATTCCGGAAATATCGCAAACGATATTTCCATGCATAATAAAAAAGAGAGATAAGATTGCATTTATCTATAAAAACCGAGCCTCTCCGCGCGTGCATAGATTCGCGTGGGGAGGCTCGGTTTTTTGACGAAGGCGCGGCACCTAAAATCTTCACGCAGAAAGGCCGAAGAAGGCAGCTAAAAAATTTTGTCAAGAAGCGAAAAAATTTTGCGAAAAGGTCTTGACAATTGAATATTCGTTCAACTATAATAGGGATAACAGTTGAGCGATGGCTCAACCAAATGAAAGGTATGCGCGAAAGCTGTGAGGGACGCCTGTGGATCGCGGGCCGCCCACGGAAATCGCGGCGAAAGCGAAAGCAAAGGTATGAAACAGAACGAAACGGAGGAAAATATCATGAAAAAGGCCTATTTACTGGAAGGACTGGATTGCGCGAACTGCGCGGCTGAGGTAGAAAGAAACGTCGCAAAGCTCGACAACGTCAACAGCGCATCGGTCAATTTCCTGACACTCAAAATGGTGCTGGATGTCAACGAGGATCATTTTGACGAGACCTATAAAAAGATTGTCAAGACGGTAAAAAAGACTGAACCGGACGTTGAAATCAAGGAGCTTTAGGCGAAGCGCGAGAGGCGCGCAGATTAAATTTGAGGATTGCACGCGAGGTGAGTGAAGATGAAAAAGAGAATCAGAAGATTGGGAATCGGGGCGGCGATTTTCGCTGTGGCGCTGCTGCTTCCGGCGGAGCCGCAGGCACTCAGGCCGGGAATGTATCTGGCGGCCTATTTGATCGTCGGCTGTCAGGTGCTATTGAAGGCGCTTCGCAATATCAAAAGAGGTAAGATCTTTGACGAAAACTTTCTGATGGCGGTCGCCTCGATCGGCGCGTTTGTCATCGGCGAATATCCGGAAGCGGTTGCCGTCATGCTGTTTTATCAGATTGGGGAACTGTTTGAGGACTACGCGGTCGGCAAATCGCGGAGGTCGATTACCGAGCTGATGCAGATCCGACCGGATTACGCGAACCTCAAGCTCGCGGACGGCAATATCAAAAAGGTCGATCCAAACGAGGTGAAAATCGGCGATCTGATCGTCATCAAGCCCGGCGAAAAGGTTCCGCTGGACGGCATTGTGCGCGAGGGCTCATCCATGCTGGATACCGCGGCGCTGACCGGAGAGTCCGTTCCGCGCGCGGTGCGCGAGGGGGAAGAGATCCTCAGCGGCTGCATCAACCAGAGCGGACTTTTGGAGGTCGAGGTCAAAAAGATATTCGGCGAATCTACCGTCAGCAAGATTCTCGAGCTGGTCGAGAACGCGACCAGCCAAAAGGCAAAGATGGAGAATTTTATCACGCGCTTCGCGGCCTATTATACACCGGCCGTCGTAGGGGCGGCAGTGGCACTGGCGCTTTTGCCGCCGATTCTGATCGGCAGCGGACTGATCGGCGGCGCGGCGGGCTTCAGCGGCGCGCTGCTTAGCAAATGGGTCTACAGAGCCTTGGAGTTTTTGGTTGTTTCCTGTCCATGCGCGCTGGTCATTTCCGTTCCGCTGAGCTTTTTTGGCGGCATCGGCGGTGCGTCCAAGATCGGCCTTCTGGTCAAGGGCAGCAACTATCTGGAGGCGGCGGCATACGCGGAGTATGTCGTTATGGATAAGACCGGTACGCTGACGAAGGGTGTTTTTCAAGTAGAAAAGGTAGAGACCCGCGGCACGCTTTCCGCGGAAGAACTGCTCAAATACGCGGCCTACGCGGAGGCGAACTCCAGCCATCCGATCTCGGTATCGCTGCGCGAGGCTTATGCATCACCTGCAGCGGAAGCAGACGCGCAGAGCCGGCACGAAAGCCAGGGAGAGAGCGAAAACCGGAGTCAAAGCGCGCGGCAGACACAGCGCAAGCGAGTGATTGACAAATCGCTGATCGGCAGTGTTGAGGAAATTGCCGGACATGGCGTCGCGGCGGAGATCGAAGGGCATCAGGTCCTGGTTGGCAATCAGAAGCTGATGAGACGGAAAAATATCACCTGCCCTGCCGCGGAGGCTGTCGGGACGATCGTGCATATCGCGGTAGACGGTAAGTATGAGGGGTATATTACCATCGCGGACCAGATCAAGGAGGACGCCGCGGCAGCGATTCAGGGACTCAAAGCAAGAGGAATCAAGACAGTTATGCTGACCGGGGACAGCAAGGCTGTCGCAGAACGCGTCGGCAAGGTGCTTGGTGTGGACGAGGTACACGCAGAATTACTGCCGGAGAATAAGGTGGAGGAGGTCGAAAGACTGCTCGCCGCGAAATCCAAAAAAGGCAAGCTCTTATTCGTCGGTGACGGCATCAATGACGCGCCGGTACTGGCCAGAGCCGACGTGGGCGTCGCGATGGGCGGTCTGGGTTCTGACGCGGCGATCGAAGCAGCGGACGTGGTCATCATGACCGATGAGCCTTCCAAGCTTTTGAATCTGATGGATATTGCCAAAAAGACGCTTGTCATCGCGAAGCAGAACGTCATCTTCGCACTGGCGGTCAAGCTGCTGGTGCTGGTGCTCTGCGCGGTCGGTCTTGTCAATATGTGGGCTGCCGTATTCGCGGATGTCGGAGTATCCGTTCTGGCGATTCTGAACGCGATGCGGGCGCTGAAGACCGCGCAAAAATAGAAGAAAGGATGGGGCAAAAGCGCCTTGACAGGCAGATTTCCGGCTGCCTGGTTCAGAAACTCTGCAGATGACTATTCTGTCAGCTGCTCGATGGTCGGATGTACATGGTAGAAGTCACGAAGCGCTTCATATTGGCGCTGCGCGGCTTCTTTTTTTGCTTTGGCGGCGGCGCCGACCGCGTTGGATTTGACCGCTTTGATCATGATGTTGCGCGCGGTATGTTCAAGAGAAGTAAATTCAATCATGGAGACATGGTA
>ERZ827168.5217-NODE-5217-length-11082-cov-4.857985_pt1 | contig 11082 bp, 6 predicted proteins | sample MGYA00519868_ERZ827168 | MGnify/ENA primary metagenome ERZ827168 (study PRJEB31778, sample SAMEA3449271) | human gut metagenome | biome: human gut; feature: human-associated habitat; material: faeces | place: United Kingdom | collected 2010/2012 ...
GCCCGACGTGCGGCCGCACGCAGATCGACCTCATCGCGCTTGCACAGGAGGTCGAGCAGCGGCTGCAGGGGCTGGAGCGCGAGATAACGGTCGCCGTGATGGGCTGTGTCGTCAACGGCCCCGGCGAGGCGCACGAAGCGGACTACGGCATTGCCGGCGGCAAGGACTGCGGGCTGCTGTTTCGCCGCGGCGAGATCCTCGGCAAGTACCCCGCGGACAAGCTGGCCGATGCGCTGGTGGATCTGATTCTGAGCGAAAAGTGAGGAAACTATGAGCGAAAAAATCCCGTTTCTCGATATGTTCCCCGACTGTGCGTCCCTGCAGGATAGCTGCGGCGGTCTTGACAAGGCGGAGGTGCTCGACGTGCTCATCGAGCGCGAGAGCATGACGATGCTGCTGCACACGTGGTTTGCGCGTATGCCGGCGCCGGTCGAGCGCACGAATATTGAGCAGCTGCTCGCGGCGCAGTTTCGGCTGCGCGGCGTACAGATCCAGGCGGAATACCCTGCACCGGAGCAGAAAAAGGCCGAGCAGAAGGCCAAGGCCAAGGTGCTCATGGGCAAGCCCATCCCGAAGCGCGCGGACGTCACGCCCATGAACGAGCTCACGCTCGAGAGCGGCAACGTCACGCTTGAGGGCGAGGTCTTTGCCGTCAGCAGCCGCGAGATCGCAAAGTACGGCTCGGCCGTGCTTTCGTTTGACATGACCGACAGCACGAGCAGCGTGCGCGTGTCGCGCTTTCTGCGCTCGGACGACGATCAGACCATCGTCGGCATGATCCACGAGGGCATGTGGCTGCGTGTGCAGGGCAAGATCAACTACAGCAAATACGATGAAGACATGGTGCTCGAGCCGCGCAACATCGTGCAGGGGGAGAAGGTCATCCGCCCCGACAACGCGCCGGAAAAGCGCGTGGAGCTGCACCTGCATACGCGCTACTCGGCGCTCGACGCCATCTCCGACCCCGCAGATCTCGTGGCGCGCGCGGCCTATTGGGGCCATCCGGCCATCGCCGTGACGGATCACGGTGTGGCGCAGGCGTTCCCGGATATGTGGAAGGCGTCGAAAAAATACGGCGTGAAGATCATCTACGGCGAGGAGGGCTACCTCGTCAACGACGTGGACGGCACGCTCGCCGTGCACGGGCAGAGCACGCTGCCGCTCGACACGGAGTTTGTCGCCTTTGACATCGAGACGACCGGTCTGCACCTCGATACGAACCGCATGACGGAAATCGGCGCGGTGCTCTTCTCCGGCGGCGAGATCAAGGCGGAGTTCGACACCTTTGTCGACCCGCATATGCCCATCCCGGCCGAGATCACGCGGCTGACCGGCATCACGGACGCCGATGTGGCCGGCGCGCCCGATGAGGCGGAGGCCATGCGGCAGTTTCTTGACTTCGTGGGCGGGCGGCCGATCATCGCGCACAATGCCGACTTTGATACCGGCTTCATGAGCGCGGCCTGCCGCCGGGCGGGCATCCCGTTCGAACCGGTGTATCTCGACACGCTGGTGCTCGCGCAGTACCTGCTGCCGGATCTCAAGCACCACAAGCTCGACCAGGTCTCGAACCGGTTGAGCCTGCCGGACTTCAACCATCACCGCGCCAGCGATGACGCAATGGTCGTCGCGCGCATCATGGATAAGTTCCTGCCTATGCTTGCGGCGAAGGGCGCGCAGACGCTCGACGATCTCAACGCTCTCGTGCGCGGCGGCCTGAAGGAAAAGCGCCGCACGCACCACATCTCCATTCTCGTGCGCAATAAGACTGGCCTGAAGAACCTCTACGAGATCATCTCCCGGTCGTATCTGAAATATTTTAAGCGCAATCCTACCATCCCCAAGAGCCTGCTCATGGAATACCGTGAGGGACTCATCATCGGCTCAGCCTGCGAAGCGGGCGAGGTGTTCGAGGCCGTGCTGCGCGGCAAGAGCGACACGGAGCTCCGACGCATCGCCTCGTTTTACGACTATTTTGAAATCATGCCGCTGGCAAATAACCGCTTCCTGCTCGACAACGGCACCGTGCGCAGCGAGGAATCCCTGCGCAACCTCAACCGCCGCATCGTGCAGCTCGGCGAGGAGCTCGGCAAGCCCGTTGTGGCGACGTGCGACGTGCATTTTCTCGATCCCGAGCAGGAGATCTTCCGCCGCATCCTGCTGGCGGCCAAGAAATTCTCCGACGCGGACAAGCCCATGCCGCTCTATTACCGCACGACGGAGGAGATGCTCGACGAGTTTTCGTATCTCGGTGCCGAAAAGGCGCACGAGGTCGTCGTCACGAACACAAACGCCATCGCCGACAGCGTCGAGGTGTTCGAGCTCCTGCCGAAGGATCTCTACCCGCCGAAGATCGAAAACTCCGCCCAGCAGCTCAAAGACCTGGTCTATGGCAAGATGACGGCCATCTACGGCGAAAACCCGCCGAAGCTCATCACCGACCGCGTCGAGACCGAGCTGCACGACATCCTCTCGCGCGGGTACGACGTTATTTACATGAGCGCGCAGAAGCTCGTCGCCAACTCCCTCGAGCACGGTTATCTGGTCGGCAGCCGAGGCAGCGTTGGCTCGTCGCTCGTGGCGTATTTCTCCGGCATCACGGAGGTCAACTCCCTCCCGCCGCACTATGTCTGCCCGCAGTGCAAGTATACGGACTTTGACTCCGGTGCGGGCTTTGGCTGCGGCGCGGATATGCCGGACAAGGTGTGCCCCAAGTGCGGCACGAAGCTGCGCAAGGACGGGTTTGATATTCCGTTTGAGACCTTCCTCGGCTTCGGCGGCGATAAAGTGCCCGATATCGACCTGAACTTCTCGGGTGAATATCAGGGCAAGGCGCACAAATACACCGAAGAGCTCTTCGGTTCGGATCACGTGTTCCGCGCCGGCACGATCGGCACGCTGGCCGAAAAGACGGCCTATGGCTATGTGCTCAAGTATCTCGAGGAGCGCGGCAAGACGCTGCCGAAGGCGGAGATGAACCGCCTTGCGCTCGGCTGCGTCGGCGTCAAGCGTACGACCGGTCAGCATCCCGGCGGACTCGTCGTCATCCCGCAGGATAAGGACGTCACGGATTTCTGCCCCGTGCAGCATCCGGCCGACGACCCGAACAGCGACATCATCACCACCCACTTTGAATATCACTGCATGGAGGCAAACCTGCTCAAGCTCGACGAGCTCGGCCACGATGACCCGACCATGATCCGTATGCTCGAGGATATGACCGGCGTCAACGCGCGCGAGATCCCGCTCGACGACCCGGAGACGATGGGCATCTTCTGCAGCGCGGCGCCGCTCGGCCTGACGGACGACGACCCGATCGTCGGCAAGACCGGCACGATCGGCATCCCGGAATTCGGCACCGGCTTCACGCGCCAGATGCTCGTCGACACGCAGCCGAAGGGCTTTGATATCCTCGTGCGGCTGTCCGGCTTTTCGCACGGCACGGACGTGTGGCTCGGCAACGCGAAAGACCTCATCATGTCCGGCACGGCGACGGTCAATCAGACGGTCGGCTGCCGTGACGATATCATGCTCTACCTCATCAGCCGCGGCATGGACGCCAAGCTCTCGTTCAAGATCATGGAGAGCGTGCGCAAGGGCAAGGTCAAGCGCGGCGGCTTTCAGGACGGCTGGGTCGAGACGATGCAGGAGCACGGTGTGCCGGAGTGGTACATCACGTCCCTGAGCAAGATCGCCTACCTGTTCCCGAAGGCGCACGCGGTCGCCTACGTCATGATGGCGTTTCGCATCGCGTGGTTCAAGGTGCACGAGCCGCTGGCATTTTACAGCGCGTATTTTTACCGCCGCAGCCAGAAGGACTCGTTCGACGCCGATATGATGACGCGCGGCCTCGACTATACCCGCCGCAAGATCAACGAGCTGCGCAGCAAGCCCGCGCTCACGGCCAAGGAAGAGGACCTGCTCGTGACGATGGAGGCAGTGTATGAGTTCAACCTCCGCGGCTTTGAGTTTGCGCCGATGAGCCTGTATGAGAGCGATGCGACGAAGTTTCTCATCCGTGACGGAAAGCTCCTGCCGCCGTTCGTGGCCATCTCCGGCCTCGGCGAGAGCGCGGCGTGGAATCTCGTGGCCTGCCGCGAGGGCGGGCGTGAGTTCGTGTCGGTCGAGGAACTCTCGGCCGCCTGCCCGAAGGTCAGCCAGACGCACCTGGAGCAGCTGCGCAATATGGGCGCGCTCGGCGAGATGCCGGACAGCAGCCAGATGAGTTTGTTCTGATTTTGAGACATTCTGCAGTTTTTGTTTGCAAGACGCGGCAATCCTTGGTATGATAAGCGTGAGCCCTTATCCATGCATAATTCGGTGCGACCGAAAGAGGAGGTTATGCAATGAAACGTTTTCTGGCGCTGCTGCTGACGCTGGTGATGCTCGTTTCTGTCTGCGGTCTGCAGGCGTTTGCCGCCGACGGTGATACCACGGCGGATACCGGTGACGAGCTGGTCGTCTATACGCGCTCCGGCGCAACGCGGACATTCCATGTCGGCGATACATTTTCGTATACCTATTGGTTTCGGCTGACGAGCGGCTCGGTCAACAAGATCACGGGGCATGTGCTGTATGACAGCGAGTGCCTGACGGTCAATGCCGACGGGTGCAAGTTCCCGAATATGTCGTCTGCCTCGACGAAGAACAACGCGGGTGACTTTGAGTTCGGCGATTCGTTCACGACGTCGGCCGGCGGCGTGTTTGCCACGGCGGCGCCGCAGGTCATGGCGAACATCTCCTTTACCGTCACGCGCGGCGGCACGGCCTATCTGACGACGATGCTCGAGCGGCTGGAGATCCGTAAGTCGAATAATGATAAGTCCGAGCTCGTCACGAATTTCCAGAATAAGACGTGGTCGCCGGCAAGGTATTCCACGTTTGACTATCTGCAGGACGAAAAGCCGACGGCGGCTTCCTCACCGCTGAGCGCCTCGTCCGATGTCGCGTGGTACTATGCCGTCGACGCCGAGACCGGCGCGCCCGTTCCGGCGGGAGTGACGTTTGAACTCAGCGGCACGGCCGGAAACGGCGAACACATCGAGCGCACCGCGGTGTCCGATGCCTATGGTTTTGTCGGCTTCGGCACGGTGCCGTACGGTACGTATTACATCCAGACGCGCACAGCGTCCGATGCGACCGTGGCATATATCATCAGCGACGGCTCGCGCGTCCTGCCCGATGTGCAGGACGGCAAGCTGCAGCTGAACCACACGCTGCACTATCGCACGGCCGACCCGAGCGAGCTGCGCTCGCTCACGGTGGCGTTCGAGTGGACAAATGAGCTGATCGCGCCCGATGAGCTCTACACGAAGGATCGCCCGTCGAGCGTGTACATGGAGCTGAGCCGCAACAGCGATGCCGTGGTCGTGGCGCACCGCTCATCCGCCCCCGAGGATGGCGTGGCGGTCTTTGAGAATCTGCCGATCCGTGATGACAACGGCAATGAGATCACCTATGTCCTCACCACGACGACGCTGCAGCACTATGACGCGCAGATTACGCGTACGGACACGGGCTTCCATATTAACTTCGTCTATCTCAACAAACACACGTGGGAGACGACCCGCACCGAGCCGACCTGCACGGTGGACGGCTCCATCGTCTCCGTGTGCAAGGACTGCGGCGCGACAGACCGTGTCGTGCTGCCCGCGACCGGCCACAAGCTGGTCTCCTCCGGGCACGATGCTACGTGCACGCAGTCGGGCTATGTGCGCTACATGTGCTCGCAGTGCAGCTACTGGTATGAGAAGAAAACGCCTGCACTCGGCCACAGCTGGGGCGATTGGGAGGTCGATCTCGAGGCCGGCAGCTACACCGACGGTATCAAGCACCGCACGTGCACACGCTGCGGTGAGGTGGAGACGTATGCCATCCCGAGCGACCACCACGAGCACACCATGAAAAAGCACGTCGTCCAGCCGACCTGCACCGAGCAGGGCTACACCGAGTACCGCTGCGTCAACAAGGCAGGTCTGCCGTGCGGCGAGCACTACATTGTCGAGGGCAGCCGTACCCCGGTGCTCGGCCATGATTACAGCGGCGACAGCGGCGTCACCACGATCATCGAGCCGACGTGCACCACGACCGGCCTGAAGGAATACCACTGCACACGCTGCGGCGACACCTATACGGAGATCCTTTCGCAGCTGGGGCATGACTACGAGCTTCAGGCGGATAAGAGCAGAGAGCCGGACTGCACGCAGCCGGGCTCGGAGTATTATGTCTGCGGCCGCTGCAAGGATGTCAAGCTCGTGCGCAAGCCGGCGAACGGCCACGACTGGGGCGATTGGATCGTTGACCAGCAGGAGACCGATCAGGCGGATGGCCTGAAGCACCGCATCTGCAAGACCTGCGGCGAGCGGCAGGACGCCAAGATCCCGAAGCTGGAGCACATCCACAATCACCTCCCCACGAAGGTCGAGCCGACCTGTGAAGAGCAGGGCTACACGCGCTACACCTGTGCCTGCGGCGATACGTATATTGAACAGAGCAGCTACGTGCCCGCGCTCGGCCATATATGGGTCGAGACTGCGCGGCAGCAGCCGACCGAAAAGACCGTCGGCGTCATCACCTACACCTGTCAGCGCTGCGCCAAGCTGCGCTATGAGTACATTCCCAAGACTGAGCCGGTCGACAAGTGGAAAAATCCTTATCGTGACGTGCGCAGCACTGCGTGGTACTACGAGGATGTCGCCTATGTCACGCGCAATGACCTCATGGTCGGCACCGACACGATGACCTTCTCACCGGACGGAGAGATGAGCCGCGCCATGCTCGTCACAGTGCTCTACCGGATGAACGGTTCGCCGAGCGTCGCGGGCATGACCATGCCGTTTCAGGATGTGCCGGGCGATGCCTGGTACACGGATGCAGTCACCTGGGCATATAACTGCGGCATCGTCAGCGGCATGAGCCCGACGACCTTTGCACCGATGGTGAGCATCACGCGCGAGCAGATGATGACGATGTTTTGCGGGTATGCTGTATATATGGACTACAACACAATGGCGGTCGCCGACCTGAGTGCGTTCCCGGACGGCGGGGACGTCTCGTCTTGGGCGGAGGCCGAAATGGGCTGGGCCGTTGCCAACACGCTCATTAGCGGCGCGAAAGAGAGCGACGGCGTGTATCTGCGCCCGCAAGGTACGGCCACGCGGGCGGAAGCGGCGGCGATTCTGCACCGCTTTGACCAGTGGCGCGTCAACGCCGTCGTCACCGGCAAATGAAAACAGGAGGAGATCTTACTATGGCCAATCTTGTGATTACGATCGGAAGAGAGAACGGCAGCGGCGGCCGTCAGCTCGGCAGCGAGCTGGCGGAGGCGCTGGGCGTCAAGTGCTATGATTCGGAGCTCATCAATGAGACCGCAAAGGCGAGCGGCTTTGCCGAGAGCTTTGTCCAGTCGCATGAGGAGCAGCGTCCGGGCAGCTTTTTGTATTCGCTCGTGACGGGCGGCGGCGTCATTTCTGACGAACAGCCGTTTCCGGTGCAGATCTTTCAGGCACAGTCGGAGGTCATCCGCGCGATCGCGGCGCGCGAGTCGTGCGTCATCGTCGGCCGCTGCGCCGATTATGTCCTGCGCGACGATCCGAACGTGGCGCTTGTGAACCTGTTTGTCCATGCGCCGATGGCGGCGCGCATCCGCCGCGAGAGCGCGCGCACGAACACCACGCCCATCCAGGCGGAAAAGCGCATCCGCCAGGTGGATAAGGAGCGCGCATCGTACTATAACTTCTTTTCCTCCAAGCGCTGGGGCGATGCGCAGGGCTATGATCTGTGTGTCAACACCGGCAATATGGACATCAGCGACGTTGTCCAGCTCACGCTCCGCTATCTGGAGCTGCGCGGCCTACGCTGAACCACAGGCAAGACAAAACCGGCAGACGCTCAGGCGTCTGCCGGTTTTTCAGCTTATCAAAAACCTCGTAGCCTTTCGCCGCCGGCGCGGCGAAAGAAAGTCCGATCATTTTTTTCGGCGACATGTGCGGCGAAGAAAAATACTTCTCGGCCTGCAAACGTGCGCGCTGCCCACCGGAGGCGGACAGCGCGCGCGATGCAGTCAGGCCGCAAATCCCTTTGTCAAAAAGTATTACTTTTTGACAGTCTCCAAACCCGGCAGACGCTCAGGCGTCTGCCGGGTTTTCCGCTTTGGGGAGGTAGTCTGCGAGCGTTGCACCCGGGACGGGCCGGATGTCCGCCCCGGCGAGTGCGGGGCAGAGGTCTGCGATCTTTGCCGGGTCTGCGATGAGCGCGTCCTTTTGCGCGCGCGTCAGGCGCTTGATGCGCGCCTCGAGCTGCCGCGCGGTCGTGGCCGTGTCGGTCGTCAGCAGCAGCGCCAGCGCCGTGACCGGGTGGCTGCGCGTATATTTTGCGCAGCCCGCCAGATGCTCCACGTGCTGCCGCAGGCGGCGCGCGATGTCTGGCGTCATGCCCGTGTAGAGCGAGCCGTCGGTGCAGCGCAGAAGATAGACATAGTGCCGTTTATCCATAGACCGTTCTCACTTTTCTTCAAAAATGCATGGAAAAAGGATAGCACAAATTTGTCAATCTTTCAAACATGCGGTGCTGTCAGATTGTGCAAAAGCGCAAAAGCGGCTTGGAATATTCACTAAAGCTGTGAATATTCGCAGAAATAATGAATATACGAAGAAAAACGCGAATAAACATTCAAAAAGTCCTTGACACGCGCGCTTTGGCGTGCTATCATACGACCATACCAAACAGGACGCAAGTCCAAATCTATTTTGTTGAGGAAGAGGCTAATAAAATGAAGAAATTTGTTGCACTGCTTCTGGCGGTTCTCATGGTCGCATCGCTGTGCGCCTGTGGCCAGAAGGATACGGGTTCTGATCTTCAGACCGTGACCAAGGGTAAACTCACCATGTCCACCAACGCACAGTTCCCTCCGTATGAGTCCGTTGCGGATGACGGCAAGGGCTACGAAGGCACCGGATTTGAGGGCATCGACATCGAGATCGCTTATGCGCTCGCGCAGAAGCTGGGTCTGGAACTGGTCGTTGACGATATGGACTTTGACTCTGCTCTGAGCGCTGTTCAGACCGGCAAGAGCGACATCGTCGCTGCTGGCGTGACCGTCACGCCCGAGCGTCAGAACACCATGTGCTTCACCGACAGCTACGCCAACGGTGTGCAGGTCGTCATCGTGAAGGAAGGCTCCGACATCAAGACCATCGATGATCTCGAGGGCAAGAAGATCGGCACCCAGCGCGGCACCACCGGCTTCATCTACTGCAGCGATGATTACGGCGATGACAACGTCATCGGCTTTGACGACGGCGCGACCGCCGTTCAGAACCTGCTTGCCGGCAAGGTTGACTGCGTCGTGATCGACAGCGCTCCGGCTCAGGAGTATGTCAAGGCAAACGCCGGTCTGACCATTCTGGACACCGAGTACGCCAACGAGAATTACGCCATCGGTCTGGCCAAGGACAACACCGCGCTGCAGGAAGCGCTGAACAAGGCGCTGGCTGAGCTCAAGGCTGACGGCACCATCCAGTCCATCATCGACAAGTACATTCCCGCGAAGTAATCGCAGAAATATGCAAAGCGCGCAAAGGGCGGCACACAGCCGCCCTTTGTGTGCGTAGAAAGAAAGAGGTTCCTCTATGGGTAATTGGGCACAGCTCTATGCGGATCTGACGGCGCAGCTGCAGGCCGGACAGCATCTCGGCTTCTGGGACAATGCCTTCGTTGGCTTTTACCAGAGTTTCGTGGCTGCCGGACGCTGGAGACTATATCTCAGCGGTCTGCTCACCACGCTCGAGGCGACGGTCCTGGCGCTGCTGCTGGGCGTTGCGCTCGGCGTTATCGTCGCAGTCGTCCGCACGGCGCACGACCAACAGCGTGCCGGACACAAGAACGTGATTCTCGGCGTATTCAACGCCATCTGCAAGCTCTATACGACCGTCATCCGCGGCACGCCGATGATGGTGCAGCTGCTGATCATGAGCCTCGTGGTCTTTGCCAGCAGCCGCAACTATACCATGATCGGTATCCTGGCCCTCGGCATCAACTCCGGCGCCTATGTCTCGGAAATCGTCCGCAGCGGTCTCATGTCGGTCGATCCCGGCCAGATGGAGGCCGGCCGCAGTCTGGGCATGAACTATTTTACGACGATGCGCTTCATCGTCATTCCGCAGGCGGTCAAGAACATCCTGCCCGCGCTCGGCAATGAGTTCATCACCCTGCTCAAGGACACGTCGCTCATTACGGTCATCGGCGGCAAGGAGATGACGTATGCTGCCAAGGCGGTCATCGCCAAGACGTATCAGGGCCTGTTCCCGCTGTTCGGCATCGCGCTGATGTATCTGCTGCTCGTCATGCTGTTTTCCAAGCTGCTGAGCGTGCTCGAAAGGAGGCTGCGTCAAAGTGATCGACGTTAAACATCTGTCCAAATCGTTCGGCGACCACCTCGTGCTCGACGACATTTCCGAGCACGTCAGTCCCGGTGAAAACGTGGTCGTCATCGGTCCTTCCGGCTCCGGCAAGTCGACATTTCTGCGCTGCCTGAACCTGCTTGAGCAGCCGACGGCCGGCACCATCACCTTTGCCGGCACGGAGATCACCGACCCGAAGGTGAACATCGATGCCATGCGCCGCCAGATGGGGATGGTGTTCCAGCACTTCAATCTGTTTCCGAATATGACCGTGCGCCGCAACATTACGCTTGCGCCCGTGCAGACAAAGCTCATGTCGCAGGCGGAGGCGGATGCAGAGGCGGACAAGCTGCTTGCCCGCGTCGGTCTGGCCGACCGGGGCGACAGCTATCCGTCGGCGCTCTCCGGCGGGCAGAAGCAGCGCATCGCCATCGTGCGCTCGCTCGCCATGCACCCGAAGGTCATGCTCTTTGACGAGCCGACGAGCGCGCTCGACCCCGAGATGGTCGGCGAAGTGCTCGACGTCATGAAGGAGCTGGCGAAAAGCGGCATGACGATGGTCGTCGTGACGCACGAAATGGGCTTTGCGCGCGAGGTCGCCAGCCGGGTGCTGTTCCTCGACGACGGCGTGATCGCCGAGGAAGGGACGCCCAATGAAATTTTCGGCGCGCCGAAGTGCGAA
>ERZ827168.5220-NODE-5220-length-11076-cov-6.215679_pt1 | contig 11076 bp, 13 predicted proteins | sample MGYA00519868_ERZ827168 | MGnify/ENA primary metagenome ERZ827168 (study PRJEB31778, sample SAMEA3449271) | human gut metagenome | biome: human gut; feature: human-associated habitat; material: faeces | place: United Kingdom | collected 2010/2012 ...
GGCCGATGACATACTCGTCCAGCACGGACTTGATCTCCTTGGGGGTGGGCAACTGGTCGGGGATATCCTCCGTGATGGCGGTGTCCTCGTCCTCGAACTCCTCCCCCAGGATCCGCATGCAAAGCTGCACGCACTCATCGCAGATCCGGACCCCGGGGCCCTGGATCATGCGGTGGACCTGCTGCTCGTGCTTGCCGCAGAAGGAGCAGCGAAGGGATTTCTTTGCGTCGTCACTCATGCTATTACCTCGAAAAAAGTGGATGCCGCTCTCCTCAGCGCTTGTAGATGACCTTGTCCACGAGGCCGTATTCCCTGGCCTCCTCGGCGGTCATCCAGTTGTCCCGCTCGGAGTCGGCCTTCACCTGCTCCGGGGTCTTGCCGGTGTTCTCAGAGAGGATGCGGTTCATGCGCTGCTTGATCTTCAGGAAGTGCTCCACGTCGATCTCCATGTCCGTGACCTTACCCTGGGTCCCGGCGGAGGGCTGGTGGATCATCACCTCGGCGTTGGGCAGGGCGATGCGCTTGCCCTTGGCGCCGGAGGAGAGCAGGAACGCGCCCATGCTGGCGGCGAGGCCGACGCAGATGGTGGACACATCGCACTTGATATACTGCATGGTGTCGTAGATCGCCATACCGGCCGTCACGCTGCCGCCGGGGGAGTTGATATAGAGCTGAATGTCCTTGTCGGGGTCTTTGGCCTCAAGAAACAACAGCTGCGAGACGATCAGGCTCGCGGTCGCGTCGTTGACCTCTTCGCCGAGGAAGATGATACGATCTTCCAGCAGGCGGGAGAAAATGTCGTAAGAGCGCTCACCGCGGTTGGTCTGTTCAATGACGTAAGGGACTAAACTCATCTTGGTAACCTCCTTGTTCATACCCTGTTCAAAAAAATGGTATGTACACAATCAACCACAAATGGCAGGCATTTGTGGTTGATCGTCGTTTCTATCTATTATGGCCGCTTTGCCGATTATTCAGCCTTTTCTTCTTCCTTCTTGGCAGTCTTCTTAGCAGCGGTCTTCTTGGCGGGCTTTTCCTCGCCTTCAGCGGCTTCGCCCTCGGCTTCCTTCTTGGGAGCCTTCTTCTTTTCGATCTTCGCGCTGTCCACGACGACGCTGATGGCCTTGTCGCGGATGAGCTGGGCGCGGACGCTCATGGGATCGAGATACTTCTTCAGCTCATTCACGTCCATGCTGTACTTCTCAGCAAGGTCGGTGTACTGCTTTTCCACTTCCTCGTCGGTCGCATCAAGGTTCTCTTCCTTGATGATGGCGTTCACAGCGAGATCCATGCGCACCTGACGGGTCGCGGGCTCCTTGCCGTCCTCCATGAACTTCTGCTCGTTCATATTGGTCATCTTGCAGTACTGGTCATAGGGGATGCCCTGTGCCTGCAGACGCTGCTTGAAATCCTCGAGGAAGCGGGCGCACTGCTCTTCGATCATCGCGTCGGGAATGTCGCACTCGATGCCCTCGGCGACCTTCTCCATAAGGCTGCTCTCGACCGTGAACTTCGCGGCCTGCTCGCGCTGCTCGGTGATCTCACGCTTGATGCTGTCCTTGAGCTCCTTGAGCGTGTCGTATTCGGACACGTCCTTGGCAAAATCGTCGTCGAGCTTGGGCAGCTCCTTGCACTTGATCTCCTTGGCCTTGACGTGGAAAACGACCTTCTTGCCGGCCAGATCCTTGTGGTAATCCTCGGGGAAGGTGATATCGAGATTCTTCTCCTCACCGGCCTTCATGCCGATGACCTGATCCTCAAAGCCGGGGACGAAGCTGCCGGAACCGAGCTCGAGCTCGTAGTTCTCGCCCTTGCCGCCCTCGAACGCCTCGCCATTGTCGAAGCCTTCGAAGTCGATGACGGCGATGTCGCCCTTCTTGGCCTTGCGGTCAACAGAGACAAGGCGGGCGTTGCGCTCGGCCATCTCGTTCAGGTGCTCCTTAACGTCATCAGCGCTGACCTTGACCTCTTCCTTCTCCGCGGTCAGGCCCTTGTACTCGCCGAGCTTGACCTCGGGATACACGGCAACGGTCGCCTTGAAGGTGAAGCCGTTCTCGTCGATCTTGTCGTCCACAATCTCGACCTCGGGATAGCCGACAACGTCGAGGCCGCTCTGGCCGATGGCCTGCGTATATGCCTCGGGCAGGGCGATGTCAACGGCATCGCTGTAGAAAACACCCGCGCCGTAGAGCTTCTCAATCATCTTGCGGGGGGCCTTGCCGGGGCGGAAGCCGGGAATGCTGAGCTTACCGCGTGCCTTGGCGTAAGCCTTGGCAACAGCGGCTTCAAACTCCTCCGCGCCGACCTCAACGGTCACCGCGACTCTGCTCTTTTCCAGCTTTTCAACATTTTTGACAGTCATGATTTCTTTTTCCTCCGTTTAACATCATAAGTAGGACAATGATGCTTTTGCAAAGTAGAATTATACCATAGCTTCTTCGGAATATCTACCCTTTTTTGCATCATTTTATGTCCTAATTGCAAATTTTTACCGGCTGAAAGGCGACATAATCCGCCGCGATCAGCGCATATTCGGTTTTTCCCCGCATTCCTTCGAACGCGCGGCGGTGCGTATAGCCGTGCAGATGCCCGTAATAACAGCGCTCGACCTCGTACTTATCGAGAAGCTCAAGCATCTCGGGGCACTGATAGCCCTGATAGATGGGCGGGTAGTGCAAAAAGCAGTAGATAGGCTTTCCTTCCGCCGCCTTGAGCGACGCCTCCAGCCGCAGCGCCTCGCGCGCGAGCATCTTGCCCGTGTGCGTCCCCGCAGCGTCCTCCTCGTAAAACCACCCGCGCGTACCGCAGATGGCGTGGTCGCCGTAGAAAAAAGCGTTGTTATAGAGAATGTCGAGGGTCGTAATATCATGCTCGGCAAAGAATTTTTTCATCTTCGCAGCCGTCCCCCACCAGTAGTCGTGGTTGCCCTTTAAGAGAATTTTTCTCCCCGGTAGCGCGTCGATGAATTGAAAATCGGGCAGCGACTGCTCAAGCGACATTCCCCACGAGATGTCCCCCGCCAGCACGATGACATCGTCATCACTGAGGTGCGAAAAATTTTCGCGGATGCGCTCAACATAGTTTGCCCATTTGGAGCCGAACACGTCCATGGGTTTGTTCGTGCCGAGCGATAAGTGCAGATCGCCGATCGCATACAGAGCCATCGCCTGCCTCCCTTCTTTTCTCAAGTTAAAATGCGTTCTCGATGTATTCGATGCGCGTGGAGCGCGCGCTATGGCGCGCGTCGGTGTAGACCTCCGCCACATCGAAGCGGGCGGGCGCGTCAAGGCCGTGCATGCTCAAATAGAGCAGCGCGGCGGAGCGCAGCTTTTCCTGTTTTTTCGCCGTAACGGATTCGCGCGGCATCCCGTAGCGCAAATTGCTGCGCAGCTTGACCTCGACAAACAGGAGCGTCCCCTCCTGCTCGGCGATGAGGTCGATCTCGCCGAAGCGGCAGCGCCACTCTTTTTCCACGATGCGGCAGCCGCGCGCTTCGAGGTATTCCGCGACCAGCGCCTCGCCCCAGTCACCGTCCTGCTTGGTGCTCATCGCCGCGCCTCCCACTTTTTGAGGAACGTCTTGCGATGTACGGGGCTCGGCCCGTACCGATCAAGCATTTCGTAGTGGAGCTTTGTGCCGTAGCCCTTGTGCTTGGCGAACTGATACTCGGGGTACTGAGGATCCAGCACCTCGACCACGTAGCGGTCACGGCTGACCTTTGCCAGCACGCTCGCCGCAGCGATGGAAAGGCTCACGCCGTCCCCGCCGATGACAGTCTCGTGCGGCGTGGTGATCTTCGCCGATGCACCATGGTCGCGGTTGCCGTCGATGAGCGCGTAGTCCGCCGGAACCTCCAGCGCGTCGATGGCAAGCTGCATCGCCTTCATGCGCGCGCTGAGAATGTCCGTCGCATCAATCTCGCTTGCGTCGACGGATGCGACGGCGCAAGCGACGGCTTTCTCGAAAATAACAGGGAAAAGCGCCTCGCGCTTTTTCTCCGTCAGCTTTTTGGAATCGTCCAGTCCTTCGATCACGCAGTCCGCCGGCAAGATGACCGCAGCGGCATACACCGGCCCCATCAGCGGCCCCGCGCCCGCCTCGTCCACGCCGCAGACGGCAGAAAAGCCCGCCGCGCGGGCTTTCTCCTCAAAATGCAGGTCGACGCTCATGCGCTTTCTCCCTCCGGCGGCAGTTCAAGTGTAAAGTGTCCCAGCTTGCCGCCACGGAATTCATCGAGCAGAATGCGGCTCATCCGTTCGGTGTCCACCTCGCCGCCGGAGATCAAAAATCCGCGCTTGCGCCCCGCTTTTTCGAGCAGCGCGTAGCCGTCGTCCTCTTCGGCAACGGTGAGCTTATAGCGCTCCTCGATCGCCTTGGGATAATTCTTGCCGAGATAGTCCATCAGGCGCATGGCAAGTTCCTCGATATCGACGACCTCGTCGCGGATCGCGCCGGTGAAGGCAAGGCGCACGCCAACGCCGCTGTCTTCAAACTTCGGCCACAGGATTCCCGGCGTGTCGAGCAGCTCGAGCGTCTTGTCGACCGGCACCCACTGCTTCGTGCGCGTCACGCCCGGGCGATCCTCCGCTTTGGCGCTCTTGCGGCCGGAGACCTTGTTGATGAAGGTCGACTTGCCGACGTTCGGAATGCCGAGCACCATCACGCGCAGCACACGGCCGATCTGACCCTTGGCCTCGTAAGAGGCGATCTTATCGCGCAGCAGCGTGCGCACGGCGGAAGAAAACTGCTTCACGCCGCCGCCCTGCTTGGCGTCCGTTTCGATGACGGCATAGCCAAGCGAGCGGAAATACGCCGCCCATTTTTTCGTCATTTCCGGGTCTGCCTGATCGACGCGGTTCAAAACGATCAAACGGGGTTTACCCGCCGTCAGCTCGTCCACATCGGGGTTGCGGCTGCTCATGGGAATGCGTGCGTCTAAAATCTCGCACACAGCGTCCACATTGCCGAGCTCCGCCGTGATCATACGGCGGGTCTTGGTCATATGTCCCGGGAACCAGCTGAGAGAATCCAACTGCATTTTCTCTGCCCCCCTTTACTTCAAAAGGCCGATGCGGCCGAATTCGCGCTGCTCGGTCAGGTAGTCGCGGCCGGGAAAGACAAGAAAAACTGCCTTGCCGATGAGCAGCCGCGTATCCACCGTGCCAAGAGACGAGTCACGACTGTCGTTCGAATGGTTGCGGTTATCGCCCATGAGGAACACCTCGCCCTCCGGCACGGTAAGCGGGAAAACAGTGCCTTCCTCGCGATACGTATAGTCGTTGATATAATCCTCATCCAGAAGCTCGCCGTCCACATAGACCTGTCCCAAGTCAAAGTCGATGTCCACGGTCTGTCCCGCGGTGGCGATGACGCGCTTGACGATGGGTTTATCGTCAAAGCTTTCCTTGCGGGCAATAACGATGTCGCCGACTTCATACTTGCCGCAAAGCAGCGAATTCACCACGAGCAGACGGTCGCCGTCCTGAAGTGTCGGGATCATCGACGGGCCGGAAACGCCCATCAAGCGCACAAGGAACGTAAATACGAGCACCACGACCAGCAGCGCCGAAACGAGCGAAGAAACAGTCTCATACACGTCGCGCCCGGGAATCTTTTCCACGATCTCCTCCTGCGCCTGCTCGTTGATCTCCAATTTCTGATCAAATTCGTCCATTTTGGTCTCCTCAATGCAGCGCCCGCGCAAAAGAAAAGCGATGCTCCCTTTTGCGGCAAAATGCGCCTGATTTTCTAATGTATTATTGTAGCACGCTTTTTGAAAAAGGCAACAAAAAAAGCGTGGTTGCAAAAACCACGCTTTTTTGTTCTCAAAGAATCTGTCTTACAGCTTCTCGCGGATCTTGGCAGCCTTACCGACGCGGCCGCGCAGGTAATAGAGCTTGGCGCGGCGGACATAACCGCTGCGCACGGTCTCGACCTTCTCGATGAGGGGAGAATGGACGAGGAACACCTTCTCGACGCCGACGCCGTAGGCGAGACGACGAACGGTGAAGGTCTCCTCAAGACCGCCGTGCTTCTTCGCGATAACGATGCCCTCGAAGACCTGGATACGCTCGCGGGAGCCTTCCTTGATCTTGACGTGAACGCGGACGGTATCGCCGACGTTGACAACGGGCATTTCCTTCTTCAGCTGCTGGGATTCGAGCTCTTTGATGAGATCCATGGGTAATTTCCTCCTATTTATAGGCGTTCTTGACCGCTTTTCTGTGGCGCTTTTGGGATTCTTTCACCCGCGCACGGCAGAGGACCGCCCTTTTCAAGCTATGGTAGCATATCATACGGCAGAACGAATTGCAAGCACTTTTTACAAAAAGAGAAAAAATGTGCTTTTCTCAGCGGAAAACGTTCATATCCTTGTCGTAAACTTCTTTTCTGCGCACGCGAACAAAGTCCGGCGCGATCTCCGGCAGGTGCCGCGCAACGGCCGCGCCGATGAGCGCAGGGTTGAGTCCGGGATCCTGCGCGGCAACGACGGCATCGGCGCGGATCAGATTCTCCTCCTCCGTCAGCGTCAGCGAACGAAGAAGCGGCGCGATGTTCAGTTCGGTCATACCCTTGTGCTTCGTGCGCTTTTCAACAAAGATCTCTTCCTGCGTAAAAAGCGTACGGATGCGCTCGCATGCCCCCTCCGGCACGCCGTTGTCGTACTCCATTTCGAGCTGCGCGCGCAGATTGACCATCTCGCGCACGGGGCGCGTCACGCCGTAACAGTTCAGCACGCGCAATCCCGCGGGCATGCCGGTGTTCAGCGCCTCGGCAACCCCCTCGCCGGTGCTCTCCTCCACGCTTTCAAAGTCCAGGATCTCGCATTCGCTCGACTGTCCCACGGGAAGCGGCAGCACAATGGATAGAATGGGGTGCGGGTGGAAGCCGTTGGAGTGTTTGATGGAAAGTCCCGCGCGCGGAAACACGCGCTGGAAGGTGCGCATCACGTCGAGATGCGAAATATAGGAAGCCTGATGCTCCTTGACAAAAACCAGTCTCAGCTTAGACATTGCACGTTCCTCCCACGAGGCAGTTTGCGCCGCAGACATTGCAGTGCGTGCGGCAGTCGGGCGTCGTCACGCCCTCGTATGTCAGTGCGTGCTCGCGCTTAAAGTACGCAGGCGAAACACCGGTGGAGATCATGCTCCACGGCAGGATCTCATCCTCGCTGCGGCGGCGGTTGGCGTAAAAATGCGGGTCAAGTCCGCACTCTTCAAAAGCCGCCATCCAGCGGTTCAGATCAAAGTAATCCTCCCACGCGCTGAGTGTTTCGCCCTTGCGCCATGCGCTCTCGATGACCTTGCCGAGCCTGCGGTCGCCGCAGGAGATGACCGCTTCCATAAAGCTCGTGGGCGAAGGGTGCCAGTTGTAGGTGACGGATTTGGTGGTCATCGCCTCGCGCAGAAGCTTGACGCGGCGCTCGTATTCCTCAATGGGGATCTGCGGCTCCCACTGGAAGGCCGTGTGGGGCTTGGGCACGAACCACGAGGTCGACACCGTGATGCGAACGCCGCGGCTCTTGTTCACGGCGCTCTCGCGCCAGGCGTGCATCACATGCGCCGCAATGTCGGCAATGCCGAGCACGTCCTCGTCCGTCTCCGTCGGAAGGCCCAGCATGAAGTAGAGTTTGACCGCGCTGTATCCGCCCGCAAACGCGCGGCGGCAGGATTCGAGCAGATCTTCCTCCGTCAGATTCTTGTTGATGGCGTCGCGCAGTCTCTGCGTGCCCGCCTCGGGTGCAAACGTGAGGCCGGTCTTTCTGCCCTTTTGCAGCCGCTCCATCAGCGCCATGGAGAAGTTATCCGCACGCAGCGACGGCAGCGCAAGCGTCACGTGCCGCTGGGCGCAGAAGTCCTCTAAGTCGTCGCACAACTCGACAAGGTGCGGGTAGTCGGACGTGGAGAGCGACGAGAGCGTCATGTCCTGATAGCCGGAATCCTCGACCGCCTCAATGGCATAGCCGTGCAGCAGCTCCTCCGAGCGGTTGCGCACCGGGCGGTAGACGTAACCCGCCTGACAGAAGCGGCAGCCGCGAATGCAGCCGCGGAACAGTTCGAGCGAAACGCGATCCTGCACGATCTCGGTCGAGGGGACGATGGTTTTCGTCGGATAGTAGGCCTTGTCCATGTCCTGCACGATACGCTTGAGCACCGTTTTGGGCGCGCCGTCCTTGGGTGTGATGGACTTGACCGTACCGTCGTCGTTGTAGTCGACGTCATAAAGGCTCGGCACATAGACGCTGCGGATCTGCGCTGCGCGCACGAGGAAATCGTGCTTGCTCCAGCCCTCGCGCCGCGCCTGACGGTGCAGCTCGATAAGCTCGACGTCCATCTCCTCACCTTCGCCGATGAAGGCAAGATCGATAAAGTCGGCGATCGGCTCGCAGTTGTACATCGCCGTACCGCCCGCAACAACGAGCGGCGTGAGCGCCGTGCGCTCGCTCGCGTGCAGCGGAACGCCCGCAAGGTCGAGCATATCGACCATCGCAGGAAACGCCATTTCATAGCCGACGGAAAAGGCGATGATGTCAAAATCGCGGATGGGGTCGAACGACTCCAGCGCATAGAGCGGAATATTGGCCCGGCGCATCTCCTGCTCCATATCGCCCCAGGGCGCGAAGCAGCGCTCGCACCACACGCCATCGATGTTGTTCATCACGCCGTAGAGAATGCGCATACCGAGATTCGACATACCGATCTCATAGGTATCGGGGAAGCAGAAGGCGACGCGCGTGTCGACCTTGCTTTTATCCTTCATAATGGCATTGAATTCCCCACCGACATAACGCGCCGGCTTCTGCACGCGGGGCAAAATGCGTTCCAATCTCTTATCCACGAAAGTTCTCCTCAAAGTAAACAATAATAAAAAGGCCGAAAATGGGCACAACACTCCATTTTCGGCTATTCTACACTTTTATGACCCGTTTCGCAAGCCTCAGTTGCGAAACGGCGCGGATAAACAGGGCAAGTGAGGCAAAAAGGAACAGCACGCCCCCGCGCCGGCACACGGAGAAGTACAGCGCAGCGCCCAGCAGTGCAAGCGAAATGATCGCTCCCGCCAGCACCGCCGTCCTGTCGCCCGCAATTGGGCCGAACAACGAAGAAACCGCAAGGCAGAGCGCATGCGCGCCGTCGAGCGGCGGAACGGGCAGCAGATTGAACGCGCAAAGCAGAAGGTGTGCGCCCGCAAGAACAAAGCCGTTCTCCCATGAAACTTGCAGCGCGAAAAGCGCCGTCAGAAAGCCGCAGACGAGGTTCATGCCGCAGCCGGCAAGCGTGACGATCAGTTCGCGCCCATAGGAGAGCCGCCGCGCTCCGCGCGCATGGATCACCGCGCCGAAAGCAGAGAGATGCAGCCCCTCGACCGGCACATGAAATGCCCTGAGCGCCAGCAAATGGCCGCACTCATGCAGCGCAGCGGCCAAAAGCACCGAAAGCGCGACCGAAAGGGGGCTGACGACCGCCGCAAGCAGCACAAGCAGCCAGAAACTCCGTGAAACGCGAAGCCCGCGCTCAGAAAACCACATAGTAAACAGGGTTCAGATACTTCTCCCCATCGTGCACTTCAAAGTGTAGGTGCGCGCCCGTGGCGTTGCCGGTCGCGCCGACTTTGGCAATCGCATCACCCTTTCTGACGCTTTGTCCCGCGCTCGCGGTGATGGCGCTGCAATGGGCGTAGAGCGTTGAAATCCCGCTGCCGTGGTTGACTGTCACATAGTTTCCGAGAATGGTGCTCTCCCCCACCGTGCCGACGGTGCCGTCGGCAAAGCAGAGAACGGAAGCCCCCTCCTCACCTGCAATGTCCATACCATAATGAAAGCACTCGCCCGCGCCGTTCGGATCTTCCCGCCACCCAAACGGCGACGTCACCGTGCCGCTGAGCGGCGCCGTATACGAAATGCCCAGAATGCGCTGCTCCCCCACGGCAAGCGGCGGCAGCGCGCGCGTATTTGCAAAGCCGGAAAGCTCCTGTTCCGAAACCGTCATGCCGATCAGATTGCCCGAAACCTCCTGTGCGCCGCTCTCTCCGCCGAACACCGCAACATAGGCCTCGGACAAAGAGTCGCCCCAGTCCTGCTCGCCGGAAGCCGCGCGCCCGACGGCGGAAAACGCCGAGACAAAGTCCGCGTCGCGCACAAGCCACTGCCCCAGCGTCCCGCGCAGCGCGCTTAAGTTCCCCGGCAGCAGCAGTTTGAGGCCAACGAGCGCCACGAACAGCACCCCGCAGACGATGAGCTGCAAGAGCATACGCGGCGCAGCCGCTGCTTTATCGCGCGCGGTGTGCGTACGCGCCGCCACGCGCTTTCCGCGCCCGCTGTATGTTGTCCACCGCCGTCTGCGCTGCTTCATTTCATTCGCCTCCCGTCCATTTCTGCCATAGCCTATGTGGACGAGAGCAAAAAAATACCCACCGCAAAACGCAAAAACGCACAACGACAGGGGGCGCAGGCTCATTTGCCCGCACCCCCTGCCGTTTTTATTGCTGCTTACTGTGACAAGTGCCGTGCATAGCGCAGTGTGCACAGTTACAGCCGCAGGAGCTTCTCCCTTTCTTTCTCTGCCGGATCAGATAAACAGAGGTAGCAATGATTATGGCAAGCAGAATGGCAGAGACGATGATCGTTGATAGATTTTCGGTAATCCAGTGCAACATGGAAATCACTCCTTTCGCAGGGTATCGGTGTTAAGGGATTAGTGCTTGTCGCTCAGCTTGGTAGCTTCCTTATAGGGCTTGAAGAGCATGTAGATGATCAGGGCGAGCGCCGCGATGGCAGCGATCAGGCCGATGACGTTCAGGCTGCCGGTGAAGGCGTTGCCGAACTGGTTGATCATCAGGGCAATGAGGTAAGCAAAGCCGCACTGATAGCCGACGGCGAACCAGGTCCACTTCGCGTTGTTCATCTCGCGCTTGATCGCGCCGATGGCCGCGAAGCACGGAGCGCACAGCAGGTTGAACACCAGGAAGGAATAGCCCGTGATGCCGGTAAAGTGCATGGCAAGGTTCTGATACACGTTCAAGTCGCCGCCGCCATAGAGGATGCCGAGCGTGCCGACGATGTTCTCCTTGGCGACA
>ERZ827168.5222-NODE-5222-length-11070-cov-4.777485_pt1 | contig 11070 bp, 8 predicted proteins | sample MGYA00519868_ERZ827168 | MGnify/ENA primary metagenome ERZ827168 (study PRJEB31778, sample SAMEA3449271) | human gut metagenome | biome: human gut; feature: human-associated habitat; material: faeces | place: United Kingdom | collected 2010/2012 ...
AGCTCTTGTAAAGTATATATACTTATGATTTTTATAAATATTCCTATGAAGATAATAATCTCCATTTTGCACTATTTCTTGTAAATCTTCATATATATCATTTTCTTTTTTGTTTTCTGCAATTTCTTTTATAAAAAAGTAGCTACTAATAGCGAATAAAACTTTTTTAATTTATATCATAACTATCTTCTTTTACAATAAAACTCAATAAATTTTAACAGTAGCTTTAAGCATTTTTGCTATTTTATTTTCTGCTCCAGATTTAATTAATTGGGTAGCATGTGTATTGCCAATCTGCAAATGACGATTGAACGAAAAAAGACTGGCACCTTTTACAATGTCAGTCAATATCGCTATTATTATTGATTTTTACCACAGCAGTTTTTATATTTCTTACCACTTCCACAAGGGCATGGATCATTTCTACCTATTTTTGGACCTTCGTTTCTAACAGTTTTATCAATATCTGTACCTATTTTAGAACCACCATCAACACTATGAATAGCTTCTAATGCTGCTCCTGTAATTTTTACAGTTTCTTGTCTTTTTGCTTCTCCTTGTTGTCTAATGTGCATTAATATTTTTGTTACATCTACTTTGATATCGCTAATCATTTCGTCAAACATATCAAATCCTTCTAATCTATATTGAACAACAGGATCTTTTTGACCATAAGCACGAAGTCCAATACCATTTTTTAATTCATCCATACTATCTATATGGTTCATCCATTTTTCATCAACAACTTTAAGCATTACAATTCTTTCAAGCTCTCTCATTTCTTCTGAACCAATCTCTTGTTCTTTTGCTTGATATTTTTCATGTGCTTTGTTCTTTAATTCTGTTGAAATTGCATCTGGATTTGATTTATTTTCTTTAATAACATCTAATATGTCTATTCCAAAAATATTTAAAATTTCTGTATTTAAACTTTCTACATTAACAGTATTATTTTCACTTTCAATATACATTGAAACAACTTCATCAGAAATGCTATCAATCATATTTAAAATATTACCATTAATATTTTCTCCGTCTAATACTTGTCTTCTTTGAGCATAAATTATTTCTCTTTGTGCATTCATAACATCATCATATTTTAATACATTTTTTCTTATGCTAAAGTTTCTTCCTTCAACTTTCTTTTGAGCATTTTCTACTGCATTAGAAATAATTCTTGATTCAATTGGTAAACTTTCATCTGCTCCAAGTTTGTCATAAACTTTTGTTACCATATCTCCACCAAAGATTTTCATTAAGTCATCATCTAATCCTATATAGAATTTTGACTCACCAGGATCTCCTTGACGTCCACTACGTCCACGTAATTGGTTGTCAATTCTTCTTGATTCATGTCTTTCTGTTCCTATTATTTTTAATCCACCAGCAGCAATTACCTTTTCTTTTTCTTCTTTTATTTCTTCATCATATTTCTTTTCTAATTCTGCGAATTTTTCTCTTGCTCTTAATATTTCTTGGTCGTCTGTTTCATAATATGTATTAGATTCTTCTATTAAGTTTTCTGGAACTTTATTTTTCTTCATTTCTTGTTTTGCTAAAAATTCACTATTTCCTCCAAGCATAATGTCAGTACCACGTCCAGCCATATTTGTTGCTATTGTTACAGCACCATATTTACCTGCTTGAGCAACAATTTCAGCTTCTTTTTCATGGAATTTAGCATTTAAAACTTCATGAGGAATTCCTTCTTTTTTAAGCTTTTGACTTAATTTTTCAGATTTTTCTATTGATACTGTACCAATTAATACTGGTTGTCCTTTTTTGTGACTTTCTTTTATACTTTCAACAATTGCATTATATTTAGCATTTTCATTTTTATATATTACATCTGTTTGATCATCTCTAATCATAGGTTTATTTGTAGGAATTTCTATAACATCTAAGTTATATATTTCTTCAAATTCTGCTTCTTCTGTCATAGCAGTACCTGTCATACCTGATAATTTATCATACATTCTAAAGTAATTTTGGAATGTAATTGTTGCAAGTGTTTTTGATTCATCAGCAATCTTAACATGTTCTTTTGCTTCAATTGCTTGATGTAATCCATTGTTATATCTTCTTCCATACATTATACGTCCAGTAAATTCGTCAACTATTAATACTTCTCCATCTTTAACGATATAATCTATATCTTTTTTCATTACACCATGTGCACGTAAAGCTTGATTTACATGATGTACTAATGTTGAATTTTCTAAGTCATTAAAGTTGTCTAATTTAAAGAATTCTTCTGCTTTTTTAATACCTTTTAATGTAAGAGATGCAGATTTTGCTTTTAAGTCTACTATATAATCATATTTTTCATTATCTTCAGCTTGATCAAAATCTTTTACATCTTCTTCTACAATAACTTTTGCTTCTAATCTTTTAACAAAATCATTAGCTTTTTTGTATAAATCAGATGATTCATTAGCTCTACCTGATATTATAAGAGGAGTTCTTGCTTCGTCTATTAAAATACTATCAATTTCGTCTACGATTGCATAACTTAGTCCTCTTTGTACTAATTGGTTTTTATATATAACCATATTATCTCTTAGATAATCAAATCCAAATTCATTATTTGTACCATATGTTACGTCAGCAGCATATGCTTTTTGTTTTTCGTCAGGTTCCATACCTGCAATTACAAGACCAACAGATAGTCCTAAAAATTTATATAATTTTCCCATCCATTCACTATCTCTTTTAGCCAAGTAATCATTAACAGTAATAACATGTACACCTTTTCCAGTAAGTGCGTTTAAGTATACTGGAAGTGTTGCAACTAAAGTTTTACCTTCACCAGTTTTCATTTCTGCTATTCTTCCTTGGTGTAATATAATACCACCAATTAATTGAACATCAAAATGTCTCATACCTAAAGCTCTTTTTGATGCTTCTCTAACTACTGCAAAACTTTCTGGCAATATATCATCTAAAGTTTCACCTTTTTGTAATCTACTTTTAAATTCATCTGTTTTAGCTCTTAATTCTTTATCAGATAATTTTGATATTTCTTCTTCTAAAGAGTTAATTTTATTTACTATAGGCATAACTCTTTTAACTTCTTTTTCACTGTAAGATTTAAATATTTTGTTTAATACACTCATTTGTATGTAACCCTCCTAAGTTTAGATTTACGTTGTAACTATATCACTAATTTTTCTATTTATCAAGGAATTTTTAAAAAAAATATGAATATAATTGAACTAATTATAAATTTAATTAATTGGAGGTATAAATTTAATGTTTATATATAATGTAAAAATTAATGGTAGTCGTTTTTTTAAAATATTTTTTACTATTGTCATAATATTTATGGCTTTGCTATTTGTATTTGGAATGTATAAAATTTTTGGAAATGCATCTAATAATTTTAAGGTTTCAGATAAACAAAAAGAAAGTATTATAGAAATAAATTCAAACAATTATACAAATGTATTAAAAACAGTACATGATGACTTAAATTCATATACAGGAAAAGAAATAAAGTGCACAGGATATGTTTATAAATTATTAGATTTTAAAGATAATCAATTTGTATTAGCAAGAAATATGGTTATTTCATCTAATCAACAATATGTTGTTGTTGGTTTTCTATGTGAATCAAATGAAATTAAAAAGTTTGCTGAAAATTCATGGGTTGAAATTACAGGAACTATAACAAAAGGTGATTATCACGGAGAAATTCCGGTTATTAAAATCAAAGAAATTAAAGAAACCAATAAACCTAATGAAGATTATGTGTATCCTCCTGATGACTCTTTTATTCCTACTAATGCAATATTGTAATAAAAATATTATATTAATTAATTTTATAATAAAATTTAATATTATCTATAAAAATTGTCATATTTTGTTTTGTAATACCGCGTAGCGAACAACCGGAGCGTAAGCGAAGGGCGAATGGAGCAGCCCTTCCCGAAGGATTCCGAGGGCTGCGACAACAAGGTATAAAAAACAACATATGACAATTGTGTTTTTTATCTTTTATCAAAAATGCTCTTAATAACCCCATTATCTATAAAAGTAGCAAATATATCTTTGAAAATAATTAATATTATTGGACCAATAATCATTCCTATTACTCCCATAAATTTAAATCCTGTATACATAGCAATTAATGTAAAGATTGGATGTATTCCAATTTGTTTACTTACTATTCTTGGCTCTATAAATTGTCTTACAACAGACATTATTATCCATAGTAATATAATTGCCATGCCTAATTTTAAATCGCCATTTAAAGCAGAAATTATTCCCCATGGTACCATTACTGTTCCAGAGCCTAATATTGGAAGTGCATCAACAAATCCAATTGCTAAGGCAATTAAAAGAGGATATTCAACATTTAATTTTATAAATTTAAAAATATATAAACCTACTAAAGAAATTATAAAAGAAATAAATATTAAAATACACTCTGCTTTTAAAAAACTTCCTAACATTTTTATTATTTCTCTTAAATGTATTCCTATTTTTTTTACCCATTTTTCTGGTAAATGATGTTCCATTTGATCTAATATATAAATTTTATCAGTACAAATAAAATATAAAGATAATATTGTTACAACAAAATAAATTGCAATTGTAGGAATTGACGTTATAAAACTCATTAAGCTATTCAAAGCATTTTTAAGCCAATTTGATATCGTTGTTAAAAAATCTGATGTAGAATTTTGAATGATATTTTGTACTTCACTAGAAAGTTTTATTTTATCAAAATTAAAGCTATTCATAATATTTTGTATTTGTATGTAAGCTTTATCAAAATAATCATTTATACCTTGCATTAAATTTGTAGCCTCTGAAATTAACGTAGTTATTCCCCATGCTAGTCCCCCTAAAATAATTGTAAAAGCAATTATAAAAATTATAATTGAACTTGTTTTTCTTGTTAATTTACTTTTTTTCATAATAAATTTTATAGCAGGTTCTAATAATAATGATATAACAAACGCTATTAAAAATGGCATGTAAAATATAGATAATTTAAATGCCAAGAAAAGTCCTATTAATATAATTAATACATAAACAATTCTAGTTAATACCTTTGTCCAATATGACATATCTATTATCATAAAATCCCTCCAGTATATTATATGTATACAAAATTTAAAATAAAACTAAGTCCAATAAAAATATTGGACTTAATTAAAAGATCTTCAATTTATTACTCGTTATTTTTATTCTGTCCTTTGCAATTGCATATATTTTCTATTGTTGTAAAAACTTGTTCTTTTCCTAGTTCTTGATTATAATGTGCTAGATCTCCCATTGTTAATATTCCTACAACTTTATCATTTTCTAATACTGGTATTCTTCTTATTTGATTTTCAGACATTTTTTTCTCTGCAGAATTTACCTCGTCATTTGAATTACATGTACAAACATCACATGTCATTATTTCACTTACTGGTGTTTGATCTGTATTCTTATTGCAAGCTATACTTCTTAAAATTATATCTCTATCTGTAACAATTCCTACAATACCATTATTATCATCGCATACAGGTATACAACCAACATGGTTTTGACACATTAATTTAGCAACTTGTCCAACATTACAATCCGGTTTTACACAACATACCTCATTACACATACATTCACTAACTTTCATATATTTACCACCTTTCATTTGTGTTAAAATTTAAATTATGATTTTAACATTATTATTTTATACAATTAAAAAAAATATATTCAAATTCAAAATTTTAATTTTTAAATTTGTTTTTTATTGAATAAATCTTTTAAATAAATTTTTTGTACAGTGTAGGTTTCTAAATTATAAAAGAACAAAAGCGGACATTAATAACTTTTGTTCTTATAATATAAAAAATAGAGTATAAAACTCTATTTTTTTAATATTCATATATATCATAATTATCTTGGAAGTCTCTTGGCATAAATGGAGGTCTGCCTCCTGGTCCAGGACCCATTCCACCTGGAAAATTTGGTCTCATAGGTGGTCTTACTGGTGGTCTAGGTGGCCTCTGATTATTTCCACCTAATAATTCTCTTATTAACAAAATTCTAATTAAGTCATTTAGTACAAAATTTCTTCCTCCAATTTGTCTTGTTTCTCCGCTTCTATTTTCTACTTTTACATCCATTTTTTTATTTGAATTATTCATACTATTTTGAGTATTTTCCCCGCTTCTATTGTTAACACTGTTTCCAATATTATTGCTCAAATTAATATTAATATTTACTTCTTCATTTCCTTCGATAGCCATATAAATCTCATTTGTCATACTATCAATTAATTGTTTGGTAATTGGTTTTATATTATTATTACAAACCTTACATACCATAGGATAAACAATTCTATATATTTTAGGATAACACTCTTCCAAATCCTTATTAATTTCCATATTTTGTTCTTGGCAATTATTATTCATATTATATGTATTATAATTATTAACCATTGGATACCCCAAAATGCTTCTTATATAATCATCATATGATTCATTATACATAAATTTAACCTCCTTGCAAAATCTATAATATATTATGCAAGAAGGTCTTTATTAGTTACAAATTATTTACTAAATTTTTAAATTGATTTCCTCTATCTGCAAAGTTTTTAAACATATCAAAACTTGCACTTGCAGGAGAAAATATTACAACTTGATTTGGTTTAGCAATTTTATTTGCAATTTGAACAGTTTGTTCCAAAGTATCACATTGATAAATATCCATATATTTATGTTCTAAATCAAGTTCATCTTTCACAGCATTAAATATCTTTTCTGAAGTTTGCCCTATAAGTATTAAAGCTTTTACTTTATCAACAATAGGTTTTGCTAGTGGTTCATAATCTAATTTCTTATCATAACCACCTGCAATTAAGATAATTTCTTCATCAAAAGCATTTAATGCTGACAATGTTCTAGTTGGAGAAGAACTTGCTGAGTCATTATACCATCTTACATTATCAATTGTTCTTACTAATTCTATTCGATGTTCTACTCCAGTAAATTCCTTTATTGTTTGAACAGCCTTTTCTATTGGAACAAGATTTTTAGTTGCAGCAATTGCAGCACAAATATTTTCATAATTATGTTTTCCTTTTATTAGTAATTGTTTTGTATCTAGTATGTGTTTTCTAACCTTATCGTCACATTCTTTTATAATATCTTCATCCACTATATAACCATTATCTAGTTTTTCTTTACTGCTAAAAAATATAACATTTCCATTTGCTTCGCTTTCACAAGCTCTAGTTATTACATTATCATAATTTAAAATTAAAGTTCCACCTTTATCTTGATATCTAAATATGTTTTTCTTTGAATCTATATATTCTTCATAATCTTTATGTATATTCAAATGATTTGGAGTTATATTTGTTATAACAGATATTTGAGGACTTACTTGCATTCCCATTAATTGAAAACTACTTAATTCTAAAACAACAATATCTTCTGGAGTCATTTCATTTAGTTTAGTAAATAATGGTATACCAATATTACCACCCAAAAAACAATTATATCCTGCATTTTTTAATATTTTATAAATTAATGTAGTTGTAGTTGTTTTTCCATCACTCCCGGTTATTCCTATAACAGGACATGGACACATTTTCATTAATAGTTCTATTTCTGTTGTTACTATTGCTCCCCTATTCTCTTCTTCAACTAATTCTGCTCTAGTTGGTAAACAACTAGGAGAACGAAATATTAAATCAAATCCTTTTAATTCTGAAAGACAGTTTTTACCAAGTGAAAATTCCATTGAATATTTTGTCACTTTATCCATGATTTCATTTGGAATGTTATCTATATCTTTTTCATCAAAAATCTTAACTATAGCATTATTAGCATGTAAATAATCCAATAATGGTAAATTACTTACACCTAATCCAATTATAGCAACTTTCCTTCCAACTAAATAATTATTAAATTCTTCTAATTTGTCATTTACATATTCCATAATCTCACTCCCCATTAATTAAATAACTGTTTCTAATTTAATATTATCTAATACTTTTTCACATGATTCTCTTACATTTTTGCAATTAGTAACATCTATAATTTTAGTATTATCATAAATATCATAATAACCAGTTTCTTTTTGAAGTTTATCTCTTTTTTCTATTGTTTCTTTTATTTGTTCTTGTGATAATTTTCCATTATATTGTATGAATTTTCTTCTAATTCGTTCATCTATACTTGCTGTTATAAAAAAATGATATGTTACATCAGGATACATTTTAACAATATCTCTTGATGATAATATAATATTATATTTTTTTCTATAATCATCTATAAGTTTTTTTCCAAATTCATATAATTTACTATTATCTGCTTTGTTAGATATTTTTGATACAGCAAGAGAATTTTCATTTGATTGTAAATCTTCATCTTCTATTTTCTTATCATCTATATATATAACAGTTTCTCTGTTTTCTAATTTAATTTTTATGTTTAATTCATTCATTATTTCATGTGCATCAATATTTTTTTTGATATTTATTTTTTTATTTTTTATACCATAAACTATTCCTCTATATATGTTTCCACCATGTAGAATTATAGAATTAGGTATATAATTTAGTAATTCTTTACAAATAGAAGTTTTGCCAGCACCAACTAAACCTTCTATTCCAATTACTATATTCTTATTTTCCATTTTACAGCTCCCTTAAAAATATCTAACATGTATTATACAATATTTTTACATAAAAAACAAATTAAATTGAATATAAACACATTTTTTGGAAAAAATATAAATATACCATAAAAAATGGAGGTGCATTTTCATGTCAGAAAAAAATAGTAAAAAGAATAACAAAGGTAACAAAAATAATCAAAGCAAACAAAATGAAAACAATAATAACCAATAAATTTTGTTATTAAAACACAATATAAAAGACCATAATTATATAACAATTATGGTCTTTACTTTTTATTTAATTACTTAAAGTATTTATTCTAACATCTAACTTATTAGCCATTTTCGCGCAAGATACTAATTCTTTAGAAATACTTGTAGATATATCTTTTTCCGGCTTATATTTAACTTTATGTTCTACATTAGCCCAAAAATCCATCACAGCAGTACGTATTTGGACTTCAACTTTTACATATATAATTTTTTCTACTAGATTAATCGGAACTTCTACAATTAAATGATAGCTTGAGTATCCGCTTTTTTTAGGATTATTTACATAGTCTTTTTCTTTAATAGTTCTTACTCCAGGAATTTTTTGTATTAATTTTTTAATAACAAATATATCATTTTTAAATTGGCACACAACTCTTATACCAGCAATATCATTAATATTTCTAATTAAATTTTCATATGTAATTTCATATTCTTTCCTTCGCATTTTTTTAATTAAACTATCCGGTGATTTTATTCTAGTTTTTGTATGATCTATTAAATCATAATCATATAAATATTTAAATTCATCTTTTATAATTTCTATTCTAGTTTCTAACTCTCTTAAAGCTGACGAATATAAAAACATTAATTTTTTAAACGTCTCACTTTCAGTATCTACAATTTCTTTTTCTGATACTAAAGATTCAAATTTTATCATATCTTCACTTTTTACTTTATCTATTGTATTTTTTCCCATATACTTTACCTCTTTATATTTATTATGTGCTTATTTTACAAATACATTGTTTCTAAAATATATTTTTAATATGAATTTATTGTGAATTTTATAGTTTGTTTTTTAATTAGTTAATATATATTATTTTTCAAATGCCGCGTAGCGAACAACCGGAGCGTAAGCGAAGGGCGAATGGAGCAGCCTTCCCGATGGATTCCGAGGGCTGCGACAACAAGGCATAAAAAAATAATATATATTAACTAGTATATAATAAAAAAGCACATAATATGATTTTTAACATCAATATTATATGCTTTAATCTATTTAAAAATTACTGTTCTAAATATTTTTTTAAAAACTTACCAGTATAACTTCTTTCATTTTTACAAATTTGTTCAGGAGTTCCTATAGCAACTACCTCTCCTCCATTGTCTCCACCTTCTGGTCCTAAATCTATTATATAATCTGCTGTTTTTATTAAATCTAAATTATGTTCTATAACTATAATTGTGTTTCCTGTATCGACTAATCTTTGTAATATATCAATTAATTTATGAACATCTGCAATATGAAGTCCAGTAGTTGGTTCATCCAAAATATATAAAGTCTTTCCTGTAGCTCTTTTCGATAATTCTGTAGCTAGTTTTACTCTTTGAGCTTCTCCTCCTGATAATGTTGTTGAAGGTTGTCCTAATTTTATATACCCTAATCCTACGTCATTTAAAGTTTGAATTTTATTTTTTATTTTAGGAATTTTATCAAAAAATTCTAATGCTTCTTCAACTGTCATGTCTAAAACATCAGCAATTGTTTTTCCTTTATATTTAACTTCTAAAGTCTCTCTATTATAACGTTTTCCTTTACACACTTCACAAGGCACATAAATATCTGGCAAGAAATGCATTTCTATTTTGTGAACTCCATCACCATTACAACTTTCGCATCTTCCACCTGCTACATTAAAACTGAATCTTCCTTTTGAATATCCTCTTAATTTTGCTTCTTCTGTACTTGCAAAAATATCACGTATAAAATCAAATACTCCTGTATATGTTGCTGGGTTTGATCTAGGAGTTCTACCAATTGGAGATTGATCTATATTAATGATTTTATCAATATTCTCAAGTCCTTTTATCTTTTCACATTTTCCAGGTTTCAAATTAGAACCATACAATTCCCTAGCCAAGTAATTATATAGGACTTCATTTACAAGTGTACTCTTACCAGAACCAGAAACACCTGTAACGCAGTTAAATACACCCAATGGGAATTTCACATTAACATTTTTCAAATTGTGTTCTGTTGCACCAATAATTTCTAAACTCTTCCCATTAGATTTTCTACGTTTAGTAGGAACAACTATCTTCTTTTTACCGCTTAAATATTGACCAGTAATAGATTCTGGGATTAATTTTATTTCATCAGCAGTTCCTTGAGCAATAACTCTACCACCGTGGACACCAGCCCCAGGTCCAATGTCAATTATCTGATCAGCAGCA
>ERZ827168.5224-NODE-5224-length-11065-cov-5.491462_pt1 | contig 11065 bp, 13 predicted proteins | sample MGYA00519868_ERZ827168 | MGnify/ENA primary metagenome ERZ827168 (study PRJEB31778, sample SAMEA3449271) | human gut metagenome | biome: human gut; feature: human-associated habitat; material: faeces | place: United Kingdom | collected 2010/2012 ...
TGCAAAGCAAATTTCTGTGCAATATATTTATATTATAGGAAGTTCGGAGAACTTTTCTATAATATAAAAAAAGAGAGGTTTCTAAAAATCAGAAACCCCTCCGGTCTTTTAAGACTGTTCATACCTTATCTTCGCCCTCATTGTCCCGTTGCTATTATAATATTCAACTTCGAGGCCTTCCTTTTTTAAGTTTTGCACAACTTCTTCAACTGTTTTAAGTTTGTACTCTCTTCTAAAAGTTTTAATGACTTTTTCTTCTGAACTTTTTTTATAAAATAATTCATTTGAATCATTTGAAAAAAGTTCAATTGTCATTCCATTAAGTAACTCTTCTAAACTAGCTTGTAAAAAGATTTCTTCAATCTCTTTATATAAAGCCTTTCTGGACTCTTTTTTTATTTTTAAGTCCAATTTTTCCCGTAAAGTCATAAGGTAATCCCCCTTTCTTCATCTTGACCACTCTACAAACTATATGTAACATTCATATTATTTCATACTTTTTAATATAAATCAATATAAAAAGTAGAAGATATATAAAAATCATCTTCTACTTTTCTACATTTTATTCAAATGTTACATTTGCATCTTTTGGACATATATTTACCCATGTATTTCCATCATTAACTTCAAGTTCTTTTCCATTTTCATCTTTATAAACTGTCTTTTTATTTCTGTCTGATTTTGTACATGTTATCTTTATCGCTCTTCCATTAGTTATATAATAACCATTATATGTACCAATATTATTTAGTCCTTGTCTTCCTTTTCCAGAGCCATCATTTAAATCGTAATTTTCTATAAATTCTATTATAATATTTTTAGTTGTTACATTTTCTCCTGTTTCCCAATCTGTTTGTGTTTTATTTCTAGCAATTCTTGTATATCTTTGGGATTGTTCATCATATTTATATTTTACTGTTTGTAAATTTGAATGAGGAATTGTAACTGAACTTGCATTTATTCCATTTTCTAATTTAACTTCATCTGTTACATATTTTAATACACTTGTAGAATTTGATGTTGTTCTATATCCTTTACTTTCTGCAATTTTATAAATACTATTTATATCTGTTGCTACATTATGTGGTGCTTTTTTATCTGATACTCTTCTAAAAGCACTAGCACTTTGTTGTATTCCATTTATATTATTTACTCCTAATTTTTCTATATCTTTCTTTCCTTGTGGACTCCATCCATAATGTGTATATATTGCATCATTTTCTAAAGCATAATCTAAGAAATAATGTCTGCAACTTCTTACTGGTCCTATTTTTTGTGCATCTGCCCCTTTAAATAATGCCATTAATCTAGTTTCTCCACCTTCAACTATTATTTCATATACCATATATGTTTTATTAAGTCCACCTTGTGGCCATGCTCCACTATGATTATCTATCATTACAGCAACTGGTCTTTCTGTTCCACTATATATTTTTATTCCTTCATTTCTTTCTTCTTTTTCTTCTTCAACATTTGATTGTTCCACAATATTTTCTGGTTGTTGTTGTTCTTTTTTATTATTATTTGAAATTTTTACAGCTAAAACAATTCCTGCAACTAAAATTATAACTGCTAAAACAGATACTATAATTTTAGTTTTATTTTTGACAAAAAACTCCTTATTCATAAATATTACCCCCTTTTAATATTCAACTTGTCTAAAACGTTTTCTTCTTTAGGCCTCATTACCAACTTGTCCTCTTCTTTAATATGATCATATCCCATAAGGTGATAAAAACCATGAACTAGCATGTATGAAAATTCTCTTTCAAAACTATGTCCATATTCTTCTGCTTGTTCTTCAACTCTTTTTATTGATATAACAATATCTCCTAAAACATCTTCATGCTTGAAATCTTTATTTTTTATCATTTCGTCTAATTCTTGTTTTTCAAACATAGGAAAGGAAAGTACATCTGTTTCTCTATCTATATTTCTAAATTCATTATTTATTTTTCTAATATTTTCTGGATTTGTTAAAGTTATACTTATATATAATTTAGAGTCAAGTAATCCTTCTTCTTTAAAACATTGTTCTACAACTCTTTTTATTATTTTTTCATACTCTTTATTTTCTTCAATATCTTTATATTCTAATTGATACATCTTTATTCCCTTACTAATTTTTTATTATTTATATATTTTCCTTCTGATTTAAAGCCTTTTAATTCTTTCATTGCTCCATAATCCACTAATTTTCTCTTGTAATATTTTATAATTCTTGTGTAATCTATTTTTTCATCATGTAATTTTTTCATGTCATTTTTCATAAACAATATTTCTTTTTGTTTTACATATTCTATAAAATCTTCATCTTTTAGTTTTTCATTATCTTTATATTGCTTCCAGAATTTTTTGAATTCTTCCTTTTCTTCTTCTTTATCCCAATAAACTTTTGTTGATACTAACTTTAAATTATATTCTTCTATTAATTTTATAAGTGTTGTATATGCTTTCTCTCTTTTTACAGCAATTTTAGTATCTTGAACTAAATTTCTAGCATCTCTAAGTAATTTCAAATAACACTGTTCTGTTACAACTAATGGTAAACTATGTGTAAATAACTTCCTACTTAATGCTAATAAAATCATATTTTTCTCTATTGTGTCTTTTGTATCTAATTTTCCTACTTCATAACTTTCGTATTTTTCATATTCATTCAATATTTCTTGTGAAATATTTTCTTTATCTTCTCTTATCTTTAATGCTAATATCTTTTCTATATATTCTTCTAAAGTATAAAATATTTTGGTATATAACCATTCTTTTGATGAGTCATATATATTTGTTGTATCTGCTAATTTTATTGAATAATTTTTTAATATTCCTTTATACAACATATCCATTTTAGATATATAAAACTGTACATATTTTTCTAATGCTTTATCTTTATGTGATTCTTTTAATCCTTCATAATCCAATTCAATTAAATATTTTTGTTTTCTATATTTATATTCTATGTATTCTGGTTCTTTTAATCTTGTTATTTCATAATATTGTGATAATGCCTTTTTTTCAAATTCTGATGCACTATTATTTTTTACTTTTTTGTATATTGAATCCATTACATATTTATCTAATGCCTCTAAATATGCAGTATAGGTTTGTTCATATTTTTCTTCTAAAGTTTCTTTCTTTTGTTTTTCTACTTCTGAATTATTAAAGTTATCAAATGATTTTAATAATGCATTTCTTTTTACTGTAATTAGCATTCCATTTATTCCAATTTTAGTAGGTATTAATATTTTAGTTATTGTATTTGATATCCTATTAAAAAATGTTTTGTCTGTTCCAGTAATTTTTAAACTTCTTTCCTCCATAAAATCATCCTCTCAAAATACTATTTTTTCATTAGTCCCTATATTTTCAAGTACTTCGTATGTAACATATACTTCTACATATTCTTCATTTTGGTATTTATTTATATTTCTTCCGAAGTATTTTACTTTTGTCTTCTATTTCTTGTTCAATTTCTTGTTGTAATTCTTCTATCCCTATGTTTGTAGCTTCATCAACATCATACACTATATTAGTTTTTTCTTTCTCTTTATATGTCAATTTTGTTACAGAAATAGGTAAATATAGATTTGAAAATATTTTAAACTTTTTTTCTGCATTTATTGTATCATAAAATTCAAATTTTGAAACCCTTTTATTAAAATTTATTTCAAAATTATTAATCTTGACCCCATATTTATTCTCTTCATTTCCTGTGTCCGTAAGTTTTTCTTGATTATAATATATTTTTTTTGATTTTGTATGCCAAACTTTTGCCTCAACATTGCCTATACTGTGTACATATCTTGTACCCGTATATTTTCCTTCCATTGTACCAGATATTAATACATCACCTTCTTTTACAGTATCTCCAACATTTACCATAGCAGTTCCTTTTTGCGCATTTATTTTAGTTATAATTCCTGTTTTATTCGATATAATATTACAATATTCATTTGAATCTATTATATCTGGCTTTTCTTCTGTTTTTACAACTTTAACAATTACATTTGTTCCTTTTAGTTCTATTCCCATCCATGCAACATCTTGTCTTTTTAATCTTATATTATTTATTATATCTTTAGAATTTATTTTTGATTTTAACGTACCTATTTTTAAACCAGCCTCTTGTAAATCTTGTTCAATGTTTGAAAGTTCTTTTCCATCTTCTTCTTTAATTTCTACATTCCATACATAATTAGAACTAAAAACTATTAATAAAGAAACTATAATTAAAAAAAATGCAAATATTTTTCTTTTTTTATATCTATGTAAAACAAATGGCAATCCACTTTTCTTTTTTATTTTTACTTTACATTTAGTTTTTCTGGCCACATCTGATAATTGTTTAAAATCTTTTATTCCTATATTTAAATAAAGTTTTACATTTTTATTCCTTTTCAAATTCCATATTAATATCTTTTTATTTGTACATATATTTATAAATCTTTCTATATAATAACCTTCTACACTAATCCTTAAATATCCAATTATATAACTAAAAATTATCTTTATAAACATTATTTCTCCTTTATCCTTCTGTTTTTTCTATTTCCATACTATCTATATCTCCAATAATTTTTATGTCGTCACCAGTCATTTGTTCTAACTTTAAATTAAATCCATTTATATTAACAATTCCTATATGAGTATTTACTTTTACATAGTATTCTTCATATTCCAAAATCCCTTTATAATTTTCTATTAACATTTCATTAAAACCTACTATTGTTATTTTAGGTTCATTTGTATAGATTTCTTTGGGCATTTCCAAAATACTATCTATTTTTCTAAAATTATTCTTCTTCATTATTCCTCCTATGTTTTACTCAAACTCGTCTAAACTTTTAATTTCATATCCTTTATTTTTTATTTCTTTTATAATACTATCTAATATATTTGTATTCGTTTTTGAATTTCCATGTAATAACATTATCTCGCCATTGTGTAAATTTGATATTACCATCTCTTTTGCTTTTGCTTCATCTGGTTGATTTTTTTCATCCCAATCTTTATATGCAAAACTCCACATTACAGTTTTATATCCTAATGATTTTGTTATATTTAAAGTTCTTTCACTATATTCTCCCATAGGTGGTCTTATATATTTCATTTCATATGCAAACTTTTCATATATTGATTGATGTAATTTCATTACTTCTGTATTAACTTGTTCATCACTTAATGATGGCATACTTTTGTGATTTACTGTATGATTTCCTACTATATGTCCTTCTTCTAACATTTGTTTTACCAATTGTTCTTGTGTGTTTAAATAATGTGCAGTTATAAAAAATGTAGCTTTTACATCATTTTGTTTTAATACTTCTAATATTTTGCTTGTATACCCTGCTTCATATCCTTCATCAAATGTTAAATATATAACTTTTTTCTCTTTATTTCCTAAACATATACCATTGTTTTGTTCTAACACACTTTGATTTTTCTTTCCTACATCTGGTTGCTCATTGTTATTATTTCTTTTTATTCCCCATCCAATTTTCTGATTACTTAATGCATTCGAATTTGTAACAGTTGTATTTTTTTCTTCTGTATTGCTTAAATAAATAGTACAAACAGAAAACATCGCTATTATTAAAATAGAAAATATAATTTTATATAATGAAGTTTTTTTATTCATAATTCTCTCCTCATATCTTTTTTATAAATTTTATGTTTTAATTTTTAGATTATTACTTTACAAAAAAATAAAGCCTAAGTTTTTTTCTTAGACTTCATCAAATTATTTATAAATTTTTTATATCACTATATACATCTTCATTTATAAACATTTTATATTTTTCTATATTTTTTCTAATATTTGTAGCAGAAATATTATATATTTTCCTTTCTGGATCTACTAATACATTTTCTATTTTAAGATAATCAGCAACACATTTTCCATATAGTTCACTGCTATAAAAATAATTAACATTTTTATCTTTTATTATTTCATATAAATATTCCATTTGAATTTTAACACTTTTTTCATCTAATCCATACTGCTTTGGACTATTATATGCTTCTAATATTTTTATATTAGGAAAATCGTTCTTTATCCACTTTATTTTTTTATTTATATCAATATATTCTGGTGTGTCATATACAACCACATAAAAATCGTCCATGTCTTTTAATGCTGTGGTTATTAAATATTTGTGTCCTATATGATATGGTGAAAACTTTCCTATTGTAAATCCAATTTTTTTATTCATATTTTATATTGCTCCATATTTTATTAATAATTTTTCTATTTCGGTACCTTTAATCTTTTTTAGTCCCTCTTTTAGTGCTAATTTTTGTGGCAATGATAAATCCATTTCTGTAATTTTTTTACCATCATTTAATTTTATTGTTGCACTTATTAAATCTCTTATATCGTATACACTTCCCCATACTTCTGGAACTCCTCTATCTATATGGCATAATGTATATACTGCTTCCATTGCTGTTCTAATTGAATATTCTGTTGTAAATACTGTGTCTCTTGGTGTTTCTGCATATTGTCCTATAAATGCTAAATTTACAGATCCATTTGGTACAACTAATGGTCTATCTCCATATCTTCTTGGTTCAAAAAATGATGTTACATATGGCATCATGCATGGTGTTGTATTACATGCATTTTGTGCTAAATCCATAATTCTATCTTTTGGTATTCCTATATGATATAGCCATTCAGCTGCAAGTTCAATACCAGTACATTGATACATAGGCTTATCTATAAAGTCTCCTTTATCCTCCCAACAATTTAATCCATAAACCCAAATTAAGCAATCATCTTTTGCTTGTTCTCTAAATTGTCCTTGACGATTTATTGTCCAACTTATTAACCAAGATGAATCTTTACATGTTACAATTCCTCCTGTTACAACTTTACCAGAAAGTGGGTTACGATGACATATTTTTTCTATTGCATCTAGAATTTCTTTATTTGATGTTTCAACAGTCCAAGATTCCCAACTTGTTTCTCTTATATCTTTAAAAAACTTATCTGGATTTCCAAATGCTTTATCTTGTTTAACCATATTTTTCCACAATTCTATTGATGGACCTTCTCCATTTTTTATTTTCAACTCTGGAGCATGTGTTTGGTCTCCATATGCAGAATTATCTCCTTGGCATCCATTTGTTACAAAAACCAAATCATTTTCTGTTAATTCAATTTTTTTATCTTCATTATTTTGAGTATAATAAATAACTTTAGCAAGTTTCATTTCTTCATTACAAGTACATTCAACATTTTTTACTGTGGTATCATATTCAAATTTTACTCCTCTGTCTTTTAAATATTTAACCATTGGTAAAATCATTGATTCATATTGATTGTATCTTGTAAATCTTAATGCACTCAAGTCTGGTAATCCATCTATATGATGTATATATCTTTGTAAATATAATTTCATTTCCAATGCACTATGCCATTTTTCAAACGCAAACATTGTCTGCCAATAAATCCAGAAATTAGTTTTATAAAACTCTTCATCAAATAAATCATCAATTGTCTTATCTGCTAATTCCTCATCTGTTGCCATAAATAATTTTAATAATTCTTCTGTTGCTTTAGGATTCATTCCATATTTCTTATCTGTATGAGCATCTTGTCCTTGTTTTTCTGTTACACGACATAATGAATAATTTGGATCTTCTTTATTTACTTTGTAATATTCAGAAAATATAGTTTCTCCTGGATTGTCTATTGATGGTATTGAACGAAATAAATCCCACATACATTCAAAGTGATTATCCATTTCACGTCCACCACGCATAATATATCCTTTGTTTTTATCAAATATCCCATCACATGAGCCTCCTGGCAATGGTAAGTGCTCAAATAATGTTATATTTTCCCCTTTCATTTGAGCATCTCTTACTAAAAAACAAGCTACTGATAATCCTCCTAATCCTGTTCCTACTATATAAGCTTTTTTATTTTCTATCCCCTCTGGTTTTTCTGCTTTTGCAAAAGCTTCATAATTTCCACTTGAATAATACATAATAATTACCTCCTATATTTTTTTCAATATAGTAATAACATTTTGTATTTTTTGTTTCAATAAACAAATTTTAATATATGATAAATTTTTTATCATATATTATAAATTGATGTAAAATTAATTATTGTCTTTGTTAAATTGTTCTAATGCTTCTATTATATTTCCATGAACTAATATATTTAATTTATCTATAATAATTTTAGGATCTTCTTTCATATCTTCCTCTATCCAATCCAACATTATCCCTACAAAAGCATTTTTATAAAAATTTGCAATAAATTTTTTATCTTCTTCTTCTACTTTTATATTTTTAGATTTTTCGTTAATGACATCCATTATTAAATTATATGTTAATTCTTTTACAAATTTTTCTATATGTTCTCTACTAATATTTTTATATACATTCATTATAAATTGCTTATTTTCTAACACTGCTTCAAATATTTGATAATATCCTTCTTGCCAAGTATCATATGTTTTCTTCCCTTTTATTGCTTCTTTGGCATCTTCTAAGCACACCCATTCTATTAATTCATATATATCGTGGAAGTGATAATAAAATGTCATTCTATTAATTCCACAATCGTTTGTTAATTCTTCTACTGTTATTTTATTTGCCTTTTTCTTTAATAGCATCTTTTTTAGAGAATTTTCTAATGCTTTTTTTGTTAAATTTGACAATTTTATCATCTCCAATTTTTATTTAGTATATATTATTTCTTAATTTTTTTAGCCAAAAACAAAAAATTTTATTTTATTTAATATTCTCCTAAATAATTTTTCTTTTTTTAGTACTGGTAAATTATTATTTAAAGAATTTGATTGTTTATTTCTTTTTTCAAATATTTTGTATATATCATTTTGTATATTTTCTTTCTTTTTATTTTCTTCTAATATCTTCTCTTCTTTATCTTTTATGGCAAATTCTCCTTTTTCTTTTTCTGTTGCCCAATAACTTCTATATATTAATGCCAATATTGATTCTGTTTCTTCTAATAAATTTTGCTTGTCTATGTCTGTATCACATTTTATATTAGTTTTATATTCATTATTCATATTACTTTTTATAAAATCAATAAAATTTAATGGAATTTTACTTAATAATTCTTCATCCGTATTCTGCAATATCTCATAAACCTCTTTCAATGCATTTCCCATTTTTTCATCTGACATTAGAATATTCTCCTTCTTCTTTTGTTTTTACTAAATTATTTTTTATTTTCAAAAAAACATTATGAACATCCTTGCCCAATGTTCTTTCTGTAATATTCTTAAATTGTTCTCTTTTAAATCTGTTTTGAGCAAATCCCTTTTTATAATTTTTATTAAATACATTAGCCTTATTAACAGATTCCCATCGATCCATGTAAATTTGTTTATCTTCTTCGTTATCTATTACTAAATTTAAAAATCTCTCAGCCTTTTCTTTTTCGCTTATTTCTGTCTTATAAAATTCTGTTAATTTTTTTTCATATTTAAATGGTTCTTCTGTTATTCCTATAGCTGTATTTATTAATGAAGAATATAAAAACACATTTTGTTTTATAATTTCTGGGTCTAGTGTTCCATTAGCCATTCTGAATTCTATAGTATTTTTTTTACTATTTCCTATATTAGTTAAGTTTAATCCAGCATAACGTCTTTCATCAATTTTATATTTACTAGCTAACATTCTTAGTTTTCCAAATTTTTTGTATGATACTTTTAATGTTCCATCTTCTATTTTTTTTAATATTTTCTTTCCTGTAGGTGCAGCCATACCATTTCTCCACAATGCAGAAATCAAATGCATTCCTTTGAAATCTTTATTTATTGCTTTAGTTCTTATTGGATTATTTTTATCATTACACATTTTATATATTAGTTCTTCTGACTCAGCATATAAATGTAAAAAATTTTTCATTCTTTGTGGATTTTTTGCTAAACAATCAGCATCAAAATGAATATGTAATCCACATTTATCATCAGCAATAACTTGTTCACCTTGTTTTCTCGGAAATTTCTTTATATGCTCACATATATTGCAAATATCCTTCCATGTTTTTTCCGTATCTGTTAAAACTGGAGATACTAACTCTGCCCCACCTTCTTTTACTAATTGTTCTTCCTTTTTTGATGCCATTTTCCAATTTTTACTTTCTATGTATTCAGCACTTTTTCCTACATATAATCCATTTTTTCCTTTTGTTTTTACATTAAAAGCTTCTATTTCTATTCCAAATTTTAAATAATCTGGGAGTTCTAATATTTCAAAATCTTTTGTAAGCTTCATTTTTTCTCTCTTTCTTTAAATATGATATCTTAAGTATATCATATTTTTTAAGGAATGTATATTTTTTTAGGCAAAAAAATGCCACAAATTCAATATTTTATTCTTATTATTTTCAATAGATTTTCTCAAAAAAATATACTGTTTTTCATTATTTAATCAATTTCAAATTACTAAATTATTAATATAAACATTTTATATTACATCAAATTCTAAAAAACTCTGTAATTGCTTATACTTAGCAAATTACAGAGTTTTCTATTGTTGGAGCCATTAGACAAACTCCAATTTTTTATCTTTTTTCTTCGTTTCTCATGTTTTCTCGTAAGTGCCTAAAAATCAATGTTTTTCCATTAAAGTAAAATATGTACTTCTCGTCTTTTCTCTTCGTTTTTTGTATTTTTTTATTGGCGTTGCATTAAAAATTGCATTAAAATTCATTCTTCATTTTTTATATTCCCTAAAGCAAAACTAATACACTCATTAATAATTGAATTTACAGACTGATTATTTTCAAAAGATAACTTTTCTAACTTATCCAATAATTTCTCTTCAATTCTGCACGTCCTTTGTACATAGTTTCCTCTTTTTCTTATTATAAATTCTTTCATATATATTACCTCCTATTTAGGAAGTATAAAACAAAAAAGAACTGAGATTAGTCAGTTCTTCGAGTTTTCTTTTTTATTTTATATCTTACATTTTCTATAAATTCTGCTACTCCCAATATTCTTTTTCTTCTTGGCATTTCTTTTACGTATTTTTTTAGATTTTTTGTTATCCACGGAATACCTAATTTTTC
>ERZ827168.5228-NODE-5228-length-11057-cov-5.866206_pt1 | contig 11057 bp, 9 predicted proteins | sample MGYA00519868_ERZ827168 | MGnify/ENA primary metagenome ERZ827168 (study PRJEB31778, sample SAMEA3449271) | human gut metagenome | biome: human gut; feature: human-associated habitat; material: faeces | place: United Kingdom | collected 2010/2012 ...
CCGTACTGCGCGGCAACCAGGTCCCGCACATCGCTGCCCATGGCAAGCACAAGGCCGCACTGCGCCTTGACCCGCTGGGCCAGGTGGTTCAGCTCCCGCGCGGCAATGGCGGCCAGGCTTTCGGGGGTAAACACCTGGGTGCGGCAGATGTCCCCCTCCAGCGCGTCCACGAACCGCGCACCGAACTTGTCCGCCAGGGCGGTTTCGTCCCGGTTGGAGAAAAATACAAAATACTTGCCGGCAGCCTGCAATTCGCCGATCGCGCCAGGGGCCAGGGCGGTGCCCACATCCACCAGAATGCCGCGCTGCAATACATAGCGGCTGGTCAGCGGCAGAGTGCCGTCAATGGCCAGCGTTGCCAGCATGTTCAGGTAATTGGATGCACAGCTTTCGTAATGGTCAAAGGCCAGAACCTCGGCGTCAGACTGCAAGGCGGCATACAGGTCCTGCAAAAACAGCTTTTCCTGTGCGGGGCCGGGATACAGGGCCAGATCCATCGTTTCAATCAGGGCGCTGTGCAAAAGTCCGCGGCCTGCCATCTCGTCCACAATGCAGGTCAGGGCATAGTGCCGCCCGGTACCGGTGGGGCCGCACAGCAGCATGCTGCCGCGGGCATGGGCGGTATCGGCGGTGCCCATCACAAAGGGGCGGCGGAACGCCTTGACCACCTGCCCCACAAAGGCATCCTGCCCCAGCACCTGCTGGCGCACCCGGTCGGCCAGGCCATTAAAGTTTTCCGGGCCGGCTTTTACCGGTTCTGCTGCGGGGGCAGGCTGTGCGGTTTTGCCGCCCAGCAGGCCGTCCTGGCGCAGGCTTTGGGTCAGCTCGCTGCTCATGCGGCGCACACTGTCCGCGGTGGCGGCGCCGGCGCGCTGCACGGTGTTCAGGGCGTCCGCGGCAGATTTCTGGCGTTTTTGGCTTTCGGCCAAAGCGTCCAGCTGGGCCTGCATGGCGTTCAGGCTGTTTTGCGCGGCATCGCGGTCCTGTTTGGTAGCGCTGTGGCGGCCTGTACCGGTCACACTTCGCACCCAGGCATCGTATTGATCTTCCAGGCTCATGGCTTTGCCCTCCGTTATATCAGTCGGCTTTTTTCACGGTAATTTTATAAAAGTTTTTGGTACTGCACCCGGCGCGGCCGCCGCCTGCACAGGCGCAGGCACACGCACAACTGGATGCACACGCGCAGGCGCAGCTGGACGCACAGCTGGAATGGCTGCTGTGGTTACGGCCCACACCGCCGCCGCGGGTCTTGCCGCCGCCGGAGCGGTACTCCGGGGGTGGGTCGGTGCGGTGGTAGCCGGTGGGCGGGGGTGCGCTGCGGGCGCGGCGGATCGTGTGTACGCCGTTGGTGTACCAGAACCAGTCATCGGGGTCGATATCACTGCCGAAGCCGCCGCCCCAGTCAGGGGACTGGGAGGCCACCGCAATGATGATGATTGCCACCGCCAGCAGCACAATAACAGCCGACGCCAGCAGCACGATGATTCCCTCTAAATCCTCACCGCTGTCGTAGTCGTCGGTGGTCATCTCGGCCCCCGGGTCAAAGGCGGCGGCGTTCGTAATGGGTACTGTCACATGGACATTGGCCGCCTGGCCGTGGCCCATCGCGCCGAAATCCCAGGTCAGGTAATCACCGTCCATGCCAGTATTATCCGCCACAAAGCCGTCGTAATTGCGCCAGCGCACCTGCATATTCCCGACGCTCAAATCGTCGAACCAGCCTGGCGTAAAGTTAAAGTTTGCCGTACCGTCGTCATTTCGTGTGAACAGGTGGCTCTGATGTACGCTGAATACAAAATGTACGCTGCTCTCACCGCCATTCGACGCGGCCACATCGGGGGCATAGTAGCGGCGGTTGAACACGACCTTGGCATAGCTGCCGCCGTCGCTGGAATACTGCAAGTCGGAAATCGTATCGGTCAGCGGGGTCAGCTCGTCCACGCTGGAATTGGCAAGGCCGATTTTGACCCAGCTCAAATAGTCGGTGGCGTCGCCGTCAATGACCTGCCAGTCAATGTCGTAGGTAATATCCGCCGTGCCGTCCTCCCTCGGGTCCACGGTCACGATGTAGCTGCGGATATAATCCATGTCGCCGCTCTCGGCGTAGGGGGCGTCCACCTCGGCCGCCGCAGCGGGCAGAGCCAGCAGACTGCCGCACAGCAGGACGGCCCACAAAAGCGCCAGACGGCGCAGAACACTCGTTTTCATCAGCAGCCCTCCTGCATCGGGGTCTCCCCCAGCTGGCAGCGGCGCTCCATTTTGGCGCTCTGCCCGCGGATGGCGCGGCATTCGTCGCTGCGCCAGATGCGCTGCCAGGGTGTGCGCAGCAGGTTCCCCAGCCCCTTGCCGGTCAGCCAGCTCTGGCAGGGCAGCACGGTGCCGTCCGGCGCAATCGCCATGTTGGACAGACAGGCCCCACAGCTGGGGATCTGGGTAAAGCCTAAACCGCGCAGCGTATCCTCGCTGAGCCAGCCGGGACTGGTAAAGTTGATTTCCAGACCGTTTGCGGCGGCGTATTCCATGGCGGGGCGCAGCGTTGCTTCCAGCTCCTCCGGCGTCAGGCGCACGGCGCGGCTGGCGGCAGTTTCGGCGTTGCCCGCAGGGATCAGCCCGCTGCAGGTCAGGTAGCGTATGCCCAGCTCGTGGGCAAGTTTGACCGTGGACAGGTAATCCCGGTTCAGGCTGCACAGCGGGGTATTCAGGCTCACATTCAGCCCGGCGGCCAGCGCGTTTTTGATGCCGTTCAACGTGTCATTGTAGCCGTCCACACCCACCAGCTCATTGTGGATATCGGCGTCGGCGGAGTAGAAGGTAATCTGCACGGCGTCGAGACTGGCCTCGTGGAGTTCCTTGCACATCATGCTGGTCAGCATACGGCCGTTGGTGTTCAGCCGGGTGACGAACCACTGCGCAGCCTGCACCAGCTTGACCAAATCATGGCGCAGCGTCGGCTCGCCGCCGGTAAAGGTCAGCTGCGGGATACCCGCGTTGCGGCATTTTTCAATCACGGCCAGCCATTGGTCTGTGTCCAGCTCCGGCACGGCGGAAAGCGGCTGGTTTGCAGCGTAGCAGTGCAGGCATTTCTGGTTGCAGTGCCACGCGCCGTCCTTGACCATCGAGCTGACCATCAGATCCATGCGGTGGGGGGCCACCATGCGGGGCGCGTACTCGGCCAGGCTCATGGGCTGCACGGTCAGCGGCGGCTCGCCGCCCCGGGCAATCGTACACAGGCTGTCCACCAGCAGCTGCAAATCGCTCTCGATCTGCGCATACTCGGTCTTGCGGTAAATTTTGCGGGTGGCCGCCACAGCCTGGGCGTTGATGGCCGCCCATTCTTCAGGACGTATTTCTTTGCCGGTGCAGGGTTTTAAAGCCTCGATGAGGTTGGTCAGCAGAATGGCCCAGCTGACGTTCAGCGGCAGAATATCCTGGCCGTTCAAAATCACGGTGAACGGCGTCTCGTGGTCGGGCTTATGGCAGGGCACGATATGGATGCGCACCACACCGGGGCCGTCCGGGTCCAGTGTGATATGCCGCACCCGGTTCAGCCGGCTGCGCAGGAACATATGTTCCGAATAGGTCAAATGTTTTGAATATCTCATAAAAAGAGGTTCCCCTCGTTCAAGTTTCTTATACAGGTTGCTTACGATACGTATAAAAAGTATAGCATATTTCGGGGGTGATTACAACCTGGTTACAATAGAAAAAGCACCCATCCGAAGATAGGTGCTTCCTAAAAGGCTTCCCCCTAAGGGGAAGCGGACTGATGAGGGGCAGGTCTGCCCTATTGACCGTTTTCGGTTTCTTGCGGGCAGCTCACCCCTCATCCGGCCCTGCGGGGCCGCTTTCTCCCAGGGGAGAAGGCTTTGGAGTTCAAATCGCCCTAAACCCCTTGCCTACGATCTCGCTGCTGTTGACGATGGTTATAAACGCGTGGTCGTCCAGGCCGCGCACATACAGGCGCAGCTTCTGCGCCTGGCCGCGGGTCAACACGGTGGTCAGCACCCACTTTTCGTCGTGGGTGTAGGCACCCTCGGCCTGCTCCATCGTAGCCGATCGGTGCAGGTCGTTCACGATAAAATCGCGCACCGGCGTTGGGTTTGACGTCACGATCGTGCAGACCTTGCGCATATTGATACTCTCAATCGCGCTGTCAGCGACGGTGCTCTTTAAAATCATGCCCAGGATGCAGTACAGCCCGGTGGCTGGGCCGTAGAGATACGCGCCCACCAGCACAATGCCCACATCGCTGACCATCAGCGCACGGCCGACCGGCATACTGGTGTACTTATTCAAAATCATCGCTACAATGTCGGTGCCTCCGGTGGACGCGCCGATGTTAAAGACGATGGCCGCGCCTACCGCGGACAGGATGACCGCGAAGCACAGTTCCAAAAACACATCGTTCGTCAGCGGGTGGTCCAGCGGGTAAAGCCGCTCACACAGGCTGACGTAGAACGACAGCGCAAAGGATGAGTAGATGGTCCAGCCCATGGACTTGATACCCAGAAAGACAAACCCCAGCAGCACCAGCGCGGCGTTGACAAACCACATGAACGCGCCGACGTTGAAGCGGGGGAACAGCGTTGCCAGCACGATGGACAGACCCGACGTGCCGCCAAACGCAAAGTGGTTGGGCGTTTTGAAAACGGCAATACCCACGGCCGTGGCGATAAGCCCCAGGTTCAGCAGGAAGAAAAACTTCACATCCTCCCACAGTTCGTGCGGGGTCAGGTACTTTTTCAGCTGCGCCAGCATCAAAACTGCCTCCCCTTAGAACGTCAGGTTGCCGAACTCGGAGAGCTTGAGCGTTTCGTTGTGCTGCTCGGCCCAGTTGATGCTCCACGGACTGCCGAAGAGCAGCAGCGGGTTGCCCTTCATATCCTCAATGGCGCGGGTGTCGCTGGTCACGTCCAGATGCTTGATGTCCAGCTCGTCGGGGTCGTTCAGCACCCAGCGCAGATGTTCATAGGGCAGCTGCTGCATACGGATATCGACGTTGTACTCGTTTTTCAGGCGGTACTCCAACACTTCCAGCTGCAGCACACCGACGACACCGACAATGACTTCCTCCATGCCGGAGCCGAGGTCGCGGAAAATCTGGATTGCGCCCTCCTGGGCGATCTGTTCCATGCCCTTGACGAACTGCTTGCGCTTCATCGTGTCCACCTGGGTCACGCGGGCAAAATGCTCGGGCGCAAAGGTCGGGATACCCGCAAACTGCACGTGCTTTTTGCCGGTGCAGAGCGTGTCGCCGATGGAGAAGATACCCGGGTCGAACAGGCCGATGATATCGCCCGCGTAAGCCTCGCTGACAATGGCGCGGTCGTCGGCCATCAGGCTGGTGCCGGTGGCGAGCTTGATATTCTTGCCCTCCTGCACATGGAAAGCCTCCATGCCGCGCTCAAACTTGCCGGAGCAGATGCGCAAGAAGGCGATGCGGTCGCGGTGGTTCTTGTTCATGTTGGCCTGAATCTTGAAGATAAAGCCGCTGAACTGGTCGCTGCACGGCTCTACCAGCTCGCCGCCCACGGCGTCCTTGCGGGGCAGCGGGGTGGGGGTCAGGCGCAGGAACTCTTTCAGGAACGGCTCAACACCGAAGTTCGTCAAAGCCGAGCCGAAGAACACGGGGGACAGCTCGCCGTGCTGCACGGCGTTGAGGTCGAACTCTTCCGCCGCGCCGTCCAGCAGCTCAATGTCCTCGGCCAGCTTCTCATGGTTGGCAGCACCAATCAGGTCGTCCAGGCGGGCGTCGCCCAGCTCGGCCTCGACCTCGTCCACCATCTTCACACCGTTGGCACGGCCGTCGCTCTCAAAGGCCAGCACTCGCTTGGCGTTGCGGTCGTAGACGCCCTTGAAGTCCTTGCCGCAGCTGATGGGCCAGTTCATCGGGTAGGTCTTGATGCCGAGGATTTCCTCGATGTTCTCCATCAGTTCAAACGGGTCGCGGGCCTCGCGGTCCATCTTGTTGATGAAGGTAAAAATCGGGATGTGGCGCAGCGTGCAGACCTTGAACAGCTTGATGGTCTGGGCCTCAACGCCCTTAGCGGCGTCAATGACCATGACGGCGGAATCCGCCGCCATCAGGGTGCGGTAGGTATCCTCACTGAAGTCCTGGTGGCCCGGGGTGTCCAGAATGTTGATGCACTTGCCCTGGTAGTTGAACTGCAGGACAGATGAGGTGACCGAGATACCGCGCTGCTTCTCAATATCCATCCAGTCGGATACCGCGTGCTTGGCGCTCTGCTTGCCCTTGACGGAGCCGGCGGTCTGGATGGCCCCACCGTAGAGCAGCAGTTTTTCGGTCAGTGTGGTTTTACCGGCGTCGGGGTGCGAGATGATTGCAAATGTGCGCCGGGATTCGATTTCTTCGCGCAATGATGCCATGATTACTCCCTTGGTTTAGATAATAGATAAAAGATAATAGATAATAAATATGGTGGTGTTTTTGCCCGGCGGGCAAAAACGAAATTATGAGGTCGTCACATCGGGGCACACTCCTCTATAATAATCCAATAGTATATAATACACGGTTTTGTGCGGAAATGCAACGAAAATTTTCAGGCACAGCGCAACGATTTGTATTATATTTTGCAATTATACAAAACGTATTTCGTATGCCGTGTATAAAGCGCCGCGGGCGGCCCAAACTAACGGCATACACAACATTTCCACAAGAAAAGGATGGGGCAAGATGAACCATATCAAGCAATTTTTTAAGGAAAAAGGGCTGTACCTGTTCTGTCTGGCTATGGTGTTTGCGGCCACGGCGGCGGGCATTCTGGCACTGCGCAGCATCGTGGGCAACGTGGCCGACCTGACGCGCCTCCGCAAGGAGGCTTTGCAGGACGACACGACCTGGACGCAGCCGGACACAGCCATCGAAAAACCCGCCCAGGATGTGCCCAAGCCGACGACAGCGCCCACCACCGCACCGACGGCTGAACCACGCACGACCACACCACCCGCCGAGAGCACCGCCTCGGCGCAGACGGCCGCAGCCCCTGGCATCTGGGACGCCAAGCCGCTGGCAGCATTCAGCGGGGATGAACTGGTGTACAGTGCGACGCTGGGCGACTGGCGCACCCACAACGGCGCGGACTACGCTGCCCCGGCAGGGGAGAGTGTGTACCCGGCCAAGGCGGGCAAGGTCGATTCCGTAACCGAGGACGCACTGTGGGGGTATGTGGTGGAAATCACCGACAAGAACGGTGTGACCTGGCGGTACTGCGGGCTGACCGACACGGAAGTCAAAGCCGGGGACAGCGTGACGACCGCCACCGCAATCGGCAAGGCGGGGAGCGTCCCCGCCGAGGCAAGCGGCGAGGCGCATTTGCACCTGGAGTGCATCAAGGATGGTGCGTACCTCGACCCGGAGGGGCTGCTGTAATGGCAGACGGCAAAAGCCGTTCCCCACTGCCCGAAACCCAAACAGGCGTGTACCCACATCGGGCACACGCCTGTTCTTATGCAAATTTTACTGGTACTGCTTCACATTCAGCATCCGGGTCGCGTTCAGCACGGCCAGCACCATGACGCCGACGTCGGCAAAAACGCCCCACCACATATTGGTAATGCCCAGCGCGGTCAGAATCAGGCACAGCGCCTTGATTGCCAGCGCGAACACAATGTTCTGGTAGGCAATCGTCATGCACTTGCGGGAAATCCGCATGGCAAGGCTGATTTTTGCCGGGTCGTCGTCCATCAGCACAACATCGGCGGCCTCGATGGCGGCATCACTGCCCAGCGCACCCATGGCAATGCCGATATCGGCACGCATCAGCACCGGCGCGTCGTTGATGCCGTCTCCCACGAAGGCAAGCTCTTTCTTTGCGGGTTTCTGGCCCAGCAGCTTCTCGACCCACTCGACCTTGTCGGCGGGCAGCAGGCCCGCGTGGACCTCATCGATGTCCAAATCTTTCGCAACCAATTCAGCCACCGCAGGGGTGTCGCCGGTCAGCATGACGGTACGCACGCCCTGGGCCTGCAAGCCCTGCATGGCCGCCTTGGCCGTGGGCTTTTCCTCGTCGGAAATCAGGATGGAGCCGAGGAACTGTCCGTCGCGGGCGACGTAGACGATGGTGCCTGCGCCCTCGGCGGCGGTGTAAGTGACGCCCTCGCTCTCCATCAGGCGGGCATTGCCGGCCAGCACGGTATGACCATCGACCTGCGTTTTCACGCCGTGACCCGCGATTTCCTGCGCGTCAGAGGCGCGGCGGGCATCCAGGTCGGGGCAGGCCTCGCGAAGGCTCTTGCTGATGGGATGGCTCGAAAAACTCTCGGCCAGCGCGGCACTCTCGAGCAGGTCCTTCTCGCTCACGCCGTCAACAGGGGCGGTGTGGGTGACTTTGAAAACGCCCTTCGTCAGGGTGCCGGTCTTGTCAAACACGGCAACGCCGGTCTTGGACAGGGCCTCGAGGTAGTTGCCGCCCTTGACCAGGATACCGCACTTGGACGCGCCGCCGATGCCGCCGAAGAAGGTGAGGGGGATAGAAATGACCAGCGCACAGGGGCAGCTGATGACCAGGAAGGTCAGCGCACGCATGATCCAGTCAAGCCAGCCGCCCAGGAACAGCGGCGGCACAATGGCCAGCACCAGTGCGCCGATGCAGACGGCGGGGGTGTAGTAGCGGGCAAACTTCGTGATGAAGTTCTCGACGGGGGACTTTTTCAGGCTGGAATTTTCCACCAGGTCGAGAATTTTCGCAACGGTGGACTCGTCGTAAATTTTTGTCGTCCGGACGCGCAGCACACTGTCGGCGTTCACGCAGCCGCTGATGACCTCATCGCCGGGGTGCACGGTGCGCGGGCGGCTCTCGCCGGTCAGGGCGGCGGTGTTCAGCGTGGACTCACCGGAAAGGACCACGCCGTCCAGCGGGATCTTTTCGCCGGGCTTGACGACGATGGTGGAACCGATGGGTACATCGTCAGGGTCAACGACGGAAACCGTACCGTCCTCGGCCTCCAAGTTCGCGCTGTCGGGGCGAATGTCCATCAGCGCCGAGATGCTCGCCCGGCTCTTGCCGACGGCGTAGGACTGGAACAGCTCGCCGATCTGGTAGAACAGCATAACGGCCACGCCCTCGGCGTATTCACCGCAACCCATGGCACCCACCGTGGCGACCGCCATCAGGAAGTTCTCGTCAAAGACCTCGCCGCTCTTGATGCCCATGAACGCCTTGCGCAGGACATCGTGGCCGATGACCAGATACGGCACCAGCCACAGCACCAACTGCACGAACCAGGGCAGCTCCGCAAAGTGGAACAGCAGCGCCAGCACCGCCGTGAGCACTGCCGCGATGATAATGCGCTTCAGTGTCTTTTTTTGCTTCTTCGTCATGGATATGACCTCCATTTTGGGTATAAAAAGGGCCCATCGTCGGGATGGGCCGCTTTATGGGCAAACTTACAGCTCGATCTCGAAATCAGGCTCGACCTTCTTCGCAACCTTGACGGCATCCTTCAGCACGGCGTCAAACTTATCATCGTCAGCCTCGAGCAGCAGCTTCTGGGCCATAAAGCTGACGCTGGCGTTCTTAACACCGGGCAGTTCCTTGATAGCGGTCTCGATTTTAGCAGCGCAGTTTGCGCAATCGACTTCGATCTTGAATTTCTTCTGCATGATGGTGGTCTCCTTTGTATACATAAATATTTTTTTAATAGGGGTAACTGGATTAAAAGGCTTCCCCTGAGGGGGAAGCTGCCCGCGAAGCGGACTGATGAGGGGCAAACTTGCCGTTATTACTCGTTGGCGGGTCACTGCCGAAACGCCGCCCCTCATCCGGCCCTCGGCCACCTTTTTCCCCCTAAGGGGAGGCTTTTTACTCTTCCGTATGCTCCATGCCCAGCGCGATCATGCTGCGAACGTGGTCATCATCCAGGGAATAATACATGGCCTTGCCCTCACGGCGGAACTTGACGAGCTTACTGGTTTTCAGCAGCCGCAGCTGGTGGCTGACAGCGCTCTGCGAGATACCCACGACCTGGGCGATATCATTGACGCAAAGCTCGCTCTCAAACAGTGCATACAAAATTTTGATGCGCGTTGAATCGCCGAACACCCGGAACAGTTCGGCAAGGTCGTACAGCACCTCGTCATTGGGCAGGTCATCCTGCAGGCGGCGGATGTCGGCCTCACCCAGCTGGGCGGTTTCAGGTAGCTTTTCGCCTGTTTTTTCGTTCTCGGACACCGTCATCATCCCTTCATATGTTCGTTTGTTCATATGATACATCCTAATATACACTTTGTCAATAGAAAAACACAAAAAAATCCCCCGGATGTGAAAATTCTCACATCCGGGGGAAATCTCAATCAGTGATGGGGGCAAAGCCCGGCTCACCGGGCAGGATGACACTGCTGTCGGCCAGCATTTTGCGGAACTCCTCCTCGGGGAAGTCAAAGACAACCTCTTTGATCATGCTCTGTTCGTGGACGAGTATCCTCCACGGCGCACCATCGGGCTGCTGCAAAAACAGGATGCCGGAAACGCTGTCCAGACTTTTCACGCCCTCATCGGCCCAGAAGGCAGGGGAGGGGGTGACAAAGTAGTGGTCAACCATCCGCCCGCCCGGGAAGTCATGCTCAATGACCGCAGGAACCTCGCCGTCAGCCTGAGCGGATTTGTATTGCAGATGCAGGTTGGTGAAATCGGAAGCAGTCATAAAAGCTCCTTTTAAATAGATAAGAGATAAAAGATAATAGATAATAGATAATAGATAATAAAAATGGTGGAACGCAGCGCTTTGCGCTGCTTAAAATCGCGCGCGAAGCGCGCACAATATTTCTTATTTTTTATCTATTATCTTTTCTCTGTCTTTGTGTGTTTACACACGCAGGCTGGCGCTTTCAGGCTCGTTGCTGCCCTCGTCGAACTCATAGTCGTTGCCGGGCAGGATAGCGTTCAGCAGGATGCCGGCGATGGCCGCGATGGCCAGACCGGACAGGTTGATGGTGACATTGCCCAGAGCGAAGCTGATGCCGCCCACCGAGTTGAAGCCCAGCGCGCTGACCAGAATGACGGCGGCGATGATCAGGTTGCGGGAGTTGGTGAAATCGA
>ERZ827168.5229-NODE-5229-length-11056-cov-3.885556_pt1 | contig 11056 bp, 9 predicted proteins | sample MGYA00519868_ERZ827168 | MGnify/ENA primary metagenome ERZ827168 (study PRJEB31778, sample SAMEA3449271) | human gut metagenome | biome: human gut; feature: human-associated habitat; material: faeces | place: United Kingdom | collected 2010/2012 ...
CTTTTATAATACCAATTTATTTAATTATTTATTATTTAAAAATAAGAACAATAAATAAAAAAATAAAAGAATTAGAAAAACAAAATAATAATAATATAGAAAATAATGAAAATGAAATTAATAAATTAAAAAATCAATTAAATTTATTAGATAATAATTCAAAAATAATGGAAGAACAAATTGAAAAAGAAAAAAATAAAAATATATATTTATTAAATATTGAAAAGAAAAAAATATTTGATAAATATTCAGATATTTTTAATATAGAAAAAATAAATGAAATATTTAATGAAAATGATATTGATAAAAAAATAAATATATTACAAACGATGATTGAAAATTCAAGTAATGAATTAACAAAATTAGAAATAAAACAAGAGGAATTTGAAGAACAATCTAGTGAAATTGTAAGATTAGAAGAAGAGCAAGAAATACTAGGAAGCCAATTAAAGGAATTAAAAGAAAAGAATGATGCAATTGAGTTAGTAAAAGAAACAATTGAAAAGGCATATGAAAAATTAAAAGAAAATATTAATCCTGAGTTTAACAAAAAATTATCAGAAAATATTTCAAAAATAACTAATGGAAAATATAATAATATTTTATTTAATGATGAACAAGGATTAATTGTAGAATTGCCAAATGGTAACTATGTATCAGCAGATAGGTTAAGTATAGGAACAATAGATCAAATCTATTTATCATTAAGGTTAGCTAGTATAGATGAAATATCTAATGAAAAATTACCAATAATATTAGATGAAGCATTTGCATATTTTGATGATATTAGATTGGAAAATATTATGCTATTTTTATCAAAAGAATTTAAAGATAGACAAATAATTATATTTACATGTACGACTAGGGAATTAAGAATTTTACAAAATAATAATATTGAATTTAATTTTATTGAACTTTAAAATTTTAATAAATTAAATGACATAAAAAACACTTGAAAAACCATTAAATGTATAGTATAATAAATAATGTTAAAAATTGGAGAGTAGAAAAGGAGAATAATTTTATGTTTGACAAATTAGAAGCTGTTGAAGCTAGATATGAAGAATTAACTAAATTAATTAGTGATCCTGAAATTATAGCAAATCAAGCAGAATGGCAAAAATTAATAAAAGAACATAGTTCAATAGAAGAAGTTGTACAAAAATATAGAGAATATAAAAAAGAAAAACAACGTATGGACGAAGCAAAAGAAATGATGGAAGATAAAGAATTAAAAGAACTTGCTGAAACTGATTATTATGAGGCAAAAGAAAATTTACCACATATTGAAGATGAATTAAAAGCATTATTAATTCCTAAAGACCCAAATGATGATAAAAATATTATTTGTGAAATCCGTGGTGGTGCTGGAGGAGAAGAAGCAGCATTATTTGCGGCAACATTATTTAGAATGTATTCAATGTATGCAGAAAGAAAACACTGGAAAATAGAAATATTAAATGAGAATGAAACAGAATTAGGTGGATATAAAGAAATATCATTTATGGTTATTGGAAAAGGTGCATATAGTAGACTAAAATTTGAAAGTGGTGTACACAGAGTTCAAAGGGTTCCAGATACAGAAAGTAGTGGAAGAATTCATACATCAACAGCAACAGTAGCTGTATTACCAGTAGTTGAAGATGTTGAAATTGAAATAAATCCAGCAGATATTAAAATGGAAGTATTTAGAGCATCTGGTGCTGGTGGACAACATATTAATAAAACATCATCAGCCGTAAGACTTATACATGAACCATCAGGAATTGTTGTAGAATGTCAAACAGAAAGATCACAATTACAAAATAGAGAATATGCAATGAAAATGTTACGTTCAAGATTGTATAATATAGAGAAAGAAAAACAAGATTCTGAAATAGCAAATGCAAGAAAATCACAAGTTGGAAGTGGAGATAGAAGTGAAAAAATTCGTACTTATAATTACCCACAAGGTCGTATTACAGATCATAGAATTGGTATGAGTATTTTCCAAATGGAAAACTTCTTAAATGGTGATTTAGATGAAATGATAGATAATTTAATTGCAGCAGATAGAGCAGATAAATTACAAGGTGAAGAAGAATAATTTATAAAAAATACCACATATTGGTGGTATTTTTTATTTATGGCTGAAAAATATTATGTAAATATGGTAAAATAAAATTGTAAGGGAAAATCCTTATAAAATTTTTCGAGCTTAAATTAGGAGGAAAATTGAATGAAAAAACAATTGAGAATCAAGCAATTAATTTGGGAGGTGGTAGATCTTATTTCTAAATTCTTTAAACCGTACGGTTTGAAAGATGAATTACTTGAAGTTCCAACTGATATCAAACGGATGGGAACTAAAGTAGAATTGATGGACTTTGGTATGAGCATTATTTCTCTTATTTTCGCATTTATGCTTAAAATAACCAATATGATGATTGAGTATAAATTTATAGTATTTGGAATTGTCTTATTCATGTTATATCGAGGTCAAGATGTAATAAATGAAGCATTTTATCTTTGGGAGAGTTCAGAAAATAAAAAGTTTGATCTAATTTTCGAAAATGAAATAGTTTTGAGAGGAAGTAGAATTATTGGAAAAACTGCAAATAAAGTATTAAAATTTGATTCTAATAGTAAGTTATATACTACAATGAGTAATGAGTCTGTATTAAATACTATTAAGCAGTATTTGCAAAATCTTTGGAAGTTAAAAATTCAAACATTTTTTGACTTCTTGGAAATTATGAGTGTTTTGGTAATGCTATTTATAGCAATTGCAACTAATACAACAATTTCACAATCTGTTTTTGTTCCATTAGTTTTAGGATTTTGTGTTATTTCATTTTTTAGTGTAACATATATAACTTTAAGTACAGAACAATATTATCAAAGGTATAAAAAGTACAATAATGAGCAATCTGTAATTGTAAATGATTTGCTAAGAGTGCCAACTATTGTAGAAAAAGATATGGAGATGAGAATCGGAAAATTTCAGAAGAGTATTGCAGAGAAAAATCAAAATGTAAAGAGTTATCACAAAAAAATAAATCTTTCTAGAATTTTTATTTCTGCAACACAGGTATTTGCTCAATATGGTGTTATAATAGGATATTTGATTGGAGTCGATTGGAATACAATTAATATTGGTACTATTTCTGAAATAACAGCAACACTTATAATCGTAGAAACAGCATTAAATAAAATTCAAAAAATAGCAGTTATTATGAATAACCATAATGAGAGAGTTATCATAATGAATAAAGAAGAGCAAGATATGGAATTGATTCTTAAGGTTTATCATGAGGAAGAGGAAAAAAGAAAAAAAACTTACAAAATTGAAAATCTTAGAATTAAACCATTTGCAATTCGATATTTGGAAGAGTCTGAAAATGATAAACCATTTACTCTTACATCAAAGGATGAAATAAATATTAAAGATGGAGAAATTGTTATTTTATATGGTCCGTCTGGTTCTGGTAAATCGACATTTATGAAAATACTTACAGAACGGATCCGAGTTGAAAAGAGTACAGACATTCCCTCAACGTCCAGATTCTTGTTTTATGATGAAAAACTTAAATTTGGAAGTTTGAAGATTTTTGATGAACTATTTTGTTGTAGTGAAAATCCGGACTTGGTAAAAATGCAGAAAATCTTGGAAAATCTTCATTTGTGGAGTGAAATAAAAGCCAATTGCTTTGAAGTTTGGAAATGGATGAAACAAAAGCAATTTGATCAATCTCTTTCAAATGGTCAAAAACAGAGAATGATTCTTGCCAAAATGCTGTATTGGCTTGATGCAAAAATTGATGTTTTGGTGCTTGACGAATGTACATCTGGTCTTGACGATAAATCTGAAACAGATTCTGCAGATGCAGAGCGAATTTTAGAATATATTGTGAGATTTGCAAATTCTGATAAGAAAAGAATAGTTATTATTTCTACTCACCAGAATATTGATGGTTTTAAGAAAAATCTTGAAAACGAGTATAGCTTTAGAAATTTAAAATTTACAAAAGAAGGAGAAATGAATTTAGTAAGAGAGATTTAAAATAATTGTTTTCTCAGTAAAGAGGGTGCATTGCACCCTCTTTTTCTGAAAATTGTAATAAAAAAATATTGTGAAAATATAAATTAAAAAAAGGTTATAAGAGAAAGGCTTGATTAATGGAAAATATTATAAATACAACTATTTTAGGATTGTTTTTTGGAACTATAGGAACAACTGTAGGAGGAATTATAGGATGTACAATAAAAAATACATCAAATAAATTTTTAAGTTTTATTTTGTCATTTGCGGCAGGATTAATGATGTCAGTAATATGTTTTGATTTAATACCAGAAGCATTAGAAATAAGTAATATAACACAGACAATAATCGGAATAATTTTAGGAATAATTGCGATGATATTTTGTGATGTTATTGTAGATAAAAAATTTAACACCAGAAAAATAGATACTAATATAGCAAGTAATTTATTAAAAACTGGAATAATAGTAAGTATAGGATTAGCAATACATAATATTCCAGAAGGACTTGCAATAGGATCTGGTTTTGAAGCATCAACTAAGCTTGGATTATCCCTAGCATTAGCAATTTGTTTTCATGATGTTCCAGAAGGAATCTCAATGGCATTACCAATGAAAACAGGTGGAATGAAAGTATATAAAGTAATGCTTTATGTAATATTATCTGGAATTGCAACAGGAATTGGTGCATTGATAGGAGGTATTATAGGAAGAATATCAGAACAGATAATATCATTATGCCTAAGCTTTGCGGCTGGGGCGATGCTTTATATAGTATCTGGAGAGCTTGTTCCAGAATCTAATAAATTATATCATGGCAGAATGACAGCATTAGGAAATATATTTGGAATTGTAATTGGAATTATTGTTACGAAATTATAAAATTTTTTATAAAGCTTGATAAGAAATGTCAATTAGTATATACTAAAGAAAAAATAAAAAGTGAGGAAATAAATGATAAAATATGACTTTATAAATTCTAGTAGTGATGGACTAAAGATTGAATTAGCATATACAATTCCAAAAGAGGAGATAAAAGGAATTGTGCAATTTTCACATGGGATGGCAGAACACAAAGAAAGATATTTTAATTTTATGGAATATCTTTCAAACAATGGATATGTTTGTGTAATAAATGATCATAGAGGACATGGAAATAGTGTGAAAGACAAAAAAGATTTGGGATATTTTTATACAGAGGATACAAATTTCATAATAGATGATTTACATGATGTAACGAAATATATAAAGGAAAAATATTCAAATCAAAAATTATATTTATTTAGCCACAGTATGGGAACATTAGTTGCAAGAGGATATATGCAAAAATATGATAATGAAATAGAAAAAATTATTTTATGTGGTACTCCTACCAAAAATCCATTTACACCATTTGCAATATTTATGGCATATATATTTAAAATTATAGGAATGGGAAAAAAGACAAATAAAATTTTAAACCATTTGACATTTGATAGTTATAATAAAGGATATAATGCAGAAAATGAATGGCTATCTAAAAATCCTGAAAATATAAGTATTTATAATGATGATGAATTATGTGGATTTATTTTCACAACGAATGGATTTATAAATTTATATAAATTATTAAAAAAAGCATTTGAACCACAAAAATATGAAGTGAAAAATAAAAAATTAAATATATTTTTAATAGCAGGTAAAAATGATCCAGTAATTCAAAGTGAGCAAAAATTTAAAAATTTAGAACAATTTTTAAATAAATTAGGATATAAAAATATAAAAAGTAAATTATATCCTGATTTAAGACATGAAATATTAAATGAAAAAGAATATGAACAAATTTATGAAGATGTATTAGAATTTTTTAAACAATAATATTACCAAAGAAAGTGAGATGATAAAATGTCAAATATAACAAAAATAGCGATGGCACAATCATTAAAGAGGATGTTGTTAATAAAAGATTTAGATAAAATAACAATAAGTGATATAACAAATGACTGTGGAATTAATAGACAAACATTTTATTATCATTTTAAAGATATATATGATTTATTAGAATGGATTTTCACAAATGAAGTTGTAAAAAAAATAGAAAAAGAAACAACAATAAAAAATTGGCAAGAAAATTTTAAATATGTATTAGATTATATGCTAGAGAATAAAAAATTTATTATAAAGACATATAATTCTTTAAGTAGAAAAACATTGTTAGATTTTTTGTTTAAGCAATATAACACTATTTTTATAGATATTATAAATGATGTATCAAAAAATTATAATATTACTAAAGAAAATAAAATATTTATAGCAAATTTTTATAAATATGGGTTTGCAGGAGTAATAGAAAATTGGATAGTCACAGAAATGAAAGAGAGTCCTGAAAATATAATAAAAAAATTAAATATTTTAATATCTGGAAATTTTGAAGAAGCAGTAAGAAAAATGTCTAATTAAAAATGTAAACTAAATTAAACAAAAAATGGATTATGTAAAAAAATTATACATATCCATTTTTTTGTTTATTGAAAACTTTATGTATTATCTATAAGATAAAAGCACATAGTAAAAATAAGGAGGTTGATAAACTATGTATTATAGTAGTGGAAATTATGAAGCATTTGCTAGACCAAAAAAGCCAGTAGATGTAGACAAAAAATCAGCATATATTGTGGGATCAGGATTAGCAGCATTATCTGCAGCTTGTTTCCTAGTCAGAGATGGACAAATGAAAGGAAAAAATATCCATATTTTAGAGAAAGACCAAATACCAGGAGGAGCTTGTGATGGATACTTATATGATGGATTAGGATATGTAATGCGTGGTGGAAGGGAAATGGATAACCATTTTGAATGTATGTGGGATTTATTTCATTCAATTCCATCAATAGAAACAGAAGGAGTAAGTGTTCTTGATGAATATTATTGGTTAAATAAAGAAGATCCAAACTATTCATTAATGAGAGCAACAATGAATAGAGGAGAAGATGCACATACAGATAGAAAATTTGATATATCTGATAAAGGTGCAATGGAAATAATGAAATTATTCTTTACACCAGACGAAGATTTATATGATAAAAAAATAACAGATTATTTTTCAGATGAAGTATTAAATTCAAATTTCTGGTTATATTGGAGAACAATGTTTGCATTCGAAAATTGGCACAGTGCATTAGAAATGAAATTATATATAAAAAGATTTATACATCATATTGGAGGACTTCCAGATTTTACAGCATTAAGATTTACAAAATATAATCAATATGAATCAATGATTTTACCAATGATAGAATATCTAAAAAAATATGATGTTCAATTCCATTATGGTACAAAAGTTGAAAACGTAAAATTTGAAATATCAGATTATAAAAAAGTAGCAAAAAGTATTATAATAACAAAAGATGGAGAAGAATCAAGTATCGATTTAACAGAAAATGATTTAGTATTTATAACAAATGGTGGGTGTGTTGAAAACTCAAGTATGGGAAGTCAAAATATGCCAGCCGTAATGAATACAGAAATAAAAGCAGGTGGAGGATGGGATTTATGGCGTAAAATTGCTGAACAAGATTCTTCATTTGGAAATCCAGACAAATTCTGTTATGATCCAGAATTGACAAATTGGATGAGTGCAACAGTAACAACACTAGATGATAGAATTCCACCATATGTTCAAAAAATATGTAAGAGAGATCCATTTAGTGGAAAAGTTGTTACAGGAGGAATTGTAACAGTAAAAGATTCAAATTGGTTATTAAGTTGGACATTTAATCGTCAACCACAATTTAGAAGCCAACCAAAGGGACAACTTGTTGGATGGATCTATGGTTTATTTAGTAATGTTCCAGGAAACTATGTAAAGAAGCCAATGAGAGATTGTACAGGTAAAGAAATTTGTATGGAATGGTTATATCATTTAGGAGTACCAGAAAATCAAATAGAAGAATTAGCTGAAAATAGTGCTAATACAATACCTGTAATGATGCCATATATTGATGCATTCTTTATGCCAAGAAATGGAACAGATAGACCAAAAGTAGTTCCAAATCAAGCAGTAAATTTTGCATTTTTAGGTCAATTTGCAGAAACAGAAAGAGATACAATATTTACAACAGAATACTCAATACGTACAGCAATGGTAGCTGTTTACACATTATTAAATGTTGATCGTGGTGTACCAGAAGTATGGGGAAGCACTTATGATATAAGAGATTTATTAAATGCAACAGTTAAATTAAGAGATGGAAAACCTATTACAGAAATGAATTTAGGATTAAAAGAAAAAATTGCATTAAAAGAAGTTTTAAAGCAAATTAAAGGCACAGATATTGAAAAACTTCTTAAAGAATATCATGTAATTAAAGATGATGATATTTAATATATAGAGAAAACACTTCAAAATGAAGTGTTTTTTTTATGAATATCTAGTAAAAAAATTTGAGGTATGATACAATAAAATTATTAAGAAATGGGGGAGGATTATAAAAATGAAGATAGATATTTATTCAATCATGATAATGGCGATTTCAATAATGTTTGTTTTAATTACATTTTATTTATGGTTGAAATATGGAAAAGAAGATAATGACATGGAAGTAATTGAAGAATTTTACCCTCCTAAAGAATGTAATTCTTTAGAAACGGGATATATATATAAAAGATATATAGATAAAAAAGATGTTGTGTCATTACTTATTTATTTAGCAAATAAAGGCTATTTGAAGATTGAACAAACTACAGATCAAGGAATTTTTAAGAAAAGTAAAGGCTTTAGAATTATAAAAATTAAAGAATATGAAGGAAATAATGAAATTGAAAAAATATTTCTTGAGGAATTATTTTTTCATAGTGACAATTCAGTAACAGGACTTCAGTTGAAAGATAATTTTGAGAAAGCGACAGAAAAAGTAAAAAAGATTATAAGTGATAATAAGGAGAATAAAGAAAAATTTTTTCTTCCAAGACCAAAAAAGGTTATAAAAAACCTCACAGCTATGATTTTATTGATGTATGCTTTAATTACGATAAAGCCAATTATTGAATTTTATGGAATTATATTTGGATGGATATTAGTACTGTTTCAAATGATAATTACAATTATAGGATTTGTTTTTTTATTTATATCAATTTGGGGAAATGGACCAAAGACAACGAAAATAGTTTTGGCAATTTTTGGAAACATATGTATTATACCAACACTAATTGATATAATATGGCCAGCATTATTGGCTAATAAAAATAATTTATTATTATATATTATAGAAATAATATGTATAATAATTTTAATAATATTTATGGGAAAAATGCACAAAAGAACACAATATGGAAATGAATTATTTGTAAAAATAAAAGGATTTAGAAGATTTTTTAAGATAACTGAAAAATCCCAGCTAAAAAGATTAATTATGCAAGATTCTAAATATTTTTATGATATATTATCATATATATATGTTTTAGATGAGTATGAAATATGGATGAAATATTTTAAAGAAATGGACTTAAAAATACCTAGTTGGTATAATTCAAAAGAAGATTTATGTATGCAAGATTTTTTGAATTTTTTATTAAAACAATTGTAAAAGAAATTTAATTTGAGGTGAAAAGATGGAAATAGGAATTGTAATTTTAATACTTATTGTAATATTAGTATATGTTTTTATTCAATATAATTCTTTAGTAAAGTCAAACAACTTAGTAAAAGAAGCATTTTCAACAATGGATGTATATTTAAAGAAAAGATGGGATTTAGTGCCAAATTTGGTTGAGAGTGTAAAAGGATATGCTGAATATGAAAAAGAGATATTTAGTGAAATAACAAAATTAAGAACTAATAGTTATGATGCAATGACAACAAATAACAAAATTAATATGAATGAAAAATTAACACAAGAAATTTCAAAAATTATGGCTATTTCAGAAAATTATCCTGAATTGAAAGCGAGTAGTAATTTTTCACAATTAAGTAAGGAATTGACCAAAATTGAAGATGATATAGCAAATAGTAGAAAGTATTATAATGGAACAGTTAGAATATTGAATAATCAAATACAGATGTTTCCAAGTAATATAATTGCAAAAATTTTTGGGTTTAAACAAGCTAATATGTTTGAAGCCAAATCAGAAGAAAAAAATAATGTAAATGTAGAATTATAGTTTGAAAGAAAATAAAGTCATTCATTACGATGTATGTCTTTAAGTGAAGATAGAAAGGAATAAAATTTAAAATGAAAAAACAATATTTAAAATATATTATTTTGTGTTTAATTTTATTATTATGTATAATTCCAAATAAAATTTTTGCAATAACTTCAAGTGGAGGATATACAATTGATAATTATACGGTGAATGCCACATACAATTCGGATAATACAATTGATGTTAAAGAAGTGATTGATGTGAACTTTTCAAGTTATCGTCATGGTATTTATCGTAATATTCCAGAAACGATGTATATCAATCGTGATGAAAAGTATAAGTTAAAAATTAACGAAAAACATTATAATTCATCAAGAAGTGTTGCTATAATAGCACAAGATGAATTAAATAGTAGTTCTCTGTTTATTCCTAAAAAGTTTTATGACACACATGAAGTAATTCACAAATTGTGTGGAATGCAATTAAGCAATTTGAGGATTGCTAGACTTACAGATTATAGGACTAAAATGAGAAGATTGCCCAATTGAAGAAATCGATGGGAGAAAGGAAAGTACCTACTAAATAAGCATTTACTAATAATACGAGGAGGTAAAATATGAGCGTAGGCGTTTGTATAATAAATAGAAATGGTATTGCCTTAGCAGCAGATAGTGCTGGCACATATACTGGAAACAAAATGTTTTACAATTCCATGAATAAGGTTTTTTCACTTTCGAGAAAATATATTTATGGAGCAATTACATATGGAGCAACTACAATCTACAATGTTTCTATTAACCAAGTATTAAAGGAATTTCGTTCATATTTGGATTCCAAAGAAGAACGCTCCGATTTTTTTGAAATTCTTCCGCTGTTTGAAGAATTTATTTCCGAAAACAATGTGTATTACAAGTTT
>ERZ827168.5233-NODE-5233-length-11047-cov-2.634643_pt1 | contig 11047 bp, 12 predicted proteins | sample MGYA00519868_ERZ827168 | MGnify/ENA primary metagenome ERZ827168 (study PRJEB31778, sample SAMEA3449271) | human gut metagenome | biome: human gut; feature: human-associated habitat; material: faeces | place: United Kingdom | collected 2010/2012 ...
AAATCGGCCAAGGCCAAACAACTCTTCCAACGTTACCAGCAAATGGAAAAAGACTATCGTCAGCAAGAAGAAAAACTCAATAGCATGCGGCTACGTTATGCAACCGGCAATAAACAGGAAAAAACAATATTGACTCCGGCCATTCTTGATTTGGAAAAGAGAATATTGCAAATGTCCGGCGAACTGGATGCTCTTGAAATAAATGTACGAAACGCGGAAAAAACAAAATAATAATAACTCTGAACTATGGATATACTTATTATCACCGTTCTCATTATCGCCGCAGTAATACTGTTTCTGGTAGAACTGTTTGTCATACCCGGTATTAGTCTGGCAGGAATCTCTGCACTGGTTTGCATCATTTATGCCAATTACTATGCATTTGCCAATCTAGGTATGGCAGCGGGATTCATTACCTTGGGAATATCAGGAGTAGCCTGTATCGGGTCGCTCGTCTGGTTCATGCGGTCGAAAATGCTCGACAAACTGGCTCTGAAAAAAGATATTGATTCTAAGGTAGACCGTAGTGCAGAGGATAGCGTAAAGGTAGGCGATACCGGTATCAGTACCACCCGCCTGGCACAAATCGGTTATGCAGAAATCAACGGAAACATCGTGGAGGTGAAGTCGATAGATGGCTTCCTCAACGAAAAGACGCCGATTATCGTAAGCCGTATCACCGACGGTACAATTATGGTTGAGAAACACAGAAAATAATATTCACTTAATAAAAACATCAATGGAATCATCTTTCTACTTGCCTATCTTTATGATAGCCGGAGGTATTATCTTCCTGATAATATTTTTCCATTACGTGCCGTTCTTCCTTTGGTTGTCGGCAAAAGTATCGGGAGTCAACATCTCACTGATACAACTATTTCTAATGCGTATACGTAACGTTCCGCCGTATATCATCGTGCCGGGAATGATTGAAGCCCACAAAGCGGGATTGAAAAACATCACCCGCGATGAGTTGGAAGCCCACTATTTGGCCGGAGGACACGTTGAAAAGGTTGTTTATGCGCTGGTATCCGCATCGAAAGTGAATATCGAGCTACCTTTCCAAATGGCTACCGCTATCGACCTTGCAGGTCGTGACGTATTCGAAGCCGTGCAAATGTCTGTAAACCCGAAAGTTATCGACACACCTCCCGTTACGGCTGTTGCTAAAGACGGTATCCAGTTGATAGCCAAAGCACGTGTTACCGTACGTGCCAATATCCGCCAGTTGGTCGGTGGTGCAGGTGAAGATACGATTCTTGCCCGTGTAGGCGAAGGTATTGTTTCGTCTATCGGTTCTTCCGAAAATCATAAGTCAGTACTCGAAAATCCGGATTCTATCTCCAAACTCGTGCTTCGCAAGGGATTGGATGCAGGAACGGCTTTCGAAATCCTGTCTATCGATATTGCGGATATTGACATAGGTAAGAACATCGGCGCCGCTTTGCAGATTGATCAGGCTAATGCGGACAAGAATATTGCGCAGGCAAAAGCAGAGGAACGCCGTGCAATGGCAGTCGCTTCCGAACAGGAAATGAAAGCCAAAGCGCAGGAAGCTCGTGCGAAAGTAATAGAAGCAGAAGCAGAAGTACCGAAAGCTATGGCAGAAGCCTTCCGTAGCGGTAATCTGGGTATCATGGATTATTACCGGATGAAAAATATCGAAGCAGATACTTCCATGCGTGAAAATATTGCTAAACCGGTAACAGGAAACACCGGTAATCAGCCGTTGAGCAAATAATTTATTATAAACGCCGGAACCCGGTTTCAATTCTGTTCCAAGATGTATGCTCTTTTTTCTGCGGAAAAAGAAAGATACCTCTTCCGAACTTAAATCCGGTTCCGGCGTTTGTATTTATAGATACAGTCTTATTGTAAAACTAAAACCTTTCAATAACATGAAAAAGTACTTTCCATCCTCTGAATTGATTATCAATGAAGACGGTTCAGTATTCCATCTTCACGTAAAACCTGAATGGTTGGCAGACAAAGTTATCCTGGTTGGTGATCCCGGACGTGTGGCACTCGTAGCTTCTCATTTCGAAAACAAAGAATGCGAAGTGGAAAGCCGCGAATTCAAGACAATCACGGGTACATATAAAGGTAAACGAATTACTGTCGTTTCTACCGGAATCGGTTGCGATAATATCGATATCGTAATGAACGAACTGGATGCATTAGCCAATATCGACTTCGAGACACGAGAAGAAAAAGAACAGTTCCGGCAGTTAGAGTTAGTACGTATCGGTACGTGCGGCGGTTTACAGCCAAATACACCGGTGGGAACATTCGTATGTTCGCAGAAGTCTATCGGTTTCGACGGATTATTGAATTTCTATGCCGGACGCAATGCTGTATGCGACTTGGCTTTCGAACGTGCTTTCCTCAACCACATGGGGTGGTCGGGAAATATGTGTGCTCCTGCGCCCTATGTTATTGATGCCAGCGAAGAATTAATTGACCGGGTTGCGAAGGATGATATGGTACGTGGCGTGACAATTGCCGCCGGAGGTTTCTTCGGTCCGCAGGGACGTGAGCTCCGTATTCCGTTGGCAGATCCGAAACAGAATGATAAGATTGAAGCGTTTGAATACAAAGGTTTCAAGATAACCAATTTCGAAATGGAGAGTTCCGCTTTGGCAGGACTTAGCCGGTTAATGGGACACAAGGCCATGACTGTCTGCATGGTAATAGCCAACCGCCTTATCAAAGAGGCGAATACCGGATATAAAAATACGATTGATACGTTGATTCAAACGGTGCTCGACAGAATATAAAAAACAACAAGATAATAACCACTTAATAAGAAATGGCTTGAATTATACATTGTGATATATATTCAAGCCATTCTTCTTCACTTATTGATTCACTTATATAATTTCCGACTGTTTACCGATTCGCTCCTTTCTTTAATCAATAACCAATCGTAAATCTCTCTTGATGATGTTGCGGATGTTCCAGTTCATCAATCATGGCGGCCGCATAATCCTCTACAGAAATATGACTGTTCCCCACAATGTCCACAATCATGTCATCCTTTCCCAGACGATAACGTCCCGTACGTACTCCCGGTCGCATATCCGCTGCCGGAGAGAAAAACACCCAGTCCACTTCTTTCTCTTTCGTCAGGAACTTCAGATAAAACTCTCCCAAAGCTTTTACTCCGGGCAAAAGATTCTCGGGTACTTCACCGGAATCCATTAATCGCAAGCCGGGCGCAATAAACAATGAACCTGCACCGCCTACCATAAGAAAACGGTTGACTCCTGCTTTCTTCACTCCGTCAATAATAGTCAGATAGACTTTAATTGTCTCATCATATATATCGGGATTATTCCATCCCGGATTAAACGCACTGATAACGGCATCCGCCCCTTTACAAACTTCGTATACTTCTTCAAGAGAAGACACATCCGCCTTCGTCACTTTCAGACTCTCATTTTCTATCTTTATCTTTTCAGGGTGCCGAACCACGGCTGTCACTTCAAAGCCACGGTTCAAAGTCTCATTCAAAAGAGCTGAGCCAACAAAACCACTCGCTCCGATGAGTACAACCTTCTTTACTTCCTTCATATTCCAACAAAATTAGAGTGTTATTAAGATAATAATAACACTACAATTTCCGGAATGTTGATTCCCTTTCAGAAAATTAATCAACCAATATAGGATTCTATCGTTTCTCTCAGTTTTTCCACGGAATAAGGTTTCGATATGACAGCGTTGCATCCTGCCTGAATAGCCTGCTGCTCTGTATAAAATGCATAAGCCATTACAGCGATAATGGGTACCGCAAAAGACATAGTACAAATCTTTTCCATAGCCTGAATGCCGTCCATTACAGGCATACGAATATCCATTAATATCAAGTCGGGCTTTTCACGGATAAAGAATCTCGTGACTCATATTTGCTAGAAAAACAGACTTTAGCTTATCGGCGTCTTCTGCCACCTCGAGCGACAAATCCGATCACTGATATCATGAATCAGGACCAGCACTTTATTCCCTTCAAAAGGAGCGATACTCATGGATATTGTGAATAAACAAATCATATACTTCCTTGGAATAGTTACGTTCACAGTATATGCCAGAAGTTTATCCGGATGTGTTTCATCATTTCCTTTATAAGAGAGAAAATGGTCTTCGAGCCAAATAACTTCCTTATGTTCTCCGATACAACGAACCCGTATCTGTGAAGTCTTTGATTCCGAGGTAAGCATTGCTGCAAAAGACTTTTGGCAAGCATCCATATCATCAGGATGAGCAAACCGATAGAAGTCATTAATATCCTTAAAAACCATTCCGGCTTCTTTTAATCCAAGTGTACGAAAATAATCATCCGTAAAACTGCATTTTCCCGTAGGGATATCATATTCCCACAAAATTATTTGATGCGCAGCAAGTACAGAAAGTATCTTTTGCAAATTTTCTCTTACGATCTCACCATTTTCATTTAGTGAATATAAATTTGTACTGGCTCCATAGTCATGGTTATTTGTTTTGCATATTTTGTTGTGTACACTGCTGAACGCTGACAAATATGAACAAATAAAGTACAACTTGTCCCTAATCTTCTGTTTTTTACATAGAAACCCTTATCTTTGCCCATTCAAAAAGAAAATATAATGAACCAAGATACTATTTGTGCCATCGCTACTGCCCAGGGAGGAGCTATCGGAAGCATCCGTGTTTCCGGTCCGGAAGCCATTTCTATCACTAGCCGTATCTTCAAACCTGCAAAAGCCGGCAAACTATTTAATGATCAAAAGCCATACACGCTGACTTTCGGACGTATCTATGACGGAGAAGAAATCATTGATGAAGTACTCGTTAGTCTTTTCCGTGCTCCTCATTCTTACACGGGAGAAAATAGTACGGAAATTACGTGTCATGGTTCTTCTTATATCCTCCAGCAAGTAATGCAACTACTCATCAAGAACGGCTGCCGTATGGCTCAACCGGGAGAATACACACAACGTGCTTTCCTCAATGGGAAAATGGATTTAAGTCAGGCAGAAGCTGTTGCCGACCTGATTGCTTCTTCATCTGCCGCGACCCACCGTTTGGCAATGAGTCAAATGCGGGGAGGTTTTAGCAAAGAACTGACAGACTTGCGTAACAAGTTGCTGAACTTCACGTCCATGATTGAACTGGAACTGGATTTCAGTGAGGAAGATGTGGAATTTGCCGACCGTTCGGCATTACGGAAGTTGGCCGATGAAATTGAGCAAGTTATTTCCCGACTAGTCCATTCGTTTAGTGTAGGCAATGCTATCAAAAATGGTGTTCCTGTTGCCATTATCGGTGAGACAAATGCTGGAAAATCGACCCTGTTGAATGTACTATTGAATGAGGAGAGGGCAATTGTCAGTGATATTCACGGAACAACGCGCGATGTCATCGAAGATACGATTAATATAGGAGGCGTCACCTTTCGATTCATCGATACTGCCGGAATCCGTGAAACAAATGATACAATTGAAAGTTTGGGCATTGAACGTACTTTCCAGAAACTGGATCAGGCAGAGATTGTTCTTTGGATGATAGATTCTGTGAATGCTGCTTCTCAAATAGAACAATTATCTGAAAAAATTATTCCTCGTTGCGAAGGAAAACATCTGATTGCAGTATTCAACAAAGCTGATTTGATTGAAGAAAAGCAAAAGGAGGATTTACTAACTTTACTAAAAGACTCCTCAAAAGAATATACAGAGTCCATTTTCATATCAGCCAAACAACGGGGGAACACGGAAGAACTTCAAAAAATGCTCATTAATGCAGCTCACTTACCCACAGTAACGCAAAACGACATTATTGTAACAAACGTAAGACATTATGAGGCATTAAGCAAAGCACTTGAAGCAATCCATAGAGTACAAGACGGACTTGATTCTCAAATCTCCGGAGACTTCCTTTCGCAAGATATACGGGAGTGCATTTTCTTCATTTCAGACATAGCCGGTGAGGTCACAAATGACATGGTACTTCAAAATATCTTTCAGCATTTTTGCATCGGCAAATGACGGCTTGTAAACAGCCATAAATAACCATAGCCAATTAGAAGAAAGTCGCTGATAACCAGCGGCTTTTCTTTTTATATGTTTTTCAGTCAAATCTGACTGGTTGCGGATTTCCAGCATTATTTTGTACCATAATTCTACCGCCGAACAATTAAGCGAGCTTCTAACACTCATCATAGCGACATCTTGGACACGATGTGAGACGCTATGAGAATGAGCGGAACCGCTATAGAAGACACAGTGTGAGACGCTGTGAGAAATTGTGAGACGCGTTGAGACGAAATCGACGAAATTAAAGGCGACTAATATATGGAGGTACAGAGAAAATGCCAGTGGTGCGGCAAACCATTTATAGCACACACGATGGTAACACGCTATTGCAGTAAATCGTGCAATGAAAAAGCGTACAAAGAGAAGAAGCGGAAGCAGAGGTTACAGGAATACGAGGAACGGCAAAATGAGCAGCCCATGCAGGAAGTCGGTATCGTAGGAAGCAAGTTGTATCTCTCCCCTGCCGAAACCGCAACCCTTTTAGGTATTAGCCGTGCGACCATCTATCGGCACATGGCTACCGGTATCATTCGGGCACTGCAACTTCGCGGGCGTACCATTATCCGCAAGTCGGACATTGAAAAAATGTTTGATGATGCACCCGGTTATAAGAAACGGAGTTATGGAAGAAAACAGACCGTTCTTTATTACACTACCAATGAGATTCTGGAGAAGTTCCAAATTCAGAAGAAAACACTGTATCGTCGATGCAAATTATACAACATCCCTAAGGTTGAAGAAGGCAATCGTGTGTTCTACAACCGCACCCTTATAGACAAGTATTTTGCCGACCTTGCCGAAGAAATCAATCCGGACTGTTATTATACCCCGGAGCAGGTCATGGAAAAATACGCCATGAGCCGTAATGCCGTTGTCACCTTTGCCCTGCGGCACAATATCCCCCGAATCAACCGTCACCACGAGGTGTACTATTCCCGTGCTCATATAGATGCTATCAAAGAGAAACAGGACAAGCTGAATCCTGACTATTATACCTATTCGGAAATCACCGAGAAATACGGGCTTACCAAGATAAACATCAGCTATTATGTCAACAAATACGATATAACGAGGTTCAAGCAAGGAAGCCGGACTATGGTGTTGCGCACCGAATTTGACAAGGTATATCGTGAGCACCGGGACGGTACATATACACCCAAGAAGCGCGAAAGCAAATCCGATCAGCAGATACAGAAAGAGTCTTTTACAATTCCCGACGGATATTATTCGTCAGAACAGATTGCAGTCACATATCAGATGACCAAGAAAACCATTTGTAGGCTGTGCCGTGAAAACGACATCCCGAAAATCAGTCACGGAGGATTCAACTATTACGAACAACTGGCAGTAAACCGTTTCTTCGCCAAATACAAGGCTGCTGACAATATCAAAGAATGGATTGGCGCAGAACAGATGGAAGCAATATACGGTATGAGTAAAGATGCCAGATGCTCGTTTGTACATCGCCACAAAATCCCCTCACGTGTAGTTTACGGTAAAGTCCAATACTCCAAAGACCATATCGACATTATCAAGAACGGCGGTTTCGACCAACGCGAAAAGTATTACAGCGTAGCTGAAGCCATGGAAAAATATGGTTTGCGCAGGGATGATGTCTATAACTATGCACGCTATAACAACATCCGAAAAATGCACCACGGCAAATCCATGTTCCTGCTGAAAGAGGATTTTGACAAGGTGATGGCTGAAAAATCCGTCACCTAAAAATTATTCCATACAGACAGGAAAATTACTCCTGACGATTATAGGTCTGCATTGAACCATTTCGTTGGTTTGCAGCAAATTAGTAACAATAATATAATATAGTAGAGTATGCACGAATGTAAAACTGTAACATTGAGGACAAGACCTCTAAAGAACAAAATGTTGTCGTTCTATCTGGATTATTATCCGGGATATAGAGACAAGGAAACGATGAAAGTAATCCGTCACGAATCGCTTGGCATTTATATCTATGCCAATCCGAAGAACAAACGGGAGCAGAATTTCAACGATGTAATGACCGAGAAAGCCGAAGCCATCCGTTGTCGCAGATTTGAATCGATTGTAAATGAACGGTATGACTTCTTCGACAGGTACAAACTCAAGGGTGATTTCTTGGAGTACTATCGCCAGCAGCTCCGCAAGCACGACCAGAAATGGGAGTTCGTTTATCTCCATTTCAAGAACTTCGTACACGGCAAATGCACCTTTGAAGAAATAGACATCGACCTGTGCAACAAGTTTCGGGAATACCTTCTGAGCGCCAAAAAACTAAGACGCAACGGACGTATCACACGAAACTCTGCATCAGGATACTGGTCTACTTTCAGAGGATTCTTGAAAATACTATATCGTAATGGGATGATAAAGACCAATGTCAATGACTTCTTGGAAAAGATTGAAACAGAAGACACTATGAAAGAAGCTTTATCTGTTGAAGAATTGTACCTGTTAGCTGAAACGCCATGTAAAAAGCCTATTGTGAAAATCGCATCGCTGTTTTCCTGTATGACCAGCTTGCGCATCAGCGATATCCTCGTCCTACGTTGGGAAGATATAGTGGACTACTCTGCCGGAGGGAAATGTGTGCATATCATCACACAGAAAAACAAAGCGGAAGACATCATTCCCATCAGCGAGGAGGCATTAGGGCTGATAGGATACAGTTCTGAGAAGAAAGGTCTGGTATTCAAGGGACTTATGCGTAGTTGGACACAAGTACCAATGAAAGAGTGGATTCATTCTGCCGGAATAACCAAGAACATAACATTCCATTCATATCGGAGAACATTCGCAACCCTCCAAGGTGCTGCCGGTACAGACATCCGTACCATACAAAGCTTGATGGCGCACAAAAGCATCACCACCACGATACGTTACATGAAAGTCGTGGACAGCAACAAGCGTGAAGCCAGCAAGAAAATCACTTTGACACGCAAGGGTTGAACTCCCCTATTTTGCCCCATTACATAGGCTTAGAGTATGATTTTCGAGAGATTATCATACTCTAAGCCTATATTTTCTTAAAAATTGACCGATTTACTGCACTTATTTATAACTATCTGGAAATGTGCTTATAACTTTGCACTATCATTTCATCTAAACAACAATAGATTATGACAGATAGTATTCAAATTCACAGAAAAAAGGCAAGTTTCATACTTGCGGTAAGCGTTACTTCATACTCGGTAATCGCCACTTATCTTTACAACTGCCATCAAATAAACCTAATGGAATATACCACACCTATTATATTGAGTATCGTGATCTTAACTCTTTCATGTGCGTTCTCTCAAAGATTTTTCTATCGCTACCTTATCAAGAATAACGTATGTATTTCTTTTGGCAAGCAAAAAGAATCCATCCCACCTGAAATCACGCAGCCATCTGATACCATTACCGCGGAAGTAGAAGTTATAGAAGTGCCGACAGCAAGGAATGATTACACAAATGGTTATGACGAACGCATAGCTGAAATAGAACGAGAAAAGGCAGAGCAGCAAGCTGACATTATGCGTGTTATGCACGAATATACCACATATAGTATGGCTGAGTTCCTTTCAAAAGACGACCTTATTACACTTCACGAAAACATAGAGTGCTTTGCCCATGGGCAATGTGATTTATACAAGTCCATACGTTCCAAATTCGACAACCCATTAAACACTCTCGATATACGGCATTTTGTATGGAATATCGGTATAAGGTTGAATATCTCGGTGGAAAAATGCGCAGAATTCATAAAAACCATATTCCCACACGAATTGAAAAATGCTACTCTGTTTTATTTATCAAAAAATCTACGGACTACAGGTATTTGTAAAATCCCACTTGATATTCCCCTAAAAGGAGAGTATTATTTCAATTGCCTCAAAAAAGCAGACGATGAGACAGCTGGTTCTGACCGACTGAAATGATTCCGTCGCTGACGGGAAAATTACCCTCTGCTGACGAAGGTCTGCATAGTATCATTGTGTTGGTTTGCAGCATGTTTAACAAATAAAACATTTGAATCATGTCTAAGAATCAATTCACATTCAATGACCTTCCCGAAGTGCTGGGAGAGTTATGCGACCGAATCGCAAGTATGGAAAGTCTGCTGACAGAGAAACTTTCCAAGCAGAACGAGGTCAAGGAGAACACGCACGTCCCCATGACCGTGCAGGAGGCTTGCGCCTATCTCAAAATGCCGCTATCGACCTTTTATTACAAAGTTAAAAAGGACGATATTCCGGTTATAAAACAAGGCAAGCACCTCTACATCTATCGTGATGAGCTGGATAAATGGTTGGAGTCGTCCCGTAAGACCGCTATTCCGCAAAGTTTCGAGGAAGAGAATGATGCGCTGCTCGCTTCCCATCGTCGTAAACCAAACAATAAAAATTGGTAAGCTATGGAGAAGACGAACAATAACATTCCGACAGCCGAGGAACTGGCTATTTACATAAAGGAGGCTACCGTGAGCGTAACCAACACATATGAACAGTCGCCTGTGGTGTTGATGGTGGATGACTCCATTATCGGAACATTGGGCAACTTCAGTGCATCCATCGGTAAAGCCAAAAGCAAGAAGACTTTCAATGTTTCAGCCATTGCCGCTTCCGCATTGGCCAATGGCACAGTACTCCATTACCGTTCATCGTTCCCGGAAAATAAACGGACGATATTGTATATCGACACCGAACAAGGAGAACCTCATTGCCAAAAGGTGCTACAACGCATTCTATGTTTGGCCGGATTACCAAAGGATGCCGATTCTGACAATCTGATTATGTTAGGTCTGCGCAAATATTCTCCCGAAATGAGGCTTGCAATAGTCGAACAGGCCATTGGCACAATTCCGAATTTGGGTCTGGTCATTATAGATGGCATCAGGGATTTTATGTATGACATCAATTCTCCGAATGAAGCCACCAATATAATCTCCAAATTCATGCAGTGGACGGATGACAGGCAAATCCATATCCATACCGTCT
>ERZ827168.5235-NODE-5235-length-11039-cov-8.076020_pt1 | contig 11039 bp, 11 predicted proteins | sample MGYA00519868_ERZ827168 | MGnify/ENA primary metagenome ERZ827168 (study PRJEB31778, sample SAMEA3449271) | human gut metagenome | biome: human gut; feature: human-associated habitat; material: faeces | place: United Kingdom | collected 2010/2012 ...
TTATGTTATAAGGAATTTTGCAGATTTTTACTTCACACTAGATTTTATTGAACCATTTTATTTCAATATCAAGGAATAGAAAAAGAGCTTATAGCTCTTCCTGTTTAATCATTTTTATAAAACTATTTTAAAGTACATTGTACTGGATTTGCACTTGTAGCCATACCGAAACCAATTTTGATTTGTGATTTTAAAGTATCACTAATTCCAGCAGCAGATAAAGCTGTATATGTATTTGTAGTAGCAGCACTTACTTTTGATCTTGAAATTTCTTTTTCCTTAGTAAAAGCATCAATTCCATGTTTTCCTTTATCTACTAAGAAAATAGCATATGTTGTAGTTGTTTTTTGATTTTCAGTACCAGCTGTTGATTTCTTTTCCCAAGCAACATAACCAGATACAGCTGCATTAGACCATGAAGATGTTCCACCTGATTCCATTAAGTCTTTAGTATTTTGATTTTCTGAATCGATTGCGAAGTAGTATACTCCATCTGGTGTTGCACCAACACTATAATCTCCACATTTCAATTCATCAGATAATACTGAGTTTCTTAATGTGTTAATATAACTCTTAGCAAGATCTGCATATGTATCACGACGTGAATTTTCAATTGTACGTGTAACAGATGGAATTGCTACCATCATTAAGATACCCATGATTGTAATAACTGCTAGTAATTCAATTAATGTAAATCCTTTACTATTCATATTTATTTTTTTCATTTTTTCACTCTCTTTCTTATCTTTATTACATTTTAAATATAGCATATTAACATTTTATTTGCAATAATTTTTTACTTTATTTACACTTAATTGTAAAAACCTGTTAAAATGTCCTTTGTACATCCACCAACATTGTCACTAGCTAAAGCATTCTTCGCATCATCTAGAGTTTTGGCACTACTAAAATCAACAATATAATCTTCTTTTATTTCTCCTAGAAAACTTTTCTTTGTCTCAGAATTTAGTGATGACTCTGAAGCATTTGATATACCATATAATTTCCCATTACTTAATTGTTCAATTAATCTCACACTGTACTGATAATTTTTAGCAACTCTTTTTACAGTTACAAATGATTTTGTTTTATTATACTTTCCACCTTCAATACCATTTTCAATATCACTATTCTTATCAAGTCTATCAAGTGTAAATATTACACATTTACCATCTTCAGGATATTTAACTTTTTCACTTACAATGAATTCGTTTTTTGCATTTTCAATCATTTTAATTCCATCTTCTGCAATTAAATTAGTTTTTTGATTACTAAGAATACCTGTAACGTTAGGAACAGTTACTCCAATTATTATTCCAAGTACTACTAGCATTGCTAATACTTCTACTAAAGTAAAACCTTTATTATTTTTCATATAATCACTACCTTCTAGTTAATTATAGCAAAATCATAATTTTATTTAAACTAATTTAATATTTTTTTCAAATTTTCTATTTCTTTTATACTTGTTTTTGTGTATATTTCTTCATTAAATATATTTTCATATCTAAATAAACTAAAACCTTTATAATTTTTTAAATTTCTCGATAATAATATTTCTCTCATAATAATATTGTCATTATCAATCCATTCATTAAATCCGCTTTTAGCATATTTATCTTCCATTCCTACTTTATAAAAAGCAAGGGCTATATATAGTTCTATATCTTTATTCTCAATTAAATTTTCCCATTCTTTTGTTACTTTTATATAGTCTCTTGTACTATTATAGAATCCATAATATATTTGAGGCATTATAAAGTCTATATATTCATTACTTTTTAACCAAGATTTAACATCAGCATAATTTTTATTATAATTATTATCAATATTTCCATCAGGAGATATACCAAACTTAATATTTTTATTTTTACAAGTCTTATATACTCTTTTTATCATTTTATTTACAATATTTAATCTATAATCTTTTTCTTCTATAAATTCATTATTTTTTATGTACTCTTCATAATCTTTTTTATCTATGTTATTGTCTGGATAAAAGTAATCATCAAATAATATTCCATCTACATCATAGTTTAACACTTCTTCTACTCCTTTTACTATTAAATCTTCTGTTTCTTGTTTTGATGGATTATAATATATCCCATTATTTATATAAACTATATCTGTATCTAAATATTTATAGGCTGGATTTTTTTCTGTAATAGTAGTTTTATCACAGGTAGTTCTTATACGATATGGATTTATCCAGGCAATTACTTTCACGTTACTTTTATGTGATTCTTTTATAAAATAGTCTAACACATCATAATAGTCATCATATTCCGTGTTTACAATATTTAGACTCAGTGGATAGATATTTGATTTATATATAGCATCAGATGCTGATCTTACTTGCAGTATTATAGTATTACATTTTAACTTTTTTATATTTTTAATTATCTTTCTAATATTTCTTTTACTTATTTCATAGTCATTTCCTTTTATATATTTATTTAGTTCTATGTAACTTACAAAGATTGCTCGTGTTTCTTCTTCTTCTTTTTTTATACTTGTTCTATCTAATTTTATATTGCTTATTAATACAATACTTAAAATAATAATTACTAATATTTTTTTCATATTATCACCAAGATTATTTTATTATGTTACTTTTAAATATTTTGTCATTTTATCTTGGATTTTTCTATAATATATAAATCTTTATCTTTATAGAAACCATAAAAAACATTTTCTAATGATATTTTTTGTTTTTCTAATTGGCCTTCTAGCCAGAATGTATTTTTATTTATTTCTTTTAAGACATCTTCTTCTATTTTACCATCTAAAATTACTGCTAGTGGGAAATCTTTATTCTTATCTTTTTTCTCAAATACTGATAATTTACCACTTGTTTCTAGTAAGGCATAATCGACATCTGCAATTGACTTTATAGATTTTTCTCGTAGTTGTGTTAATAAGTCATCTAAGTTATATCTTTGTTTTAACATTTCTTCAAAATTTACTTTCCCTTTTTTTATTATTATTGAAGGTTTTCCATCTACTATTTCTCTAAATTTATTATTTTTTAGAGTTATATATGAGAAAACTACTTGTAATACTACTAAAACTATTATAGGAATTAAAGAGATCAACATACTTTCTTTATAATTTTCTATAGAAATAGCCGCTACTTCTGCAATAAACATTGAAACAATAAAGTCCATTATAGAAAGTTCTCCTATTTCTCTTTTCCCCATAAGTCTATAAAATACATTTATTAATAAATAAAATAAAGTACTTCTAAATAATATAATTAGATATGTCATTTTATCACCTATATATATTATTATCTAGAATATTTATTTTATACATTTCATATTTATTATTAGAGGTGCTTATGAGATATTTTAAATTATTTTGTATAAATATATTAACTATTATTATTTTAATTAGTTTGTTTACAACTTTTTATTATTTTGATTTTATTAATTTAAATATTTATAACTTTATTAAATTATTTATTTTATTACTTAGTATATGTATTTGTAGTTTTATATTATGTAAAGGAATAAATACTAAAGGTTATATTAGTGGGTGTATATATTCTCTTATCTTTATTATTCCTTTTATTTTAATTAGTTTAATTAATAATTCTTTTAAGTTAAGACTTATTCTTTATTATTTAATGATATTTTTAAGTTCTTGTGTTGGAGGAATATTTTCTAAACAAATAAAGAAGAATAACAAATAAAAATAAGAGTTCATTTTACTTGAACTCTATTTTTTTAATTTTTTTCTTAATAGTACTAATACTACTATTACAAGTACTGAAACAATTGATATTATAATGATGTTTTTATTATCACTTTCTTTTACTTCAATAACTTTATCTTCGTCACTAATTAAGAATAATGAATTATTATTGTAGACACAATCATCTTCATCTGGACAATTTATTTGACCAACTATATAAAGAGTGTTCTTATTAGAACTAAAGTCAAATATATCGTAATAGTTATTATTTATCTTTTTAATTTTATTTTCTTCTACTCCATCTAGATTAATTTTAACTACTTCTATGCTTTCGTCTGTAGCATTTGTATATAATAGCAGGTATTCTTTTAATTTGTTCTCTTCTTTTACCTCGAGTAATTTAATTCTTTTTTTACTATTGATTGGCGTTGTTCCTGTTGTTTCATTTATCTCTTGATCATTTTCATTATAACTATTTATAAAATAACTTGTTGTTTTATCTCCCTGTAGTTTCAAATCACTTGTTAAGCCATATATAACAAAACCATTTTCTTTTTCTACTAGAGAGATATTTGTTTGTGTTGTGAGATTTTCTTTTATAGTTTTTGTATTATTTCCGTCTACATCATATTTTAATACTTTTGTAATTTTACTATTGTCTTTTTCTATTTCTAATACTGATACGAAACCTGATAGTTCTTTATTATTGTATACTGGTAAAATATCTTTGTATTCTGCTTTAGTTATACCTTTTTCTGTATATTCTTTTTTCCATATTTCATTAAATTCTTTATCATATTTTATTAAGTATGTTTTTTCATTATTTGTTGCGATTGCGATAAAACTATCAAATTTATTATCACTTGCTCTTATTTCTTTTACTTTTGATATTACATTATTATCAAGAGTTAATTCTTTTTCTTCAAGTAATTTTCCTGATAAATTTATTTTTATTAAATATGATTTATTTTCATTATTATCATGTAATATAATTTCATATCCTATTACATTACTTTCTTCATCATATAAATATGTTAAAGCATTAAAATCAACATTTTTATCTTTACCATAAGTATAAGTCCAAAGTACTTTTCCATAACTATCATATTTAACTACTAGTGCTTTACTATTTTTATTTTCACTTTCTTCATTATCTTTTTTTTGATATGTTCCAGCGACAATATAACCATCTACTTTTCCTTCACTACTATAACTCTTATTTATTGTTTTATAAATTTCTTCATTATATTTATTTAATGAATATACTGTATCTTTTGCATATACATTACTGCAAGAGAATATTGTGATTAGTGTTAAAACTAATACTACAAGTCTTTTCATATTACACCTCAATATTATAATCATTATAAAACAAAAAAAGACTAATTTCTAGTCTTCTATTTCATTTTTAATCATTTTAATCTCTTTTTTTGCTTGATATTTCTTTAATTTGAAGTTTTTTGGTAAAAGTGAAATCAATATTTCACGTGATTTTAATTCTCTTTCATAATATTCTCTAAATAGTGGGCCTTTCTTTTCTAGAAAGATTGGACCAAAGAAATATTCTTTTTTTGAATATCTTTTTTTTCCTTTTTTAAATATTATAATTTGATAAATGAATTTTTTATCTTTTACAAATTCTTCATTTTGAATATAAAATCCATGTTTGCATAGAAATCTTTTAACATCTTCTTGGTAATTGTTTGGACTTATAATTAGGGTTTCTACTTTATTTAGTTTCTTTATATTATCTTTAAATATTCCTATTATATTTCTTCCACCCATACCTGATATTATAATTGTGTTTATTTCATCAGTATAGGTTTCTAGTCCTGAACCTAGACGTGTTTCTATAACATCTTCTAAATGTTCTCTTTCAATGTTCTTTTTTGCTTGTTCTAATGGACCTTGTGCAATATCACTAGCTATCGTTTTGATATTTGCTTTTCTGTGTACTAAGTAAATATCAAGTAATGCATGGTCACATCCAACATCTAAGCAAATTGAATCTTTTTCTACCAAATCCCCTATTGTCTTTAATCTTGCGTTTATTTTCATTAATCAGTTAAGAAGTCCTTTAATTTGCGAGAACGAGATGGATGTCTTAATTTTCTTAATGCTTTTGCTTCAATTTGTCTTATTCTTTCTCTAGTAACTCCAAATATTTGTCCTACCTCTTCAAGAGTTCTACATTGTCCATCATCTAGACCAAAACGTAATCTTAATACTTTTTCTTCTCTTTCAGTTAATGTTGATAATACATTTTTTAACTCTTCTTTTAACATTTCAACTGTTGCATATTCTTCTGGTCCCATTGTTTTTTCATCTCTTATGAAGTCACCTAAATGTGAATCATCTTCTTCACCAATTGGTGTTTCTAATGAAACTGGGTCTTGGCTAATTTTATATACTTCTCTTACTTTATCAATTGAAATTCCTAGTTTTTTTGCGATTTCTTCGTCAGTTGGTTCTCTGTTTAATTCTTGAGTAAGTTGTCTTTGTACTCTTGCTAGTTTATTAATTGTTTCTACCATATGTACTGGTACACGAATTGTTCTTGCTTGGTCTGCTATTGCACGAGTTATTGCTTGTCTAATCCACCATGTTGCATATGTTGAGAATTTGTATCCTTTGGTTGGGTCAAACTTTTCAACGGCCTTCATTAAACCTATGTTTCCTTCTTGGATAAGATCTAAGAATAACATTCCACGTCCTACATATCTTTTAGCAATACTAACTACTAGACGTAAGTTTGATTCAGCAAGAATTTTCTTTGCTTCTTCATCACCTTCAACAGCTCTTTGAGCATATTCAAATTCTTCGTCTGATGTAAGTAAGTTAATACGTCCAATTTCTTTTAAATACATTCTAACAGGATCGTTTATTTTAACATCTTTTGACAATGTTAAATTTTCGATTGACATATCTTGTGTAATTTCTTCAGCAGATGCATCATCGCTTCCATCTTCTGATACTATTTCAACATTTGCTTCTACTAAGGCGTTATATAATTCATCTAATGAATCACTATCAATATCTAGTCCTTTTAAGTGTTCTGCAAGTTGTTCATATGTTACATACCCTTGTTTCTTACCTAAAGCAATTAACTTTTCTTTTCTTTCATCAAGTGTTTTTATTTCTTCAACCATACTAACTATCTCCTAACCTTAACTTTCTAATCTTTTCTGATATTTTAGCTTGTTCTAATGGATCTATTTCTTTTTTCATTAAATTTGTGAGTCTCTTTATCTCTTGTAACTCGATGTATTTTCTTGTTACATTAAAATATAGAACTAACTCCTCTTTACTTGTAGTATCCATATACTTTTCTACTAAAATACTATTTAAAAAATTCAGAATGTCTTCTTTATCTTGAATGTAAGTATAAAAATCAGCAACATTTATATTTCCATACTTCTTATAATAATAAATAATTTCACTGCAAGTTGCTCGCATTACTTCATTTGGAAAGATTAATCTTTCATGTTCTACTTGTGTTATTACCCAATCATTATTGAGCATAAAATATATTATTTGCTCATAAGCCTTTATATACTTATCTTTTTTTGTTGTTTTGTTTGTTGGTATAAATATTTTTGTTTTTTCTTTTTCTACTACTTTATTTTTTAAAAGGCTATTTATACGCATTTCCAGTGTATTATAACCTATATCGAACTCTTTTGCAAGTCTTTTTAATACAACTTCTCTTCTTATTGCATCATCTAATTTAGATGTTTCTTCTATTACTCTATTTATGTAGTCTGCTTTTTCTTCATCACTTTTAAAGTTTACATTTTCGCGTAATTTATTCATTTTAAAATCAGAAAAGTTGATTGCAGAGTCTACTAGTCCTTCAAAACGTTCTTTTCCATTTTTTAATATAAATGAATCTGGGTCTTCTGGGTTTGGAAGTCTAATTACTTTTACTTCTATTCCTTCATCAAATAACATATTACCAATATTTAGTGTTGCATGTTGTCCTGGGTCATCTCCATCAAGACATAGAATTATGTTATTTGACAATCTTTTAATTAGATTTATTTGTTCTTTTGTTAGAGCAGTTCCCATAAGAGCAACTGTATTTTTTATACCTATACTGCTTGCTCTTATTACATCCATAAATCCTTCCATAACAATTACAGATTTTTTTAGACGACATTCTTCTCTTGCTATATGATAGTGATATAACATTTCACCCTTTTTAAAGATGTCTGTTTCTTTTGTATTTAAGTATTTATTTTGACCATTATCTTTATATATTCTTCCACTAAAACCAACACATTTTCCTGATACATCATATAATGGAAACATAATTCTATCATTATAAATATCATGGTCATCACTAGAAAGACCAATTCTATTTAATGTTACTAAGTCATAATTTTTACTTGTAAGTAGTGTTGTTAAATCATTTCTTGATTCTAGTGAAAGTCCTATTTCAAACTCTTTTATTAAAGTCTCATCTATTTTTCTATTTAATAAGTAATTTTTTGCAATTTTTCCTACAGTACTATTTAAATTATTTTGAAAGTACTTTAAAGATAAATTGTAAGCATCATATAATTTATCATATTTAGTAGTTTTTGCTTTTATATGAATATTTCCGGTGTCAATTCCTACTTTATCACCTAAGTACTTTAAGGCTTCTTTAAAATCAATATGCTCATAGTTCATTAAAAAAGTAAAAACATTACCTGTAGCATGACATGAAAAACATGTATATATTTGTTTTTCTCTTGATACAGATAATGATGGGTTTGAGTCATCGTGAAAAGGACAGACTCCAAAAAAGTTTTTTCCTCTAGCGGTTAGTGGAATTCTTTCTCCTATGATATCTACAATGTCTACTTTACTACGTATAGTACTAGCTAAATCATTATTCAAGATATCACCCGCCCTCATAAACACGTTAATTATATCACATTTTTTTAGTTTTTACTATATTTTTTTCTTTTCTTATATGTGCTAGTTCTTCTTCCATAAATTCACTATAAGCTTCTTTATTATCTTCTTTTTTTCCATAAAAAGTAATTCCTTGATAATTATATTCAAGAGTATCTCTTAACTGGTCATAATAGTCTAGGATTTCATTAAAATAATTAAGAGAAAATTCATATAATTTTGCTAATTCTTGATAATTTGTATCAGATGATATTTCTTCCATGGTTGTTAAAAATATATTTTGTTGACTGCAAAACTCTAAAAAGTTATCTAAAATTTCATTATCTTCATCATATATTTCTATTTGATTTTCTGTTTCTGTAAAAAATGAAAATAAATTTAATATTCTTGACTTTAATTTTTCTATTTTATTTACTCTTTTTTCTTTAGTAGTTACTCGTATATTTTCAAAAAGATCATTTTTTGCTATTTCTAAAATTGCATCTAGTGATGCTTTATTCTTAATAACCTCTTCTTGTAATTCATATTTATCATATTCTTCTTTAATTTGTTCTTTTGTCTTCATAATCTCGCCTCTTTTAAAAGTTATACTAGGTTAATTTTATATGTTAGTCAAGAAAAAAGAAGTAATATCTACTTCTTAAATTCCAAATTCATTTAATTTATCGATTAATTTAGCATTTTCTTCTTTTAATGAAATAATATATGTAAACAATAAGTTAAAATATTCATCTTCATCACTATATTTATTTAATACCGGTAAGACATCTGCATCTTTATCAAGTTTTTTGTTTTTTAAATATAGTAATTGTAATAATTCTAAAGTGTGTTTTAACACTTCTTCTTTTTTATCTTCTAGGTCCAATTCACTAAAAGAAGATACTAAATCATAATACTTTTTTTCCTTCATTAGAATATTTTCCTTTCTCATTTTTTAGTGTTTTATCAAATGATGATTCTTCTCTAAAATCACTCTCTGATTCCTTATATTTTTCTTGTTCCTTTTTCTTTTTTTCTTGAAATTTGACATATTCATTTATTAGTACTTCACATTGTTCTTTATATTGTGCAATAAATGATTTTTCTTCTTCTATTACCATTCTATATATTTTATCTTTATTTTTATTCCAATATCCACCCATTTTTGTTCCATCGCTAAACAATAATGGACTTCTTTGAGGTATTATTTTGTTGTCATTTTCTTTCATTGCTTGTAAGTACTCTAATAATCTTTCTTCTTCACTTAACTGCTTTTTATTATATTCTTTAATTAGTACTTCACATTGTTTTTTATATTGTATAACAAACTGATTACCTTCTTTGGTTATCATATTGTATATTTTATCTTTGGTGTACTTCCAATAAGTATCCATTTTTGTTCCATCACTAAACAATAATGGACTTCTTTGAGGTATTATTTTATTATCATTATCTTTCATCGCTTGTAAGTACTCTAATAATTTTTCTTCTTCGGTTATCTTTGACTTTTGCTTTTCTTGATATTTGTTATATTCTTTAATTAGTACTTCACATTGATCTTTGTATTGTATAACAAATAGATTGCCTTCTTCTGTTATCATATTATATATTTTATTTTTTTTATTGTCCCAATAATATCCCATTTTTGTTCCATCACTAAACAAATTTTTACCAGTACTTGGTATTATTTTGTTGCCATTATCTTTCATTGCTTGTAAGTATTCAAATAATTTTTCTTCTTCACTTAACTGCTTTTTATCATATTCTTTAATTAGTACTTCACATTGTTCTTTATATTGTACAATAAATGGATTTCCTTCTTCTGTTATAATTTTATATATCTTATCTTTATTACCATTCCAATATCTTCCCATTTTTGTTCCATCACTAAACAATAATGGACTTCTAGCAGGTATTATTTTATTATCATTATCTTTTATTGCTTGTAAGTATTCAAATAATTTTTCTTCTTCACTTAACTGCTTTTTATTATATTCTTTAATTAGTACTTCGCATTGGTCTTTATATTGTACAATAAATGGATTACCTTCTTCAGTTATCATTTTATATATTTTATCTTTATCATGTCTCCAATATACACACATTTTTGTTCCATCACTAAACAATAGTGAACTGCTTCTAGGTATTATTTTGTTGTCGTCATCTTTCATCGCTTGTAAGTACTCTAATAATTTTTTTTCTTCGGTTATCTTTGTCTCTGACTTTTCTTGAAGTTTGATATATTCACTTATTAGTACTTCACATTGATCTTTATATTGTACAACAAATAGATTACCTTCTTCAGTTATCATTTTATATATTTTGTCTTTTTTATTGTGCCAATAATGAGCCATTTTTGTTTCATCGCTAAACAATAATGAACTGTTTTGAGGTATTATTTTGTTGCCATTTTCTTTCATTGCTTGTAAGTACTCTAATAATCTTTCTTCTTCACTTAACTG
>ERZ827168.5237-NODE-5237-length-11037-cov-3.486159_pt1 | contig 11037 bp, 10 predicted proteins | sample MGYA00519868_ERZ827168 | MGnify/ENA primary metagenome ERZ827168 (study PRJEB31778, sample SAMEA3449271) | human gut metagenome | biome: human gut; feature: human-associated habitat; material: faeces | place: United Kingdom | collected 2010/2012 ...
GGCTTTGTCGATTCCCTGGGCACCGGCTACGACATCGTGGTGGCCAACATCGTCGCGGGCGTCATCGTCCCGCTGACCGACATCGTGCCGCGCCTGCTGAAAAAGGGCGGGCTCTACATCACCTCCGGCATCATCGCCGAGCGCGCGCAGGAGGTCATCGACGCCATGCAGCGCAACGGCTTCACCGTCACCTACACCGAGAACCGCAAGGACTGGATGGTCATCGTCGCAACGCGGTAACGCGCGGCATGACCCCCAGCAGACACGCGGCCCGGGCCGTTTTCTGCATCTCAGAGAATCGGTTGTCACCTGTACTTTTCCTGCGCAAACTCCGCCTGGAACGCATCGTAGAGCGCATCGGGGATTTCCAGAATTTTCCCCTCCACGCCCAAATAGCCGCCGTCGGAGGGAATGATCCCCCTTATGATCCGGCCGTCGTCAAGCTCAATGGAGAACTCGCTGACAAAGCTCCTCTTTTCTCCCCCTTCGATGACCGCATTCGCGTCGATCACGCCGAGCAGCAGCTCTGTCGCGCCGTCCGACAGCGGAATCACGGTGTGCCAATCGCGATGGTTGATGGCCTGGGCGTGCGCCACATTCTGGAGCTCCGGCGCGCCGGGATCGTTGGTTTTCAGATAGCGGGATAAAAACGCATAGAAGTTCTCGTCCTGGAACAGCAGCCATTCCGGCTCGGAAGTCACGCACCCCGTTTCGCCCGACCCGGCGGCATAGCCCAGCGAGCACAGGATGTCGCCGGGTTCCTCCGTGCAGTCCAGCGTCATCTCCATCAGCTCGCCGGTCGACATCACGTACAGCACCCGCAGGATGGGGTAGCTGGAGTAAAACGGCCCCTCGCCCGCTTTGCGGACGGCGGAGGACTCGATGCGCGCTAGGAACTCCCGCTGCTCCTCCTCCCCTAGGTCAATTAGGTAGGGATAGGTGCCGGTATCCTCCTTTGCGATGGAGTACAGCCTGCCCTCGGGCAGCCGCAGCGCGTCGTGTTCCAGATTGGCCCGGCCGTCAAAGCGCCCTTTCCCGCCGGTGGGCGGGCAGTCCGCGTTGCTTCCGAGGTAAAGGTGCACGCTCCCGATCGCAAGGGGGTTGGGGTACTCGCGGAGCTCCGGCGTCAGGGCCGGCCCGGCGTCCGGGCTGGGCGTCAAGGACGGCGTCCCGCTCGGGCCGGGGGTCTGCGCGCGGAGGGTCACGGCCGGGGCGGAGGGCGACGGGGCCCGCGCCCCAAGCGACTGGCAGCCCGCAAGGCAAAGCGCCGCCAGAATCAATATGAGTAGTGTTTTTTTCATGATTTTCCTCTGAAAGATTAGATTTTGTTATAGCCCATCCCGAAAGATCGGACTTTCGGGATGGGCTTGAAAGCTATGCAATTTGTAGGGTCAGAAGATCAACATCATAAGAGATACCATCCTGCATACAGAACCTAAATACTGGCCTGTACATGCCTGATGCTTTATCTAGTTTATAAATCACTTCGCATTCTTGGATAGTAGACGAAAGTGTCTCTCCCGCCGCACCAGCATTTTTTGTTTGATACGGAATCATTTGGTTATCCAGTGTCTGAATCACATCATCGATTCATATAGGCTTTTTCTCATCTCGTACCGATATATCAGTAGGCTGAACACGCACCCACTTCCCACTACTGAATGGAATGCCTGCATCATCCACCGTAACCGAGAATACACTTTCATCAATAGGAATTCCATTGTATTGATTCTGAATGTTTACAACATAGGCAACTATGGTTTCCGTCTCTGTATCTGCATTTCCCGTTAGATTTATTTCCGCCTTAACAATTGGCGCAATCTCTGTCACGCTTGACTGCAAGTCGCTTGATTCAATGCCGGAGTAAGCGGTAACAATATGAGAAAGCGCAGCTTGTTTAGCGGCAGATTCTGTTATGGTCAAGGATGCATCTTTAATCTCATCATTCGTAATTGCGATAACATCCCCTGTATCAGGCACCAGATGTGTATATTCAACTGCTGCTAAGGTAACATCAGACGGCCTGAGGGTCGGCAAATTTTCTGGTATCATACTTTGGAGTTTAGCGCGTTGCTCTGCTGTTAGGCTCTCTTTCAAAGACAGACCCGTTAATTCCTGATCGTTACCATTGGGAAAAGATCTAGAAAAACGTACAATTGAGGTAGAGGATGTCGGGCGAGAATATGTGTTACCGGGGAATCCTGGAAAACGTGAATATTGGCTATTATTATTATCATGAGTAAGAACAATGTAGTTCTTACAATTGCTTCTGGCGCCAGTGCCATAATTATATACATACTCATTCGCTTGCATCCACGAAGATTTCACAGACTCACCAGTCTCTGCATAATCCATGAACTTCTCAACTACTTGAAGATCGGCATCTGATGGCGCATAGGAATGGTATCCACAAATCGCCCTCATTGCACCTGGGCCTATCATGGCGTTCGCCAACAACTTGCGTGGATTGCTACCCTCACCATTCACAAGATTGCAAGCAGCTAGGAAAAGGAACTCCAAGTTGCTCGATGAGTTTCCGCCCCACTTACTCTTCAAGTTTAAGTCAGAGAGATAAAAGTCAACGTGTGACCTTGAATCATTACTCCAAATATTTCCGTAGGAATTTCCTTCACTAGCCCACTATTTAATGTTATGCGTATTCGATTCAAAATGGCTTTGCGTAACTTCCGTGGAATACCTCACAGCAGAATTTGAAGACGTATAACTTGAAGATTCTGCGCGAATTCGGTCAATAAATTCATCGCTATCCTCAGGTTTTAGGTTCAAGCTATAAGCATACGCAGAATAGCCCGCAGCTAGAGCAACATCATAACCAGTAAAGTTGACGAACACTACTGTAACCAGCATTATCGCAAGTATCTTCCCAAACCGATGCTTTATATACATACCTCCTTAAGTTCTAGCGAATTGTTGCAACCAAGTTCATTTCACTTTTCTCACGAAACAATAGTAATCAACTTGCTATGTATACTTACACCATCGTTTACACCTCCTGCATACAGAGAGTATATAAGCAGAATAACTGATAATACTATATCATATATAGGCGATTTCCTTGTATTATGGCATATAAACGTATTTTATTATCATGAAACGGGGTGAATATAGGTTAAGTGCACAATAATACCGCAGCACAGTGCACCGAAAAAGAAGCCGAGCCGTATCATTGAAATTCAGATAAAGATCATTGAACACAAATCCGAGAGGAGCTTTCGCATAATACGAGCGCTTTGTTATCATGCCAAAAACCGAACTATGGCCCATTCTGAGAACCGGTGACGATGCACCTTTTCTCGGAATAGCCGCAAACCAAGCAGATTATCCAGACACTGCCTTGAGAATTCACAGAGCCGGGAAAAACGAAGTGCAAAACCCAAACCACCCGCCAATTGATGTTATAAGATACAGGTAGACACAAGGGAAGACACCCTGTAGTCTACCTGTATTATATGGACTTCTCCAAAGCAAATTCTCTCTTTCTCCCTTAACCTTATTGTTGTATATGAGGTGAGCGTATTTTATTGCCGATATGCACAAATAATGAAACGACGCAATCCCATTTATTTCGCGCGGGGCGGATTACGGCATCGTCTTGGTGATCAATACGGTGCAGCGATCCGATAAGTCCTGCGTACTCTCGACGACCACGGCGGAATCCACCGCGCGCTCGGTTTTGAGCATCACATACTCATCGTCCCAGTCCAGGAGGGAAGCCTGCTCCTCCACGACGAAGGCTTCCCGGCCGAAAAAACCCTCGCGATAGTCGATCGCGAAGAACGACGCCTGCCGTCCGTCGATCCGGTGAACCGCGGTTCGGGGCAGCAGCATACCCTCGGCGGTCAGAAGATCGATTTCCAACGTCACGTTGGCGTGGTACAGCGCGCTGCTGTACGGCGTCGCGAGCTGGAGGCACGGTTTTTCCCCGGTAGAAATGAGCGTCGGCACGCTCGCGCTGATCGTGGCATTGCCGATGCGCGCCTGGCTGGACACGACGCCCTCGTTGGACAGATAAAAGGCGGCCTGCTCCTGCGTCAGGGGGAACTGGGCGATCAATAGGTCGCTTTGCGACAGCACCGCGCAAGCCCGATCGGTTCTGAGCACGTCGTCAGGGTACAACGGCAACGAGATGAGAAAGCCTGCCGAGGGCGCCCGCACCGTCTCCAGCGCGTCACACAGCCGCGTCAGGGTAAGATACTCATCTTCCCGCGCGCTGAGCGTGGAATAGGTTCTGCGAAGGGTGTCCAGCTGGGCCTGCTTTTGCTTCGTATCGGCCAGCGAGAGCAGTTCCGCCCGGGCCTGCGCAACGCTTTCCTGTAGCTGTGGATCCTCCGCTTCCGCCAGGCAAGCGTCCTCGGCGGCGATGTACCGGACATAGGCCGCGTACAGGGAATCATCCCACTGCGTCTTGAGCAGCTCGAGGCGCGCGGTATCCAGCGCCTGCTTGGCCTTGTGCAGGTCCTCCTGGAGCGCCGGGGATACGCGGCATTTGTACAGGACATCCCCCTCGCCGACGGACGAGCCGGGGGTCGCGCAAACCTCCGTGACGATGGCTTCGTATTGTCTTTCGGGGTCGATCACCACCGGGGTGGAGAACTCGGCCTGGTAGCTGCCCTGGAGCGTATAGCGCTTATGCAGGTTGCCATAGGAAAAGGCGCCCACGGTTACGCGCGGCGTGTCCGAATAGAGCAGAGACCGGCTGAACAGGAAGCAGACCACGATGAGCACGGCGTATACCGCGAGCAATATCCCAAGCACCTTTTTTCTCGTCGGCTTCATGATTATCCCCTCACAGTTCCATTTGCATAAGGCCATCCATAAGATCGTCGTTGAAGATGAGGAAGAGCAGCAACACGGGCACCGCGGCCAGCACGCACGTGGACAGGAATTCGGCCTGGCCCGCGTTCATCATCTCGTGTATGTACAGGGAGAGCGGATACAGGGATGCGTTTTTCAAAAAGAGCAGCGGCTGCTCGATCATGTTCCAGCATTTTGCCGCGCACAGTACGCCGCACACCGCCAGGGCGGGCTTGCTCAGCGGGAGGATGATGCGCAGGTAGGTGCGGATCAGTCCAGCGCCGTCCAGGGCCGCGGCCTCCAGGATGCTGTCGGGGATGCTCCGCATAAACTGCCGGAGGAGGAACACGTACAGCGGGGAAAAGATCTCCGGCAATATGAACGCCCATGGGGTGTCCATCAGGTGAAGCGTGCTGACGGTGAGATACAGCGGCACGCATAGAACCTGAAAGGGCAAAAGCAGCAGAAAGACGTAGAGGAAGAACAGGACGGAATTCCCCTTGAACCGCAGCTTGGCAAAAACAAACGCCGCGAGCGGGGCCACGAGGAACATACCGGCCAGCGTTATGGCCGCGTAGCCCATCGTGTTTAACAGCGTCCTGAGGATTTCAGGGCGATCCAACAGCACCGCGCGGAACTGATGCAGATCGACCTCGTAGGGCGGGATGCGGATCGGCAGAAAGCTGCCGGCGGCGTAGCTGCCCACCTCGTGGATCAGAAAATCGAGCTCCCATTCGCTCAGCAGCGAGGAAAATAGGATGAAGAACGGTGGAAAGAGTACGACGGCCAAGCAAAGGGCGATCAGCAGCGCCCCGATCCACTTGCTAACTCTTTTCATGCGATCCCTCCCGCAGCAGGCCCCAGACCATGAGCGCGATCACGGGCAGCAATGCGTATAGCGCGGTGACGGCGCTGTTGTAGTCCCCCCGGTGAAAGCAGTTGTAGATAAAATGCTGTAGCGTATAGATCTCTTGCGAGGGATAGTTGCCGGAGAACAGAAAGCACTCTCGGAATATATCCAGCGCCTGCACGGTGCACATCACGACCGAAAAGACGATCGTCGGCAACAGGTGCGGAAGATACACGGAGAAGAACAGGTGGAAAAAGTTGGCGCCGTCCAGCTGGGCGGCCTCGAGCTGCTCTTTGGGGGTGCCGGACAGGCGGGCACTCAGGATTACGACGTAAAAGCCGGTGTTCTTCCAAACGAACAGGGTGAGGATGACCAGGCGCATGGCGGCCCCGCTGAACCACAGCACGCGCTCCCCCCGGAAGCACGAGAGAACGTGATTCACGACCCCGTTGTAGTCATAGATCCAACGGAATACGAAGATGACGACCACGGTGGGCAATATGTACGGCAAAAGCATCAGGCTCTGCATCCAGCGGGACGCAGAGCGGAAGCGGTCGATTAAAAAACTGATGCCCAGCGCGCAAAGCAATGTCACGGGGACGCAAACCGCGACAAAAAGCGCAGTGTTGCCCACGCCCAGCCGAAACATGGCGTTTGTGGCGACGCTCGCAAAGGGGCGTAGCCCCAGAAAGCCCTGCGCGGGCGACCAAAGGGTGAAAACCCCTCCGGCCAGCACGGGCAGGACGTAGAACCCGAGCACGCCAACCAGGCTCGGGCTGAGCAGCAGCAGCGCTTTTTTCACGGTCGTCTGCATGGGCTACCTTCCTTGCTCCAGTCTGGACATCTCAAACCGCTCCTGCGTCATCCGGGCGCATTGCTCGGCGGTGATGGCGCCGTCGCAGTACATCGGGAAGAGCTCCATATTAAAGGCGGTAAGGAACCCGGTGTTGGTGATCGGGGCGAACCGCGCCGTCAGGTCCAGCCAGCGCTGCTGGTTTTCCGGGTCGTCGCCCGTCAGCGTCCGGATGTGCGACGCGTCCGCAAAGCAGGCGGCCATATAGGGAGTCCCGTACTGCGCGATGTATCCGCCCGTCGCCCCCTCCTCGTAGCCCTCGTAGCCGTAGTAGTGGTTGTCTGCGGCCTGCTCCAGGAACCTCAGCGCGCTGTCCTTTTTGTCCGAAAACGCGTTGATCGCGATCACCCCATAGGCCATCGCCAGCCGGTTTTCCGGATCGACGGTGGGCGGGGCATAGATCGAGCGATGCTCCAGTATCAGATCGGTCGAACCCTCCGGATCAGCCGGGTCCATGGTGTAGAAGGCAAAGCTGTTGATGTTCAGGTCAAACGGTGGGGCGGCCGAGGCATCCTTGGTCAGCTTCGCATCCTTCATCAGCGCCAACAGGTCGATAAACTCCTGCGAGTCAAAGGAGAAATCCGGCCGGTCGGCGGACAGGCTGTATTGCTCGAGCATCGCGTTGCAGGCTAATTCGCCGGTAAAGCTACTGAGCGCGTTTTCGAGCAACGCGTTCCACGAAGGATAGCTCTGCATTTCGGGGAGGACTTCCACGTCGCTCTTGGTTGCCGTCTTGCCTGTGCGCATAGCGTACGCCCTCAAATCGCCCGTGTCTCGCGCTTCGTACAGCCAATCGTCATACTCGATCACTTTGGTCTTGACAAAATGGGGGAGGGCGTAGATGACCCCGTCGCGCGTTACGCACTGTTGCAGGGCGGGCAACATGCTGGACACGCAGCGCTCGATCCGCTCCGATCCCTGCAGCGGGCTGTAATACCCCCTGTCGATCAGGTCGTCGGAGGTATAGAGGCTGCCCAGCGCGTTATCGATGAGCATCAGGTCGTAGGTGTGCTTCCCCGCGGCAAAGTCGAGCAGCATGAGCTCATACGCCTGGTCGCTCCCCTCGGCCACAACCACGTCTACGCCGGTCTTTTCGCTGAAAATCTGCGCGTCTCGTATGGCGTCCTCCTCGCTGGTATAGGTGAGGAACACCAGCGCGTCCTCAGAGGCGGAGTCGGAATCGGGTTCGGGGGTGGTCGGCTGGGGAAGGGAGGGGCTCGGGCTGGGCGCGGCCGCGGGCTGGGCAGAATCCTGCGGGCCGCTCGGGGCGCAGCCGCAGAGCGCCAGGAGGACTGCCGCCGTCAGGAGGGCGAGCAGCCTTTGTCGGATGTCGTTTGCGCGCATTGTGATCCTCCTTTCATCTCCGGCGGGATGGAGCTGAGCCCCATCCCGCCGGACCGGACGCTAGGCGTCATTCACGGAAACAAACATGGTTAGTGGTTGGAGCCGTGCGTGCAGACCGTCATCGTGCCGCCCGGGCAGCCAGACTGGGTGTGATAGCGAACGTGGTCGTGCGTATGGAACTGGGTTCCCTGGGATACACCTTTTCGATACAACGTGCAGTAGGACTGACGAATCATGATGTTGCAGTTGTTGGAGCCGTAAGAGTGGGAGCTCTGAATATAGGAGCCAGCGTTGGTACCGTTACACCTGTAGTACTCCTGGTCGGTGGTGACCGCGAAGCCAGTTGCCATCGTGCAAAGCAGCATTGCGAGGACAACGATCAAACTCGTAGTGACCTGAATCCGTTTCATAAAACTCCTCTTTCCGCCATGACTGGCTTTGTTATTAGAAAATAATCTTTCAGTGTGCACCCTGAGGATTATTTCTACCTGTTCGACTGTATAAATTGTAGCATAAACGTAAAGCCTTTTTTTCGATATTTCATGAACGGGACTCTAAAATACCCAAACAATACGATTTGCACAGAAATTGCGCCAATGAGTACTGTGGACGCCCTTTTCCGTACAGTTCGCGAGTCTGAAAACGACCTCGAATGAACAGCCTCTACTCGGTATAAACTGAAGGATTGGGGTGCAGGCCCAGCGAGATAGAAAATGAGTTTGTTAATGCACATGCGTATACAGTCTCATCTTCGCAGATCATTATTCTCATAAATCCAACTCCTCTTTTTATAACCAAAATATCACATATGCTATTTTTTGTCAAATTTGCATACAGTAAGCCTGAGGAGAGAGTTTTGAAATGATTGAGTAGGTTGAATATAAAAAACCAAGAAATTACGCAATATAATGCGAATAGTGTGTTGTGTTGATTATTTCGGTTAGAGAGGTAATCGGGTATAGTTGTTACGCTAAAGGAGAAGTATTATTCTACTGGTGTGAATCAATGTGTGCGTTCATGTTGTTATATCGCTTATCTATGCCATATTGATAAAATAAATGGGAACTTATGATATTTTTAATTCAAGGAGGTGAGATGACATGGATAAGATCTTGGCTATTATTGCACGTCTGTCTTACATGTATGCAAAGATTGGCGCCGGAGCTGTTAGTTTGCATGGTTCCTATGAAGCGGTGGTACCTAACTCTATGAAGAGTAAATGATCTGTTGGGGGTGGCTGTTATACTATCCCCTTTTTTCATGACGTGAAGCTGGTGCACAAAATGTACGTAAGGCTATTTACACCTAGGAGAATAAAAGGCTGCTAGAGAAAAGGCTGTGGCAGTGATTGCGGAATTGAAAACCATAGGCAGTTGGAAAAGTAACATTATATATGTTCTTCACCCATCGACATGTTATTCGTTTCTTCATATGGCATTGCACCTTTCTCAACATTGCTCCATCTTAAGATAGTTTCTTTTCTGTATTCGTTATATTCCTTGTAATAAAGATAATCTGGTGCTACGAATGTTGCCCGTATCAGCACAACTGTCGTAGCGAATACATATACAGCTTGTATTGTAGTATAGATTGTATCACACAATGATTTTCTCCATTTCATAGAACTTATCCCCCTTAATCATTTGCAAAACAACTTTCTTGATGTTCGGGGCGGGCGGAAAAGACCACCTAGAGTCAAGCGGAAATAACCAATTGAGTCAAAGAGAAATCGTCAACAACCCAGATTGGTATATTAGAGTATTACGGTGTAGGTATCTCGGAGGATGCCGGAGCCTTCACTCTGCCGGTTTGCAGTGCGACGGTCTCCAGTTTCTTTCCCCGGAAGCTTTCGCCCTTAATATTGAATACTGTAGCATCGTCAAAGATCCGGTCTAGGGCACACAGCAGGGCGTCGTCCTCATTGAAGTTAGATCGCCAATGAGAGGGGTACTTGTTGCTGGTGAACACGATGTTGAAGTTGCCTTCCTTGTTGTATCTCCGGTCAATCAGATCAAAGAACAGCCGGGTATTCTCCTTGTTGAACTCACAGTGGCCCACCTCATCAATAATCGGGCAGGAAGGCCGCACCAGGCCATTGAGAATGGATGCTTCCTTTCCGGTTCGCCGGGCGGCGGTGAATTTGTCCCGCAGCTCGGACATCTTAATGAAATAGGTCTTAATCCCCCGCTGACAGCATTCATACCCAAAGGCTTGGGCCAGATGGGTCTTGCCGGTTCCTGCTGGACCAATGAATGCCAGGTTTCTGTGGGCATAGATTGCTGACAGGGAGGGCCTCGTTTTCAGTCGGTTTGCATCCCGCCCCTTCATGACAGAGAAATCGAAGTTGTCAAAGGTCTTGGGGTCTTTCAGCGGCAGGCGGCTCATCTTCAGTAGCGTATGGATCGTGGTTTCAATCTTCTTCCGCTGCAAATGCTCAAACACCATCCCAACGACCTGGATCTGCGCTTCCGTAAGCTCCTGTTCTTCTGCCATCTTGGCAAACTCAATGGAGGAAAAGTCCAGCTTTAGGATTTGACTGCTCTTTTCCACGGCCTCAAAGACGGACTCATTTATCCCAGACCACCTCCTTGTCAAAGTTGAACTTTTCAAAGGAAAGACTGGGTTCCTGCTCCGGAAGCCGGACAATCTCTGCTTTTACCGACATGGTCGGGAACTCTTCAGGCTGCTCCAATGCTGCGTACTGGTCCTTGCAGAACCGGTCCCGCTTGTTCCATGTTACATCATGGGCGGTTAGCTGCTGCTTCAAGTCGGAAGAAAAGTGCTGGACTGGTTTTCTCCGACTAAAACCAGATTGTGTGCAGAGCAGATCGCTTTGCTGAAGCGTGTTGCAGGAAGCCTTTCCTCGGATGACCTGATTGTTCTCAATAGCATTCTTTCTCAATTCGCTTCTTGATTGTACCTTGACAAGTAAATAGCCGCAGCTGGCAACATCATCATGAGACTTGCATCTTGAACGCGTCACAGCATTGGGTGCCCCGGTCGGGAGACGGGGAGGTGAGACCTATGAGGAGTTGATCTCCGCCGGTAATGGCAGCGTTTTCCATGCGGAGCAGGACAATGCTCCGCATGGAAAACGGATTATTTTACGTGTTTATGCTGAAATATCAAAGCAAAAGTGAAATAACCCTGTGAAACAGCGCAAAAGCCCGCATTT
>ERZ827168.5246-NODE-5246-length-11019-cov-3.310106_pt1 | contig 11019 bp, 7 predicted proteins | sample MGYA00519868_ERZ827168 | MGnify/ENA primary metagenome ERZ827168 (study PRJEB31778, sample SAMEA3449271) | human gut metagenome | biome: human gut; feature: human-associated habitat; material: faeces | place: United Kingdom | collected 2010/2012 ...
AGCCGATGGCAGGCAGAAAGAGCGACTTCACGCTTCCCACGAACACGCTCGATGAGCTGTTTTCCTCTCAGGAGGAAAGGGACGAAGCGAAGCTGTCTAAAATCAGGGATATTCCGCTTGAGGAAATCGACGATTTCCCCGACCACCCGTTTAAGGTGCGGGAAGATGAGGATATGTTTCAGCTTGTGGAAAGTATCAAAGAGCGTGGCGTGATTACTCCCGCTACCGTAAGGCAGAAGGAGGACGGCAGATACGAGCTTATTTCAGGACACAGGCGAAAAAGGGCTTGCGAGCTTGCCGGATTTGAAACGCTCAGATGTGAGGTGGTAGACCTCGACCGTGATGAAGCGACGATTTTAATGGTCGAAAGCAACTTCCAACGGTCGCAGATACTTCCCTCGGAAAAAGCCCACGCATATAAAATGCGGCTGGACGCTATGAAAAGACAGGCAGGCAGACCGAGAAAAGAAAATTCATCCCCAGTGGGGATTGATTTACGAGGTAAGCAATCGCTTGATTTAATGAGCGAGGAATGTGGCGATAGTCGAAATCAAATACACAGATATATCCGTCTTACAAACCTTGTTCCTGAATTGCTCGAATTTGTAGACGAGGGCAGGATTAAAATGCGCCCCGCCGTTGAACTGTCCTATCTGAACGAGGACTGCCAGAGGGATTTGGTGGACGAAATCGACTTGAACGATTGTACCCCATCCCACGATCAGGCAATCCGTATGCGGAAATTTTTCGAGGAAGGCAAGCTGACAACAGAAGCGATTTCTGCGATTATGAGCGAGGAAAAGCCGAATCAGCGTGAGAAGATTGTTTTGCGTGGGGACAGGGTGCGAAGCCTGATCCCGAAAAATATCCCCATCAACCAAACGGAGGAGTATGTCTGCAAGGCGCTGGAGCATTACAACAAGTTTTTGCGTAACCGTGCCGAGCGTGACAGCAGGTAAGGCGGAGTGTGTTTTTCTTCTTCCCCTTCCTCACACTCCAACCCCTAAACTATCTCACTATCCGAAAGAATAAAACTATCTCACATACTTACAGCTATCTCACCTAACTCAATCTATCTCAGAAAAACGCACCATTCCAAAGCACAGGAGGTATGTCCTATGATGTAAGATTAACCTTCGTTTCACACCTTTGCCTGAAATGCTGTTTCGCATTACAATGGCGGCAGAAAAGGAGTGAAACGCAATGAAAACAAAAACGATTGTTTTTTTATTGGCTCTTTTGCTGATCGTGCTTGCAGGCTGCAACAATGCCCCGCCGAATGAAGATAAGCCACAGCCGTTTTCTTTTTCGGAGAGTGTTCAAAGCACCTCTGAATCCGAAGCGCCTGCGGGAAAGGAAAGCAAGGAGGTTGAAACAACGCCTGAAGCCGTACAGGAATCAGAGCCGGAAAAGCAGGAAGAAACAACGGAAACGGATACGGTCAGCTCCGAACAGCCTCAGACTGATTCTGATAACAGGCAGGCGGCACAGTCCGCCGAACAACCCGATAAAGCGGATAAGACCGAACATTCCGTATCCACACCGCAGCCGGATATACCAAAAGAAAGTGAAACGCCTGAGCCGCCTGAAATGGAAGAAACGACGAGCGAAACTAAAACTGACTTTGACATTGACTACTGGATTTCCTTTGCAAAAGGTTACGCTCAGAGCGTGGGGCTTCTGTTAGACAGCGAGGCGGTTTACTGTTGGGATAATCCGATCCGTGCCGGAGCGCACTGCAAATATCTTGAAAGGGATATTCACAGCCGCTTAGATCGGTACAAGGCTGACGAAGAAATCACAGCCGTATGGATTTGGGCGGAGGAAGTCTCCGACGGAATCTATGACATCTATATCGGCTATGCTTAAATTTAATATTCCATTTAGAGAACGCACCAAAAAAAACGGTGCGTTTTTTCATTTCAAGGAGGATTTCAGATGAAAATTAAGAAACCAAAACGCATTATGTCGTTGTTTCTTGCGGCTCTGATGTGCGTGACTTCCCTTGTGGGGATTGGTACGACAGCTTATGCCGCCGAAGAAACCGATGATGTATATCTCGTTTCGTTCCCCCGTGACGGGGACTCGAATTACAACGCCGAATGGGGACACAGCAACCTGAGCCTTATGAACGGCTGGAAAACAGGCACTTCCCGTTATACAACCGTCCGTGCGATGGGATCGTACAATGGAAATATCTGCTACTGCATTGAGATCGGCGTCCCGCAGCAGACCGGAGACAGCTTTACCAAAAAGGGCGAGGATTTTTGGGACAACTACCCTTCGTCCTATAACAGCACCATTTCTCCTGACGATATTAAGCTGTTCATTGGTCGTATCTTCCAGTACGGCTATACGGGAACAATCTCAACCTCGTGGCGTTCTCAGAACGAGGGCGGCGACAAGCTGGCTCACGCAGTCGCTACACAGCTTCTCATTTGGGAAACCGTGATCGGCGAGCGTGATGAAAACTTTAACAAGGTCAGCACAGGCGGCAAGGACGCTGTTCTGGATCAGATCAGCCCTAACCACCCTCTTTATGACAAAATTATGAGCTACTACAATTCAATGGCGGCAAGTGTGCAGAAGCATTCCAAGCTGCCGAGCTTCCTTTCCAAAACGCCGGGAAGCGCACAGGAGATCGAGCTTGAATGGGATGGCTCTAAGTACACGGTTACGCTGACGGACAGCAACAATGTCCTTTCGGGATATAAGTTCTCGTCCAATGATTCGGGCGTTCAGTTCTCCGTAAGCGGAAACAAGTTGACGATTACTGCCGAGAAAGCGCCGAGCGACGGGCTGACGATTACCGCAGAGAAAACAGCGCAGAGAAAAGGCGTTATCACTTGGACGGACGGTATCTATGGACCGAACGGCGGTGTGCAGGATACCGTAACCTATGCTCAGACGGTCAATGATCCGGTTAAGGGATTCCTTAAATTAAAGGTTTCCTATGGATCAGCGAAAATCGTCAAAACCAGTGAGGACGGAAAAGTTGAGGGTATTTCCTTCCGTATTCAGGGTAACGGCATTGATAAAACCGTTAAGACAGAAAACGGCGGTCAGATTCAGGTAGATAACCTAATGCCCGGAGTATATACCGTAACCGAGCAGGAATATGACCGCTACGAGCTGCAGGAGTCCCGCAGAGTAACCGTAGTTGCGGGGCAGGTTGCGACCGTCAATTTCAACAATACGCTGAAGCGTGGCGATATTGAGGTTATCAAATCCTCGGAGGATAACTTCAATGAGGGCGTGACCTTCCACCTTTACGGCACATCGCTCTCCGGTATTGCCGTGGACGAGTATGCGGTTACGGATAAAAACGGTGTGGCAACCTTTGAAGATGTGCTGATTAGCGGCACAACGCCGTACACCATCGAGGAAGTGGATACAGCTATTCGCTATGTCGTTCCCGCAGATCAGACCGCACCCGTCAAGTGGAATGAGGTCACTACCCGCAATTTCACGAATATCCTGAAGAAGTTTACCGTTACCGTGACCAAGAGCGACGCTGAGACGGGAACGGCTCAGGGGAACGCCTCGCTTGCAGGTGCAAAATACGGGATTTTCAAAGGCGACCAGCTCATCGACGAATACTATACCGATAAAAACGGTCAGTTCGTCACGCAAGAATATATCTGCGGCTCGGATTGGACGATTAAGGAGCTGGAGCCGAGCGAAGGCTATTTGCTTGATCCGACCGTCCACAAGGTCGGTGCAGAGCCGGAGCTTTATACCATTGAGCATAACCAGACCGCAAACGATGTAAACGAACAGGTCATTAAGGGCAATATCGCCATTATCAAACATACGGACGATGGCGAAACACAGATTGAAACGCCCGAAGAAGGCGCAGTTTTTGAAGTGTATCTAAAGTCCGCAGGCTCTTTTGCAAACGCAAAGGAATCCGAGCGTGATACGCTCATTTGTGATGAAAACGGCTTTGCACAGACAAAGGATATGCCTTACGGCACATATACCGTCCATCAGGTATCCGGTTGGGAAGGCAGAGAGCTGATGGACGATTTTGATGTGTTCATCGCAAAGGACGCTCAGACCTACCGCTATCTGATTAACAACAGCAATTTTGAAAGCTATATCCAAGTAGTCAAGGTAGACGCAGAAACGGGCAAGACCATTCCCTATGCGGGCGCAGGATTCCAGATTTATGATCCGTCCGGCAATCTTATCACGATGGAGTTTACTTATCCTACCCCGACAACCGTTGACACTTTCTATACCGACGCTAACGGCTCGCTCGTAACGCCGGAAACACTGCCTTACGGTCAGGGCTTTTCTATCGTTGAGGTACACAGTCCTTATGGATATGTCCTTGATTCCACACCCGTCTATTTTGATGTAACAGAAGAAAATTCTTCTGAGGAAAGCGGGGTAACAGTGATTAAAGTCGAAAAAACCAATATGCCGCAGAAAGGCACGATCAGCATTGAAAAGACGGGCGAGGTATTCTTCGGCGTTTCGGTAAGCGGAGGGACAGAGGAAAACGGGCAGGAGCTTCCCGTTATCTATCAGCCGGTTTATGAAACACAGGGGCTTCCCGATACCGTTTATGAAATCCGTGCCGCCGAAGATGTGGTAACGCCTGACGGAACTCTCCGATACAGTAAGGGCGAGCTGGTCGATACGGTTACGACCGATGAAACCGGCTTTGCAAAAAGCAAGGAACTCTACCTCGGAAAATATGAGATAAAAGAGGTCAAGGCAGGCTATGGAATGGTGCTGAGCAGTGAAGTCCATACCGTAGAACTCATTTACGCCGGACAGAATGTAGCTGTAACCGAAACGGCGACTTCCTTTGTCAATGAACGGCAGAAGGTTGAGGTAAGCCTTGAAAAAACGCTGGAGACAAACGAGCTGTTTGGTATCGGCAATAACGGAGAAATCAAAAATATCAGCTTCGGCTTGTTCGCCGATGAGGAGCTTGTATCCGCAAGCGGCACTTCCATTCCGAAAGACGGACTGCTTGAAATCATCACGCTTGATGAAAACGGCAGAGCGACCGTGGGGACTGACCTGCCTTTGGGCAGCTATTATGTAAAAGAGCTGGCGACAGACGAGCATTATCAGCTCAGCGGTGAAAAATATCCGGTTGTATTTGAGTATGCGGGACAGGAAACCGCAACGGTTGTGATTGCCGTAAATGACGGAGAGCCGATGGAAAACAAGTTGATTTACGGCTCGGTATCCGGCAAAAAGGTTGATGAAAACGGCGAAGGACTCGGAGGAGCGCTCATTGGTCTGTTTAAGACGGATGATGTGGAATTTACCGAAGAAAATGCCCTGATGACCGCCGTATCCGGCGATGATGGCAGCTTCGCCTTTGAGAATGTACCTTACGGAAACTGGTATATCCGTGAGATCAAGCCGTTGACTGGATTCGTCCTTAATGAAACCGTCTATGATGTGAACATCTCGGAGAATGAACAAGTCGTTGAGATTGAAATCGTCAATGAGCTGGTGCGTGGCAATATTGCTCTTACGAAGGTGGACGCTGAATATACCGATACGAAACTGACGGGCGCTGTGTTTGAGGTCTATAAGGACTCCAACGATAACGGCGAGCTGGACAGCGAGGACGAGCTGATCGGCACACTGACTGAAAAAGAAATCGGGCAGTATGAAATGAACGATTTGCTCTACGGGCGCTACTTCATTTTGGAATCAGCAAGCCCGGATTCGTATATCCGTGACGAGGGCGTGTACGAGGTATTTATCGACACGGACGGAAAGACCTATCAGGTGGAAAACACAGAGGGCAAAGGCTTTGCAAACGAGCCTATGCGTGGGAACTTAAAAATCGTGAAAACATCGTCTGACGGAAAGGTGGAAGGTTTTGCTTTCCGCATTACCGGAGCAAACGGATATGATGTTACCCTTGAAACAGATGAAAACGGCGAAATTTTCCTCGAAGGGCTGCGGATCGGCGAGTACAAGATTTCCGAAGTAAATAATTCTGTTTCCGCTATGTATATCCTGCCTGCTGACAAGGAAGCTGCGGTACAGGTAGGCTCTACCACGGTCGTTGAAATGCATAATGAGCTGAGAGATACGCCGAAAACTGGAGATAACAGCAAGCTCGGTCTTTGGATTGCTCTTGCGGGCGTATCGGTAGCAGGCATTGCGGCTTGCGGTATCATCGGCTTTAAGAAAAAGAAGAAGGAGGATAACTGATGGAACTGAAAGCGATTATCGGAATTGCTTTGGTCGTCTTTATCGTAGGCGGCTTTATCTTTTTGCAGATCCGTAACAGAAAGAAAAAGTAAGAACTTCTGCGGGGGCGGGGCTTAAAAACTCCGCCCCCTTTTTCTATTTTGGGAGGCTTAAATGAGAAACCTGAAAACGATTGAAAACCGAGTGCTTGCGGTGTTAAAGGAACACCCCGAAGCACGAAATGACGATATGAAGCTGTATCTGCTTGTCAGCAAGGCGTGTATCTATGATACCCACGGTATCAGCCATTTCGGCTTTGAAGATGTGATGAGCAATTACAAGGCTTACGGTATCCCCTGCTTTGAGAGTATCCGAAGGACAAGACAGAAGATTCAGGCGAAACACCCTGAACTCGGCTGCTCCCCCGAAGTACGCAGGGCAAGGCATAAAATGCAGCGTGTCTATTCTGACTACGCTAAAAACTAAGATGGGAGGTAAAAGAAAATGGCAGCGAAGAAAAACGCAAACACCGCTTTGCAGCAGAAAGTAAAGGTGCTGGCGAAGCTCTATGATTCCGGCTGTAAAACCGAAAAGGATTTGAGGGCGCTGAGCCTGCAAAGCATTTTGAAAATTCCCGATATATCCGTTTCCGATATGACGGTTATCACAGAGCTTCAGGAGCAGATCGCAAAAAACAGGCTCTTTTCCTATTTGGGAGGTGCTGAAGATGAGCAGCAGTCAGAGGAAAACACGATTTAGATAAAGGAAAGGAGCAGACAGAAATGGCTTTTACAATTCGACCGCTTCATACGGACGAACAAAAATACACTTACAGGCAAAGTACGCAGATCGAGGGACAAACCGGAAGTATCGGCTATCTGCGTGGCGACTTCGGCGCAGGCGGCAAAGAGTTCTTTTCCTCTTGGTTTGACCACAGGCGGAATTTGAAAACAGATGAGTTCAAAAGCGCTCTGGACGAGGTTATCAACGCCCTGCGTTCCGAAGAATATGGACTGTTAAATAGCCGCACGGCTATGGCGCAGTATGCGGAGAAATATACCGACAGCGCTTTTCAGGGAAACTATACGACCGAGTACGGTTTTCGTGCCGATACCGAAAAACACGCTTTCCTGATACGGTGCAATCCTGCCCGTGGGGACTACAATTTTTATTGCTACTGTTATGTGCGGGAATGGCTCGACCGCCATATGGAAAAGGCGAGCCGTGGAATCCGCTTTATTACGCCGGATTACAAAGAAAAGTTCAAAATCCCCGATGGAGATAAAATTCGCATTATCCTGAGCGACGGAGAACAGCTTGACCGCACCTGCCGATATATTGACGACTATCATTTGGAAGTTGGCAGCAATCTCTATCACATCTGCGAGTTTGCCGAGCGGATGGAGCAAAACGGCAATACCGTGATCCCGCTCCGTTCTTCTCTGCCGGAGCAGTGTTATGTGTTTGTGCAGACGGAAAACTGCGTCGGCATTGTCAAAAAGGGTGAAAGTGGATTTTACCGCACGGATATTCAGGGCGGCAAGCCCAGTGAAACAAACGCCCTTGTGAATGAGATGAACGAACAACTCGGCTTGTCGAAAGGTCAGGCAGAAGCAATGAAGGCAGGCTCAATGTTCGGTTGGGATACCCCTGCCGCCGATCCGAAAAGTTATGATAAAAACGGTATTCCCGTAAAACCGAAACAGAAAGACTATGAAAGATAGGAGGTGCATAACCGATGGCACGAAAGTACGACCTGATTTCCGAGCTGTACCGCCGTACCGCACACGCTGTTGTGTCCGATGTGGAGAATTGGCAAGCCTTTTTGCGCTGCGCCTGCCGGAACTATCGTCTGCGCTTTGACGAGCAGCTTCTCATCTACGCCCAAAGACCGGACGCAACGGCAGTGCTGGAGATCGAGCGCTGGAACGATAAATTTGGGCGTTGGGTAAACCGTGGCGCTAAAGGTATCGCCGTATTTGAGGACGCCGACCGGAGCAGGCAGCGCTTAACCCATTACTTCGATATTTCCGATACCCACGCAAGCCGCTATTCCCGCCCCGTCCCGATTTGGGAGATGAAACCGGAATATACGGACGATGTGATCGAATCCCTTGAAAACACCTTCGGCGAGCTGGAAAACAGGGAAAGCCTTGCGGACGCAGTGCTGAGCGCCGCTAAAAACGCCGTGGAAGATAATATCCCCGATTATTTGGGCGATCTGATGTATGCCGCAGATGACAGCTTTCTCTACGGTCTTTCGGAGGATATGATTACTGCTATGTATAAAAAGGCGGTAACAAACAGCGTAGCGTATATGATGATGACAAGGCTTGGAATAGATACCGAGCCGTTTTATGAAGCGGAGGATTTTTCCGTTATCACAAATTTCAATACGCCCGAAACCTTAAACGCCCTCGGTATTGCGTCAAGCGATATTGCGGAGATGGGGCTTGGGGAAATCTCCCGTACTGTTCTTGCTCTTGAAAGGCAAAATCGCATCATTGCGGACAGAGAAAAACCTGATTACAATAAGGCTGAAAATAAAATCGAAAGGAGTTTTGATGATGAACGAGCTGACATACACAATGCAGGGCGACTACAATCTGCCGGATTTGACAATGCCGCAGCAGCCGGAGGTAACTTTGGGCAGGTACGCTCAGATGAGGCGGAAATTTCTCAAAGAACATCACAAAATCCGTTACTACAATCTTCTGACGAGCTGCACTCTGACGGAGCATTTAGCAGAAACAGAGCAGACAGCGATGAAGCTGGAAGAAACCCTGATGAAGCAGATGGCGGCGCAGGAGGGCTTGACCGAGAGCCTGAAAGCGGCGGATATGATGAAGTGGGTGCAGGGAATGAACAATCTGAGGAACAGAGTGCAGGAGATCGTGAAAGCGGAGGTCATCTTCGCTTAGACTACTACGACCGAAACAACGAGGACAAGAGCCTGCCGTTTTTCGGCGGAGACGATACCATTCGTGAAATCCTCGGCACAACGCCCCACCTGAAAGCCTCAAAGGACGAAATTCGTGCTTTTTATGAAGGCAATCCCGATAACGCCGCCCGTATCGAATATATCAAGGGCATTTTCAATAACGACTATACCGAACTGATTTTGAGCGACGGGCGGCGAGTCGGGTACAAAACTTGGCAGAATGTGCTTCAGCTTTGGGAGGGAAATTATGCAGACCGAATAGCACAAGGCTTCTATGATTGGAGCGTGATCGCACAGCACTTTGAAGCAATGCGGCTGCTCGGCGAATTGCAGGATACAATGAAGCCGTTACCGTCTATGGACGGACAACTGAATTTTTTGGATATGCAGGCAGAGGAAAAAACCTCTGCCTTTTCTTTTTCTCAGGAAATTATTGATACTGTACTTGCCCGTGGAAGCGGTGTATCTGAGGGAAAATTCCGTATCTATGAGCAGTTTGAAAAAAGTCTGTCCGCAAAGGAAAATGCCGATTTCTTAAAAGACGAATACGGTTGGGGCGGCGCTTATCCTGTTATTGTCGGCGCAGGAATTGACGAGCAGCACGACGGAAAAGGAATTTTGATCTCAAAAGGCATTGGGGACGATAAGCCGCATATCCGGCTGACTTGGACTCAGGTTGAGAAGCGGATAAAGGAATTGATACGCCTCGACCGTTATCTCAATCCAAAGGAAAAAGAGATTTACCCGCAGTGGCTTGAAAAGCAGGAGGAACGCCGAGCGGAACTTGCCGAAGAACAGAGAAACCGTGAAATCCTCTCCTCTGCTCCACCCGAACAGGAAACAGTGCAGGCAGCTGAAAGCGAGCCGCAGCAGGAAGCGCAGTATGCCTATCATCTCGGCGATACGGTATATATGGGCGCTGACGAGTATGAAATCCTTGCATTCGATGATAAGCGTGTCGTTCTTCACGATATGCAGTACCCGTTGTTCCAAAAGGAATTGGAACGGGATGAGTTTGACAGCAAAGTGCGGGAAAACCCGATGAACGACCACCTGAAGGGCTACAAATACTACCAGGCGGTATATCTGGGTGACCCGCTGGAACGCTTTGATGCAGTGGTGGAAGGTGACTTCCTGGTGTTTGAGACTACCCATCTGAGCCAGTATGCTATCCTTGGCTCCAACACACCGTTTTCAACCAGTACGGTTCAGGACGGAGAGCAGACCGGCGCGGGCGATCAGTCTTCCGATACAACTATTCCGCAGACCGGGGACGGCAGCAACATGATGCTGTGGATTGGTCTTCTGGCTGCATCCGGAGCCGGCGTCTATGGCATGACGCTTTACAGCAGAAAGAAAAAGGAACAGAATATATAACATTTTACGGCCGCCATCAGACAGATGGCGGCTGTTTTAGAAGGAAGGTGGGACTATCAAACGAATTGTGATTTTGGAACTATCAGACCAGGATAATGTTGCTTTAGAGGAAATTTCAAAGATTTTGGAGCGTCATCCTGATTTGAAGCTGATTGAAATGGTAGTTGAACCGACATTGATTTTTAACCACCTCATAATTGACACAGGAAAAAGAAAGGTATACTATAATCAGCAGGAGGTATTACTGACAACAAAAGAGTATGAACTACTTTACCGACTGGCCTTGTATGAAGGGCGGGTGTTGTCATACAGGCAGCTTTATGAGGCTGTATGGGGAGAAGATCCAATGGGAAATGAAGCCAATGCGGTAAGCTGTCATGTATACGGCCTGCGCAGAAAATTTCGTGAGATAGCACTCAGCTTACCTTCTGCTATCCGTTGTGTTCGAGAAGTTGGCTTTTGTTTTGAGGATATTACGGAATAAATAGGGGAAACGACCTGATAGCAGGTCGTTTCCCCTATTTATT
>ERZ827168.5247-NODE-5247-length-11013-cov-4.060960_pt1 | contig 11013 bp, 9 predicted proteins | sample MGYA00519868_ERZ827168 | MGnify/ENA primary metagenome ERZ827168 (study PRJEB31778, sample SAMEA3449271) | human gut metagenome | biome: human gut; feature: human-associated habitat; material: faeces | place: United Kingdom | collected 2010/2012 ...
AGCAGGTATCCCGCCGCAAGGATGAATTTCTTGAAACTGAACCTCTCCCTGGCGGCGATAAGGCCGGCCAGAATGCCGAAAAGAATGTCGCATGCAGCGAAAATGAGCAGCAACAGCATGGCATTGTGCACAGGCTGGAGCGTAGCGATGCAGGCCCCGAAAAAGGCCGCCACCGCGGTTTTGATTATATCCCAGTTCATATATCGATAGTTAAAATGAAAAAGCCGGTCTCCGCGCACAGCCCGCAGCGGGAAGGGCCGGCACCCCGTCATTCATGTGCCATCCTTCCACGTCAAAAATACTATCCGCCCCACACGGCCGACTTCTACAAATCCGGAAATACCCTGCCGTAACCATACGGCTTCGTACCGCCCGATGCACCTCCTGTGCCGTGCGGTCGCCGGCCGAAGCGCCGCAGCGAACGGCCCGCCCCCTCCGGCCGGAAAGGCAGCGCTTCCGGAGGAGTCCAAACCGATAAAAAAGGGGCGGCCGCTGTACAGCGGCCGCCTCCCTACTCCGAACGATACCCATCAGACCATTCCCCGGTCGATACCGAATTTCTCCGCATCGTGATGCACCCCTTCCGGCTCGACATGCACGACGATATCGTAAATATTGTCAATCCGCGCCTTGATGCTGCGCTCCACCTCGTTCGCTATCCGGTGGGCCTCCGTCACCGAAATCGTGCCGTCCACCTCGATATCGAGCGCAATCATGTACATGTTGCCTATCTGCCGCGAACGCACCCGGTGGGGATTGTGCGCACCGGGCACCGCCTCCACGGCCTGGAATATCCGGGCATAGACCGTCTCGTCCTTGACGCCGTCCATCAGTTCCACATTGGAATCCATGAATATCGTTACGGACGACTTGATGATGAAAAGGCTTATCACAAGGCCCGTTACCGTATCGAGTACCGGCATATCCAGCGCAAAGGTGAAAACGAGCCCCACGAGCACCCCCAGCGAAATGATAACATCGTTGCGCATGTTCACCGCATTGGCCGTCAGCAGGGCGCTCTGCACCCTCTTGCCCTGCCGGTACTGATAGAGCGCCAGAAGCAGCTTCCCCACGATGGAGAACAGGGTAACATAGATGGCTACCGGTGCAGGCATCAGTTTGGGTTCGGGAGAGAACATGCTCTCAACGGACGATACGAGCATCTGCACGCCGGCATAGAAGATGATGAGCGAAAGAATTTTGGTAGCGATGGTCTCCGCCTTCTCGTATCCGTAAGGATACTTCTTGGTGGGCGGTTTGCCCACGATGCGTGCGGTAAATATCATCACCACGGAGATGACCACGTCGGTGGCCGAGTCGATGCCGTCGCCCAGCACGGCCAGGCTGCCTGCCAAAGCACCTACCGTTATCTTCGCCGCAGAGAGCACGGCATTGCCTACGGTGCTTATCCAAGAGGTTCTTACCAGCACCCTGTTACGCGCCGCATTGTCGTCGATAGCCATTTCACAAAGAGGATTAAAAAAGACCGGAATTTCTCCTTTCCGGCCTTTCGAAGTTAATATTGCAACTATATGCCATTCCGATACCGTCCATCATTTCCTGCCTCGAATCCGAATGACAAATGTACGAATTTTCCGGCAAATCCCCTCACCGGGAGCGGCAGGAAAGGCAACCACCGGCAGAAAGAGAAAAAAGAACGCCAAAAATAGAGGAAAGAGAGTGAGAAGTTCTAGTGTGAGAGTGAGTGTGAGAGCTTTCCTCTATTTGGCGCGTTCTTGTACGACGAATACACATCACGGGAATACTCCCGCCGTTGTTCCGAAAACCCTGCTGCGGCACGACCGAAAAAAGAGAGTAAGTCCGAATTCGGGATGCAATCGAGATACATCCGCATGATACGTCAGAATCCAACCTTTTTAACCTTACCCCAATTAGATTACAGATTCCAAAATAAACGTTAATAGACTAACGACTTACTCTCTTAATCCTGCCACATGTCCTTTCCGATAGGCACCGGCCTTCCGTGTCGCTCCCGCCGCCGCGGGAATCGCCGGACCCGGAAAGCGGAACGGCCGTCTGTCAACAATCCGTTTCGGTACCGGCGTCCATGCCGCCTATCTTTTCGGTTTAAAGATAAACAATGAAAACCGTACTATAAGGCTTATTTCCGTTATAGTCCCTAAAAACCGAATTTCGGCACATCTCGACACGGATTTTCGCCCGGAAACAGCGGTCGGTCTCTTTCACAGATGCGCCTGCTCCCTATATTGCGACGGCGACATCCCCGTATGCTTTCTGAAAAAACGGCTCAGCAGGGACTGGCTGGAGAAACGGGCCAATCTCACGACATCCTTGATGTCCAGCGACGCATCCCGCAGCAGGGATTTTATCTCAAGCAGCGTATGCTCCACGATACACTCCTTGGCCGACTTGCCGGTGACGTCGTGCACCACCATCGTGAGATACTTCGGCGAGATGCAGAGCTTGTCGGCATAAAAGGATACTTCACGATTCGTGGAGTAGTGCTCCGTCACGAGGTTCAGAAACTTATAGACGAGCTCCTCCTTATGTCCGTATCTGATACCGCCCCGGACCGCCTCCTTTTTGAACTGTACGAATATGTCCCAATAGAACACCCGGAGCAGCAGGATGACGGACTCGCGGCGGATATGTCCCGTCTCCGAACCGGCCTTGCACGCAAGCGCGTGTACGAAGTTCCGAAACCGCTCCACCTCGCTCTCCACCAGCGTGAAAACATAGTGTTGGCGCATGTAGAAGAAAAAATCGAGCGTCGGACGGCACATCCCGCTCAGAACGTCCATGAAGAGCGTGTACGAGGTTTTAAAAAAGAGCATGGCAAAATCGTCGCTTTTCTCGCTCAGCACCGCGAACATGTGGGGTATCACCACCACGAGGTCGTCCTTCGACACCCTGCGCCTGACGGAAAAGATATCCAATACGGCACTGCCTCCGGTACAAACCCCGACGAAACCCTCGGAAAGATAGGCGGGGTGACAGCCGACGGGTAAATACCTTACGTCGGAATAGACCGTAAAATCCTCGAAACCGGGAAGCACGCCGCCTTTCGCTGAACTTCTCACTTTCTCTTTCATCGTAACCTGCATGTTTATCGGGAGCCGGAACCGGTTCCCGCTGCAAACGGGAGATAAAGATAATGAATTTCCGGTTCAATACCAAAAGAGGGCGGCCCCGCAGGAAACCGCCCTCCATGCACACACCGTTAATCGGCTCCGCCGGCCGGATAGATGACCCTCCCCCTCTTGACAGTCCGGACAACGGCGATATCCTTTATCTCCGTCCCGGGCACCTTGAGCGGATTACGGTCGAGAATGACGAAATCGGCTATCTTGCCGGGCGTTATCGAACCCCGGTCGTCCTCCTGTCCGTACTGTCTGGCACCGTTGACGGTCACCATCCGCAAGGCCTCCATGGGAGTTACCGCATACTCGGGCCCTATCGGCTGCCCGCTGCGGGTAATGCGGTTCACGGCATTGTAAATGCTGAACAGCATGTCCGGAGGCACCACCGGCGAGTCCTGATGTATGGTGATATTAAGCCCCTTTCGCTCCAAGGCAGTACGCAGCGGACTGATGCGCCGTCCCAGCTCCGGACCGAGAATCGAAGTCAGATAGTAATCGCCCCAATAATAGGTATGGTCGTTGAAGAACGACACGTCCACTCCAAGCTCTTCGGCCCTGTCGAGCTGCTCCTCGGTAATCGTCTGGGCATGTATCAGCACGGGCTTCATACCCTCCTCGGCTGCCGTGACCAGTTTGGCCCGGGCATACTGGTCGAGAAACTGCCCGATAGCCGCCGAACCGTTGGTATGCGCTATCACCTGATATCCTTTCCGGAGGCACTCCGCCAACTGGGAGTACAGTTCATCGTCCGTCATCTGCGGGAACCCGTCGTAATCCGCCCCCTTGCCCGCCGGAACGACATAATACGGCTCCAGCAGCCATGCGGTCTTCGCCTGCGGCGAACCGTCGAGGAAGAGTTTCACGCCGGCACGACGCAGTCCGTCCCTGTAAACGGCCTCACGGCTCGGGACGGACATGCTGCCGAGGTCGCCGTAGCTGTTGATATCAATGATGAGGGAATCGCCCTGCTCCACAATAGTCCGCACGCTCGCCGCAATATTACTGCCTGCACCGTCCTGTGCGGTAGTAATGCCGTGCGAGGCATATACGCGCATGGCATGCCGCAGGACGTCCTCTTCGCTCGGCGCATTCGTAACGGCATTATCCATCAAGACATTCGGGTCATAATAGAGCCGGAAATAAGCCTCCTCCTCCAAAAGTCCGTTCAGCCGGCCGTCCGGATAACGGCCCAGCAGCGCGGCGTACTCCCGCACCAGCGGACTGCCCGGGGAATACCCCATCAGCTCCAGCGCCCTGTTGTTCACGACAGCCACATGGTTGCTCATGTGAATGATACAAACAGGCACCTCCTCCGATATTCGGTCGAGGTCGTCGGCGGTAGGGCCCTCGGCCCCGGGGAAAACCGTATTGTCGTAACCGTTGCCTATGAACCAGTCGCCCGGCTCATAAGTCCCTTCCGCTACCGAACGGTCGTACCATGCATCGAACTCCCGCCGGCCATACTCCACGAGCGTTTCCACGGAGGTCACCCCCTCCGCCGGAGAGAAGTCGGGAAACTTGGTAACCGAGCTGATATGGCTGTGGGAGTCGATAAAGCCGGGCAGCATCGTCATACCCTTCAGGTCTACCAATTTCGTGTCGGGCCGGCGGCTCCGCATCAGTTCGCGCTTGCCGCCGACAGCCACTATCCTGCCGTCGCCCACCAGTACGGCCTCCGCCTCGGGCCGTCCGTCATCGACCGTGACGATATCACCGCCGTAATATATCGCCGTATCCGAATAACCGGAAAGGTCATACCATACATGCTGTCCGCAGGCGACCATCGCCGCCGACAGCGGAATCAATAGATACTTTCTCATCCGTTTCATGTTCAAATGCACTATTTTCGTAGCAATCCATCAAAAACCGTACATTTTCCCTCAGCCCCGGCGAGAAAGCGCGGCCGTCGGCAGGAGGAACGGCCTCAATCCGGCCGGACACAGGGTCGCGTCCCCGTTTCCCTGCTGCCCGGCCACCGCCCGACCGTTCCTGCACACGGACGGTTCTTTCGGCCCGACTCATACGGTACGGAACCGACAGCGGAAAAATTATCGCAAATTTCCCGTACATCCCTTGCACAATAAAAAATAAGTCGTACATTTGCACTCGCAATTCAGCACGGTGTGGTAGTTCAGCTGGTTAGAATACCTGCCTGTCACGCAGGGGGTCGCGGGTTCGAGTCCCGTCCGCACCGCAATAAACATTGAAAATCAATGTTTTATAAAACAAACACCCGATTTTACACCCAAGAATGTAAAGTCGGGTGTTTACATTATTTAGTATCGGGATTAAGTGATTTAATTATTCTGCAAGGATTTCCAACAGCGAGACAATTTTCAGGTATGGATTTGGTCACTACACTTCCTGCACCAATTACACTTCCTTTTCCGATAGTGACCCCTGCAAGAATAATGCTTCCGCCGCCAATCCAGACGTTGTCCTCTACGGTAATAGGTAATGCCTTTGTTCTAAAAAATAATTTTCCTGAATTTTCATCCCAATTTTCGACAAACCTGTCTCCAAAATTTATCGGATGAGTAGCTGTATAAAACTGAACATTTGGGGCAATTAGCACTCTATTACCAATGTAAATATGATTTTCGTCCATCATTGTACAATTGTTGTTGATGATGGTTTGTTCACCTATAAAGATATGTTTTCCACATTGGCAAGTAAAGTTTTGCCCTACGCTTGAATGATTACCAATGCTTCCCAGCATTTTGGAGAGGATTTCTTTTCTTTCTTTTTCTACTGTTTTTATGTCATTTAGTACTGACAAATAATATTTTGTCTTGTTTATCATCATTAACACTTCTGTATCCAAGTAGTTACAATATTGTCCTGACAAAAAATGTTGGTAATTACTCATTTTTTTATTCAATTCATTTACCATTAAGAATTCCTCCAATGTTTCTTCTATTATTTTAAATCCCAACTTAAGATACATATTAACTGCATAGTTGGCTTTTTGTACAGAAAGAGATACACGATTATACCCCTTATCTTTAAGTAATGCTAACATTTCGTTCATTAAATGACTTCCAATACCTTTCTTGCGGTATTCTTTATATAAAGAAATGGAAAGGGAGGGAGTTTGGTTGTCTATATGTCCGTAATCATTCATAATCCGTACCCACACAGCACCTATTACTTTTCCTGCACAATCAGCAACCAAACAAAAATCATCTTTTTTTGTTCCAAAATCTTCAATATATATTTTTAATTCAGGTGCATTTATAACCTCTTTTGAGGGAACTTCCATTCCTTTTGGGATGAAAATAGCCTCATAAAGAAATTCTCTTAATAAGAATGTTTCCTCTTGACGTAAAGGACGAATTTTATAATTTATTGTATTACTCATATCGTTCACACTTTCGTTTCAAATCTGATACATATTGTTTCTGTTGTTTTTTCAAATACCATTTGGCAAATGGATACAACCACCATTTCTTTACAGAAATCATTTCTATAAATTGAATTTCCGTTTTTGCATCAACTTGCTTGAAATATCCAGTCCACGTACCATATAAGTTTTTGTTATCCAAATCAAATGAATATTGGCTATATGGATCAAACACTCTGACTATAAAATGTGTGATAATATCATCGCTATTTCTTTCAGTAAAATGCCTTTTATCAGAAAAGCTAATAGAAACAATATCGCTACGCCATGAATAGTCATTTAATGATGTTACAACTTTCCAAACTGTTTGTATATTACAGTTTAATGTAGCACAAATTGTTGATTTTAGCTGTTTATCCATATAATTCAGTATTATCAGTAATGCCATAAAGGTACGAAAAAGGAGCAACCAAAATGCCATTTGATTACTCCTTTCTTCTAAATTTGAGCAATTTAACAGTTACAATTTGAATCCCCTATTTTTTCTTGGTTCTTCTGTCGGTCTTCGCAAACTTTGCTGTAATTTATCAAACTGTTCCTTGAACCATTCGCCAATCGGTTGTCGGTTTATGGTCAGCATCAGCTTGCTGCCATCGGTCGGATTCTTTTCCACCTTGAAAATATCATTCTTGATGTCAAACTTCCGCCTGTGTTCTTCGGAATAAATCCTGCCATTGCACCTGATAGCCTCTTTCTTCGTCAAAAGGCTCTCTATCATTTCTTTGGTAAAGCCAATGGCTGCGCACAGTTTCTCCATACTCAGCATCTCCCTGAGCATCGGGAACCATTTGAATGCTTTTTCAAGAATAGTATTCAGCCGTGATATTTCCTTGTCTTTGGCTTCAAGTTCTTGATGGTGCATCCCTTGCAGATTGCGTATTTGCTTGCCATGCTGTTCCTGCATGTGTTGCATTTGGGCTTTCAAATCATCAATTCCCTTATCCCGTTTGGCAATTTCTTGATGCAATTCTGCATTGGACTGCTCCAGCTTCTTCATTTTCCCGCTGCCGAAAAGAGAACCCACTCCGCTTACTATGACCGTAGCGGCATCGGTGGCTGCGCCTTTGAGCTTGTCCGTGCGTATCTCCGATTTCACCTGACGGAGTTCCTGTTCGGCAAGATTTATCTGTTCTTCTTTGTGCCGTTTTGCAGCATCCATGCGTTGCAGTTCGGCTTTCTGCTTCTCAATGATGAAATCGTTCCTCTCCAGATGTTCTTTGCCTGTTACGACCTTTGACTGTCCACGCTCCATCAGCAGGATGTCGGATGCCAAACTCTGCATTTCGGTCATGTCCTCGTCATTGAGTTTGCGGCTCTTGCCTGTATCGTGGTTCATCCAGTCAAATACGATATGGGCATGATAATTCGGTTTGAACCACCTTTCGCCTACTTGGAAACTCTCCATGTCCTCCGGTGCGGGCTGACCGTTCAGCCAATGCCCCTCGTCCTTGTGGAGGAAGATTTGGAGCGGTGTAATGCCCCATCGTTTTTGGCACTCTTCGCCAAACCTACGCACATCTGCCAAAGTGGTGTCCGGTCTGATTAGCAAGACTCCCTCACGGATGGGCGAACATCCCGCCACCTTGATAATCTTACCGTTCTTCCCTTTGCGTTCACGCTCCTTTTCCTGCATGGCACGGCCTGTCTTTTCCTTGACCATGCGCTTGATGTTCTCATAGTGCGCCTGCAATTCGGGATTGCCGAAATCGGAATTTATCCATTGTTCGTTATCAGTCGTAAGTTCGGGCACAATGTAAATTTTGGACTTGCCGATGTTGCGCATATACTCGGCAGTCCTCCGGTTATGAGCCTCGCTTGATGCCACGTTGCAAGGCTTGATATGTATGCTTGATTTTGTTGCCATCTTTTCAACTTTTGATTCGGTTATTGACTAATTTTGTTTGCTGCTTTCCGCTCATAACCGCAAGGGGTTCTTAGGGGTGCAACCCATGAGCGGAGTTTCCAAAGAGAGGGTCACTCTTTGGTCGGGTTGCATAGGGCAGAAAGCCCTTGCCGGGTTCTTAGGGCAGCGTCCTAAGCCCCTCGGGAGAGCCCACAACTACGCAAGCGAAGCGTGTAGTTATAGTGGGCTATAACCGGAAGCCTTTCGGTTTCTTGGATAGCGTGTCATTTCTCTTTCTGACGGATTGCATTTGTTCTTTTCCATCAGCCATGCGCTTCTGCAAATACTCGTTCAGGTCTTTGCATCCGCAGTAGATTTGGGAAGCGTCCCGTATATGCCGGGTGCTGTCGTATTCCTTGCGGATTTGCTGCAAGGCTTCCATTCCTGCACGGTCATTGTCAAGAAAGCAGTGGATGCGCTCATAACTTCCCAATGGGTAGAGTGCCTTGGAAACATTGGTGACAGAGTTCAGCACCATGTAATCCTGCCTGTCGAAATCGGGGTATTGCGGACAGTTTTCAAGCCGCAGGGTCAGAAATGAGAGGTAGTCCATAAATCCCTCAAAAACGTAACAAGTGTTCCTTTGCTCTCCCGATTGTCTGATATGGGATATTTCTTTAGGTGCAATACAGCCCTTGAAATATCGGTTGCGTATCTCATAGCCGCCCGATATGTTCGGAAACGCAATGGCGAAGTACCGCTTGCCGTTGTGCGTAAACCGTGCCTCCCTGCATTCTCTTTTCGCTAGTGTCGGATTGATACCCCTTTCTTGCAAATAGGTGAGCAATGCGGGGGAAGAAAGCGGCACGATTTCCAACTGTTGGAAACTCGGCTCTGTAAAGGACTGCTTGCGAAAAGAGAAAGAGACGGGGCGCACGTGCGGTGCCTGTTCCTCTATGCGTTTTAAAAGGTACGGCACACTGTCCGTTGCATAGAAGTGCGAAGCCAGAGCGATGATGTTGCCGCCCTTGCCGAGCGCAAAATCATACCATTGGTTCCGCTCGGTGTTCACCTTGAACGATGCTTCGGTTTCTTCCCTGAACGGTGATTTGTACCAAAGATTGATGCCCTGCCGCTTCACCGGGCTATATCCCAAGCTGTGAAGAAACTCTTCCAGCCTGATTTGTTTTGCTGTCTGTATGTCCATAAATGATTGTCTTTAACGGTTATTGCTTGTTTTTCTTTTCGCCAGTACCTTTTCATATAGGTTACTGGCTGTATAACCACTTCACTTTATTGTCGTATATATAGGATACGGCTTAAAGTGAAGCGGTTTGATGCACCTCTGCAACCACTTCGCTTTATCCTAATATATAGACCCTGAGAATAAAGTGAAGTGATTGCGAGGATTGGGCTAATAGTGGAAATCCGGTTCATACCTGTACTTCCTGCCGTTTTCCTGCACTATCATCCGCTTGCTCTTTAATACTGTGATGAGTTTGACCAGTTTGTTGTCGCTTAACGGAACGCCCACTAAGGCATACGATTCTTTCAGTGCTTTGCCCAGTTCCTTATACCCGTACTCGTCCTGCAACGAGAATGCGGCTTCCAGTGCTATTCGGTGCTGTTGCTCGGAAATGTCCTTGTAGGCATCAAACCTTTCGCCTTGGGGTCTGCCGGGTGCTTTGGATTCCGTCCGGTAATCCTCCATCAGCTCGGGCAATGCCCTTTCATTGATGCGGAAGGCAAACGGCTCGAAGTCCATCGCACGGATGTGCATGGCTGAAACCTTGCTGATGTCCCCGTTGTTCTTGTCCTTTTCCACAAGGAGGACTGTCTCAGCCTTGTTGTTCAGTTCCGTACCGATGTGTCCCCTCGCGTTCTCATCACCCTTGTTCTGGTGGAGTATCGTGTGGATATGTATCTGTCTTTCATCCGTCCACTGCATCAGCTTCGATATGATGCGTGTCGATTCGCCGGGGCTGTTGATGTCATATACCATGTCACGGATGCCGTCTATTATCACCAGACCAAGGTTCGGCGTATGGTAGATTGCCTGTTCGACAATCCTTATGCGCTGTCCCGGCGTGTACTTCCGCAGGGCAAGGAATTCAAAGTTCTCGTTGTTCCTGTCATCGGGCAGCCCGGCCATGCGCATGATGCGTCCCATCACATTCAGGCAGTGATAGGGGCTTTGCTCCGTATCCACGTAAAGCACTTTCCGTTTGGCTTCGGGCAGTTCAGCCGCATACCGGAGTACCGTGCCGTTCTTCAATGCCGCAGCCACGATAGCCGACACATTGAATGTCTTCTTGCTTTTGGCTTTGCCGATGGATGCGCTGAAATTTCCCAACGTACCGATTACGGAACCTTTCACACTGAGGATTTCGGGGGCTTTCTCGTACTTTTCCGACAGGCTCAACCGTGAGGCTTGCCAGAGGATTACCGCCTGTTCGTCCGATATTTCCTGGATGTCTTTCATATAGTCCATAGCGGTTCCTCCCATTATTTCCGTCCTCCTGTTTTCTTCCCGGCAAGTTCAAGTGCCAATTCCGCATCTACGATAATCTTGCGACCTATCTGGGTGATGGCCTTGTCTATCTTACCGCTTTTCTTTATGCGGTTGGCAGTGGGCAGACTGCACC
>ERZ827168.5253-NODE-5253-length-10999-cov-2.519645_pt1 | contig 10999 bp, 10 predicted proteins | sample MGYA00519868_ERZ827168 | MGnify/ENA primary metagenome ERZ827168 (study PRJEB31778, sample SAMEA3449271) | human gut metagenome | biome: human gut; feature: human-associated habitat; material: faeces | place: United Kingdom | collected 2010/2012 ...
GCTCGGCAGACACAAAGGTATTCTGCATTATACCATCGGACAACGCAAGGGTCTTGGGATCGCACTCGGAAAACCTGCTTTCGTGACGGAGATCCGCGCAGCGCGAAACGAGATCGTGCTCGGCGATAATGAGGAGCTTTTTGCCTGTGAGGTGCGATCAACGAATCATATTTTTGCAGACGGAAACCCTGCCGCTTACGACGGCAAAACCGTTTTCGCGAAGATACGCTATTCGGCACCGCCGTCTGAGGCCGTACTGCATGTCGAAGGTGATAAAATTAAAACCGTTTTCGCGAAGCCGCAGCGTGCGATGACGCCAGGACAATCCATCGTCTTTTACGATGATGACAAATTGCTTGGCGGTGGTTTTATCGAGTAAAAGCTTTTTTCGCATAAAAATCGCAACTTCTCACATAATAGCATCGAGAGGAGTGATGAGAGATGAATAAAGCTGCGGGCGCAGTTATTATGGCGGCCGTCGGAACCGCTGCGGTCATGACCTACGCGTCGATGAAGCCGCGGGCGAAGAACCAATTAAAAAAGGAATTTCGCGACACATTCCATCATATGGATGATGTCAAAGAAGAGCTCTGTCATGTACGCGATGATATGAGTGGGATGGCCAAAACATTAAAAAATCAAATGTAAAAAGAACAAAAGATTGAACAAAAGTCTATGGTTTTTCATGGACTTTTTGTTCAATTTATGGTATGATTTTAATATTATTTGTTTCATAATTCCTACAGTTCACATAGCAATTCAGGAGGATCTCATATATGGAAAGACTAGGATTAAACGAAATCAGAAGGCGATTTTTGAACTTCTATGCTTCAAAAGACCATTATGTCGGTAAATCAGCCAGTTTGATTCCGCGAAACGACAAATCCATACTCATCATTAACTCCGGCATGGCGCCGCTCAAAGCCTATTTTGCCGGAACGGAAACACCGCCAAAGAAGCGGATGTGTACCTGTCAAAAATGCATTCGTACCGGCGATATCGATAATGTCGGCCATACGGCGCGTCATGGTACATTCTTTGAAATGCTTGGAAATTTCAGCTTTGGTGACTACTTCAAAAAAGAATCTCTGAGCTGGGGCGTGGAATTTTTGACGCAGCATTTGGGTTTTCCACTGGAAAAGCTGTGGGCAACCGTTTATTTGGATGATGAGGAAGCCATCAACATCTGGAAATCACTCGGCATGAATCCGGACCATATCGTGCGGCTTGGCAAAGAGGATAACTTTTGGGAAATCGGACTCGGCCCATGCGGACCGGACTCGGAGATATTTTACGACCGAGGGGAAGAATTCGGCTGCGGTAAACCGGACTGCAAGCCAGGCTGCGACTGCGACCGTTTCTTGGAAATCTGGAATCATGTGTTCACGCAGTTTAGCAAGGAAGAGGATGGATCTTATTCCAATTTAGCGCATCCGAACATCGATACCGGCATGGGACTTGAGAGAATGGCCTGCGTAATGCAGGGGACAGATTCCATCTTCGATGTCGATACCATCAAATATATTCTCGACGGTGTTGTAGAAAAATCCGGCGTAACCTACCATGACGGAGCGGAACCAACAGATGTTTCCATCCGCATTATTACTGACCACCTCAGAGCCATGACTTTTATGATCGCGGATGGCATCATGCCTTCCAACGAGGGCAGAGGTTATGTGCTGCGGAGACTTCTTAGAAGGGCGGCGCGCCATGGCAGGATTCTCGGCATAGAGGGAAGCTTCCTGGTCGCCTTATCAAATCGTGTCATTGAGGTTTCGGGAGAAGCCTATCCGGAATTACTTGAAAAGAAAGAGTACATCCAAAAGATTATTCAGGTAGAGGAAGATAATTTTGCGGCCACCATTGATAAAGGGGAGGAAATCATCGCGGGATATATCGATGACTTAAAACAAACAGGAAAAACCGTCTTGGACGGAGCCAGCGTTTTCAAGCTTTATGATACTTTCGGCTTCCCGTTGGAGCTGACTGAGGAAATCTTAGCGGAAAACGGCTTTACCGCAGACAAAGAAGGCTTCCAAACGCACATGCAGGCGCAGAAGGAGCTGGCGCGTAAGAACAGAAAATCCAATGAGGATGAGGGCTGGGACAAAAATGAACTTGACCTCGATATTCCAAAGACTGTTTTTACAGGATACGACACGCTCCTGGATACCGGCAAGATCTTAGCGATTCTTGCGGATGGAAAGCTGACTGATTCTGTCAGTGAGGGACAAAAAGCGGTAGTCCTTGTAGATCAAACACCGTTCTACGCGGAAGGCGGCGGACAGGTTTGCGATAAAGGTTTTATGTCAACCGTTACAGAGGCTGACGATGAAAAAATCTTTGACGCGGAAGTTATAAAAGTTGAAAAGAAAGATGGAATTTTTTATCATACGGTCATGGTTTTAGCTAATTCCATTCATGTCGGCGATGAGGTCTTGCTTACGGTAGATCCTGAAAAGAGAAATGCGGCGGCCAGAAACCATACCGCGACCCATCTGTTACAGAAGGCACTTAAGGAAGTGGTCGGCAATCACGTGGAGCAGGCAGGCTCTATGGTCAACGAATCGATGCTTCGTTTTGACTTTTCCCACTTCGAAGCGGTGACAAGTGAACAACTCGCGAAGGTCGAAGCTATCGTCAACGAAATGATCGACAATTTCCTGCCAGTAACTACCGCCGAAATGAGTTTGGAAGAAGCGCAGAAAACCGGCGCGATGGCTTTATTCGGCGAAAAATATGGTTCGACCGTCAGAGTGGTCAATGCCGGAGATTGGTCTATCGAGCTTTGCGGCGGTACGCATGTAAAGAATACCGGAGAGATCGGCGCGTTTAAGATTATCTCTGAGGGCGGCGTTGCTTCCGGTGTCAGAAGAATTGAGGCCGTAACCGGTGCCGGCGTTCTTCAGGCCGCGAAACAAGCGGAGAATATCCTCGGACAGGTTTGTGAGGCGTTGAAATGCAATAAAACTGTCTTAGCGGATAAAGCGAAGTCTATGGCAGAGGAACTCAAAGCGCTCAAAAAAGAGTTGGAAGAAATGAAAAAGGCCGCAATGGGCGGCGAAGCTGACGCGATGGTCGCAGGCGCTAAACAAATCAATGGTGTCAAGCTTATCTGTAAGGAATTCGCTGATTATCAGATCGTGGATCTCAGAAACCTTTCTGATGATATCAAGGCGGCAAACAAGGGCATTGTGATGGTATTCGCGACCGTTAACGGACCGAAGGTTACCTTCCTGGTATCTGTCACGGATGATTTACTGGACAAAGGTTATCACGCCGGTAATATGATTAAACAGATCGCGGCAGCCTGCGGCGGCGGAGGCGGCGGTAAAGCGGACATGGCGCAGGCCGGAGCAAAAGATCCGTCGAAAATTAAAGACGCATTTGCGCTTGCGGAATCTCTGATAAAATGATAGAATAGAGTTAGCGGAAAAGATGTATAGATAGAAGGAGGTTACTCGGACATGGATAAGAACACAATTATGTTTGACGCGTTCAAAACGCAAAAAACACACAAACAGATTTTAGAAGATGTTTATTGCGCGCTGAAAGAAAAGGATTACAATCCGATCGATCAGCTCGTGGGATATTTGATTTCCGGCGATCCTTCCTATATCACCAGTTATCATAATGCGAGGACCCTCATCAAAGGCATTGATCGCGATGAACTGATTGCGGAAATGCTCCGAGAATACATCGATGTAGAATGACTCTTAGAAGCGGACAATTCAGTCCGCTTCTTTCTTATGCTGTGTCAGTTTTTTAACATAGAGAGGATCATTGACACTGCCACCAAAATAATAAAGGAGAAGGCATACAAATTATGAGAAAAATGGCACTGGATGTCGGAGACAAAACTGTAGGCATCGCAGTCTCAGATCCGTTGAACATCACCGCGCAGGGGATCATGACCTTAGAGCGTGTCGGCATCCGCAAGGATACTGGTAAGATTCTGGATTTGGTCAAGGAGTATGACTGCGATACTATCGTGATTGGCTTAAACAAAAATCTGGACGGCTCTGACAGTATCCAAACAGAAAAAGTTTATGAATTCCGGACGATGTTGGAGAACAAGATGCGTTCCGGCGGCATGAAAGGAATTGAAGTCGTCTGGCAGGATGAGCGCTTTACGACAGTCATCGCAGAACGGGTTCTGATTGAGGCGGATGTTCGGCGAAAAGACAGAAAAAAAGTAATTGACAAACAGGCTGCTGTTGTCATTTTACAAAGTTATCTGGATAGCTTGAGATAAAAGAAAACAGGAGAAGAAATCATGAAAGAATTTTTAGCTAAAAAAGATATCGTCATTTCCGTCAAGCGTTACGGCATTGACGCGCTCGGCGCTATGGCGCAGGGCTTATTTTGTAGCTTATTGATCGGTACGATCATCAACACCCTGGGAACACAGCTGAATATCGGTGTTTTGACGATGACGGTCGCGACTATCAACGATATTCCCTATACGGTCGGCGGACTCGCTTCCGCGATGAGCGGACCGGCGATGGCAGTTGCCATCGGTTACGCACTGCATTGCCCGCCGCTTGTGCTGTTCTCGTTGATCAGCGTCGGATTCGCTTCCAACGCGCTTGGCGGTGCCGGTGGTCCTTTGGCAGTTCTTTTCGTCGCGATTTTTGCGGCGGAGATTGGCAAAGCAGTTTCAAAAGAAACCAAGATCGATATTTTGGTGACGCCGCTTGTGACGATTGGTGTCGGCGTCGCTCTGTCCGCGTGGTGGGCACCCGCGCTTGGCGCTGCCGCTATGAAAGTCGGCAGTCTGATCATGTGGGCAACCGATTTACAGCCGTTCCTGATGGGAATTCTGGTTTCCGTTCTGGTCGGTGTCGCATTGACCTTGCCGATCTCATCCGCGGCAATCTGTGCGGCGCTGCAGCTGACCGGGCTGGCCGGCGGTGCTGCTGTGGCAGGCTGCTGCGCGCAGATGGTCGGCTTCGCGGTCATGTCCTTTAAGGAAAACCGCTGGGGCGGCTTGATCTCGCAGGGACTCGGAACTTCCATGCTGCAGATGGGTAATATCGTAAAGAACCCGCGTATCTGGATTGCGCCGACCTTAACCTCCGCAATTACCGGGCCGATCGCGACCTGTGTATTTCAGATGCAAATGAACGGACCGGCAATCTCTTCGGGCATGGGCACCTGTGGTATGGTAGGTCCGATCGGTGTCTACACAGGTTGGGTCAATGACATCACATCCGGCTTCAAAACGGGTATCACCACTGTGGACTGGATTGGATTAGCCTTGGTTGCGGTCATTCTTCCGGCTGTCATTTGTCCGCTGATCAATCTCTTCCTGCGCAAAGCCGGTTGGGTCAAAGACGGAGATCTGAAGCTGGCAGAATAGGGAACTGTACATAAATTTACATAAAAACACAAAAAAACAAATCTATAATTGTATTTATGTGAAACGCGAGGGGCATCCACCGATAGAGTCCTCTCGCGTTTTTTCTGTCTGCCTGTTCCTGCTTAACAAAATTCTATCCTGTTTCTCGCTTTTAGAGTTGACTTTTCTAACTGAATCGGTAAAAATATTGCTAACGAAACAGATTGAAAATTCAATGGCCGCGAAAAAGTAAACCAACGGTCGATTGTAATCTTTCAAAGAAAGAAGTATATTTATCACAAGCGAGGGGTATCATGTATGGATATTTATAAGACAGGAAAATTTATCGCTGAAAAAAGAAAAGAGCAAGGTCTGACCCAAAAAGCTCTGGCAGAAAAGGTTGGCGTAACAGATAAAGCGATCAGCAAATGGGAACGGGGGCTGTCTTATCCGGATATTTCTCTGTTGCTGTCCCTGGCAGAATGTTTAAATGTAACAGTTACAGAGATTTTGAACGGAAACTCCATCGAAGAAATGAAAATGGAGCTTTCTGACGACATTTTGATTACATCAACCAGAAATTATGTGCAGTATGCTAAAAGTAAATCAAGAAGAAATACCTTGTTGGTTTCGCTCATTTTGCTCATATTCCTTACTTGTATCACGTTTCTCGCGTATCGACAAAATGAAATTGCGAAGAACAACAAGGCAATTGATATCGTCTTTACAGATCTGCTTTGTGAGATGGAAGTCAGTTTTGAATACGGAAGAGAGTTTCTACAATATGAATCCGTCGATGCTGCCAAACATTTGGATGAATCAACCGCGGAAGTTATGCGGCTTTTGGAAAAATACCGCGCGATTTTATATATGCATTACGGTAAAGACGCGTATCAAATTGAAAAAAGCATTGATACACTTTTGGAGCATTATATTTTCATCCATCACGCGATTCCGAAACCGGAAGAAACAGCGTCCATGGATGAGCATAACGACAACCTAGATGCAAGAAGGAATGTAAGCAAGGGTTTTCGCAGAACTAAAAAAGCATTGAGAACCTTGGTCAAAACATTGGAGGAGTTGGGATATTATTATGGTTCTGAGGAGCTGTTCCAAACGACATCGGATAAATTGATATATATGAATTTTCAAGCAAGGAGGAGATAAGGCGAAGCAGAATGCAGAAATGCAAATAAAAGTTAAAGTCGAAGTTGTCATTGCATAAATGAAAAGGAGAAGAAACATGAAAAGAAGCGCAAAGAAGTTACTCGTTTTGACAGTAGCTTTCGCAATGGTATTTTCAGCTTTTTCGGCCTACGGCTTTGCAGTTGAGGGCACTGCGCCACAGGTAACGAAAGCAGATGTGAAAGCTACAAGCATCAAGCTTACGACGCAGCTTGTTATGCAAAAGGAAAAACCGGCAATTAAGCTGACATGGAAACAATCTGAAATCTCTATGGATTATTACCAGATTCTCCGTTCTGAGAAAAAAACTTTTAAAACAAATGCTAAACCTTATATCCAGGTAAAAGGTGAAAAAGATTCCTACACAAACAGTAAGAATCTGAAGCTCGGCAGCAAATACTATTACAAAGTTCGCGGCGTGAAGATGATTGGCGGAGAAAAGGTCTATACAAAATGGTCTAACCTCGCGTATCGTACCGCTGGTTATCCGGTGGCAGACAGCGTTTGGTACAACGGAAACATTTATACGGTGGATGATAACTTCTCGAAAGCATCCGCGCTTGCTGTTGTAGGTGACAAGCTGATGTATGTCGGCAAAGATGGTGTCGCGAAAAAGTTAATCGGAAAGAAAACAAAGGTACATAACCTGAAGAAGAAAACGGTTCTTCCGGGGCTGATTGAAAGCCATATGCACGCGGAAGGCACAGGCTGGATGCATGTAGGTCTGAATGTGTTCTGGCTTCCGAAAGAAACAATCCTGCAAAAGGTCAAAGAGGCCGCAGAAAAAGCAAAACCGGGCGAATGGATTCGTGGAACCGGCTGGATCAATACGATTTGGGAAGGAGACAACGATTTCCCTACCAAAGAAGATCTGGATGCTGTCGCACCAAACAACCCGGTATATTTATCCAGAGCGTGCGGACACGTTTGCTGGGTTAACAGCAAGGCAATCGAACTTGCCGGCATTACCAACAATACACCAAATCCACAGGGCGGATATATTTACCGCGATAAAAACGGAGAGGCAACCGGTATCTTTACGGACACCGCAATGTATCCGATTTCCGGTATGATTCCGCCAAAGACAGAGGAACAAGTCAGAAAAAGTTACGAAGAGTGCTCCAAAGAATTAGTCTCTTATGGATTTACCAGCATCATGGATGCAGGCACGTCTCCAAAGAATATCGAGCTTTATAAAGAGATGATTCAAGACGGCACATGGAAAGTAAGAGTCGATGCGGAAGTCGGAGTCAGCAGTATGAAAGACGATGGCATGCAGTATGTCTTGAAGAATGAGCCGCAGCTTGGTCTTTTGAACAATATGCTGGATGTTATGTGTATCAAAACGTTCGCTGATGGTTCCATGGGCGGAAGAAGTGCCGCGATGCTAAAAGAATACAGCGACGCCCCGGGAAGACTCGGAGAATATATCTATACAGATGAAGAACTCAATGAATTGGTAAAAACCGCCTATGACCGCGGATATCAGGTTTCCATCCACGCAATTGGTGACGGGGCAAACCACCAGGTCATCAACGCGTACGAAGCAGCGATTAAGGCAAATCCTAGAGACCACAGACTGCGTATCGAGCACTATCAGTGCGTCACTCCTGAAGATATCAAGAGAACGGTAGAACTTGGCATCCTTCCTTGTATGCAGTCCATCCACGCGACCTCCGATCTTTTGGTTGCGGAAGAAAGATGGGGAAGTGAACGTATCAAGAGCTCTTATGCTTGGAGAACAATTCTCGATCTGGGCGGTATTCTTCCAAACGGTTCCGACTCTCAAGTTGAGCTTTTGAACCCATACCACGGACTCTACGCGGCGGTTACGAGAACGACCAGAGCAGGTTATCCGGAGGGCGGTTGGTATCCGGAACAGTGTATGACCAGAGAAGAAGCTGTCAGAAGCTTTACCATCTGGGGCGCATACTCGATGTTCGGTGAAAATATCAAAGGCTCCCTCGAAGCAGGCAAACTTGCGGACTTCGTTGTAATCGACAGAGACGTCATGACTTGTCCTGATTGGGAACTCATGAACATCCAGGCTCTTACTACCGTTTTAGGCGGCAAGGTTACTTATCAGAGAAACAGCAAAACACCGATGGTTTCCTTCCAGGGTGTACCGGTAACCTTCAACCAGAAGCCATATCTTGAAGAAGGCGTATTATACGCGCCGTTAAAGGATATGACCAACGCGCTGAGCGCAACCGTAAAGGGAAGCGGAAAAAATAAAGCAAAAATCACTTATAAGGAAAAATCCATAACACTTCCAACCGTAAAGAAAAACGGTGTGGAATATGTAAAGGTTACCAGCCTGTACAAAGGCCTTGGATTCAAGACCCAGTGGCAGAAACTGAGCAAGACGATGTCAATCGGCGCGTAATACGCTTTGTAGAATCTTAGCGCGTAAAACGAAGCACGCGCAGACAAAATAAAACATATCAATATATCCAAAAAAGAACAACGGTCTTTCACTGGCCGTTGTTCTTTTGAAGGCGTGGATAACAGGAAGAGGGAAGAATCGTGAATGACTTATATGTAATCATCGCCCTTAGATTGTTTTTTCACAGTCAAAAATGCGGCAATATCAACAATCACGACAAAGATCAAAAATGCGTAGGTGAGGCGATCGTCTGTCATCATCAGACAGAAATCATAATATCCATGTAATAAAACCGGAACAAAGAAGGCGAGAAACATGGATAATTTGGCTCTGCCGCGCTTACCATAGGTATCAAAGAATTTTGAGCGAGAGTAGAAGAGACCCATAAACACCGCGAAGGTACAGTGACCGGGAATTGCTAACAGACCTCTGGAGATTACAACCCCAAAACCAAAATTCATGACATACAGAATGTTTTCCAATCCCGCGAAGCCTAAACCGATGAATACCGCGTATACAAGACCGTCAAAGGTATAGTTGAAGTTTGGATCGCGCCAGGTTTTGCGTTTTAAGAAGAATAGCTTGGAGCCTTCAGCGATTGCGATAATGCCAAAACACATGATAAGATAGTAGGTTGTTTTGTCCTGCGGCGCAGAAGCATCAAGAAAGCCAGTAAAGACTTCCTCCAAAATGCTGGCCGGAATACAGGAAAGCATACCAAAACCAAATAAGGCGAGCAATAGGCCGATAGGTTCTTTTTCGACCGTATCTTGTTTGTAAACATATATCATTAGAATGATTGCGGGAAGCAATGCTGCAGCTAAAATGATCTCCATATAAAACTCCTAAAATATCTTAAAAATACGTAAATATCTTTTAAGGTATTATAACATGAAAAAAAACATCTTACAAGGCGAAAGACAGAGAACAGACATAACAAGGAAACGAGAATGAGAATGAGAATGAGAATGAGAACGAAAATAAAAACAAAAAGAGATAAGCGAATAAAAGCAATTGACAGGATAGGTCTTATTTGTACTTGTCGTAACTATTCCTAAAATCATAATTTTGGGAATAGTTATGAACGATTGACTGCCCATGTAACATAAACGCCATTTCAGCTGCATACTTTGATAAGCTGACCGCAGTAATCCATTTTTATATTTATATGATATCAGTCTTTTGCGCATGGAACTACCGGGATCAGTCCGCAGTTACCGGTTACAAATGTGCGTAAAAAAGTGAGACTCTATTTTGCGTTTTAAGCGACTTTTTTTGCAAATGGCATATAACTTATACCTATTCCCAAACGTTGAAAAAGCAGAAAATCTTTGCAAATGCAAGGTTACCCGCTTTTTCCCATCATTCGTTATAAATTGGGACTTGGATTGTCATGCCGGCATATAATTGATCCGCGCGGATGTCGTTCAGCTTACATAGACCGTAGACTGCTTCGCGTGTGTCCATATTTGCCGGCATATACGTCTGCGCAATCGACCACAAAGTATCTCCGTACGAAACTTCGATATCTGCGTAATTTTGAATGGTCAAACTGTCAGCTGTATTGAAACCTAACGTAAAGTTGAATGCCGTGGTAATCACAATGATCGTTAATACTACAAATACGGTAAATCTGAATCTGTTCGCAATTCGATAAGTCTTTTTCATTAGGTTTCCACCCCTTTCGAAACATTTGTTCTTTTCTATAATATAGCAGAATAAATGTTCGATGTCAAGCGATTTCGCGAACAAATGTTTAAAAAATGCGAACAAACTTTCTTGTTCGAAATTATTGAATGGTCAAAAGATCTTTTATCAGTTCCACGCACTGGTTCATCTGCCGGATGTTGGCGAATTCGGTCACACCGTGGTGGTTAAAGGTTCCGGTTCCGAGATTCGGGCACGGTAATCGGGATCACATCGCTCTCTTTTGATTGGGTATCATAGACGACATAATTCAAAAATCTTTCTGTAACGTTCATAGGCTTGGCTCCTTTCTCTTTTTCCCTATAACGGCACGAGACGCATCTATAAGCCTATTATAATAAGGAAAACAGCGACAGCTTATCAATGAAAAGAAGCTCCGT
>ERZ827168.5260-NODE-5260-length-10972-cov-3.890080_pt1 | contig 10972 bp, 10 predicted proteins | sample MGYA00519868_ERZ827168 | MGnify/ENA primary metagenome ERZ827168 (study PRJEB31778, sample SAMEA3449271) | human gut metagenome | biome: human gut; feature: human-associated habitat; material: faeces | place: United Kingdom | collected 2010/2012 ...
GAGCACCGAGGTATAGATAGAGCGGATGGCGGTCAGCGAAATATTTTGCGCGTCCCCGCCCTTGTTTTCCCGAAATTCGGTGTAGATATTGTTGGAAACGTCCAGTCCGTAGTCCAGGAATATCGTCGCAATGTCCTCCTTGGGAAGCCCGAGTACAAAGTCGATATACTCCTGCGTAATGGTGTTCTGAATCATGAGGCTGTCCGCAGTGCCCGCCTGCTCCACGAGATATTCGATGAGCGAGTCCACGTTGACGAAGCCGTGCTCCTTGAGCATCTCCTCCTTCTCCTGAAAGCTCATACCCTGCATGAGCGCGCTCATGTCGTAGGCAGTCTCCTCGATGGCAATGGGACTCGCGGAAAGCATATCGTTCTGCATATTCGCGATATAGGTTTTGACGCCCCCGGAAATCGCGAGCACGAGCGAAACGCCGATGATTCCGATGGCGCCCGCAATGCTCGTCATGGTCGTGATGATGGTGGCCGTGCTTCTCCTCCTCGAGCAGCTCTCTCGCCAGAGAATCACTTCCCTCGATCGCTTTGATGATCTGCTCGCCGGTCAGCTCATCCCACGGAGTCGTGATGACGACAGCATTCGGATTCTTCTCGCGGATCAGCTCTGCTGCCTGCAGCTGCTTCTCCTCAGAGAGCTTCTGCGTTCTGCTTAAGATAACGGCACCCGCATTTTCAATCTGGTTGTTATAAAACTCACCAAAATTCTTCATATACATTTTGATCTTGGACGCATCCGCTACCGTCACCAGCGCGTTGACTACCAGATCTGCCTCTTCCGCTACGTTCTCAACCGCAGCACGCACATCGGAAAGCTTGCCGACGCCTGACGGCTCGATGATGATCCGATCCGGATGATACTCGTCTGCGACCTTCTTCAGTGCCTTGCCAAAATCGCCGACCAGTGAGCAGCAGATACAGCCGGAGTTCATCTCCGTGATGTTGATACCCGCATCCTTTAAAAATCCTCCGTCAATACCGATCTCACCGAACTCATTTTCAATCAGAACAATCTTCTTGCCCGCAAATACTTCCTTGACCAGCTTCTTGATCAGAGTGGTCTTTCCGGCTCCGAGGAATCCGGAAAAAATGTCTACTTTTGTCATGTCAGTTCCCTCTTTCTGTTCTATGGTGATGCTGCACACCGGCGACATACTTCTGATAGCCATTCGTCTGCCAGCTTGGCTGATAATCAAATGCCCCACTGCAAGCAGCCTGTTTTGTCTTGATATACCGGTGTTTCGCAGCAGTTTTCTTACTGTGCCGTTGCTACTATAACACACATTTCCGATTCATGCAAACACAAGTATGAAATTATATTAGCTTCAGCTAACCAGAAAAGCATTTTATCGTATTCTCCCGTCCTTGTCATTTTCCAGCCTTGCTGATAATTATTTTCAGGCAAGTCCCAACCCACTGCTTATTGCTTTGCGCAATTGAAACAAGGGACTTGCTTGATTCGGTTAAAAAAATCTCTCCTGCCCGGCCATTCCGGCCAGACAGAAGAGAATCCTTCAGATTTTTCATATTACCGCTCGCTGATCCGTCCAAGGAACTCCCGGATTCTTGCATGATCGGCCTCAAAAACCTCATCCGGCTTTCCTTCGAGCGCTACCACACCCTGATCCATAAAAATGACCCGGTCGGAAATATCTCTCGCAAAGCTCATCTCATGCGTGACGATCACCATCGTAATCTGCAGGTCCGCCAGTGACCGGATGACCTTTAATACCTCGCCGGTCAGCTCCGGATCGAGTGCACTCGTCGGCTCATCGAAAAAGAGAATCTTCGGATTCAGTGCAAGTGCCCGCGCGATCGCCACTCGCTGGCACTGACCGCCGGAGAGCTGACACGGATACGCATTTTCTTTATCCGAAAGGCCCATCTTTGCGAGCAGCTCCCGTGCCTCTTTGAACACCTCATCCTTATTCCGCTTCTGAATTCGGATTGGTGCATCCGTGATATTTTTCATGACCGAGTAATGCGGGAACAGGTTAAAATTCTGGAATACCAGTCCAAAATAAGAATGTATTTTCCTCGCCTGATCACCCTTCGGATACTTTCGGATCCCCTGGCCGTCAACGTAAGCGACCCGCTCTCCCATATAGCAGATCTCTCCGCCATCGATCTGCTCCAGCATGGTCGCACAGCGCAGCAGCGTCGATTTGCCGGAGCCGGACGGCCCGATAATCGAGAGAATCTCACCCTCTTCTACCGCAAGCGAGATATCCTTCAGTACGCCAAGCCCGTCAAATTCTTTTTTAATATGCTTCATTTCCAGCAGCTTCATGTTCTTCCTCCTGCCATTTTATGATGTTGGGGTCAAAAGGCTTTTTGACCTTTTGACCCTGGCATCATCATTTTATTGATAATAGCTGAGCTTTTTCTCCAGCCGCTCCATCGCAACTGCAACAACCAGGTTAAAGATATAGTAGAATATCGCAGCTACAACAAACGGAATAAATGTCGTCTGTGCCGCAGCGATCTGCTTTGCGATCGTGAACATTTCCGCATAAGCCAGCGAAAAGCTCAAGGAAGTGTCTTTTACAAGTGTGATAACCTCATTCGTGATCGACGGGAGAATCCGTTTTACGACCTGAGGAAAAATGATACAGCAGAAGCACTGTGTTTTACTGTATCCAAGCACCCGCGCCGCCTCGTATTGCCCGACCGGCATCGACTCGATTCCCGACCGGTAAATCTCTGCAAAATACGCCGCATAGTTCAGGGCAAATCCAAGAATGATCGCCGTGAACCGATATGTCCCGCCGATCTGCATCCCAAACAGGTAATATGGGCCAAAGTATACGACTAGCAGCTGCAGCATCAGCGGCGTTCCGCGCATGACGGAAATATAGACCTTTATAATGGTTCGCAGAATTTTATTTTTTGACATTCTGCCAAATGAGATCAGCAATCCGAGCGGCAATGAAAAAATCAATGTCAGAAAAAAGATTTCCATTGACCGCAACATTCCACTGCTAAGCTGCTCAAGCATAACTGAAAGCTTCATTTCATCCTCCTGCCATCAGACAAAAGGAGCTGCCGCAAAGCATTTTCGTCTGCGGCAGTCCCTGTCATCCTTTATGTTTCGTTGTCAGACGGATCGTTCCACCCGCCTCTTACCTGCTCATAACAAAGCCCCGCTGTAAACGTTGCCTGTAAAAAACGCCATCCTGCACCATTTCTGAGCAAGTCGCTATGGTTTTCTGTGCTTACTCCGTCACAGCCTCCGTCGCTGCTTCGGTCTGTACGCCTTCTGTCTCAGTCTCGGTCTCCCCCTCGTCCGTTCCGAGGCAGACCATATCGGTCAGCTCATACTTCTCGGCAAGCTTGGCAAAGGTACCATCTGCTACAAGCTGATCCATTGCGTCATCTACCGTATCACGCAGCTCTTCATTGCCGAGCTTGAATCCGATCGCATATTTCTCACTGTTCAGCTTCTCATCGAGAATTTTGTAGCCTTCCTTCTGCTTCAGCTGGTACTGCGCGACTCCGATATCCATCGCTACTGCATCAATGCTGCCAGCCTGCAGCTCTACAAATGCATTATTGTAGTCCGGGAACTGCTGCAAAGATCCGAAGGTCGCTGCCAGATCTGCCTGATCGCCTCCTTCACTCAAAAGCTCCAGCGCTGCGGATGCAGCCTGTACGCCAACAATCTTGCCCGCCAGTCCGGAAAGGTCTGTCACATCCGAACTCTCAGGAACGACGATGACCTGGCTGTTGTCCACATACGGCTTGGACCAAGTGTAGTCCTCCTCACGTCCGTTCATAGTAAAGCCATTCCAGATGCAGTCGATAGAACCGGAATTCAGCTCCATATCCTTGGAATCCCAGTCAATCGGCGTCTTTACGAGCTCCCAGCCCTCCAGATCGCAGACTGCCTGTGCCAGCTCCAGGTCAAATCCGGTATATTCCCCATTCTCATCCATATATCCATACGGCGGATACTCTGCATCAAATCCTACGGTAAAGGTCTTCTGTTCCTCTGCAAAGCATGCGGTACTTCCAATCATTGATACTGCCAGCGCTGCGCCGGTCAGAACACATACAACTGTCTTTCTCATAATCGATCCTCTCTTTCTTATGGTAGCGCTCTACCACGTTAAACCAAATCACCTGTTCATACTAACAGATTCTCCGGTCACTGTCAACCACAGAAAGTAATTTCCTGTAAAACAAAAAATCTCCTGCCGGTCTGAATTTACAGACACGGCAGGAGAATCCTTCATTTCCTATCCTAGTACAGTTATTTACAGTATGATATACTAGTCTTCAATCTCACCAAGCGTACTGCGGTAGCCGAAGATCCAGAATGCCATCAGAAGCATCCAGCCGATTCGTCCGGCTGATCCGACAATACCTGAGATCTCACCATTTACGATACCGGAAAGCAGTCCGATGATGCCGAACAGCCCCATAAGTATATAGACAACTGCCACATATCCGGATGCGGCGCCATAGCTCTCACCCTTCTGTGTGTTGGTGCGGAAGGTACGCAGCATCGCAAGATAGCTGAAATAGTACATCACAACGAGCATCGTGAGCACAATCATAATAACAAGCGTCACAACTGCTGCGACGATCATGGTCTGTACACCCGACACCCATGCAGACACGACCAGCGCTACCGAAATGACAAGTCCGGCAAGCATGAGCACGCAGCTCTTGATCAGTCCGATGATCACAACAATCTTCAGAAAAGTAAAGCCGACTCCCGGCATCTCTGTCTTTTTTGAACGGGCTGCAAAGACGATCATCCACAGGCCAAGACACATCAGAATATCCGGAATCCGGATCGCCAGATTTGCCAGAACCGCGCCGGTATCGAGCTTCGCCATCAGCTTCAGGAGCTGATCCATGTATCCGGTAATCTGCGTCGGCATCGAAATCCCTGTGATAAGCCGCATTACCTGTGAAAAGTTCAACTGCTTCATGAAAATCGCAGCGATCGAGCCCGCCAGATAAACGGTCTGCAGCAACGCAACCAGAAGGAATATCGGCGACTGGAATGACTTCTTGGACATTTCCTGAATCTTGGTATTTCGAAATCCCATGGATGGCATATCATACTGTGGCGCACTCATCGGACGATTCTGCATCATCGGCTGTCCCTGGCTGTTCATCGGGCGGCCCTGACTCGGCTGTCCCTGGCTGTTCATCGGACGGCCCTGCATCGGCTGTCCCTGGCCGTTCATCGGACGACCCTGCATCGGCTGCCCCTGACCATTCATCGGGCGGCCCTGCATCGGCTGTCCCTGACTGTTCATCGGACGGCTCTGACCCGCTATCGGACGTCTAACTCCGGCAGTCGGATGATGGTTTGCCGGACGGTCATTGCCATTCATTGTCCGGCGGAGCATACCATCCTGCTGCATCTGATCCGGTGCGCCCTGACCTGCCATCTGCCCGTAAATCTGCGGACCACTCTTCATCCGATGGCCATTATTGCCAGCCGTTCTCGGTCTGGCTGTCTGCATCGTCTGCTGCTCCGGCTCTTCCTTCGGTGCTATCGCCTGCTGCTCCGGCTCTTCTTCTATCTCTTCCGCTTCAGATATCTCATCCTGCGCTTCCACTTCTTCCGCCACCGGCGCTTCCTGCTCCGGCTCCCAGTCCTCCGAAATATCCGGCTCTGTCACAGGATCGTCTCCTGCCTCCATACGATCTGGTGCGTCATCATCGAGATCCATGTAAGGATTTCCACACACTTCGCAGACTGTACTATTATCGTCGCCAAGATTGCCACAAATAATACACCGCTTCATCTCACTGCTCCTCCTATCTTCCTGTCGGCCCTACACAAACCGCAGGAACCCGGTCTCTCATTTTCCGGTCTGAGCACACAAGCACTTAAGCGGATCTGCTGACAGAATTCGCTTTGCTGCCTGCCCATACCTATATCATAAATACATAGCCTGTCCATACTCACGAAAAGGCAGGGTGTGACATCACACCCTGCCTCATTATACCGTATAATCCTATCACAGGGCAAGCAAAAAATACAGCTTTCTCCTGTTTTCTCCTGATTCTCTCAGAAACCCTTAGCAGGCTTTACTGTTCGAGAAGCTTCTCTGCAGATACCAGTCTTACGCAAACCACAAACAGCTCTGCTGCCATCTTCAGCTCTTCCAGCGTCGGGAACGACGGTGCGATACGGATATTCTTATCGTCCGGATCCTTTCCATACGGATAGGTCGCACCAGCTCCGGTGAGCACAAGGCCCGCCTCCTTCGCCATCGCTACAATCTTCTTTGCACAGCCATCCATTGCGTCGAAGGAAATGAAGTAGCCTCCCTTTGGATTCGTCCAGCTTCCGATTCCCAGCTCACCAAGTCCCTGTTCAAGAGCATGCTCAACTGCCTCAAACTTCGGACGGAGGATTGCCGCATGCTTTTTCATATGCTCATGCATGCCATCCATATCCTTAAAGAAGCGTACATGACGCAGCTGATTCAGCTTGTCATGTCCGATCGTCTGATAGTTCATCCACCGTCTCGCATCTGCAAGGTTCGCCTCAGAGGCCGCCATTGCCGCGATACCGGAACCCGGGAAGCTGACTTTGGATGTGGAGATGAATTTATAAACCATATCCTCCGTACCTTCCTTCTCACACTCAGTCAAAAGCTCCAGAATCACATCCTGATCATCCTCATACAGGTGATGAATCGAGTATGCATTATCCCAGAAAATCCGAAAATCCGGTGCTGCCGGCTTTAACTTTGCAAAACGACGGACAGTCTCATCTGAATATGAAATACCGGTCGGGTTCGAATACTTCGGCACGCACCAGATACCCTTGATCGCCGGATCCTCAGATACAAGCCGCTCGACCATGTCCATATCCGGACCTGTCGGAAGCAGTGGTACATTAATCATCTCAATGCCGAAAAATTCTGTGATCCCGAAGTGGCGGTCATAGCCCGGCACCGGGCAGAGGAATTTTACCTTGTCCAGCTTGCCCCACGGCGTATGTCCGCAGATACCCATTGTCATTGCCCGTGCAACGGTATCAAACATAACATTCAAACTGGAGTTGCCATAGATCAAAATATTTTTCTCCGGAACCTCAGACATGTCTGCGAGCAGATGTCTTGCCTCCGGAATGCCATCCATAATACCATAGTTTCTGCAGTCGACGCCTGCCGCGCACATCATATCCGAGCCGCTGTTCAGCACATCCATCATGCCGTTTGACAGATCCAGCTGTGCCTTTGACGGCTTTCCTCTGGACATATCGAGCTTCATTCCCTTATCCTGAAACTCTTTATATCTTGCTTCCAGCGCTGCCTTTTCCTGCATCAGTTCTTCTCTGGTCATTTCCTTATATGGCTTCATAATCCGTCCTCCAGTGCTTATTTTTTCATTCTCCTCAGTGTCTTTATGCAGCGTACAATTGTACGCGCAATAAAACTCACTTTTCCTATTCTATCGCCTGATTAAGATTTCGTCAAGCCTTTTTGGATTCTGCCTTCCTCGCCCGGTACTGTGTCAGCTCTGCCGCATCCTCGAGTTCCAGATCCCGCTCTCCTGCAAGCGATTCCAGATGATGACGGAACTCGTGCAGCAGCACCTTGCGGATCTGTACCCTCAGCTCCTCATCGGAACAGGTAAAGCAGTTCACAAAGGATCCGTAGTAAAGTACGATAAACCGGCCCAGATAGCGGTCATGGTGGTACTCTCCCAAAACAAAAAGGTCATGATCCAGGGCCGCCGGATGCAGCCGGCTGTATTCCCTGACCATGACACCACCATTCAGTTCCCGGAAGAACACTTCCGGGAACGTATCTGTAATCTCATATGTCACATCTTCAAATACTTCAAAAGAAATCATTGTATCTGCCCCATCAGCAGGCAGGTCCTGCTGTGCTCACATTTACCCCATGCGCAGTCTGAGGAGAGTATCTCCTTCGTCCCGTCATTTCGGGTGCGCACCTCACAGATCACCATGCGTGACTGGTTCTGCATTTTGCAAAAACCGCTGACGAACATTTCATCGACATCGCCCTCATCGGCCGAAGTCTGCCCCGGCTGTGTCTTCTCCTTTTCCATATCCGATCACTTCCTGTCATACTTTTCTTTCAGCTCTTCCTTTACCTCTTCGAGCTTTTCGCGGCGCTCTTCGCGCTTCTCTTCCTTTTTCTCCCTGCGCTCGGTACGATACTCACCCAGCTTCTCACTCGCACCGCTCATCAGTGCACTGAAACGCTCGTTTACTTTTGCCACTACATCTTCAAGACGGACATTTTTCAAGCGCTTCAGCTCTGCAAGTGTTTCACTGTAGGTCGGAGATACTGCTGTCGGATTACGCCTGAGCAACCCGCGTACGGATTTCATAGAACTGGAATACAGTCCCAGCATGCTCTCCTTTTTTGCACCGGCACTCATATACAGCTCGCGCAGCTCTCTGCGGATCTGCTCCTTTGCCTTCTCGCCAGCTCCTCCAAGAGCCGCTTCCAGCTCTGCCTTCTTTTTGACAAGCTTCCGCATTTCCTCTGCAACGCGCTCTTTTTGCTCCAGTAAATCCCGAAGATGAATCGCTGCAATGAAGGATGTCACAAAGTCAGCTGTGATAAACGGAGTCATGACCATTACGATCGCATCGACATAACGGGTATTGATCGCCAGAACCAGCTTCTCTACCTGAACATGGATCACATCGACGACAAGCACCGTCATCACACCCCAGCATAAGGTCGACATCAGACAGATATATCCGTGTACATTCAAAAATTTTCCCGTATAGTCCCAGTAGCGTACCTTAAACAGCCGCTCCATCACATAGCCGGTGATATATTCCAGCACAGTCGCAGAGACCATACCGACAATACACATCGCAGGAATATTGCCGCGCACCGGAATCGTCACAATCAGAATACAGATCGCGCCGCTGCCGTAAATCGGCAGGAACGGTCCCTTCAGAAAGCCTCTGTTCACCGGCTTTCTCTCACAGACTGACACATACGCACTTTCCCATACCCAGCCGCAAAAGCAGTAGATATAGAAAAACAAAATCCACTGCGATACCGTATATGCCGTCATTCGTCATCCTCTTCTTCCGCGATCACTCCGCTCACCGATGAAATCGTAGCGGCTACCACAACAACTGCAACAATTACGACGAACAGAATCAGTGCTGCAAGTAAAATTCCTATCTCCATATTCATTACCTCTTTTTCTTTGTGGCATCTGTGCCCATATCATGCACGCAATAGTTATTTGTATTATACCATACCCGGCCGTTCCTGTCATTGAAAATCTGGCTGGCGGACATATACACTTTCTTAACACGATCTCATTTCTCATCCTGTCGGAAATGTAGTATAATGCCTGTAAATGCATTCTTGATAAAAAGGAGGGATTCTATGGTTCGGCCATTATCCCGTATATTACACCGTCCAGTCGTCCATGACACCTGTGTCACCGTGCTTTTTCTCGTGCTCGGTACACTGCTCGCACAGCTTTTAAACGCCGCACTGGTCAATATCACCAATATTTCTTTCTTATATGTTCTGGTTGTCGTCTTTATCGCACGCTATACGGCCAGCTACCTCTACGGTATCATCGGCTCCCTGCTGAGCATCGTGTGCATCAATTTTTTCTTCACCTATCCGTACATGCACCTGAACTTCACAATGGATGGTTATCCGTTTGCCTTTCTGGTCATGCTCATTGTCTCCTTTGTCACCAGCGCTACGACCACAAACCTGAAAAAGCAGGCACGCATCCTCGCCGAGCGGGAAAAGGAGCTCGCTGCGGCAGAAAATGAAAAAATGCGTGCAAATCTGCTGCGAGCCATCTCTCATGACCTGCGCACGCCTCTGACGAGTATCATCGGCTCTGCCAATCTCTATCTGGAAAACGGCGCCATGATGCAGGAGACGGAAAAATTCACGCTGATCCACAACATTCATGAGGACGCCAACTGGCTTTTAAACATGGTAGAAAATATTCTGTCCGTCACACGCATCAATACCGCCGATGCAAAGGTGACCAAGACCGCAGAGCCGGTCGAGGAGGTTGTCTCCGAAGCCGTTATCCGACTGAAAAAGCGGATAACGGATGCAGATATCCATGTAAAGGTACCGGATGACTTTCTCATGATTCCAATGGATGCCATGCTCATCGAGCAGGTCATCATCAACCTGCTTGAAAATGCAATCATACACTCTCGAAGTGAAAAACCGATCGACTGCTTTGTCACCTGTGACGAGCGATATGTCACCTTTCACGTGCGTGACTACGGCATCGGAATCCCGGAGGACAAGCTTGCGACCATCTTTGATGGCACTGGCTCTTCCTCCAACTCGGACAGCAGCCGCGGCATGGGAATCGGCCTGTCCATCTGTAAGACAATCGTCGCCGCACATGACGGCACGATCACAGCCTGCAACATTCCGGGCGAAGTCCCGACAGGGCATCATTTTCGCCACCCTATCCCAGCCCCCTGCGGCGCAGAATTCTCTTTCACGCTCCCACGCGGGGATTACTCTCATACAGTCTCGGAGGAACCATTATGAGTGCAAAATTATCGATCTTAATCATTGAAGATGAAAAAAATATCTGTGATTTTATCGCCACTGCCCTGCTCAATCAGGACTATCGTGTTTTTAAGAGCTATTCCGGCACCGATGGCATTTCACAGATCACCTCTCGCTGTCCGGATATTCTTCTCCTGGATCTGGGACTTCCGGATATGGACGGCATGGATATTATACGCGAAGTGCGCCAGTGGTCTTCCATGCCCATTATCGTCATTTCTGCCCGCACACAGGAAGAGGAAAAGGTGCTTGCGCTTGATGCAGGCGCAGATGACTATATCACCAAGCCATTCGGCACCTCCGAGCTTCTCGCCCGCATCCGTACCGCCGTCCGCCATCTTTCCGGTGCAAACGGTCAGGGAAATCAGACTCATACATTTGAAGCACACGGTCTTGTCATTGATTTCGACCGACGTCGTA
>ERZ827168.5261-NODE-5261-length-10968-cov-2.584715_pt1 | contig 10968 bp, 6 predicted proteins | sample MGYA00519868_ERZ827168 | MGnify/ENA primary metagenome ERZ827168 (study PRJEB31778, sample SAMEA3449271) | human gut metagenome | biome: human gut; feature: human-associated habitat; material: faeces | place: United Kingdom | collected 2010/2012 ...
TTCACAATGGCGACCGACGGCGACGGGATAGCGCCGAGCTGCAGCATACTGTCCATCTTCTTGCCGTCCAGATTGTGAATGGCCATCAAGTCCTGCGTCTGCTCAACCGGCTCGTCCATAGAGAACCGGGCCTTGACAGGCAGCCGCTTCTCTGCTACACTGGCCTCAGAAGCATCTGTGGGCACCCTAACAGGGCGGTTTTCCGCTTTAGCTGTACCATTCTGGTACTGACGGGGAGGCGCAGGTGCTTTCTTTTCATTCTCATTTAGCTGGATGGAGTACACAAATTCTCCATCCGGCTTTTTCCGTACATTTGCCAGCAGGTCATAGACCCGTCCGTCGATTTGCACAGTCTTCACGAAATATTCCCAACCTGTAAGTCCCTGGTGCGCTTCGGATGTTTTGCCCTGTTCTTTGCCGCTTCCGCTGTGCTCTGCGTTTTCGACCAGATCAAAAATGTTCCCGTCCGCTCCTGTGTTGATCTTCGCCTTCCAGCCTCTTGGTGAAGACTTCTTATCGCCGTAGATGTTCTTCCGCAAATCATTCTCATCGAATGTCGCGTAATAGACTTCACCATCTCGCGCTGTGAACTTCGCTGTGCGGCCTGCGTATTCATTCCGCATGATGTCCATAAAGGCTTCCATGCGCTTCTTGTACGGCAGCTTGCGGACGGCCTCGCTGGTTTCATACACTTCAGTCCCGTTGTCCGTCTTTCCGACGTAATCCAGACTGTCGCTCAGATCGGCATAGACCGTGTTCTCATCAGCTCTGGCTGGCGGCGTCGCGCGGCGCTGCTCCGGTGTCAGGCCCCGGCGGCTGGCTGCGTCTCGCGCTTCAATCTCGCCTGCGGTATTGCGGTAAAGATCGTAACTGTCCAGCCCCACGCCGTTCTGAATGTCGATGATGCTGTCTTCCAGCTCTCCGATCTTCGTCTCAATGGCGTCGTCTTCCGCTGTCCACTTGTTCAAGTCCCACGGCAGCTGTTCTTCCAGCCTGGCGATCTCTTCCCGGATGTCCGCAATTCTCGCTTCTTTCGCCTCGTCCCGGTGCTGCTGCCAATACTCCGGCGATGCGCCGCTTGCAAATCCTTCTGCCTTCTGAATGGCGTGCTGGATTTCGTGGATGATCGTCGCCTCTGGTGCCGAGCGCAGCTTGCTGTCCAGCGCGATCTTGTTCTCGCTTGTAGAGAAATAGCCCTGCGTATTGCCCGGCAGCTCCTTGAATTCTACACGCACGTTGCGCAGCTGCGGGTACGCCTGGAACAGTTCCTCGTGATCGATGACGTCCTCCAGCGTTGCGCTGCCTCTGTCTACGCGCTCGCTCAGCCGCCCGTACTCTCGGCCCCAGGTCTTGTCCAGCTCCTGAAGGCGCTCCTGGTCCTCCGGCTTCCACGCTTCTGCAGAACCGGTGAGCATCTTGTCCACGAGCTTCTGATATTCCGCATAGTCCGGGTGGTTCCGGCTGAAGGCTGCGTCTCCGCCGCGATGATACTTCATCTTGCTGTCGTCGATCTCGAAACGCAGCTTTCCTTCCATGCCGGTGTGCCAGCCGGTTTTCTTTCGCACGCGCTCATCGTCTTCACCCTGCATCTGAAGCTCCTGTGCGCGGGCGAGTGTCTTCTGATCTGCCGTGTTTGCGTTCACGCCGCCGTAGCTGTAGCGCTCTGGCGGCCCAGTCCTGCGCTGTGTCGCCGCTGCCGTCTCGCTGCCTGGCGTGGTGATCTTCCGCGCCTGCAGGACAGCCTGCGCCTCGCTGCGGTACTTTTCGGCGTGGGCGCCGAAGAAGTTGATTCCTGCGTAAGCGTCCGCGCAGATTTCTTCTTTGACGATGCCGTAAACCTCGTCTACTTCCTGTCCGGATGCGTACTCCGGCAGATCATATACGCCGCGCAGGTTCTTCAGGTACTTCTCGACCACTGCGTCAAATTCTTCCCGGCTGTACTGTTCGACGATGGCCTGCTCGATCTGCCGCACAAGCCCCGGATTGTTGGCAGCAATGTCATGGAACGCCTCGTGGTCTGCGATCTGATCGATGTTCAGATAGCGGTGGTCTGCCTGGACGATGATGCCGTTTTCTGTGTAGACACCGCGTGCCGCGCTCACCGAGCCATCTGCCTGGCGGATGCGGATGGAGCCAAGCACATACGTCACCGGTTTCCCGGTCTCATAGGAAATGCGCTGCGCCGTCTGCTGCATCTGCGCATCCCAGTGAGATTCCGGCATGACCTGAATCTCGCGTTCCTCCGTTCCGTTCGGCAGGCCCAGGCTCTGGCTGCTTACTTTTTCGAGCCGTAGAGTTCGTCCAAGATTCTCTCTTTCAACAGCTGTTCTGCCCTGGTTAAAGGCGCGTTGTGGTCTGCCTTCTGCCAGGATTCCACTCTGTCCGCCGGTACTCTCACCGAGAATCCGTCCGCCGTCTCCATCAGGTAGCTGCTCGCTCTGCTGTTCTGTGCCTGGCTGCTGCCCGGCTGGAAGCTGTTCTGTGCCATTGTTCATTCCTCCTTCATGCGTTGTGGCTTCATTCTGTACGCCGGGCTGCTGGCTCCCTGGCATCTGCTGCGCGGCAGTGTTGACCGGCTGCTGATTTTGTGCCTGCACGTTTCCGGATACGACCGCTTCGATGTCCGCGTCCGTCATCTGCCGCATGACGTTCTGCACTTCCGGGAAAGAAAGCAGCTTGCTGAGAACTTCGCCATCTGTGATCTGCCCGCGATAGAACGCCTCAATGCCGCGTGCCATCGACTGTGCGCGTTTTCCACTCACGCCCATGGCCTCCAACCGCTCCAGCGGTGTGGTGATCTGTTCGGCCTGTGCCTGCTGCGCCGTCGGCATCTCAGCTTCCTGCTGCGTGCTCTGTTCCAACTGCTGCGGCTGCACGGCTGCGGCCTGCGCCGCCGTCGGAAGACTTGGCTGCTGTGCCTGCTGGTTTTGTTCCGCTGCCTGCACTGCAATCTGCGCAGCCGCTGCCGCTGCGTTCCCATTTTGCAGAGCCTGCCCGCTCTCCGGCGGCTGTGTGTTCTGCGTTCCAGCCTGTGCCTGCTGCAGTCCCTGCTGGATGGCGGTCTGTAGCTCCTGCTCCACCTGCTTCTGCATCTGCGGGTCTGTCGGTGTCGTTGGCAGGTCTGCCGCCGTTGGCAGCTGGCCCGTGCTTCCGCCGCCCGGCAGCATGACGTTCGGTGTCTGCATGGCGCTGGACGCTGCGGTGTACCCATTGACATACGCCCGCATCGCCTCGTCGATGAGATCGAGCGTTTCATTCAGGTTGTCCACGGCCTTCTGCTGGCCCGCAATGTAATAGCTGTTGACGCTTTCACGCAGGCTCTGCGTCTGCTGCATGATGAACTGCGCCCGCTGCGCCTTTGCTTCCGGCGTCATGTTTTCCGTTCCGGCCGTCATTGCGCGGTATCCCTGCTCAATGGCCTTGTATGCCTGGTTCATCTGCGCCTTCTGCTGCTGTGTCGTCTGGTAGCTGCTAATGGCGCTGCTCAGCACAGAGAACGCAAACGCCGTCACGAGGTTTGTGGCGATCTCTTCTTTCGTCGGCTTTTCATCTGCCGCAAGATAGCCGACCGCCTGGTTCACGCTCGCATTCGTCACGCCGCTTGCTGTCTGCCGTAAAAACTCCATGAACGGCGTCATCTTATGCGTATCACGCAGCACGTTGGCAAGCCCTGTTCCTACCAGTCCGCCTGCCAGGTTGCCAGCCATGCCCTGTGCGCCGCTGATGGCAATGCGTTTGAGGTAATCTTCCGTGCTCATGTCGCCCATGGCGGCTGCGCCTGCATTGTGTGCGGCGTCAGCTCCGGCAAAGCTCAGCGCTCCCGCCGCCACCTTGAAGCCGAGGCTGCCGGTGTTCATTCCTGCTGCCGCAAGCCCGGCGCCCGCCGCTTCTCCGATGCCGGACATCAGCGCCAGACTTCCCGCGATCTTCGCGCCGCCCGCGAGCACCGGATGCTCTGCCTGCGCCCGCTGCGCGTTTTCCATCTGCCGGTGATACTCATCCTCGTTCGCGCCGAGCGCTTTTCCGACTGCAGCCGCAGCCGATGTCACACCCAGTCCCTCCTGCAGCCCGCTCGCAACCGCCGTCTGCTTGGAGTACAGTCTCGTGTAAAGAACATCGTAAATCTGCTGCCACTGCTTTGCCGCCTCTGTGTCACCCTTGCGCATTGCTTCCTGGTACGGCGCAAATGCCATCACATTCTGCTCATAGCCTAGAAGCCCGCCGAACCCGCTCTGCGTGCCGATGATCTCTTCTGCCTCCTGCTTCTGGCGTTTCGTCCAGGTTCCCGGAACGCTTGCCAGCGCAATGAGCCGGTCTTTATACCGTCCCACATTTTTCGCGGTGTACGTCTCCGGCCGCTTCGTGCCCTGCATCTGGCTCTCGCTCTCCTGGCGGTCGATCTCGTCCTGCAGCTCCTGGATGCGCCGGTCTGTTTCGCTCTGCGCAGACTCCGCCTGGAAGGTTGGCAGCGTCGAATCGCTGGCTTTGCCCAGCATGGAAAGAATACTGGGCTGCTGCGCCTGCTCCTGCTTCTTCTGGCTCTCCAGAATGGCGAGCGTCCGTTTCATACCCTGCAGCTGATCGTGCGCCACCGCTTCGTCCAGCGCCTGCTCGCGCTGCGTGGTATAGTAATAATCCTGCGCATCATGCAGCTTTTCTGCGTAGCTGTTCGCAGCATCCACTGTGTCGAATACACCCAGGAACTCCCCGGTGTCGTAGAAGTGCTGCAGAATTTCGTCTCCGTCGCTGCTGCGGTATGCCTTCCCGTCTTTCATCCAGACCGACGGAAGCAGCACCTCCTTGCCCTGAATGTTGAAGCTCGTGCTGTCCACGGTCGAGATGCTGCCGTCGGCGTTCCGATACTGCGGCCGGTTGTAAAGGTCGATGTTGCCCACGCCATACTGGCCGATCTCTTGGTTGTATCGTTCCTTCTGCCGCTGAGAAGTTGGAGCCGGTGCGCCGAGTCCTGCAATGCTGGCAGGCGTTGCCGTCCGGTCGAATCCGCTTCTCTCGCTCTGAGGGGCCTTCTGCTTCTGCTCCTGCGCCTGGCGTCGCTGCTGTGCGGCGCTCTGCGCCTGGCGGATGAAGTCCTGCTTATTGAGGACGCCACCGGCCTCCTGGCCGGTGGTCTGTTCCCAGTTGCTCTGCTGCTTGTCCGCTTTGTTCAGGAAAGATTTCTTGGAAATAACGCTCATACTTTCCTCCTTACTTGTACTTCACGGAGTCGTCGATCTTGATTCCGCTCACCTCGTAAATCCGTTTCGCCACGTCAGACCACTGCTGCTTCGACATCTGCCCGCGTGCGCCGACGGCCACATCATAGGCCCTGTCATAGTTGCCCTGGCCGAGCAGTGTCGAGATCGTCCGCTGTACGCCGTTATACGAATCTCTCGCCATGGCCACGTTGCCGCTGTAGCTGCCGCCGCCATTGATCTTCGAGCCGCCAGCGCTTCCGGAGCCGGAACCGCCGCCACTGCTTCTAGCGCCCTTGGCCGCCAGCGCTGCCTCGTATGCAGATGTGTCGATGCCCAGCTTCCGGAGATACGAATAGTCGCCGTACTGTGCAGCCAGCTGTGCCTTCTCCAGTGCCTCGCCGCGAAGTCCCGTCTGCTGGTTGATCTCGTCAAGCAGGTTCTGGTAGCTGAAACTGCGGTCTGTGTTGTACTGGTTCAGCTCGTTCAGATACTTCGTGTAGTCCAGCTGCTCCAGTGCGCTCGCCGTCTGCACGTCGTTTGCAATCCGACTGTAAGCATCTGCCCATGTCTGGTAATCGAAGTTCCGGTTCGTGTTGTACTGCTGCAGCTCGTTGAGATACTTGTCATAGTCCGACTGCTCTGCGCCCTGCACGGCGCCCAGATCGCTGAGCTTCATGTTGTAGTCGTTCATGTACTTGTTGTAGGCCAGCTTGTAAAGCTCCGGGATTTTGTCCGTCATCTGGCTGGCGTAGTAGTCGCCCGCCTGCGCCGCCGCGTTCACCGCGTAGCTGGACGGAATGCCTCCGCTGGCTGCCGCCGCCGCGCCCAGCGCGTCCTGCGTGGCTCTCTGGCCTTCCCGCGTGTACTGCTTGCGGTACTGGCTGTAAAGCTGGTCGTTCTCCGGGTCATAGCTGAAGTCCTTCCGGTTCACGATCTGGCCAAGCAAGTCCTGAATGGTCGCGTCGTAGCGGTTGTTGTATTCCGGCTGCGCCTCGCCGTAGGAATAGCTGCCGTAGCCCAGCTGCTTGTCCAAAAGGCCGCTGATGGTGTCGGCATAGTTGTTTTTGTAGGTCGGCGCTGCGCTGCTCTGGAAGTCCTTGGGGGATAGCGGGTCAAGGTAGAAGTTTGCGCCCCTCTGCCCGCCGGTGTATCCGCCGTAGCTGGAGCGGATGCCCTCCGCGCCGAGGTTGGCCAGCGCCCGTGCCTCGTCCGTGGCAGCGTTTTTGTAGTCCTGCTTGTACTTCAGGATGCTCATTCCTGCGTCCGGGTTCTGCTGCGCCAGCTTCAGGTCTGCGTCAGAGAACTGCCCGCCGAGGCCGCTGCTCTGCATTGCTTTCTGAAAATCGTCGTATGTGTATCTGTTTGCCATAGTCCGCCCCTTTCTTATAGTTCGCTGCCGTTGTACACTTCCCGCACCAGCGAATACAGTCTGCATCCGCCGTTTCCGGTCATCCGGATGCGGAAGTGGTCGCACCGGCGCGGGATGATCGGCAGATAGTAGCTGCGCTTCACTTCCGTCTGCAGCGTCTTCACCGTCCTCCACACGCCGTCGCTGTCGAACTGCATGTCGATCTGCACGCTTGCATCTTCATCCAACTCCAGCCGCAGCAGCAGCTTTCCGATTCCCTTCTTCTCCGGTGTCGCCGCGGAAGAAGACGAATAGGTGGTGTATTCGTAGAAGTCCGCCCACTCCGCCTTCCATGCCACCAGCGCTTCCTGCACCGCGCCTTGCGGCACGCTTCTGGCGTTGCCGTTCATCCAGAGCTTGCCGGTCGCATCAAGGCAGTACAGCTCCTCATTCCAGCCCCAGCCCACAGCCTGCGTGCTGTCCTCCCGGTGCCACAGGTTGGTGCGGGTGTCGAAGGCAAACAGCTGATACACCCCCGTCGTGTCCTGCAGCGAGACGAAATACTTTGTCCCGTCGCTGCCCGCCACGCCGTTCCGGAAGCGCTGCGTGCCGAATGCCGCGCTCACGCTCTGCGGGATGCCGCCGCTCCATGCCACGATGCCTGTCCGGCTCAGGTAGAAAAGCGTCTCCCCCGCAATGGCAAGGCTCTCGTCGCTGCCTTTTTCCACGCCCAAGCTGGCGCTGCCCATCACCTGAAAATTGGACGGCTTGTCGCCGTATACCTTGTAGATGTGCTCCTCCTTGAAGAAGCACGGATAGCCGAGATAGCTGCAGCACGCCGTAAAATCTCCAGTGCTTGCCACATCCACCGCAAAGCTGTCCGTCGCCACGCCGTCAAATACATTCCAGTTGAAGATGTCGCCCAGTTTGCTGGCGTAGATCGTGTCGCCCTTGCATCCCCACAGCCGGTTTTCATTCTCGCAGATATAGTCTAACTCTGGAACCGTGCGGCTGAGTTGCAATGTTTCGCTGTCCCCGCCGTCCGAGATGGTGAAGGTGTTCTCATAGAAGCGCAGGTTGTCCCCGTCAATCTCCCGGATAATGGCGGTCTTGTTGTTCTCCGGATGCGTCGTCGCACCGGAGATCGTCACCGCGTCGCCCTCGTTGAACTTTGCTCCCGCACCCACAGCGTAGATGGTGTTGGCTTTTGCTTCCTCGCCCGCGTAGGTGCCGTCCTGAATCTTCGCGCTCCCGCTCCAGCTGCTTTCCAGTGCGCCGAAGTCGCCCGTCAGGCGGTTGTAGTATTTCTTGTCCGGCAGGATGACGATGTACGCGCCGAGGCTCGTGAACTTCTTGTGCCCGTCGGTGACGATGCCCTTCAGCTCGCCGTCGGCGTAAAAGCCCGTTCCATCCGCCCAGTACAGCCCGTCGTGGGCATATAAACCGTTCGGTTTCGTCAGCGTCCGACATGTCCACCGCCTTGTGCGCGGGCTTAAAAGGGGATAGAAGTCGCTCGTCAGATTCTCCATGTCCCACAAGTCTCCGTTCTCTGCTGCGAGCGTGTGGTTGTATCCGCCGAACTTTACCTGCTTGCGCTTGCTGATGCCGTCGCCGTAGGCCATGGATGGCAGCCCTGTCGCCATTATCCCTCACCTCCGAACACAATGAACTTCTCCAGCGCTTCCAGCTGCATGGGCGTGATCTTCTCCGGCACCGGCGCGTGCTGCACCGTGAAGTCATCCTCCACCTGCGTCATGCCCAGCGCCCTGCGTTCCCTCTGGTATCCCGCCGCCGCGTCTGCGTCCCGATAAGGGAAGGTGCCCCGCTCCGTCCATTTGATGTTGCCCTTTTCGTCCTTCTCCGCGTACTTCTCCGCCAGCTTCAGTTCCTCATTCTGCAGAAACTCCACATGGCTCTGCAGCTGCTTCTTCACCATCATCACAGCAAACGCCGTCTGATAGTCCATTTCCTTCTGCTGCAGCTGCACCGCCGCCAGATAGGCGTTCGCGCATTCGATCAAATACATGCTTTCCCTCCTTAGCTGCTGCTCACTTGAAGCAGCGTCCCGTTGACATACACATCTCCCGTCAGGTAGATGCCACTGTCTCCTCTGATGGTCATTCTCGTTCCCGCATACAGGAACACGTTCTCGTCCGCCTCCATACTGATGCCGCTGGCACTCTGCAGCTTCATGGCAAAGCCCACGCCCTGCACATAGTTGGTGTAGATGAACATGCGGTATGTGCGCTCGTACTCCGTGCCCGCGCCCTGATCGTCCAGTCGGATGCCGCCCGCCACATAGTTGGTGTTCAGGTAGCAGAACTCGATCTCGCCGCCCACGGTTCCGTTGGCTTTCAGTACGCTTTTGAAGGTGCTGCCCTCGATGGTGCAGCCGTAGATGTCGATAGCCTCGATGGTGCCCGTGGTGATGTTGTCCCCGTTGATGGTCGTCCAGCCGCTGGTGGACAGGTCTGTGAAGCTCACCATGCCGGAGAAGCTGATGGACTGGCTGCTCAGCTGCACGCCGTTGGCCAAAAGCCGAATGGTGGAGCTGGATGAGCCGTTGGTCACGCTCAGCGTCATGCCGTTCACCGTCTGCGTCAGGGAAGAGATGTTCCCCTCTGCGTCCGAGATGCGGCTTGTCAGGCTTGTGGCCGTCTGCTGCAGGGTGGAGATGCTGCCCTCCGCGCTGCTGATGCGGCTTGTCAGGCTTTTGGTGGTGGCGGTGAGCTGCGTGATGTTTCCCTCCGCGTCGCTCAGCCGCGCGCCCAGTCCCGCCGCCGTCACTGTCAGCGCCGCGATTCTTGCCTCGTCATCCTTCAGCTGCACATACATCGGCTCCGTGATGATGTTTGCGATCTCCTCCAGCCCCGCGTCGTTGAAGTTCTCTTTGTCAAGGTTTCCCATGCTGTAGCGCAGCTGCTCCAGCAGCATGTAGAGATAGCTTGTGATCTTCTCAAACTTCTCGTCCGTGCTCTGCTCCTGCGTCAGCGTCGGGAAAGTGGTGTCTGCCGTCAGCAGGTTTGATGGCATCTTTCATGCCTCCTTTCGCGCAGAAGGCGGAGACCGGCGGAATGCACCGGCCTCCGCCGCTCTCTTAGTCCTTCACCGCAGGCTCCATGCCCACAGCCTTCAGCTTGCGGTCAAACGCCCCGCCGCGATACTCCAGTACAAGAGTACGCACCATGTCGTGGCTCAGGTCGATGATGTCCTCGTTGCCCGTCGGGTCGCTGCCGTCGCCGCCGAGGATGTTTGCATCCATCAGCTTTTCAACGATGTCGTGGAACTCCTTGTTCTTGATGTCCCGCAGCCGTTCGTATCTCACCATGTTTTCTTCCTCCAGTCTTTCGTTTACTTCCTTTGCGATCTGCCCGTGATGCTCGTACAGCCAGTTGCCGGGGCAGCTCTTATTGGCAAACCAGCGGTGCACCGTCATGTTCTGCTTTTCCACCTGACCTACGAGGTTTTGATCTCCCTTCCACCGCAGTTCAGGGATGTGATTCCGCTTGCAGATGTCCACCAGCAGATTGATGAGGCTCCTGTAGGCTTCCTCCGTGATCGGCCACGGCTCGCCGTCTGCGCAGTTGGCCACCTCGATGGTCACAGCCCGGTTGTCGTTGCTGGCGCTGGAAGTGCACCAGCTGCGGTTTCCCTCGTCCACATACAGCGCGATTCTGCCGTCGCTGCCGATGCCGTAGTTGCTGCTGGCCTCCCGCGATCTGTCTGCAAACAGTCTGCCGCAGCTCTCCACGCTCAGGTTTCCCGCCATGCAGTGGATGCTGATGGTGTCGATGGCGTGCCTGCGCTTGCCGGAGTGGTTCGGGCTGAGCCGGGTATAGCTCACCAGCTTACTGTTGCTCATGGTCTTCCTCCTTGCCGGGTGTCGCGGTGCTCAGCATGTCCTTCAGCTTCTTCAGCACATCCACCGCATACGCCGTGAACGCCGCCAGCAGCGCGATATGTACCGCCGTCATCAGGTTCACCGTCTGTCCCTCCGCCTCGATGACCAGCAGATCAGGGTTCAGCCATCCTGCGTAGTACACCGCAATGAGCGACGCAGCCACCACGCCGCCCTTGATGCAGCCGTTGCGGAACTTCATCATGTCCCATGTGCCCTCCATGAAGGCGTTCACGCTGCCGAGGGCGATGTTTGCCGCGATCAGCAGCACCAGCCCGATACCCAGTCTCACGATTGCAATGTCCGTCATGGTCTTGCTCCTTTCATAAGTCCGTTACCTGTTCTTCCTTCCTGGCGATACCGCCGAAGCTCTCCCGCTTTTCAAACAGGCTCTTCACGCAGTACAGCAGCACCACGCCGATGATCTCCGTCACCGCCGTCCGGCTCAGGCTTTCCGCAATCTCCGTCCTGCCGAGGAAGGCGAGAGCGTAGCTGCACCACACCCAGCCGATGCCGTTGATAAGGCA
>ERZ827168.5265-NODE-5265-length-10964-cov-9.851132_pt1 | contig 10964 bp, 10 predicted proteins | sample MGYA00519868_ERZ827168 | MGnify/ENA primary metagenome ERZ827168 (study PRJEB31778, sample SAMEA3449271) | human gut metagenome | biome: human gut; feature: human-associated habitat; material: faeces | place: United Kingdom | collected 2010/2012 ...
CCGCCGCCAGTGGCGGATAAAGGGCGTTGCTGTTGGGGCCGCGGCCAGCAAGACACAAGTGTTGTTACAAACACGAAGTGGATGCTGGGTGCCGCAACGCGGAGCGTGACTGAGGGGTTTAACGTTCCATAAAAATTTCCTTCCCCCTGCAATAAACAGGCCGCCCGTTCCGTATTCATTACAGAACGGGCGGTTTTTCGTCCATAGTACAGGAGGTATATTTCTTATGAAGATTCTGAATACAATGCTGGGCCGTCAGGCCATTGCCGCAGCCCTGGTGCTGTCCCTTGCCATCCCCATGAGCGTCGGCGCATTTGCCGAGGAGCCTGCCGCTGCGGCTGCCGCCGATGACACCGTTGTTGCAGGCTACCTGCCCCCGCAGGACGAAAGCGTGATGCTTCAGGGCGAGATCGCGCTGCACAGCGGCGACATTGCCGTGGGCGAGACCGACCCCGCCTACGGCGGCTACGGCGCACCGGAGGGTGACCCCATTCAGGGCGACATCATGCTGATCTCCGCTGACGAGGCAAAGACCACCGAAGCCCGGTACACCGTCAAGGGCCTGCTGGGCCGTCAGGTCCTTTACACCGCCCGGCAGGAGGGCCGTGTCCTGACGCTGGACGTGCCGGACTGCGCCGCCACCTTCCGCACCACCATTCAGGACATGAAGGCCCTGATGGAGCAGGGCGTGTCCACGCTGGTGCTCACCACGGAGAAGGGCTCCACCACCCTGAACCTTTCCCTGCTGTGCGAGGGCCAGACCGACACCCAGCGGGTGGTGCTGCGGCAGCTGGGCGACAGCGCTTTCCTGACGGTCGGCCTGCGCTGCCGCCGCGACCTCATCGTGGGCCGCTGAGTGGGGTGTGTTCCCCTTTCCTGAAGCTTAACAGAAACACAGCAGGAGCGCTCTGCCGGTATGACCCGGTGGGGCGCTCCTGCTGTGTTTGGGAAATATCAGAGGATGTCAAATTTTACTGCGCGTTCTGCTTGAGGTCCTGTGCCTTCTTCCAAGCACGCAACACGCTGATCTTGGTAACCATGTTGTCCGGATAGAACTTCACCTGTTCAGGGGGCAGCTCTGTATCCTGATCGTTCAGGTCAGGCATGAGGTCGTGCTCCATGGCCCAGCGGGCAGCATGCTGCAGATCCATATCCTGTTCTTCCTGGCCAACATCGGGGTAGAGGATCTCAGATTCCGGCATAGGCTTGCCTGCATCCTCCCACAGCATCATTGCAAGAGCACTGCGGTTGCTGGGGAAATAAGGCAGACCCCACATCTGGCCCACCAGATCGGTGCCCAGCGTGTAGCCGACCAGTGCGCCGCCAGCCACAACAGCCGTACCGACAATGATGGGGCCAACAACATCAGAACCATCCTCAATGTCAGCGCTGCGGTACTGTGCGGCCACATCCACATCACCATTCATGGTAAAGGTAATGGACTCTGCTTTGTAATCCTGCTCCAGCGGCAGGTCAAACTTGCCGGTAGACCAGAGATCAAACACCATACCCTCGGGAACCTTCGTCTGGTCCAGCGTCACGGTGACTTCTGCACCATCCGGCACAAGGCAGGTCTGCTTGCCGCTGGTCTCATCGGTGCTGGTGTCCAGTGTATCGGTCACATCAATGCCGCCGTTTTTCACAGCAAAGGTGCCGCCGGTCACGGTCAGGGTATGATTGACGACAGGCTCATCCTTCTTCCACTGTGCCGTAAACACCTCATCACCCGTCAGTTGTTCAAGCTCACTCTCAGCTTTATAGAGCTTACCTTTAAGGCTCAGCCATCCAGCAAACTCGTAGCCTTCTCGTGTGGGAGCCGCTGCAAGCTTCACGCTCACATTTTGACGGTAATTAGCATCGCTGTAGTCGACATTTTCGGCACCAACGCCTTCATTCAGGTTGTACTGGAGGCGGTACACACTGGCAACTTCCCTATGTTTTTCCGACCAGCCGCAGTAGTTGCAGGTCTTCGTTACATCCCGCCACTCATTTCGTGCGTCGATCCTTGTCCAATCCGAATAGGTGTAGGTAAAGGCCTTGTCATGCTCACCATCGGTATAGGAGTGTGTCTGCATCTTGCCGCCCGTCCAGACCAGATCGCCGCCCAGATACACGTCCGTATAGCCAGTGTTGCCCGTAAAGCCAGTGGTTTTGTCCTCTTTAAAGCCGAACAGCTGCGAGCAGGTCGTATTACTCAGGGCTGCATCAATGGTCTGGGGATTGTCGATATGAATGATGTACTTATAGGGACGCATGTTGCTGTCGTTGATATTCAGCGCTTGTTTATTGAGGATGGAGGAATTCACGGTGCAGTTGTTAAAGTAAACCCTAATGTCATGGCTTCCTGCCTCGTGATCCGCGTAAACATTGATTGCTTTTCCCGTTGTATTAAAGGTGCAGTTATCAAATATCATGGTCGGGGAGCTATACGTCCAGATCGCATAATCTTTACTTGGAGCATTGAAGGTCGTATCAGTGAACACTGCACTGGTATAACCCCAGTAGAAGGTCTTGCCGTTGATGATGCAGTGATCCACCACAGTCTGATCCGGACGGATGAAACCCAGATAATCTACATTACCGGAGCGAAGCGTCATATTTTTGAAGGTAATTTTTCCAGCACCATCAAAGCTGTAATCGCCGTTATACTCTGTGCCGTACTTGCTCGGGTCCGGCACCTCATCACCGATATTCCAGGCCGTTTTGTCAGGCCCCTGCCCCACAAAGGTCAGGTCTTTATTCCCTGCCTTGGCATGATTATTATTCTTCTCAAACAGTGTATAATTGCCCTCGCCCAGCTCGATGGTATCACCACTCCATGCCTGTTGCACAGCCTCCTTCAAAGACGTATATATCGTACCCGTTCTTTTGTTCCGTACTTTTCCGGTGCCGAGTGCGTCCTCCGCAAAAGCCAGCATGGGAAGCATCTGAAGCATCATTGCCACTGCCAGCAGGGCCGCCAAAAACCGGTTTTGACTTTTCTGTTTCAACTTTCTTCATTCCTTTCATCACTATTTGCATTTTTGCAACGGATTCCCCGCAAGGAACCCTCCAGATTCCTACCGCACTGTCACCTCCCCTGTAGGTTCCATTTTCCGCATTGCAGGTCTCAGCCAGGTTGCTGAGTGCTTTGTTCTCAAAGGAATTTTCTGTCATTTCATTATACCCCCCCCCCCCCTATGTTTGTCAAGAGAACGTTTGTTCTTTTTAATAAAATGCGTAAAAAAATAAACTTTTTTGTATTAAAGTTTATTAAATTGTATTTCTTTTTTGTGATTATTTAATCTTTTTATAAGTGTTTTGCATGAGTGTAAATCTTCTTCTTTTATCTTTAAAATATCTAATAATTCTTCACTGCTATATTTGCCTAATGAACTTAGAAAAAATCTTATATTTTCTTTAGTATATTTTGGATCTTCTTTGTAATGTTCACATAGTTCTATTCCTGTAGTCGCTCCATACGAATAAATTAGTGCATTTATTAGTATAGTTTCGTCTTTAGATACTATTTTGTCAATTTTATCCATTTTACATAGTTCTAAAACTTTTTTAAATCTGTTTTCTATATATTTTAGATACATGTTTTCACTTAATATAGCATCTTCTTTATTTATGTTGTTCTTTTTTAAGTAATCTATAAATAATATTTCTAGAAAAAGTGAAAATGTTTCTGTTAAGTAATTATTATTAAATGAATAAAATCTGTCAAGTGATTCGTTATTAAATAATCTATATGTATAAGCATGTCCTAGTTCATGAATTAATGTAGCTAAATCATCTACGCTTTCATGATTATTTATTAAAATATAACTATTTTTTAATATTGGAATATAACATGTAAAATCTGTTTTTTTTAATTTTTTTGTATCCATATCTATATATCCATCCATATTCATAAATAGTTCATACATATTTGAATCATATGAATTTAAGAAATCTCTTATTATATCTATTCTATCTTCTTTTTTTAATTTTGTTTTGGGAATACTTAAGTTTTTTAAATCTATTTTTGAATATATATCTATTATTCTTTTTGAATACTCTTTATGAATTTCATTATTTCTTTTAAATTCTTCTAACAGTATTGATAAATAATCAAATTTACCAATTTCTTGTAATTCATAATTTTTATTTCTTGGTATTCTATATAAAGAAACAGATGATGATAGTATTTCATATATATCAATTAGATGACATAAACTTGTATCATATTTAATATACTCCTCTAATGAATTAATTTTTTTCATATTTTCTAAATTTGTTTTTATTTCTTCTTTTATTTGTTTTTTATTTATTATCAAAGTGCATCACCTAGGAAGTATTATATATCAATTTAAATAAAAATAAAAGTTTGTTTTTTATTTATAAAATAAAGAAGAAATCCTTTTGGGATTTCCCTTAGCTATTTTTTTAGATCTTCGATTGCACTCTCTATTTTTGGCTTAATATTTTTCATGGTTCTTTCTAATGTACCATCTTTGTATTTAAGGTATCCATAAACTGCCATACCACCTAAAAGAGTACACATTATACATTTCTTACAATCCAATTTAATCACCTCTAATAGCTTTGGTATTATAAAATACCATTATTATTATTTACAACTATTTAAAAAGTTATACTATTTATAAGCATTTCTTTTAGTAATGTATTTCTTTCTTCCATTAATTTAGAAGTTCCATATATAAATGCTTCTTTTTCTCCTACAAGTGTTAGTGATTTTTTTGCTCTTGTTATTCCTGTATATATAAGTTTTCTATAAAGCATTCTTTTAAAAGATGTATCCATAGGCATAATAACTACATCAAACTCACTTCCTTGTGCTTTATGTATACTTATTGCATATCCAAGTTTTAAATCTTCAAAGTTTTTCTTATTAAATTCAACTATTATTCCATCAAAATTAATTATTGCTTTTACATTATTATTTGTTTTAGTAATACTATCTATTACTCCAATATCACCATTGGATATTTCTAAATCATTTAAATTTTTTGTTTGTAATACTTTATCCCCTTCTCTAAATATTACATCGTTAAATTCAAATTCATCTTTGTTATCGCTTTTTGGATTAAATATTTCTTGCAATTTGTTATTTAAATTATCTATACCATTTACTCCTCTATACATAGGTACTAAAACTTGTAATTGGTGATAATTATATCCTTTATCTAAACCAATTTTGCATAATTCTTTTATTACTAATTCTATTTGTTCCTTTTTTGCTTCAATGAAATTATAATCTGATCTTTTATTAGTAAAATCATTTTTTATAATTCCTTCTTTTATATCGTTTGCTAAATTTATTATATATGAATCTTCTTTTTGTCTATATAACTCGTTTAATTTTACTACTGGTATTACATCACTATCTATTAAATCTTTTAGTATATCTCCTGGTAATACACTTGGAAGTTGATTATAATCTCCTACTAATATTAATTTGACATTATCAGTAAGTCCTTCTAATAAACTATTAAATAAAAACATATCTATCATAGATGATTCATCAATAATAACTAATTTTACATCGCTTTTGTTATATTTGTTTATTTGGAATGTATCTGTTTCTTTATCCCATTTTAAAAATTTATGTATAGTTATTGCTCTAAAGTTAGTAGCTTCTGTTATTCTTCTTGCTGCTCTTCCTGTAGGTGCTAGTAAAATTGCATCTTTAAAAAGTCCCTCATTTGTTAGTTTATTTATTTGTTTATATAATTCTACTATTCCTTTTATAATAGTAGTTTTTCCTGTTCCTGGTCCTCCTGTAATAATATTTATTTTATTTTCAAGGGATGTAATTATTGCTTTTTCTTGTTGTTTGTTATAATCTATTTCAAAAATATCTTCAAGCATTTTAATATATGAATCTGTATTATTTAATTTAATTGGTTCTTTTTTTGCTAGAATGGATATTTTGTTTGAGATTGATACTTCTATATCATATATATCTTTTAGAATATATTTATCATCCAATATTATTATTTTTCCTTTTTTATTTAAACTTAATACATAATATTCAAAGTTATTTATATCAATGTTTATATCTAAATGTTTATAACATCTTAAATATATTTCATTGAATGATGAATAAGTGTTTCCACTTGTTAAACACAAATCATACATCGAATATAAGATACATGCTTCTATTCTTCTTTCATCTTCTTTATTAATTCCTAATTTGACTGCTATTCTATCTATTGTTAAAAATCCAATACCTTTTACTTTATTTATTACATCATATATATCATTTTCTATAATATTAATTGTATTTTCTTTATAAATTTCATATATTTTTACTGATTCATTTACACTGAATCCCTTTTCTTCTAAGTATAATATTGTTTTATAGCTTAATTGTTCGTTATATAAAATATCATATATCATCTTTGCTTTTTCTTCTTTTAAAGATGGTATAAGTAATAAATTATTGTAATCTTCTAAAATAATATCTAGTGTTTTATCACCAAATTTTTCAACTATTTTGGTTGCTGTTTTTAGTCCAATACCAGGAAACATACCAGATGATAGGAATGAAATAATACTGTTTTTTTCTTCTGGAATTAATTTTTCATAATAGGAAACTTTATATTGAAATCCATATTTAGGGTGTTGTGTTGGTTCTCCATAAAACTTATATTCTGTGTCATTTAATAATTCATGAAAATTACCACTAAATGTTATTGATTTATTAAGATAATATTCTAACTCTTTATCGTTTGTTTCTCTTATTTTAAATACTCCTACCATAAAACCATTATTCGTTTTATAAAATATTTCTCTTACTGATCCCTTTATATATGAATTCATAATTCCTCCTATTTTTTTAATTTTACTAGTGTCATTCCTTCATTAAAATAACATATTTTGTATTCTAAAACATATTTGTTTATACTTAATACTTGTTTTGTTGCTTCCTTTAATTTACCTGATCCTTTTCCGTGTATAATAGCTATATATTCATTTTTCATTTTTACATTATCATTTATAAAATCATTAATAAATATTTTTGATATATCTATTGATTCTCCATGTAAATCTAGTGTTGGTAATTTATCTATATTTAAAATTCCTTCTAACATATATTTCACCTCTACAATTATAACACTTTCATTATAAATTAAAAAGGAAACTTTATTGTTTTCCTTTTAATAAATATTCTTTTATTGCTTTATATGGAAGTAGTGCACATTTTTTTCTACTTGGTTGTTTATATATGTCATTATATACTATAGCTTCTCCTAATAATTCTTCGTTATATTCTTTTTCATCTATCATATTTTCATATTCTTTTATTATACTTAAACATTCTTCTTTTGTTTTTCCAATAAACATTTGTAGCATTATAGATGTAGAACTTGTAGATATTGCACAACCTTCCCCATCGAAATGAATATCTTCTACTATATCATTGTTCATTTTAATATCTATATCAAAGTTATCTATGCAAGATTCATTATTTGCACTTACTCTGTCGTAAGATGGATCATTTATTAAGCCCTTGTTAAATGGTTTTTCGTAATTATCTAAAATTATTGTTCTTTTAATATTATTATCCATTCTTTTGTCCTTCTTTCGTTAAAAATTATTTTTATCACTGTTCCTCATAACTTTTTTTATTTTATTATAAATAGTATCAATTCTATAATTACAGTTTATATTATATCATGTATACTTTAGGTTGTAAATTAAGGAAGTATTATATGTTTTAGTTCTTAATCTAATAATTTAGAAAATAACATTTTATATTATTTTTTATATGAACATGGATGTTTTAAATACCAATCCCTGTATTCTTTTATTTTATTTTTTGCTTCTTCATAATCTTCTGCAAATTCTATTAATTCCATTGCTACGCCTGATAATCTAACTTTTTTTAATGCAGTTAATTCTATTTGATTTAATCTTTGTTTTGTTAAACCATATAATTTACTCAATTTTTCACACGATTGTGACTCGCAACCACATAACCCAAATCTTAGTATCAAAACTTCTATTTCTCTATCATCAAGTTTTGCTCTTTTTAACATATTTATTAAGTTTGACTTTAAGTAACGTTTTGCTACTACATCTTCAATTGAATCACTCGTATCTTCGATTTTATCTATAATCATATCATCTGATTTATCGCTAATTTCATTATAAATACTTATTTCAACTGGTTTATATTTTATAAATCTTTCTACTTCTTCTTTTGTCATATAACATGCATCTGCAACTTCTTCTAGGGATGGTAATCTACCTAGTTTATGGCCTAGTTCCTCTTCTTTACTTCTAATTTTTTTTACTTTTGAACTTATATAATTTGTTGTTTGGATATTTTCTGCTTTCGTTTTAATAAAATCTCTTATATACTTTTTTATCCAACAAGTTGCGTATGTACTAAATTTATATCCTAGTGAAATATCATATCTTTCTATTGCAGTTATTAAACCAAGATTACCTTCTTGTATTAGATCTAGTCTATCTATTCTTTCTGATTTATATTTTTTTACTATACTTACTACTAATTTAAGATTTCTTTCAATAAGTATATTTTTCGCATTAATTTCTCCGTTTTTAAATCTTATAAACAAATCTCTTTCTTCATCTTCGTTAAGAATTGGTACATTTATATCTTTTAAATATAGTGAATAAGAATCACAAGAGCTTTCTTTTTTATAGTTTTTTTCTATTCTTTTATTAAGTTTTTCTCTTATTTTTTCTTCAAACTCTCTTGTAAAAAGCAATACATTTTCTTTATCTTGATTACTTGTTACTTCTCTTACAGTTTCATAAAAACATTTTTCATTTATTCCAAACATTTTATATTCATTATACAAGTTTGTAATCAAATTAATCGTATCCATATTAATTCCCCCAATCAAAGTACGATTATTATATATTATATTAAGTATTTTTGCAAATAGTATACTTTTATTCTTTACTCATAAAACATTCTTTTTCATGTGAGTATATAAAGCCAGTGGCTTGTAAATATGAATAGATAATTGTTGATCCGACAAATTTCATACCTCTTTTTATTAAATCTTTTGAAATAGAATCTGATAAATCGTTTGTCGTTTTGTTAGTTTCTTTTAATATTTTATTTTTTGTAAAAGTCAGTAGGTATTTATAAAAACTTCCATATTCATTTTGAATATTTTTAAATATTTTTGCATTATTAATACTTGCATTTATTTTTAGTTTATTTCTTATAATTTTATCATTGGACAATAATTCTTTTATTTTTCTTTCATCAAAATTTATAATTTTATCTATATCAAAGTTTTCATAAGCTTTTTTAAAATATTTTCTTTTGTTTAAAATGCACTCCCAAGATAATCCTGCTTGAAAAGATTCTAGTAATAGCATTTCAAATAAATATTTATCATCAAAATTAGGTATGCCCCATTCTTTATCATGATATTCTATATATAAAGGATTATTTAGATTACACCATTTACATCTTTTCATAATGCAGTACCTTTTTTTGGAACAAAGTATTTACTTATATCATTTTTTTCATGTGTTAAAAGAGCAACTTTATTTTTAATTCCTCCTCCATAACCTGTTAAACTTCCATTAGTTCCAACCACTCTATGACAAGGTATAATAATACAAATTGGATTTGAACCAACCGCACCACCTACTGCTTGACTAGACATTCTTTTAATTTTTCTTTTTTCTGCTATGATTTTTGATATATCGTTATATGTTATTGTTTCACCAAATGGAATAGTATTCACTATATCAACGCATTCTTGTCTAAATGGTGTTAAATTATTAATTTTGTATTTTGGTGTAAAATCTGGATTTTTACCACTAAAGTAAATATCTAACCATTTTCTTGTTTCTTTAAAGATTGGTAATTCTTTTTCTTCGCAATTAACAATCTGCTTATTTTCGTCTTTTGAGCCAATAAAACATAATCCTGTTAAATATTCCCCATCACTATTCATTAATATATCATCAAACTCACTTGGGGTTTTGTATAGCCATTTATAAATCATTATTTCCTCCTATTCATTAATTATTATAACTATTAGTTTATCATGTTTTAAAATATGAAAAAAGAATTTTTAATAAATTAAATAGAATCATAATATATGGTAAATATAAAAATTTACAAAATTAAAACTACTCTCCAATTAAACTGAAAGTAGTTTTTATATTATCTCGAATAGTACGAGTATTAATACCTGGTGCCACAAGGAAAGAAGTAAAACAACTTCTAATTATCTGTGTTTATTAAAACCATCATTTAAATCATTCATCATATTAAAATCAAAGTCATATATTGGTAAACAAATTCCATACTTATTCTGAATACTATTTATATATTCAATACATTTGCTTGGAGCTATTATTCCTTTAAAATTATCAATAGAAACAAACCCACTTTCTGTAGTTACTTCAAAAGAAATATTAGGATGTTGTTGTAAATCAATATTTGTTCCATCAATTATAAAAAATATTACACTAGAATTAAATGGTAGAAAATAATAATAGTGATCTGATAATAATCTTGTTTTAATTTCTGGGGTTGATGAATTAAAAAAAGATATTTTACTTTCAGGAGTACCTCTTAATCCACTAACTTTTCCGGATACATTTATTCCTAATTCTTTTAATTTTTGTAATGACATTAGGCCCCCATTCTTGATTATTGATTCAAATTTAAAATATGTTTCCTTATCGTTAATATCCCCAATTCCATGGGTTAATAGTTTATTTTCTAATAAATAATAATACATTTTTTCGTTCATAAATTTCCACCTTATTTAAATATTATAAATTGTATAATAATTTAACCATTATGCAAGTGTGTTTCCAAATTGACAAGATTAATTTAATTATATAAATATATTAGCATAAAATTAAGTATTTTAAAACTCGAACATTACATTCTAGTTGAATTTCTAACTGGTGCGAGTGTCGTAGATATCTACAACTTTTTTATTAATCTTGGAGATAACTCCTCA
>ERZ827168.5266-NODE-5266-length-10963-cov-9.661716_pt1 | contig 10963 bp, 10 predicted proteins | sample MGYA00519868_ERZ827168 | MGnify/ENA primary metagenome ERZ827168 (study PRJEB31778, sample SAMEA3449271) | human gut metagenome | biome: human gut; feature: human-associated habitat; material: faeces | place: United Kingdom | collected 2010/2012 ...
AAAATAATGTGTCGTTATTTAAAGAATAATGGCTAATATTTAGTGACGAATAACAAAGTAGACATATAATACACAAAAACGACCATTCAAGAATATACTTGTATGGTCGTTTTTTTATATCAACTCTTCTTAGTCCATCTATTATATTCATCATCAGTAGCTAGTACTGTATGAGTATCGCTTATTTGATGATAAGTACCAAGTGTATAATCAACACCCTCCTTTTCCTTATCATAAGTAAGGGCAACTCTAGTCTTCTCCAAAATAGGATTAGGATGAGGAATCGCACTCAGCAACGATTTAGTATAAGGATGAATTGGATTAAAGAATATCTCATCAGTAGTGCCCGTCTCTACAATATGGCCTAGATGCATAACACCAATACGATCTGAAATATATTTAACCATACTCAAATCATGGGCAATAAACAAATAAGTAGTACCTAGTTCATCCTGCAAATCCTTCATCATATTGACTACCTGAGCCTGAATTGAAACATCTAGTGCTGAAATACATTCATCAGCTATTACAAGCTTAGGATTCATAACTAGGGCTCTTGCGATACCAAGTCTTTGTCTTTGACCACCAGAGAACTGATGAGGGAAACGAGTAGCTTGTTCTCTTGAAAGACCTACCTTATCTAAAATACGATAAACCTTTTCTTCTAAATCCATTTTATCCTTATAATCCTTATGAATCTCAAGACCCTCCGCAATAATTTGAGAAGCCTTTTTACGAGGATTTAAACAAGCCATTGGATCTTGGAAAATCATCTGCATATTAGTTCTTAAATACTTCTCAGTTTCCTTATCCATCTTCCCTGAAATATCCTTACCATCAAAGATAATCTTCCCATCAGTTGGATCATATAAACGAATAATTGATCTACCTGTTGTTGACTTACCACTACCTGATTCACCAACAAGCCCATAGGTCTCACCCTCATAAATCTTAAAACTGATACCGTCTACTGCCTTAGTTGTATAGGTCTTACTAATGGGGAAATATTGTTTAAGACCATCTACCTCAAGTAATACTTTCTTATTATCTAGCATAATCGGCAGCCTCCTTCTTCATCTTCTCAATTCTAAGTTTTAAATCAGCTGGCATCTCAACTTTAGGAGCACGGGGATCACACAACCATGAACAAACACGATGTTGTCCACCAACATCAAACATAGGTGGTTCCTCTTCATAATCAATCTTTAAGGCATAAGGATTTCTAGGGGCAAACGCATCACCCTTGATCTTAGCCATTAGGTTAGGTGGGGTACCTGGTATTGCGAAAAGACGATCAGAATTTGTATCAATATCAGGCATACTAGCCAATAAACCCCAAGTATAAGGGTGACGCGGATCATAGAATATTTCATTGATAGAACCCTTTTCTACAATTCTACCTGCATACATAACAGCTACATAATCAGCTACCTTAGCCACAACACCTAAATCATGGGTAATATAGATAACTGAAATATTCTTTTCATTTTGAAGTCTCTTAATAAGTTCTAGAATCTTAGCCTGAATGGTAACATCAAGTGCAGTTGTAGGCTCATCACAAATTAGAATATCAGGATCACAAGCTAGGGCAATCGCAATAACTACTCTTTGTCTCATACCACCTGATAATTCATGAGGATACTGTTTAAATCTTTTCTCGGGATTTTCAATACCAACTTCACCTAACAACTCAATAGTCCTCTTTTTTGCATCATCTTTACTAATATGTTTATGCTCCAACATGGGCTCCATTATTTGTTTACCGATAGTCATAGTTGGATCTAAAGAAGTCATCGGATCTTGAAACACCATGGCAATCTTTTTACCACAGAACTTATATCTAATATCCTTTTGAGACATCTGAACCAAATCAACAGATTGTTCATTTCCATTATCATCAACATAGTTATAAACAATAGAACCTGAATCAATCATGCCATTAGAATCTAGAATACCCATGATAGTCTTAATAGTAACTGACTTGCCACTACCAGATTCACCTACAATCGCAACTGTTTCACCCTTGAATAAGTCAAAACGAATACCTCTTATCGCATTAACAATTCCATAGTTAGTCTTAAAAGAAATATTTAAATCTCTAATAGATAAGACACGATCTTTTTTATCACGCTTAAATTTTTCTGACATATTAGACCCCCCTACTTATTATTCATCTTAGGATCAAAGGCATCCCTTAGACCATCTGCGAACAAGTTAAAACACAACATCAATAAAGCCAACACGATAACTGGAATCAACAAAATATGAGGATAAGTAGTCATTGACTTATATCCATCTGAAACCAAAGAACCAAGGGAAGCCAAAGGGGCAGGCACGCCTAGTCCTAAGAAAGACAAATAAGCCTCCAAGAATATCGCATTAGGAATTGAAAACATACTAGTAACAATAACCTGACCAAAGATATTTGGTAGGATATCATTCACAATCAAAGAAAATTTAGAAGCGCCAAGAGTTCTAGAAGCCAAAACATATTCTTGTTCCTTTACCTTTAAAACCTGCGCTCTAGCAAGTCTTTCCATACCAATCCAACCTGTAATCATAAGTGAAAAGATAATGGAAATAACACCCTGTGGTAAGACAAGTCCTAAAAGTGTAACGACAACAAGTGTTGGTACACCATTTAAGATTTCCGCAAAACGTTGCATAAACATATCAACCTTACCACCAAGGAAACCTGACACAGTACCATAGACCATACCAATAAGGATATCAATTACAACAGCCGCAAAGGCAATAAGTAATGAAACTCTAGTACCTTCCCAAACACGAGTAAAGATATCTCTACCCTGGGTATCACTACCAAACCAGTAATAAACATTAGCTAAAACACCAGTATATTGGCTAACACCCTTGTATTTACCATTAAAGATACCAATCTTCTCTAACACTGGAATTCTAGGCGTTAAACATTCTTGACCATGGATAATTGACTTATAAGTATGTTCGTTCATACCAGGACCAACTAAGGCAAAAACAATAATGATGATGACAATAATAGCGCCCACAAGAGCACCCTTGTTCTTCTTAAAGTTACACCAAACATCCTTGGCATATGAAGTAGCCTTATAGTTGGCATCAACTAGCTTCTCGTCTTTCTCATGGGCAAAAGCGAAATCATCGGCGCTAAATTCACGATTATAAATAGTCATTATTTGCCCTCCTTACTAACACGGATTCTAGGATCAATTACACCATATAAGATATCAACTATAAGCATCATCACAATATACATTGCTGAATAGACAAAGGCACAAGCGATTGTAACATTATAGTCATTTTGTTGAATACCTGAAATCATTAAAGAACCAATACCTGGAATACCGAAGATTTTTTCAATAACGCTTGAACCTGTCATTAGATTGACAAGGATCGGTCCCATAACCGTAATTACAGGAATCAAAGTATTTCTAAGTGCATGTTTAATTATCATCTTATAATTCTTAACACCCTTTGATTGAATAAGTAGGATATAGTCACTACCAAGAACATCAATCATTTCAGATCTTGTAAATCTTGCAATGTTGGCAATTGGTGAAACCGACAAAGCTACTGCAGGTAATACAAGAGACGCAAAAGGTGTCTTTAGATTATATAGAATTGGAAACCACTTTAACTTATAAGCGATAAAGTAACACAACAATAAGGCACAAACATAAGATGGAACTGATACACCAATTACAGATATCGCAGAACATAAGTTATCAATCCATGTATTATGATTAAGTGCTGATAAAATACCAAGAATTAGACCAATGATAGTTCCGATAATCATAGCCATTAAACCAACTAGAATTGAGATACCAAGACGATCTTTAATCATTGAACTAATTGGGAAGTTCTTGTTGATGGCATAAGACACACCTAAATCACCAGTTAACATGTTCTTAACATATAAGAAAAACCTGACAATAATCGGCTGGTCCAAACCATACTTAGCATATAGTAATGCCCTTTGAGCCTCTGTTAGTTTTTCATCATTAAATGGTGAACCAGGCATCTTGTCCATCAAGACAAACAGCACTAGTAATATTACTAACAATGTAGCCAAAGACATCATTATTCTTTTAAATACATATTTTTTCATACATTACCCCTTTAAAATAATTAGAGCGATTATAAACCGCTCTAATTATCATTAGTATTATTTACTTAACAACAATATGACGATAGTTATCAACTGCAGCAGAGTGGAATTCAATACCAGAAATGCTAGGAGAAATTAACATCGCACCACCAGCTTGGAATACAGGAACTACACCAACATCATCTTGAACTAATACCTTTTCAGCAGCTAGGAATTCATTCCATCTTTCAAGAGCACTTACAGTACCTGATTCAGCCTTTTCAATATGAGCATCATAAGCAGCGCTTGAGTAACCACCTTGGTTATTAGAAGTATTTGAACTTACAAATAAATCCATATAAGTTTGAGGATCACCATAGTCAGGACCCCAACGAGTCAATGCTACATCGAATGTATAAGCTCTTTGTAAAGTTAATCTTTCTTTCTTTGGCTTACCATTTAAGTTAACAGTGAAACCAACTTGTTCTAAGTAATATTGAATTTGTTCAGCAGCCTTAATTACTGAATCACCCTCATCTGTACCATATAGTAATTCAATAGTTACATCGTGACCTAATTCAGCCTTGCCAGCTTCATATAATTTCTTAGCTTCTTCTACGTTATAGTCAACTAACTTGCCATTATCATCACGGAAGTCGGCACCAGTTTCTGGGTTACCAGCTAATTGAATTGGAACAATACCTTCAGCGGCAACAGAACCATCATTTAAGGCTGTAGCGATAGCTTCTCTATCTAATGCATAAGACATAGCCTTTCTGATATTAACGTTTTGAAGATCCTTATTAGTAGTATTGTTGTTGATATTTAACAACAAGTAGAATAAGTAACCTTGTAGACGATCTACATAACCTTCTTGACCCTTATTGGCATTTACTTGTTCACCAGATAAGATAACTGTTTGAAGATTACCACTTTCATATTCTAGAAGAGATGTTTGAGTATCAGCGATGATACGGAAGACAACCTTCTCAGCACCATTTTTAGCTACATAATTATCATGATCCCAATAAGTGTCACTTAAATCGAATTCAAATGAATAACCAGCAGTCCAACCTGTGAAATTATAAGGACCACAGTTCAATACGTTATCAACAGATAATGCGTATTGATCACCACAACTTTCAACAAACTTTTGATTTGCAGGGAAGAATGGTGGGAATGTCATAAGAGATAGGAAGAAACCAGTAGGCTTAGTTAATGTAACTTCTAGAGTCTTTTCATCAAGAGCCTTAACTCCTAAATCCTCTTTAGTTAAACCACTTTCTGTATCATAACAGTTACCATTTACGATATTAGCTGTTTCCATAATCCAGTTATATTCACTTGCGATTTCAGGATCAACTACTCTTTGCCAACCATAGACGAAGTCTTGTGCTGTAACTGGATCACCATTTGACCAGTTCGCATCATCCCTAATCTTAAATGTATATACTAGACCATCATCACTAACTTCATAGCTTTCAGCTAAATCTGGAATAGGATTTTGATTAGCATCTAGTTCCATTAGACCTGCAAGACACATAGTTTGGGCAATAAATGATGTACCATCTGTTGCCACCGCAGTATCCATAGAAATAACATCCATAGAAGATACAACAGTTACTGTCTTATCAGCATCTGTATCACCAGTATCATCTCCTTGTCCACCACAACCAACTAACAGCAGCAGAGCAAGAAGTAATGTAAATAACTTTTTCATTTACATGTCCTCCCTTTTTAATGGTTTTATTTTAATTTCTTTGAAAATATGTGTCAATAAAAATAGTAAATATTTTCATAGTATTTTGAAATTTTTTTCATTTTATTAATTATTAAAAGATCTTCTAATAACGCCTATTTATAAGGATTTCAGAAATTTATCGGAGTAAATCTCCTATTTTTGTCGGAGTAAATCTCACCTTTTTGTCGGAGTAAATCTCACCTAAAATGTAAAAATCGTAATATTGATGAAAGAAATTTTCATCATTTTTCCGCCATTTGGCCTAATTAAAAGGGCTAACTAGAGCCCCCCATAATTAATTCAAGTCCAAATACTTCTTACAACCCTTAGTAGTTAACCAACGATACAACAGGATGCTAACAATAAGAGTTGCCAACATCCAAATCGAATAATAGATTGTGATATCCCATCCTTGTTTCATTGTAACCACACTAAGTGCAATAAACATAATTGGATAAACCCAACCACCAAGTGCTGCCAACATAGAACAACCGCTTTGTTTAATAACGCTTATTTCATTAGTCCAATGTAGTGTCGGCATCAAGACATTTAATGTTACATTGATCAAAGAATAGAAGATACCAGCTATTAATATTGCCAATAATATGATTGGATTAATCTTTAATATCACACAAACAATTAAACTTGTAATAAGTGCAGGTATTATTGTCAACAGACAATGGAAGACCACCTTAGACAACAAGATATCCTTAATATTAACAGGCAAAGACTTAGTTATCCAAATATTCTTACCTTCTAAAGAAACAGAGCACGCTCCCATAAAGTTTGTTGAAATCAAAAAGAAGAAAACAGCCATAATTCCTACATTTATATATTTACCTTCAATATAAGGAAACATCTGAAAGAAGATATCTTTCTTCACAATAATAACAAACATCAACACAATCATGAAAACTGAACCCATGCTCGCATTAAGCATATAAGCAGAACTAGATGTAAACCTAGCTAATTCTTTCTTAACCAAAGAAGAGAACACTCCACCCTGTCTGATATCTAATTTCTTAATCTTTATTTTCTCTACCTTGTTAGTAGCACTCAAAATCTTTAAGAAAGATCTTCTTAATAAGCACCATACCAAAGTAAATAAAGCTACTGAAATTATTATAGTGATTAATAAATACAAGAAATTGCCAGTACAAGCTTGTCCTAAAAGATATAAAAGATAAACCTTATCCTTTAGGATGTTGCCATAAAATAATGCATTTTCTAAGAAACTCTGTAAAGCCACACTAGCCTTATAATAAACAAAATAATAAATGCCAATAAACAATAATGAAGCTATAGCTGTGATATAACTCTTATTCTTTAATTTAGTACTTAGCTTAGCTACTACATAACCCAAGGCACAGCTTAAAGTTAAGATAAATAATGTCAATTGAATAAAGAACAATAAAGAACTTATTAATACTTTAAAACTAAAATCATTCATTAAATAAACAATAATAGTAGGAATAAAGACAACGCCGGCATATATAACATCCATCACATATGTCGCAAAGATTCTAGATATTAAAATGCTTTTAACAGGTAGAGGTAGTGACAACAACATATCATTGTCCTTAGCCATATATAAACTAGAATATGTAGTAAAGACAGTCCCAAAAACACCCATCACAATACTCATCAAAGCCATCAAGATAAAATATAACCAATCTAGTCCATAGATATTCAAAGTAGCACACATAGTATTAGCTAGTACCCCAAACATCATACCAAGAATGCCAATCATTACTGCCGCAAAACCAATAAAACACAAAATAATGCTTGTCTTAGATCTAGCCTTATTCTTCTTAGTATTATAAAAATATGACTTAAAGATTTGTTGAAGCTCTTTCTTAATTAATAGCTTAGTCACAAACATCACCCTCTAATTCTAAGAACACAGTCTCTAAAGATGCATCGCCCTTAATCTCTTCCATCGTACCCGATTTAACAAGCTTACCGTCTTTAATAATCGCAACTTTATCACATAACTTTTCAGCCACTTCTAAGACATGAGTAGAAAAGAATATCGCATTACCCTTTTCACAAAATTCCTTCATCATCTCCTTTAATAAATGAGAAGCCTTAGGATCCAAACCTACAAAAGGCTCATCCATTAAGATCAATTTAGGTTCATGAAGCCATGCCGAAATAACTGCCAACTTCTGTTTCATACCATGAGAATAAGAAGCTATAGGTTGCCCCAAATCATCCTTAATCTCAAATAAAGTACTATACTTATCAATCAATTCTTTTCTTTTAGCACCATCAATCTTAAAAATATCGCCAATAAAATTAAGATACTGAATACCTGTCATAAAATCATACAAATCAGGATTATCAGGAATATAAGCAATTTTCTTTTTGCACTCTAAAGGATTAGTTTTAATAGAATCGCCATCAATTAAAATATCACCCTCATCAAAATCATGAATACCAACAATACACTTTAAAGTAGTTGTCTTACCAGCTCCATTATGTCCAATAAAGGCACAAATCTCGCCACCATTAATATTCAAAGACAAATCATCTACTGCCTTTTTATCTCCATAGAACTTACTTAAATGAGAAATCTCTAACATACAAATGTCCTCCACAAATAATATGATATCACATTAAATAAAATCCTCTGATTAGCACCTTTTAACAGGTAACGCCTATTTCAAATAGATTTCTTAATTGGACATCTTGTTTAAACGCATACACAATATTCTTACAAGTTATTGGTGGCGTATCTAATATTTGTGTAGTAAGTTTTTTGATTAGGTCTTTACAGTATCTATGATTTATTCTCCATAAATATTCTGAGAAAGCAAGGATCATATAAGGTTTAGCTACACCATGATAGACACCTTGAATATACGATTTAAAATTAGATATCACTATATGAAGACACTTTAAATGGTTAGGATTAAATGTTCTAAAGCTATCTTCACTTACGATTTTATAGTCGGTCATTTTCTTATAAGTAATTTTGTTATCTACAAGTAATGTACTACCAACTTCAATCATCTTATGTGCACTTCTATTATCTTCATCAAAACTTAAACCACTAGTAATATCTATAGCCACTTGTTTAACCTTTCTACGTCTATATCCCTTTTCAATTTTTGAATCCAATTCTTCAGTTTCTACCGCCATATTGGCTTTTGTCTTACAACTACTTAGTTTTCTTTTATAGTTTGTTTCGTTGGCACCGACTTCAAAACCATCAAATTCAACCTCGTTACTTAGTTTTCTTATATCTTCTCTTTTATACATGGCTAGCTTAATCTTTCTAGCTAATAGTCTTGTGGCTTTATAAGAAATACCAAGTTTATCTTTAAGCTTCTTAACTGACATAATATCATTAGCTAAGAAGTACATGGCTAATAGCCATGTATGATATGAAAGATGGGTATTTTCCATTATGGTTCCAGCCGTTAAAGATACTTGCTTACCACAATCAGCACATTCATATGTATCTCTTCCCTTAATATAATAGAAATGATTAGAACCGCATTTAGGACATACTAATCCTTCTGGCCATTTAAAATTATAAAAATATAATCTGCATTTCTCTTCATCACCAAACAACTCATAAAATTCATCAAGACTCATTCTTTTAATTTTCATATCAACTTTGCTCATACCTGTACCTCTTTACATCTTTGAGTATACGGATATGCATGTACAAAAATCACACCACCTGTTAAAAGGTGCTAATCAGAAAAAATCACACCACCTAAAGAAAAAATGTAACAAACATTATATTTAACAACAACTATTATTAATCATTATCAACAATTCATCCCACTACCTAAGAGATAGGGGTATTATTGTGGAAAGTTTGATAAAATATCTAATGTTAGGAGAAAAAATTATGACAAATTATGTTGTTACTTGTTGTTCTACTGCTGATTTAAGTGATGAATACTTCGCTAAGAGAAATATTCCTTATGTACCATTTACTTTTACTGTAGATGGTAAGACATATAATGATGACTATGGTAAGTCTTATCCAATTGATAAGTTCTATGCAGATATCAAAAATGGTATGCAGCCAATGACATCACAGGTTAATGTGGAAACTTATATGGAAATGTTTGATCCTATTTTAAAAGAAGGCAAAGATATTCTACATTTAACATTAACTAGTGGTATTTCTGGTTCTATTAATTCTGCCAATAGTGCTGCGGCTTTATTAAATGATAAATATGATAATAAGGTTCATGTAGTGGATTCGTTATGTGCAAGTTCTGGCTATGGCTTATTAGTTACTATGGTTAAGGATAATCAAGATGCAGGTATGTCTTTAGAGGACAATCTAGCTTGGATTGAAGAAAATAAGAGAAAGATTATTCACTGGTTCTTCTCAAGTGACTTGTCTTCTTATGTAAGAGGTGGTCGTATTTCTAAGGCAGCTGGTTTAATTGGTGGTGCTTTACAGATTTGTCCACTTATGACTGTTTCTGATGCTGGTAAGCTTGAGATCTTTGAGAAGATTAGAACTAAGAAGAAGGCTATGAAAAGACTTGCCGAGAAGATGATGGAAGAAGTTGGCCCTGATTATGATGGTTATGTATACATGTGTAATTCAGCTTGTTATGATGATGCATGCACAATGACTGAGATGATTAAGGAAAGTTTCCATAATGTGAAGGAAGTTAGCATCTTTAATATAGGTACTGTTATTGGTGCTCATACAGGTCCTGGGACAATTGCGGTATTCTTCAAGGGCAATAAGAGAGCTTTATAATAATTATTACAATTTATAACAACAAAGATTGAGTTAAAATTTGACCCAATCTTTTTTTATATTTCTTCGATTGCAACATGAATTGCTTTCAAAGATTTTTTTATTTATCCAATTCATTACGCTAAAATACGTAAAAAGTTGGCGAAGTGAATTTGACATTTTGATAATAGAATATAGCTGTAAAGGAATAGAAATGAACACAAGACAATTAGAAATCATAAAAACGATTAAATATTCGAACGAAAAATTTAATTCTAAAGCTTTGGCTTTAAGATTTAATATTTCACAAAGAACCATACAAAACGATATTTCTGAATTAAATTATGAATTATCTAAAATTAGTAAAAAATCCTTATTTGCACATGAAGGGTAAAGTTTCCCTTATTTAGGTACTTTA
>ERZ827168.5268-NODE-5268-length-10957-cov-5.588332_pt1 | contig 10957 bp, 7 predicted proteins | sample MGYA00519868_ERZ827168 | MGnify/ENA primary metagenome ERZ827168 (study PRJEB31778, sample SAMEA3449271) | human gut metagenome | biome: human gut; feature: human-associated habitat; material: faeces | place: United Kingdom | collected 2010/2012 ...
TGTTTGGCGGTTGTGCAAGAGGCCTTATGGGGCTTATGTACAAATGTCTGTTATTAAACAAAGCAAACATAATCGTAGCTATTCCACAGGCATACATTAACGATGCCGAAGAGCTTTTCTACAACAATTTGTATGCTTTCAACACTGTTAGTGAGCGCAAGGATTGGATTTTCAAAAATACTTCCATGCATATTTTTCTGCCTGGTGGCATCGGAACAATTGACGAGCTTTTTTCAAGCATAGAGGCAAAACGTTGTGGTGAACACAACAGCCCCATCATTATTATCAACGAGCAAGGTTACTTTAATGACGTTTTACACGTTCTTGCTCGAATTTATGATGAAGGATTTGCAGATGAAAAAGACGCCAAACTGTATACCGTGGTAAACTCCACAGATGAGATTGTTCCCACATTGGAGAAATTTCTTTCATAAGTATAAGTTGAAGTTACATTTTTAATTTGCTCAAAACTCTGCGGTAAGTATCCGCAAAGAAAGTAAATCCCCTGCGGTTTTAAACCAACGGGGATTTACTTTGTATTAACTAAGATATTTTTTTAAGAATTTTCCTGTATAACTATCTTCATTTTTTACAATATGTTCTGGTGTTCCTACTGCTATTACTTGTCCACCTTTATCTCCGCCTTCCGGTCCTAAATCTATTATGTGGTCGCAAGTTTTTATTAAGTCTAGATTATGTTCTATTACAATTATTGTATTTCCTGTATCTACAAGTCTTTGTAAAATATCTACTAATCTATGAACATCTGCAATATGTAGTCCTGTGGTTGGTTCATCTAAGATGTATAAGGTTTTTCCTGTTGCTTTCTTAGAAAGTTCTGTTGCTAATTTTACACGTTGAGCCTCTCCACCAGATAATGTTGTTGAAGGTTGTCCTAGTTTGATATAACCTAAGCCGACATCATACAATGTTTGAATTTTTGACTTTATTCTTGGTATTTTATCGAAGAATTCTAATGCTTCTTCAACAGTCATATCTAACACATCCGATATTGATTTTCCTTTATATTTTACTTCCAATGTTTCTTTGTTATAACGTTTTCCTTTGCAAACTTCACAAGGAACATAAATATCAGATAAGAAATGCATTTCTATTTTTAAGACTCCATCTCCAGAGCAAGCTTCACATCTTCCACCTGGAACATTGAAGCTAAATCTTCCCTTGTCATATCCTCTCATTTTTGCTTCGTTTGTGCCTGCAAATAAATCTCTTATCATATCAAACACACCAGTATATGTTGCTGGATTTGAACGAGGAGTTCTTCCTATTGGTGATTGATCTATATTTATAATTTTATCAATATTTGATATTCCTTTTATTTCACTGCACTTTCCTGGCTTTTCATTTGAACCGTTTAATTCTTTTGCAATTGTTTTATATAGTATTTCATTTACTAAAGTACTTTTTCCTGATCCAGATACTCCTGTAACACAATTAAATACGCCTAAAGGGAATTTTACAGATATATTTTTTAAGTTGTTTTCTGTTGCTTTACATACTTCAATACATTTATTTTTTAAAGGTTTTCTCCTTGTTTTTGGAACTGATATTTTTCTTCTTCCACTTAAATAATCGCCTGTAACAGAATTTGGTGAAAGTTTAATTTCTTCTGCAGTTCCTTGTGCCATTACATTTCCACCATGCACACCAGCTCCTGGCCCTATATCTATAATTTGATCTGCTGCATACATAGTATCTTCATCATGTTCTACAACAATTAATGTATTTCCTAAGTCTCTTAATTTTTTTAAAGTTGCTAATAATTTATCATTATCTCTTTGGTGTAATCCAATACTTGGTTCATCTAAAATATATAAAACTCCTGTTAATCCAGAACCAATTTGAGTTGCCAAACGAATTCTTTGAGCTTCTCCTCCTGATAATGTTCCTGCACTTCTTGATAATGTTAAATATTCTAATCCAACATCAATTAAGAATTGTAATCTTTGATCTATTTCTTTTAAAATTAATTCAGATATCATTTTTTCTGTTTTATTTAATTTTAAATTTCTTAAAAATTCTTGCATTTTTCTAACAGACATATCTGTTAGTTCATTTATATTTACATCATTTATTTTTATAGAAAGTATTTCTTTTTTTAACCTTGCTCCATTACATGTTGGACAATGAGAATTACTCATATACATTTCATAAAAATCTCTCATACCTTGGGATTTAGTTTCATTATGTCTTCTATCTAATGTAGGAAGCACCCCTTCAAATGGTGCTGTAAATTTTCTTATTCCAGCAGGTGATTCGTATTCAAAGTCTATTTTTTCATCACCTGTACCATATAATATTTTTTCCATAAAGTCTCTAGGTAATTTTTTAATAGGTTTACTAATATCTACTCCATAATGTCTTCCTATGCTTTCAAAATACATTTTGGCCATTGTTTCGCCCTTTTTCATTGTACTAGATCCAAAAGCTTTTACACCATCATATAATGTTTTATTTTTATCAGGTATTATTAAATCTTCATCCATTTTCATTAAATAACCTATTCCTGTACATTCTGGACAAGCTCCAAATGGATTGTTAAAAGAAAACATTCTAGGTGTTAATTCCGGAAAACTAAACCCACAATTAGGGCAAGCATAATTACAACTATATAATATTGGTTCTTTTCCTTGAACATCTATTAAAACTAATTTATCTGCATATTTTAAAGATAATTCCACGGATTCTGTTAGTCTGCTTCTTATTTCTGGTTTAATAACTAATCTGTCTACAACTAATTCTATATCATGTTTCTTTTTTCTATCTAGTTCTATATCATCAGAAAGTTCATATATTTGTCCATCAATTCTAACTCTTACAAAACCTTCTTTTTGATATTCTTCTAATTGTTTTTTATATTCTCCCTTTTTTCCTCTAACTACTGGTGCTAAAACTTGTATTTTTGTACCTTCTTCTAATTTTAAAACATTATCTACTATTTGATCTAATGTTTGTTTTTCTATTTTTTTATGACAATTTGGGCAATATGGTACACCTATTCTTGCATATAAAAGTCTTATATAATCATATATTTCTGTAACTGTTCCAACTGTTGAACGAGGATTTTTTGAAGTTGTTTTTTGATCAATTGAAATTGCAGGTGATAAACCTTCAATTGACTCTACATCTGGTTTTTCCATTAAACCTAAAAATTGTCTTGCATATGAAGATAAACTTTCTACATATCTTCTTTGCCCTTCAGCATATAAAGTGTCAAAGGCTAATGAAGATTTTCCTGAACCAGAAAGACCTGTAATTACAACTAATTTATCTCTAGGAATTTCTATATTTATATTTTTTAAATTGTGTTCCTTTGCACCTTTTATTATTATTTTGTCATTCATATTTTTCACCCCTACTGATTGTTAATTATACTATATTTATTTATACAAAACAAGAGTTTGTATAAATATTTTTTAATAACATTTAATTAAATTATAAAAACTAAGTTTTATACAAAAAGAGGTAGTTATATAAAATATAACCACCTCTGCACACACTAAATTTAATGTGTATTTAATATGGAAAAACTCTTTTCAGGAGAATTTTACCTCTTCTCCTAATTAATTTTCTATTTGCAATAATCATTATCGTTCCAAAAACAAAACATGTATTTATTGCTAAAAACATTACATAGACACCTATTGCAAATTTATAAAACTGCTCATAATAGATATCCTTGAATATATATTTTAAATACCATACATATTCACCATTGTTCTTTATAACTTGAGTAAGTTCTTGGATTTCCCCTGCCTTTTTAGAACTTATGTTTACACAATACTCACTTTCCTTATTATCATAATTAATACTAATATTATATATTTTAGTATCAACGCCAGATAATACAATCTTATCATCTTTTACCCTTACACTAGATGATAAAATATTTCTGAGCTCATCATTTTGTTCTTCAAAGCTCCGGGCTCCTTTAAAAAATACAAATGTAACTCCAAGTGTTACTAATGCTGTAAGAAAAATGATTACAGCAATTATCTTTTTGTTTCTTTTTCCCATATTTTCTCTCCTTATTTATTCTTTTATCTTCATGTTACTATATCATAAACTCCTTTTTATAAGGAGATAATAAAATCTTTATGTTAACAATTATAACATATAAATTAATTTTTGACAAGTATATAGATTTTATAGAATAACTTATTAATGTTGTATTGTTTGCATATATGGTATTCCAACTACGGTCACATTATCATCTACATCTTTTAAAACTACTGCATTTGCTCCAACTTTTACATTATTTCCAATTTTAATAGGTCCTAATATTTTAGCTCCTGCTCCAACCATTACATTGTTTCCTAAGTCTGGGTGTCTTTTATATTTATCTTTTCCTGTTCCGCCAAGTGTTGCATTATGATAAATCGTACAATCATTTCCTATTACACTAGTTTCACCTATTACAATTCCCATCCCATGATCTATAAATAATCTTCTTCCTATGGTTGCACCTGGATGTATTTCTATTCCAGTAAACCATCTTCCTATTTGAGATATTAGTCTAGCTAAAAAGAATATTTTATTTTTATATAAAAAATGTGCTAATCTATAAAATACTAATATATGAAAACCAGGATATAAAATAATTACTTCTAGAATATTTCTAGAAGCGGGATCTTTTTGTTTTATATTTTTAGCATCTTCATATAATTCTTTAAATATTTTCATACAAATCACCTATTATATTCTATGATTTTATTTATAGATTTGATATTTTTATAATATATGTAAAAATAAATTTTATGACTAAATTAGCTTGTTTTATAAATAAAAAGTACTATTTATTAAAAATATAAATATACTAATAAAGTAATTTTTTATTTAGTTTACTGTATTACTTAATGGAGGTTATTAATGGGAACAATTAAATATTTATACAGCAAAGTAATGTCAGCAACACACAATAAGGTTAAACTTATTGCTGATAAAGAAGAGTTGTTGTTTTTAAAACAGCATCACATCAATCACACAATTGATGAAAATAACTATATTGTTATTGATAAAAACGATTTTTTAGAAAAAGTAGCTTAAAGTTTTATTAAACAAAGTTAATACAGTAAACAAAAAAGTCCTTGGTTTTTTCAAGGGCTTTTTCATATCTCATAATATTACATTAATTTTTCTAATTCTTTAATTTTATCTCTTATTTCTGCTGCCTTTTCAAATTCCATATCAGCTGCAAATTTTAACATTTCATCAGTTAATTTTGTTATTATGTCTTTTATATCTTCATTTTTTTCTAATTTATACTCTACACTTATATCTTCAACCATAGTAGCCTTTATTGTATCTCTAATAGATTTTTGTATTGTTTTTGGAGTTATTCCATGTTCATTATTATATTCTTCTTGTATTTTTCTTCTTCTATTTGTCTCTTTTATTGCTTTTTCCATAGAATCTGTAAGTTCATCTGCATACATTATTACTGTTCCTTCTGTGTTTCTTGCTGCACGTCCTATAGTTTGAATTAATGATCTTTCAGAACGTAAAAATCCTTCTTTATCAGAATCTAATATTGCAACTAAAGATACTTCAGGTATATCAAGACCTTCTCTTAAAAGGTTTATTCCTACTAATACATCAAATTCTCCAAGCCTCAAATTTCGAATTATTTCCATTCTTTCTAATGCTTTTATATCTGAATGCATATAATTTACTTTTATATCTAAACTTTTTAAATATGAGGTCAAATCTTCTGCCATTTTTTTAGTCAATGTTGTAACTAATACTCTTTCTTTTTTTTCTATCCTTATTCTAATTTCTTCTAATAAATCATCTATTTGGTTTGTTGCCGGTTTTACTATAATTTTAGGATCAAGAAGTCCAGTAGGCCTTATAATTTGTTCTACAACATTATTTTTAGAATGTTCCTTTTCATACTCAGCAGGTGTCGCACTAACAAATACAACCTGATTTAATCTTTCTTCAAACTCATTAAATTTTAAAGGTCTATTATCATATGCTGATGGTAATCTAAAACCATAATTTACAAGAGAATCTTTTCTGGATTTGTCGCCATTATACATTGCTCTAACTTGTGGGATTGTTGCATGTGATTCATCAACTAGTAACAAGAAATCTTTTGGAAAGTAATCAAATAATGTAAATGGAGGACTACCTGGTTTTCTCCCACTTATATGTCTAGAATAATTCTCTATTCCTTGGCAGAATCCTGTTTCCTTCATCATTTCTATATCAAAATTAGTTCTTTCTTGTATTCTTTGCGCTTCTATTAATTTATTTTGACTTTTAAAATATTCTACTCTTTCATCTAGTTCTTCTTCTATTGTTTTTATTGCATGTTCCATTTTATCCTGTGTTGTTACATAATGAGAATTAGGAAATATCATAACATGATTTCTTGTTGCTATATTTTTTCCTGTTAATGGATTTATTTCTGTTACTTTTTCTATTTCGTCTCCCCAAAATTCTACTCTTATAGCAGATTCACTTTGATCTGATGGATATATTTCTACAATATCACCTTTTGCTCTAAAAGTTCCTCTTTTAAAGTCAATTTCATTTCTTGTATATTGCATTGTTACTAATTTCTTTAATACTTCATCTCTTGATTTTTGCATTCCTGGTCTTAAAGATATTATCATATTTTCATAATCTATTGGGTCACCAAGTCCATATATACAAGACACAGATGCAACTATTATAACATCTCTTGTTTCAAATAATGATGCTGTTGCAGAATGACGCAATTTGTCTATTTCATCATTTATTGATGCATCCTTTTCTATATATGTATCAGAAGCGGCAATATAACTTTCTGGTTGATAATAATCATAGTAAGACACAAAATATTCAACATTATTTTCTGGAAAAAACTCTTTAAATTCTGAATACAATTGACCTGCCAATGTTTTATTATGAGCTAATACTAATGTAGGTTTTTGTACTTTTTGTATTATATTTGCCATTGTAAATGTTTTTCCAGAACCTGTTACACCTAAAAGTGTTTGAAATTTCTTTCCTTGTTCTATTCCATTTGATAAATATTCAATTGCTTTTGGTTGATCCCCTGTTGGTTCATATGGTGAATGTAGTTTAAACATATTACCTCCAATTTATTTTAAATATTCTTTTAAAAATTCACAATTTTTATAATCTTTGTCATTTTTTATAATATCTAAAAGTTCTTCAATCATATCCTTTGTAATTTTACTATTTTTCTTTTCATAAAACTTTTTTAATGGTTTTTGCATATCCATCATTACTTTTGTAGCTTTATTAGTATTCTGTTTCTTGAACAAATTATTCATTTTTTCTATTTGATTTTTATATATAATTTTACCTACTTTTGTATCTTTTATCTGTTCTAGTGTATTTTCATCTGTAACATTTTCTATATTCAAATGCTTCTCTGGTAATTTATATCCTAATAATCGCTCAAAATCTTCATCAGAAATATTCTGAATATTTCCATCATAATATTTTTGAGGATATCTTTTAGATATTTTTTTATCCCTAGAATTTATATATATTTCTTGCTTTAAAACAATATCTCTACTAGATTTCCCTATTTGTATTTGATATGTTCCTTCTTCAATTTTCCAAGATTTTGTTTCCGTATTATAGTACTCAAATGATTTCCTATTTAGTTTAATAGCAATTTCTTTTTCTTCATTTGGACTTAACTCTATTTTAACAAATTCTTTTAATTCTTTATTAGGTTTATATATTTTAGGTTCTATTTGACTTATATATATTTGTGCTATTTCTTTTCCAGTTACTTTACCAATATTTTTAATTTTAAATTTTACTTCTATTTTATCATCATATTTATTAACTTTTAAATTAGAATACTGAAATTGAGTATAACTTAATCCAAATCCAAATGGAAATAAAACTTCTTTGTTTACTTTATCATAATATCTATATCCAACATATATAGATTCTTTATATTCTGAAATCAATTCTGTACCAGGGTAATAATTATAACATGGTGTATCTGATAAATCTTTAGGATAAGACTCTGATAACTTTCCACTTGGGTTTACTTTACCAATCAAGCAATTAACAATTGCTCTTCCTCCTGCTTCTCCTCCTAAATAACCGGTAATTATTGCTTTTACATTATCCTTCCATGGCATTGCTATTGGTGAACCATTTGATAAAACAACAATTACATTATTATTCACTTTACATATTTCTTGAATCAACTTATTTTGATTTATAGGAATATCAATGTTTTTTCTGTCTATTCCTTCAGATTCATAATTTTCTGTAAGTCCTGCAAAGACAATAACTATTTCATTTTTTTCGGCAATTTTTATTGCTTCTTCTAATAATTTTTTATCATTTTTTAAATCAATTCTTTCATACCCTTTAGCATATTCAAATTTTATATTATTTTCTAAAAAAGTATCAAGTGCATTTTCTATTTTATATGGGTTTATTGTTGAACTTCCAGACCCTTGATACCTAGGTGACTTAGCCATATCACCTATTATAGCTATATTTTTATTTAGCTTTAATGGTAATATATTATCTTTATTTTTTAATAATACTATTGAATCTTCGGCAATTTTTAAAGCAATATTATGATGTTTTTCTTTATTATACTCTTTCAATTCTTCATTTTTTCTTTTGCATTTTTTGGCAGTCTCTATTATTCTATCTACAGCCTTATTTAGCTCATCCTCACTTATTTTCTTGTTTTTTACTGCTTCAACTATTTCATTTACTCCATTACCTCTTCCACCAGGCATTTCCAATTCGTGTGTAGCCTTTAACCCTTTTACTCTATCATTTTCTGCTCCCCAATCAGAAATAACAATTCCATTATAGTTCCATTCTTTTCTTAGTATTTCTTTTAAAAGATGCTTGTTTTCTGTACAGTATTCTCCATTTACCTTGTTATATGCACTCATTATTGCCCATGGATTCGAATTTTTTAAAATAATTTCGAATGGTTTTAAATATATTTCTCTTAAAGTTCTTTCATCAATTATAGCATTTATTGTTCTTCTTCTATCTTCTTGGTTATTAACTGCAAAATGTTTAACACAAGCTCCTACATTTTGACTTTGTAATCCTTTTACATATTCACTTCCAATTATTCCAGCTAAAAATGGATCTTCTGATATATATTCAAAATTCCTACCACATAATGGGCTTCTTTTAATATTTACAGCCGGACCTAATACAATATTAACCTTTTCTTCTTTTGCTTCTTCTCCAAGTGTTTTTCCTAATAAATATGCTAATTCTTTATTCCAACTGTTTCCTATAGTAGATAATGCAGGAAAACATATAGAAATTTCACTTTCATTTATACCTAAATTATCTACCGATTCTCTTTGAACTCTTAATCCATGTGGACCATCAGACATTTTTATATTAGGGATATCAAATCTTTCTATTTTTTTGCTATTCCAATAATCTTCTCCTACACATAAAGAAGCTTTTTCTTCTATAGACATTTCATTTATAATATTACTATTTATCATTTTTTCTCCAAATTAATATAAAACTTTATATTTTTATATCACAATTTACAACCTTATTCAACAATATTTGCTATATTTAGCAATTTTATTGACTTTATTGTTACATCATAATATAATGAATGAGATAACTTGTAGTTATATTAGATGTTATTAAACATCTATGCGTTTTAAGGAGGTAATAGTTATGTTGTTTTCAATTATTGTTCCTTGTTTTAATTGCGAAGATTCTATTCGGAGATGTCTTAATAGCATTTTAAGTCAGAGTTTTTCTGATTTTGAAATAATAGCTATTGATGACGGTTCAACAGATGGAACTTCCAGTATTTTGGATGAATATGATTCAAAACATGAATTCATACACACTTATCACTTTAGTAACTCAGGTGTTTCTATTTCTAGAAAAAGAGGAGTAACACTGGCTTCAGGAAAGTATATTATCTTTGTTGATTCAGATGATAGCATTAATCCTGAACTTTTAGTTAATCTTTATTCAACAATCATTTATCAGGGAGATCCCGATATAATTCGGTATAAAGTACATCTTGTTGATGACGAAGATTACAAAGATCATGAAAGATACAATTTTTCTAATTCTTTGCCAGAAGGGACATCAGTTTCTGGAATAGAAGCTCTTAAGGATTGGTCTAAACCAGATAAGAAGTATGCAGTTTATTGGCTTTTTGCCTTTAAGGCAACAGTATTTTCTAATGTCTTATTTGTAACAAATTTAAGATATTATGAAGACATAGCTCTTATACCTGTTTTAATAGCAGTATCTAAGAGTATAACCACAATTAACTATGTAGGTTACAATTATACTTGCAACAATGCAAAAAGTCTTACAAATACTAATAGCATAGAAGCAGAAACCAATCGAGCTAAAGATTTCTATAAGGCTTATTTGTATGCAGTTGAAAATTTTACAAAACTTGCTAATATTTCTGGTATAGATATTGCATTTTTTGTAGAAGATTACACCATTAGACTTAGGAAAAAGTTTGACTCTCTTCCTGAAGAATTAAAACCAACATTTGAAAGCTGGTTCAAGTAACGCAAAAAAAGCATTTTTAGTTCTTTATTAAGAACTAAAAGTGCTTTTTTATTTTTTTATATTATAGAAATGTTATTATTATCCATTTTTATTATAATGTATAGTCAATTTATTATTTTTTGCTTGATATATAAGTATAATAATATTATAATTACTTATATTATTTTAAAGGAGGATTTATTATGGAAGGAAACACAAACCAAAACACACTATTATCAAAAACTTTCTTTTGGATGTTTTTAGGCCTTTTAGGTACTGGAATAATTGCATGGTACACTTATGCATCAAATTTATATATTGATATAATTACTTCAAATGGCTTTGCTATAGTATGTATATTAGAACTTGTAGTAGTTTTATTATTTTCTTTATTTTTTAGAAAACTACCACCAACTATTGTAGGAATACT
>ERZ827168.5270-NODE-5270-length-10948-cov-5.246121_pt1 | contig 10948 bp, 11 predicted proteins | sample MGYA00519868_ERZ827168 | MGnify/ENA primary metagenome ERZ827168 (study PRJEB31778, sample SAMEA3449271) | human gut metagenome | biome: human gut; feature: human-associated habitat; material: faeces | place: United Kingdom | collected 2010/2012 ...
GGCCGATGTGTTTTTGTATAGCGTCAGATTTCTCGCTTTTCATATAACCGGATGGAGAGCAGCCAGGAGGCGGCGAAAATGACCGTTGCGGACTATCCTCGTTTGGCAGAGCTGCGCAAAGAGTGGACGCAGCTCCGCGCCCCTGTATCTCAGCTTTCCGCGCTCTTGGGCGAATTGAAGACGTACGACGGCATGGCGGGTATGGAAGTATTGGTGGGCGCGATTCTCGAACCGTCCAATCCGATTTTCGATGCGCTCGACGAAAGACAGAAGGAATATTTCGGCGATTACGCCGTGAAAGAGTATTTAGCGATCCGCACGAAGTACGAAAAGAACGTCGCCGGTGTTGACGGAAGTACCTTCCTTAGCGTAAACGGCGGTAACGGTGCCGTCAGCGGGAGCAAGAATTTCGTTTTCCATCTTCATTGCTTCAAGGACGCAAAGAAGATCGCCCTTCTTGACAGCGCTACCTTGAGTAGCCTTAACTTTGAGGATATTACCGGGAAGCGGAGCGTTGACAGCAGTAGCTCCGGCAGATGCAGCCTTGGGAGCGGCAGCCTTGGGTGCAGCAGCGGGTGCGGCAGGAGCGGCTTTGGGAGTTTCCGCCTTGGTGAATTTTGCGTTGATGTCAGCTTCTTCAACGACGACTTCGTACTTTGCGCCGTTTACAGTGATTACATACTTTTTCATAATTTACCCCTTTTTACTGAATCTTGTTGATTGAAATAACTTTGAATGCGCAGTCCGACTCGCCGCGGTAAGCAGCAATTGCGGCAGTTGCAACCGCAACAAGCTCTTCCTCACTGTCACCGGCAGGTGCCTCTGCAGCTTTGGGAGCGGGCGCTGTCGTTGCCGTAGCCTTCTTCTTTGAGCCAAAGACACTGAACAGCTTGAAGAGATACAGCACTGCCATGATGATGATCAGAACCATGAATACAGTCATCAGACCAATGGCGGCGTATTTCAGAGCGTATGCCAATTTCTCACCGAAGGAAGCATCTGCCGCAAGATTCTCTATTCCCGATTTCGGAAACACGTCTGCGACGGCAGACACGGTCGTACTCGTCACTGCTTCGCCAGCATTTTCAAGTAGAAACATAGTAGCCTCCTTATGCCGTTACGGAGCAATGCCCCATACCGACCCATTATATTAACGTGCCTATTCTACTACAAAAAATCGAAAAAATCAATAGCTTCTACAAAATTTATTTTTATATCTTGATTACTTCTAATTGCTTCTATTGGAGATATTTTAGAAGCCTTTCTTGCAGAAGAAATACTAGATAAATATATAGTAATAGCACTTAATATAACTGTAAGTAATATTGGAATAATAGGTACACAATACAAAAATTTTATTCCATTTAAAGAATCTTTTAAAAGAATATTAACAAGCCATAATAACACAACTATTGCTATTATTCCTGAAATTATTCCAAGTGGAATTGCTATTATTCCTAAAATTGCACCTTCAAATAAAACACTTTTCTTAATTTGTTTTGAAGTTGCTCCAATGCTTGAAAGCATACCATATTGTTTCATTTTTTCTGTTATAGAAATTGCAAAACTATTTCTTATTACAAAAACACTTGAAACTATAATTATTACAATAACAACTCCAGCTATTGAACACAATGTTGCCATAAGTCCATCATCTAAACTTGCACCTTCATATGATAGTAATGTATTATTTACTCTTAAATCATATTTTTTTGATTTATATGTATTTCTCATACCATTAACTGTTATTTGCTCTTCTGATTTTATTGAATTATCAGCAACCTTCATTTCATTTAATTCTGCTGTATATTCTTCAAATTTATATTTATTTTTATATCTTATTGCAACATTTGCTTTATTTTTTACTTCATCCATTTTAGTAATGACAGTATAACCTGGTGCAGAATAAGGTTCTATGTTTCTATTTGTTCTTTCTATTATTCCTACTATTGTATATTCATTAGAGAACTCTGTTTCTATGTATTCTTTTTGCTCTTCATTATATGGATTTCTTTGATTTAATTCTTTTCCTTCTGAAATTCTTTTTCCTATATCTAATTTTAATTTTTGTCCAACTTTGTAATCAACTTTTCCATTTTGTATAATGCTTTCTTCTATAACAATTTCATTACTATTTTCTGGCAACCTTCCAGAAACAAGATTTATTCCTATATTTTTGAAATCGTTTACAGCCATCAAACTTAAATATGGTTTATATTCATTTTTACTTTCTTTTAAATAACTATAACCTAAACTCTCTAAAAGATATGTTTGCTCTACATTTCTGTTATTTTGTAAAACTTTTATATCATTTTTTGGTACATCATATAAAGTAACATGATAATTTCCATCATCTTTTTTGGCGTTTTCTACTAATGTTTTTTGAACACTTGTCACCATCCCTGCAACTGCACATATTAGTGCTGTAGAAAGTATAATACCAATTATAGTAACAATAGTTCTTTTTTTATTTAACTGTAAATCCTTAAAGATTAATTTTTTTATTATATCCATTATTATACATTCCTTTCATCTTTTATAATCTTTCCATCATCTATTGTTATAATTCTGTCTGCTTCTAATGCAATTTTTTCATCATGTGTTATTACTATAACTGTTTGATTAAATTTTTTATTTGAAAGTCTTAATAATGAAATTACTTCTTCTGATGCTTTACTATCTAAATTTCCTGTTGGTTCATCTGCAAGCATAATTGCTGGTTCATTTATAATAGCTCTTCCTATTGAAACTCTTTGCTGTTGTCCTCCTGATAATTGATTTGGTAAATGATTTTTTCTATTTGACAATTTTAAAGTATTTAAAACTTCTTCTAATCTTTTTTTATCTACTTCTTTACCATCTAACCTACATGGCAAAGTTATATTTTCCTCTACATTTAAAGTTGGAATTAAATTATAAAATTGATATATTAATCCTATTTGTCTTCTTCTAAATATTGCTAAATTATCATTATTTAAAGTATATATATCTTTTCCATCTATATATACTTTTCCAGATGTTGGTCTATCTACACCTCCAAGTAAGTGTAATAATGTAGATTTTCCGCTTCCACTTGCTCCAATTATTGCAACAAATTCTCCTTTTTCTACTTTAAATGAAACATTATTTACAGCTCTAACTTCATTTTCTCCTTTTCCATATGTCTTACATAAATTTTCAACTTTTAAAATTTCCATATTTATTTTTGTATGATAAACATACTCTCCTTTCTTATTATTTGATTTTATTATATTTTATAAAAGTGACTATCAAGTGACTAAAAAACTATAAATTTAGTCACAAAAAAACTGTGCTATAAAATTTCACACAGTTTCTTATTTCATATATTTTATAATAAATTCTGTACCTTTTCCCTTTTCTGATTTACAACTTATATAACCATTATCTTTCTCTATAATTGTTTTAGCCAAGGCAAGACCTATACCTATACTATTTTCTGATGAGTCTTTTCCTTTATAAAATCTTTCAAAAATATGTTTAATGTCTTCTTTATCTATTCCATTTCCTTCATCTATAATTTGTATTTTTGTATACAAATTATTTTCCTCATAATTTATATAAATATTTTTATTCTCATCTGTATGTTCTATACAATTCTTTATTATATTTGTTATGGCTTCTTCTTGCCACTTGTAATCACCAATAAAATAAGAATCTTCTTTTCCTTTTATTACAATATTTTGATTTTTAATTTCTATTGGTATTTCTAATCTTTTTAAACAAGCTGATATTAATTCTTTTACATTTATCTTTTCTTTTATAAAATCTTCTACACCCGCTTCTAATCTTGAAAATTTTAAAAGTGATATAATTAAAAAACTTATATTTTCTATTTGTTTATCTATTTCAAAAATAAATCTTTGTCTTGTTTTTTCATCCATTTTAGGATTATCTTTTAAATTATCTAACATTATAGATATAGAAGTTATTGGTGTTTTTAATTGATGTGATATATCTTGTACAGACACTTTTAGGCTTTCTTTATCTTGTTTTGATTTTTCCGCTTCTTCTTTTAACATTACCGTTATTTTATATAATTCATTTTTTAAATCACTTAACTGATCTTCGCTATTATCTTCTATTTTTAATTCATAATTTCTATTATTGATTTCATTTATATATTTTTTAATTTCATTAAGTTTTTTATTTCTACTTTTTATATATAAAATTGCTATAATAATCCATACTAAATTTATTATTACTACGAAGGCTACATTAGTTCTTATATTATTATTCATTTGATTTTTTATAGTCAAAATACTATTTTCTTCATTTGAATACATACCATATCTTTTTAAAAGTTCTTTTCCCTCTATATTGCTTGCATCATCTTTATTTAAAATTTCTATAATTTCGTTTGTATCTACTTCTGGATAATTTTCTTTTATTTCTGATATTATTTGAGCCATCTTTATATTTATTTGTTCGTTAAAACTTTTATATTGTTTTATTGTATTTAATAACATTACAATTGATGTTGTTATAGTAATAATTATCATTGGTATAAGTATTTTCTTTAAATATTTTTTCAAATTAATCTCCTACTCTATATCCCAAACCTCTTACAGTTTTTATAATATTTTCATCTTCTAATTTTTCTCTTATTCTTTTTATATATACAGTTAATGTATTATCATTTACAAAATTTCCTGCTATATCCCATATTTTTTCTAATAACTCATCTCTTGTAATCAATTTATTTACATTAGAAAATAACATTAAGACAATTCTATATTCTAAACTTGTAAATATTATCTCTTGTTCTCCTTTATATACCTTTGCTTGATTCATATCTATTTTTATATCTTTATATTTTATAATATTTGAATTTATATCAGCTTTATTGTATCTTCTAAAAACTGAATTTATTCTTGATATAAGTTCTCTTGTTCTAAATGGTTTTATTATATAATCATCTGCTCCCAAATCAAGCCCCATAACTACATTTGTTTCTTCATCTCTTGCTGTTAAAAATATTATTGGTATATCTTTTCTTTCTTTTACAAATTTACAAATATTAAATCCATTTCCATCTGGTAATGTTATATCTAATAATATCAAATCAAAATCTTCTGTTTCAATTATTTTTTTAGTATCTTCTTCTGTTTTTGCAACTTCAACATTAAAATTTTCTTGTTCTAATGAATATTTTAATCCTAATATTATGCTGTCACTATCTTCCACTAATAAAATTTTTTTCATATTATCACCGATTATATTATACCTATTTTTTTACTTTTGTAAATGACTATTTTGTCATATTTATAAAACAAATTTCCATGCAAAATATTATAATATAAAAAACTAGCTTTTAATAATATAAAATTAAAAACTAGTTTTTTACAATAATTATTTTACATATTCATTTAATGGTTTTAGTCTTATTTGTAAATCTCCCATTTTTTCTGTTGTTATATATCCTGGTTCTGCATTTATTACATCTGGAATTCTATTTACAATAGTTGCACAAGTAAGTTCTACTGTTGCTGGTTTTTCTACAGTTATAGTAGTTGTTGGTTCACCTTCAACTGTCCAAACATTTTTATCAAATTCATCTGGTGCATATACTTTTCCTATACATTCAGATTCTATTGTAATTCCTTCTTTAGTTTGAGTTGTTACAACAGCACTCATACCTGTTGCATCTCCTGCTTTTATTGTCATATTTAAAGTTGAAGAATATATATCTTCTTTATAAGTTTGTGGTACACATTTTTGTGTTTGAGAAATCACTGTTAAACCTAATTTTGAACATAACCATCCATTTACATTCCACATATATGATGGTAAATATTCTCCTTTATCTATTACAGTTTTTCTTTCTTCATCTGTAATTCTATCTACAGATGCAACTTGTTTATCAAATTCATCTAATGTTAGTCCAGCACCATGTGCTTCTGCTAATGCTATACCATAATCTTCTACATTATAGCTTGAACTTCCTTTTATTTTTGTTATTTTTTGTGTTGAACCTGATATTGATGATATAAGTTGCCCCCAATAAATATCCTGATATCCTGTTCCTGTTATTGTACAATTATTCTTTTTTGCCATTTCATCTATTTTTTTAGTTAATTGTGGATTAGAATTTTGTGGATAAAATGCTTCTTCACATGTTGATATAGCATTTATTCCTAATTCTGCACATAACATATATGGTTCTTCTAATTCTTCAATTAAACTTCTTGTTGTTATTACACATATATCTGGTTTTACATCTTCTAAAACTTTTCTAGCATCTTTTGCATCTGATACTACAATTCCTAATTTTTCTTTTCCTAATATATCTCCAATGTCTTTTCCTATTACTTGTGGATTAACATCAATTGCTCCTACTATTTCTACTCCTTTTTCTAACATATATCTCATTGTATATATGCTCATTTTTCCTACGCCGTATTGAACAGCTTTAATTTTACGTTCCATATTGAAACCTCCTTTGTATTTTTTATTTTATATAATTTTTTTAATTATATACATTGATATATTATAAAATTCTTACTTTAATTTTTTATATATTTTCCTTCTTGTTTTTTGACAATATCTCCAATTTTAAGTTCTGGATATAATTCTTTATATATAGAAATATTTCCTTCTCCATTTTCATATGTTAAATAAATTTTTTCATCTGTTATTTCTGTTACTATAAAATTTTTATTTTCATCTTCTTTTATAGCTGAATACATTTCATCTAATTTATTAAATGCTTCTTGATCTTTAATATTAAGTTCTCCATTATATATTTCAAATTTATTATTTTTTACTATCAATTTTGAGCCTAAATCTATATTGTAAAAATCATTTTTATTCATTTGACATATATTATTAATATCCTTTTCTTCTAATTCTTTTCTATCTTCTTGAGATGTTGTAAGATATATATCAAATTCTTTTCCATTTTCTATATTTATTAATGTTAATTTGTTATCTTTCATTCCATATACTACACATATATCATTTTCACTAATCTCTTTACTGTTATTTATTTCTTGTCTATTTTTCTTAACTTGATTTAATTTTTTTTCAAATTCCTCTATGCTATTAGTATTTGATTTTTCTTCATTTTTATTTAAAGCTTTTGTTAATTCTTTTATAAAATCAGATAACAAATTATTCACCTCTTTATTATTTAGAATATTTTTTCCAAGTTCACCTAAATTCATATATACCACTTATTCCTTTCTTCTTGCCCCTAAAACATGTTAAAAAGAATAAATGCATTTATAAAAAAGTTATATCACACAATTTTAAATTACACAATATCCACGAAAAAATTCTTTAACAATATTATTTACATAAAGAACATTCTCAACTTGAAAATTTATGTAAAATATGATAAAATATACCTCACATAGCAATTATATATTGCTGTTTAATATATATTTCCTTTTGTTACCTTAACATTGTTATGTTAAGTTCTCATAAATATTTTATACATCAAAGGAGGAATAATATTGGATTACTATTGTTTTCCAACAAAAACTGGAGATATTTCGGTATTTACTAATCTAGACCAATACATTGATTATAATGAAAAATTTTTTTACGAAATAACTCAAGAAGACGTAATGCTAGCTAAACAAAAAGGTAAATTATTATTATTTGATTTACGAACACAAACTTTTATTGATTGTAATGGCAATACTATCAATATTAAAGGAAAAGAAATTTTCCCTCGGTGTAAAATACAAGAATCTGAACAATTACTAAATTCAATTGAAAATAACGGAGGAAACTCTATTGTTACACTAAATGACTCAAAAATTGTCGAAAACTGGTTTGAATATGTAGAAGTACAAAGAAAATTTTTACATACTACATTTGGAGAAGTTCAAAGTAATCTACATTTTTATGAAAAAAAATTTGGAAATAAATTTTTTTTAAAGACCATAAAAAAGCAATTTTCAGGTATATGTCATATCACACAAATAGAAAACTCTAAAGCTTTATCTGCTTTTATAGGACACAGTTTATTTGGTGGAAATATGTTAATATCAGATAACACCACTCCTGTAATTATTACAGATGCTCTTTCTATAATTAAAGATAATTATGGAAAAAGAGAATGGCGAGTTTTTGTCGTAAAAGACAAAATTTGGTGTATATCTAGAGCCTCTGACGAATTTGTAGATATTGAACCTTATATCATTGAAAAAATCAAAAAGAAAATAGATGAATTATCAAAAATATCTATTTTTCCTTCATCTTATTGCGTTGATTTTTTTGAATATGATAATAATGGAGAAATATTATTTGATATTTGCGAATTCAATCCAATTGAAAGTTCTGGAGTATATATAAATAATGATTTAGTTTTTTAGATTCTAAAAAGATTGTTAGATAGCATAATTATTCTACTATTAAGGAGTGTTAACAGTATTCTACTGAAAACACTCCTTTTATTTTTTTATAGTTATAAAAACTTGAAATATTAATATGTACTAATATTTTTTATTATAAAAACGAAATTTTTAATTAATCAATAGATATATTATTTATATAACCTTCAGAATCATAAGAAACTCTTACAATATATTTTGTATATTTCTCAATCAAATTATTAATTTCTTCAATATTATCTGAATATACAGTTCCTTTAAATGTTACATCTATTTTTCTTTCGTTATCACTATTACTAGATTCAATACTCTTTAATAATTGTAGTATCTCAGTTCCTTTTATTTCTTTTCCTTGATAATAAAGAAATCGTGAATTAAAACTTTCCTTTAGAATATCACTCATTGAATTAGACTTTACAACGCTGGACGCCTCTTTAGAAATTTGAGCTGGTGGCCAAACCTTCTTTATTAATAAAAATCCTCCTAATATAATTATTACTAATAATAAAATAATTATAATTTTATTGTTTTTCATATGTATTCCCCTTTCTTTTACATTATTAAATATAGGTTAACATACTTTTATTAAATTTTCAATAACCTCACTTTATTTATTAAAAATATTAATTATAGCAAAAGAGAGAAACCTGTTATAGTTTCCCTCTTTCATTCTAACTTAGGACTTACAGTCCTATTTTTCTAAGCAATGAAGTTCTAATTCTATTTAAAGCTTTTGGTATAAGAAAGTTAGTATTATAATTAGTTACAAAAAGACAAACAACCTACGATTTTGTGAAAAATATCACCTTATAAAATAAATCATATAATTATTTTAAATAAATATAGAGTAGAAATTCTACTCTATATCTGATTTTTTAATAAATTTAAATTAACATTATTCTATTTCCATTTGTTGTTCTTTTCTTTCTTTAATGCATTGTATAATTTCCTCTGCAATTTCCAAAGGTTGTCTATTATTACCATATACTATCATAGTTGCTAATTCCTTATTGCATGGACTTTCAAAAAATTTTTTATTATCTCTTGTATTACCTGTTGATCTGCTTTTCATTATATCTAAAGATTTTTCTTCATCTATATCAGGGAGTAATAAAATGATATTTTTAAAAGGTTTTAGCATTAATTTAACTCTTTCAAATATTTCTTTATCATCATATACAGAATGTCCTGCACCAAAATCGACAATTCCATACGAACCATCTTTCTTTACTCTTTCTAATGTTTTTGAAATCATATAAGAATTAAATTCATCTGCATTTTTAAAATTTCTCATAAATCCAGTATCTCTTGCTCTATTTTCAATTCTATCTAGACATAATCTTTGCATTCCAGTCTTTTTTCTAATTTCTTCTGCTACTGTTGATTTTCCTGCTCCTGATGGTCCTATTAATATAATACTTTCTTCATACAATTTCTTACTATTTTTATTTATATTAGTAAATTTCTGATGTTCTTTTATTGAACTTTTTTCTTTATCTGAAATTTTCCATGAATTTTCTTTAGGTTTTTGTATAGAACTTGTTGCTGTAGTTTCTGCAATTTGTTTTGTACCTCTTAAATATAAAAGTAGTCTTTTTTTCAAATCAAATGCAAAAGGCTTTCTAGATGAATACATTTCCTCATGATAATAAATATCTGGTTTAACATCCTCGAATAGCTCTGGATTTTCTAGAATTTGTGTTGCAGTATTTAGCCATTCTGTAGAATTAGTTTTCATACTTCTATAGTCAACATATTTTCCTTTTATATAATCATCTGTAAAATTAGTTGATACTCCTTGTTTAGATAGAATTTTACCAATCTTTCTTGCAATATTTATATTTTCATCTGTTATTTTTAAAATAACATATGCACTTTGAATTCCATGTCCAGAACAACAGAACATACTTGGAAGTCCATTTTTGTAAGATTGTCTTAAAAAGTCTGTTAAATTAACATCTCCTTCTCCAAATTGTTTGAACATTTTTTCTCTATCTTCTTCTGTTAAATTTTCTAATTCTATATGTCCTGCTGATGGCTCTACATCTCTTTCCAACAAACTTATTATCCATGATTTAAATCCCATAAAGAAACCTCCTAATTATTTTATTAAGATAATTTTATTTCTAATAATTTGTCATATATTTTTTTACATTATTTTCCTTTAAAAAATCGTTTTTATAAATTTCATCTTTTCTTTTTTGACAAAAATTTTCAAGTTCTAATATTGCAATATCCACATATTGCACATGCAGTCATAGCTTTAAAATAAGAAATTTCTGGCAATTTTCATTTTTAGTAGAGCCAATTTTTTCAATTATGTCTTTTTCTTTTAGAATTATAGTATTCTTTTTAACGTTTTTTTATTATACTTTCTATATGAATTATAACACAAACATATTTATTATAATATATCTATTATTTATTTTCTACTAATCATTTATAAAATTCATCTTCTGTAAGTTTATTTTACAAAATAGAAACTGAAAAATAAAAAAATACAGGTTAGAAATTTGTTTTCTAATCTGTATTCTTGGTGCAGATGGCCGGAATCGAACCGGCACGGTTTATTCAACCGCAGGATTTTA
>ERZ827168.5271-NODE-5271-length-10946-cov-2.792673_pt1 | contig 10946 bp, 12 predicted proteins | sample MGYA00519868_ERZ827168 | MGnify/ENA primary metagenome ERZ827168 (study PRJEB31778, sample SAMEA3449271) | human gut metagenome | biome: human gut; feature: human-associated habitat; material: faeces | place: United Kingdom | collected 2010/2012 ...
TCAGAGGCGTGCTATGCGCCGTCCCCTACAAAAAAAAGAAGGCTTATCATTATTATTTAAGCCTTCTCGTTATCTGCCTCCCCATCGCAATGAAGAGAAAATCTATGCAAAGAAATACCACGATCGCGAGGAGCGTCACGACGACGTAACCCACGGCGAGGGAACCGATGGCGCTCATCAGCCCCGCAATATCGATGAAGTCGGCGACGATCCCGCCCAGAAGATAGATGAACAGCACTTCCAGCGCGGCGAACGCGGCTATCGACACGCCGCGGATGAGCGCTTTGCGCACGCCGCCGTAGTCCAGGCGCAACCGCCCGAGCAACAGACAGAGCGCGGAATACGGCACGAACACGATGACCACGATGAGCAGTACCGCGACGTTGGCGGCGCAGCACAGGAACCCCAGCCCCACGCTGGCGAGCACGGTCATGATGCCGTAGCCCACGCCGCACTTGTCCGTCACGACGTTGTAGCACAGCGATATCATGACGAGGGGCGCGACGGTCAGCGGAAGATAGCAGGTCAGCACCATCATGACGACGGATATCGCCGTACCCACCGCGGCGTACGCCACGCGCCGCGATCTCGACGCACTGCGCTTCTTACGCGGCCGCTCGGGCTTGCGCTCGGGAGGCGGTGCGTCCTTCCCGCTTTCGGGTATGTCGCCGAAGGGATCGAAATCGTCCGGCGGTGTGGTCATGTTCTCCGACATAACGTCAGCCGCAGCAACGCGACATCGAACAGCACATCTCGCTCAGGCAGTAACACAGCATGCAGTTGGCGCAGGTATTGACCGCGTCGTTGTTGGCCTGTTGTTGCTGGGCCTGCTGCGCGCGGTATTGAGCGTCGGGGTCGCCGTAAGGCCCGTTGCGATCGGTACCCACGCTCTGCGGATCCACGCCCGCGTTGCCCATGACCATGTCTATCTTGCGCAGGCTCTCGCGGTAACGCGCATTGCCCGGGTCGAGCTGGAGCGCGAGCACGAGCTGCGCGCGGCTCTCGCTGAGCCAGTCGCGCTTGTAGAATATGATGGACTGGTAGTAATGCCACTTGCCGTCCCGCTCGGGCACGGAGTCCAGCACGGCCTGCGCCTCGTCGTAAGAGCCGCTCTTGATGAGGTTCTCGATGACGCCGTAGTCGCCGCCGAACGCGTTGCGCCGTTCGGTCTTCTTGATGTCCTCTTCGATGACCGCCCACGCCGATTCCAGCTCACTGAGAAGACGCGCGCCTTCGTTGCCTACCTCGCCGTCCTGGAAACGCTGTTCGCCGTACTTGGCTTTGAGTTCGTTATACCGAGCGCGGAGCGCATCGGGATCGCTGTCCCGGCTCATGCCGAGCACTTCATAGGGATCTCTCATTTGTCTTCCTTTCCTTGGTCCGCGGGCGGGACGTCCTCACCCTTCCGCGGAGCCTTGCAGCGGTCGTTGGCACACTCCGCCGCGCACTTTTCCGTCTTTTCCTTGAGCGGCGCGTGCAGTACGGGCGGGGGCAGTTTCTTCTTCGCCGCGAACAGTTCGTCCGTCTTGGCGCGCAGTCCTTCGTATATTATATTCCTGAGCAGGTCGCCCACATGCGTGAGCGGCAGGCGATTGAACGATTCTATCGCACGATTGACCGTGGACGCGAACGCAAAACCCAGTTCCTTGCGGTGCGCCTCGACGTACGCCGCGCGCCCGCGCTTGGGGTCGTAGTCCGGCCACACGGCCAGAATGGGGTTGTACCTTTTCGCGGCGTGATCCTCCGCGACGTCGTCCAGCGCGTCAGCCAGGTACACGAACTTGCCGATGTTGTAGCACAGCCGACGCATGTCGTGCATGTAGGTCGAGTCGTCCGCCAGGCGCACTTCCGCACTCTCGTATAATGCGTCGCTGCCGCCTGCTTTATCCCTCAACCGCGCGACCACCGCGACGAACAGCTTTTCCAGCAGTCCCGCGAAGCAGTCGCTCGTGCGGTCGAGCGAGCGCACGCCCGCAAGCTCCATGGCGCGCAGAGCGGCGTAACCCGAACTTATCGCCTCGTCGCACTCGGGCAGACGCTCTTTGGCCGCCGCGTAAGGCTTGCGCAGCACGCGCATCATGATGCGTTTCTTGCCGCCGCCGTCCACGACGTCGTCCCGAAGCTTGTAGTGGCACAACAGTATGTTGACGTCCACGATGAGCGAGTTCAGCTCGCTCTCCCCCACGTATACCTTGCGGCGGGGGTCGAGTATGCACCTGCCCGTGGCGAACTCCACGTCCGGCCGTATCGCCTCCATGACGAGCAGCTCGAACACCGTCATGTCGTAGTTGGTCGTCAGCCGCGCGAGCTGGCCGTACTTGCGCTTGGTCTGCATGCAGATCCCGCAGTACGTCGCCTGGAACATGGAGAAGTCCCTGCGCGAGAGCGTGCGGCCTTTGGGCAGTACGTACCCGAACATCAGACCACGAAGCCTACCTTGCGATAGACCTTGGACAGGGTGCGGCGAGCGATACGCGCCGCTTTCTCCGCGCCGTCGCGCATGATGCGCTCCAGCTCGGCTTTGTCGTTGATGTATCTGTTATACTCCGCGCGGATGGGCGCGAGCACGCTCACCACCGACTCGCCCACGGCGCGCTTGAACGTTTCGTAAGACGCGTCCGCGAACTCCTTTTCGGCGGCGGCGACGGTCTTGCCCGTCATCGCGCAATATATGTTGAGCAGGTTGGTTATGCCCGGCTTGTCGGCGCCCGCGCGTATCTCGTGACCGGAGTCGGTGACCGCGCGCGCGAACTTGCGCATCACGGTCGCGTCGTCGTCCAGCAGGAACACCACGCCCCCGGTGTTGGCGTCCGTCTTGCCCATCTTGGAGGTGGGGTCGGTCAGACTGAATATCTTGGACGTCTTTTTGTTGCCCACGTAGCCCTCGGGCAGCGTGAACGTCGGGCTGTAACGGTTGTTGAACCGCTCGGCGATGGTGCGAGCCAGCTCCAGGTGCTGCATCTGATCCTTACCCACGGGCACGATGTCCGCCTGATAGAGCAGTATGTCGCTGGCCATGAGCACGGGGTAATCGAACAGGCCGAGGTTGATGCCCGCCTTGCCCGCCTTCTTGCTCTTGTCCTTGAACTGCGTCATGCGGGAGGCTTCGCCCATCATGGTGTTGCAGTTGAGTATCCACGTCAGCTCGGCGTGCGCGGGCACGTGCGACTGTACGAAGAGTATGCTGCGCTCGGGGTCCAGACCCACGGCGAGAAAGAGCGCCATGAAGTCGTAGCTCCTGCGCCTGAGATCGGCGGGGACCGTGTCCACCGTCAGCGAATGCATATCCGCGACGGTGTAGATGCAGTCGTATTCCTCCTGCATGGCGACCATGTTCCTGAGCGCGCCCAGGTAGTTGCCGAGCTGGAGGTCGCCCGTCGGCTTGAGCGCCGAATATACTATCTTTTTTCTTGCTTCTTCCATTATACTATACGATCCTCAGAATGCGTCCGGCGCGGGCGTTAAAGCCTTGCCTCCCGGGGACGCGAAAGCGTCCGCACGAAAGCGCGCCCTTCGCTCGTGGGCGACGGTGCGCGTCAGAGCCTGTGAGCAAAATCCAGTATGCACTTGTTTACTTCGTCCACGTTCACCACCTTGTCGAATCGCTCTTCCGCCTTGTACAGCGCATAGACCGACTCCGGCACGGGGAAAGCGGTGACTTCCTCCATCTTGCGGAGCGCGGCGGCGTCGTCCGCGGGGACGGTCTCGCCGATGGCTTCCAGCACGGTGGAGGCGAACTTGACGGGCGACGCGGTGCCGACGACCACCATGGGCGCGTCGCTGTCCACGTCCGCCGCGTACTGCTCCGCGACGTTGAACGCCACGGCGGTATGCGGATCGCACAGGTATCCGTATTCCTCATACACGCGCGCGAGCGTACCCGCGTACTCGTCCTGGAGCGCGCAGCCGCCGTAGAAGGTGCCGCGTATCTCGAGCAGACGCTCGCCGCCGATGTCGTAGCTGCGTTTTTCGCGCAGCTCCTTCATCCACTCGGAAACGACGTCCCCGTCCCTGCCGGCGAACTCGAACAACAGACGCTCGAGGTTGGAGGAGATGAGGATGTCCATGGAGGGCGACGTGGTCTTGACGAACTTGCGGTCGAGCGAATACACGCCCGTATCGAGGAAGTCGGTGAGCACGTTGTTGTCGTTGGACGCGCACACCAGGTTGCCTACGGGCAGGCCCATGCGCTTGGCGTAATACGCCGCGAGGATGTTGCCGAAGTTGCCCGTGGGGACGCAGAAATCCACCTTGTCGCCGAAGCTTATCTTGTCCGCGGCGAGCAGGTCGGCGTATGCCGAGAAGTAGTAAGCCACCTGCGGAGCGAGCCTGCCGAGGTTGATGGAGTTGGCGCCCGTCATGCGGCAGCCCGCCTTGGCGAGAGCCTCTTTGAGCTCCTCGTCGCTAAAAGCGCGCTTGACCGCGGTCTGAGCGTCGTCGAAGTTGCCGCGCACGGCGATGACGTCCACGTTCTCGCCCCGCGTCGTGACCATCTGCTTACGCTGCGTGTGGCTCACGCCGCCGTCCGGGTAGAACACGACCACGCCCGTGCCTTCCACGCCCGAGAAGCCCTCAAGCGCCGCCTTGCCCGTGTCGCCGCTGGTGGCGACGGGGATGAGGCAGGTCTCTTTCTGCCCCACCTTGGCTTTGAGCGCGGTCATGAGCAGAGGAAGGACGGAGAGCGCCATGTCCTTGAAGGCGTGCGTCCTGCCGTGCCAGAGCTCGAGGACGTACAGTCCGTCGTCCAGCTTGACGAGGGGCGCGGGATCGCCGTCGAAAGTGGCGTAGGCGCGGCGTGCGATGTCGAGGAGCTCGTCGTAAGACAGTTCGTCGAAGAACGCGCTCATGACGGTCGCGCTGCGCTCGGGATAGTCCATTTCCTCCATGGCGCGGATCTTCTCCTCAGAAAAGTAAGGGAAGCTCTCGGGGACGTACAGTCCGCCGTCCGGCGCCAGTCCGGTAAGCACCGCGGTCGAGCCGGGTACGGTCAGTTTGCTGTTGCGAGTGGATACGTATTTCATATTGGCCTTGTCTTGACTTTATTTGTCGATGTATTTTTTCATGAACTTGGGAGGCTTGTCGAAGGTGATGGAGATAACGAAGTCCACGTTGTGGGCCTCGGACAGCTCGTCCAGCGCCATGAACAGCTCCTCGGTCTCCTCGGCGGGGACGCCCAGGATGCGGGAAAGCCCGTCTATGTAGATCTTGCCGACGTCCGTGTTGGACGCGACCACGCCGCAGAGAAAGCCCAGCATGCCCGCCGTGCCGGGAGAGAAGTATTCACGGATGTTGATGAAGCGGATGGAAGTGTTTATCTCGCGGGAGTATTCGGACGTGTCGGTGATGTACACGATGTTGCCCTTGCATACGTCCAGAGCGTCGTTGGCGCGTCTGATGATCTCCTTGGTCTTTCCGCTGCCTTTCGGCCCGCCGATTACGTTTATCATTTCATATTCCCCCTTGTGGTGGTATTTTTTTCGTACGTTGACGATAATATATCACACAAACATTAAAACTGTATTGAAGAGCGCCCGAAGCGCGTCACGCTCAGTCCAGCGACGCGACGAACTCCGCGATGCGGCTCAGGCCCTTGCGTATGTCCGCCTCCGAGATGGCGTAGGACAGACGCACGCAGCTGGGAGCGCCGAACGCGGCGCCGTCCACGGCGGCGACCAGCGCCTTTTCGAGCAGCTTTGCGCAGAAATCGGACGAGTTGTTGATGACGTCGCCGTCGCACTTCTTGCCGAACGTGCCCGACACGTCCACCATCAGATAGAACGCGCCCTTGGGCTCGTTGCAGGACAGGCCCTTGATTCCGCGCATGAGCGACACGATGAGCTTGCGGCGCTCGTCGAAGGTCTTCTGCATCTTGGAAAGGAACTCCGCGCCGCGCGGATCGGTGAGCGCGACGTAGGACGCGTACTGCGCGATGGAGTTGGCGTTGGAAGTCGTGTGGCTCTGGATGGAGCTCATGGCCTTGGCGACCTTGAGCGGCGCCGCGGAGTAGCCCATACGCCAGCCCGTCATGGAGTAGGTCTTGCTCAGACCCGTGCAGATTATGGTCTTTTCCTTTATCTTCTCGCTGACGGCGGCTATGGAGGTGAACTTCACGCCGTAGACCAGCTTCTCGTATATCTCGTCGCTGATGATGTAGATGTCCTTGTCCTCCAGCACGCGCGCGAGCGCCGCGGTCTCCTCGGGCGTGTACACCGTGCCGTTGGGGTTGGACGGATTGTTGAATATGAACGCCTTGGTGCGGGGCGTGATGCACGCCCTCAGCTGCTCCGGAAGCAGTTTGAAGCCGTGGTCCGCGCTGGTGGGGATGCCCACCGGCACGCCGCCCGAAAGGTGCACGCAGGGCGAATAGGAAACATAGGAAGGATCGGGGATGAGCACCTCATCGCCCGGCTCCAGCATCGTGCGCAGCGCAAGGTCGATGCCCTCGGATGCGCCGACGGTGACGATGATTTCATTGTTCGGGTTATAATCGATGCCGCAGCGGGCGTGCAGATAGTCCGAGATTTCACGGCGGAGATTCAGGTTGCCCCAGTTGGAGGAATAGTGCGTCCGCCCCTGCTCGATGGAGTAGATGGCCGATTCGCAGATGTTCCAGGGCGTGACAAAATCCGGCTCGCCTACGCCCAGCGAGATCGCGTCCTTCATGGTGCTGACGATATCGAAGAACTTGCGGATGCCGCTGGGGGGGATTTCCTGCACGGTGCGGTTGAGGAGCTTTTCGTAATTCACGGGGACACCGCCAGTCTGTTGTCCGTATGGTTCTCCTCCAGAATCACGCCTTCAAACTTATATTTTTTCAGCACAAAGTGCGTCGCGGTGGACATCACGCCGTCGATGGTGGCGAGTTTTTGCGATACAAAAGACGCCAGCGTGCGCATGGTAGCGGCCTGAACTTCCAGCATCAGGTCATAAGCGCCGCTCATCAGATATACCGCCGTCACCTCGTCAAAGCGGTAGATGCGCTCGGCAATGGCGTCGAAACCCCGGTCGCGCTGGGGCGTGACCTTGACCTCGATGACCGCCTTGACCTTCTCGATGGGGGTCTTATCCCAGTTGATCAGCGCGGGGTAGCCCACGATGACCCTCTCTTCTTCCAGATGCCGAATGGCTTCGGTCACGGCCTGCTCGGTCATGCCCAGCATCACGGCGGCCCTTTCGGGCGTAATGCGCGCGTCCTGATAGAGCAGGTCCAGCACGCGGATTTCTTCCTGTGTAAGCGCCATGTTTTTCCCTCCCATAAGTCAAACTTGGTGTGACTTTAAGTTTACCATTTTACCGCCCCGGCAGTCAATTGCTTTGCGGCTCTGTTTTTTCACGGTTTTGGCGCTTTCGCGGCTCCCAATCCCAGTCCGCCGGCAGTGCGCAGCCCTCAAATTCGAGCAGCTGTTTTTTCCGGTCCAGCCGGTCGCCGAAGTACCCGCCGGGGCCGCTTAACGACACCACCCGGTGGCACGGCACCAGGATGGGCACGGGGTTTTTGCGATTGGCCTGTCCCACGGCCTGAAAGCCGCGCGTGCCCGCCATCAGTCCCTCCTGCGCATAGGTGATGGTCTGCCCGTAAGGGATGCCGCGCATCGCTTCCCAGCAGCGCAGTTGAAACGGCGTGCCGCAAAGGTCGAGCGGTACGGAAAAGACGTGCAGCTCTCCGGCGAAATACCGGCGCAGCTCGTCCGCCGCTTCCGCTTCGCCCGGCACACGGATGTATTCGCCCGCCGCTTCGCGCCGGAACTGGCGTGCGCCGTCGTCCAGATCGACAAAGCGCACGCCGCGCGCGGTTTCGACGACCGTTATCGGCGCAAGCCAGGTGGAAATGGTCGTCACTTTGCATTCGATCGGCATTTGAAATGTCCCCTTCTCTATGTAGAATTCGGCCTAGCGGCGATTTGGCAGCTCGGGGTAGAGCGGCAGGTTGAAGGCGGGCGGGCAGTCCGGCACGCAGGGCGGCCCCGCGCACACCGGCAGCTGCACCGGCTCCGGACAGGCGGCGTAAATCGTCAGCCCCAAGTCAAAGCAGGCACAAAACCCGCCGCCCTGCGGCATTACGTCGCAGAGCCGCAGCCCTGCCTGCACGAAAAACTGCTGCCCGCCGTCGCCGGGAGTGCGCAGCTGCGCTTCGATGGGCAGGCGGATCTCGCCGGATAAGCAGGAGCCCGCGCAGTCGCGGACGATGGTGATCTGCACCGGCAGGCAAAGCAGCGCGCGAAGACAGCAGCCGCAGCGATCCGGCGTCAAACGCACGTTTTCCAGCCGCGGCGCGCCGCACAATGCGCCGCCGGCAAATTGAAAGCACGGCGGAGCGTATCCGCAGAGGATCAATTCCGCCGTCTGGCCCTGCATCCGCAGGCGAACAAAGTCCGTCACCCGCAGCATCAGATAGGTATGCAGCCCCGGCGCGGAAACAGAATTCATGGCGGCAACCTCCTTTCTTATTATACTGTATGCCGTGCGAGGAAAAAAGTGAAAAAGGATGGAGGAGCACCCGGATTTGCGCCTTGCAATTTGAGCCGAAAACGTGTACCATTTATTTGAAGAATCTGGTTTTCAACGCCAAAGGAGGTTGCCTTATGGTGATACACCCGTTTTCAGACCGCGAAGCGATCCGCATTGCGGCCGAGATCGAGCGCAAGGGGGAGCGGTTCTACCGCATGGCCCTGGGCGTGGCCAAGGACGGCGCGGCCTGCACTCTTTTGCAGATGCTCCGCGACCAGGAAAAGGCGCACGCCGCGCGCTTTGACGCGATGCTGCTCAAGCTCCCCAAGGAGGACGCGCAGCAGGACAAAGCGTATGATTTGGAGTCCAGCGCGTTTCTCTCCGCCATTGCCGCGGAGGTCGTGTTCCCCGGCGGCGTGCTGGCGTCGCTGATGAGCCATAAGCTCGACACACTGCGCGATATTCTGCTCTATGCGATCAGCTCCGAAAAGGACAGTCTGTTGTTTTACCTCGAAATGCTGACCGAGACGCAGAGCGAGACGCTCAAGCCCGTGCTGCGCGAGATCATCGCGGAGGAGAAAAAGCACCTGTACGATTTGCAGGCGCTGCTCGAAAAACTGGATTAAAGGACAATAAAACGGCCCGCAAGCCGGGCGGAACAGGAGGTTTTTATCCATGGAAGCCAGAAAAATGTATGAAAAGTGGCTGAAGGACTTTGCGGACGACGCGGAGCTGGTCGCGGAACTGAAGGGTCTGGAGGGCAACGACAAGGAGATCGAGGATCGCTTCTATAAAGGACTGGAATTCGGCACGGCGGGCATGCGCGGCGTGATCGCTTACGGCACCAACCGCATGAACGTCTATAACGTCCGCCGGGCGACGCAGGGCCTTGCCCAGTTCATCGGAAAGGTGGAGGGCGGCGCGCAGCGCGGCGTGGCGATTGCCTACGATTCCCGCAAGTTCTCGAAAGAGTTTGCGCAGGAGGCTGCGCTGGTGCTCTGCGCCAACGGCGTCAAGGCCTACCTTTACGAGAGTCTGCGCCCCGTTCCGGTGCTGTCCTTTACTGTCCGCCAGCTGAACTGCATCGCGGGCATTGTCATCACCGCCAGCCATAATCCGAAGATTTACAACGGCTACAAGGTCTATTGGCAGGACGGGGGCCAGCTTCCTCCCGAGCGTGCAGATGAAGTTCTCGCCTGCATCAATCAGCTCGACTATACCGATTATAAGACCATGGATAAGCAGGCTGCGCTGGATGCGGGGCTGCTGCACATCATCGGCAAAGAAGTGGACGACATCTATATGTCCCGCGTGCGTTCGCTGTGCGTACAGCCCGAGCTCTGCCGTGAGATGGGCAAGACGATGCGCATCGTCTATTCGCCGCTGAACGGCTCCGGCAACGTGCCCGTGCGCCGCATCCTCAAGGAGGTCGGCTTTGAAAACGTGTTTGTTGTGCCGGAGCAGGAGATGCCCGACCCGAATTTTACCACTGTCGGCGCTGCGCCCAACCCGGAGAACTACTCCGCCTTTGATCTGGCGCGTGAATTGGCTGTGAAGGAAAACGCCGATGTGATCTTCGCCACCGATCCCGACTGCGATCGCCTGGGCTGTCTGGTGCGCGCGGCGGACGGCAGCTTCATCGTGCTTACCGGCAACCAGATCGGCTGCCTGCTGATGCACTATGTGCTCTCCGGCCGCAAGGCTGCGGGTACGCTGCCGAAAAACGGCGCGGTGGTCAAGTCCATCGTCTCCACTGATATGGCTAAGGCCATCGCCTCTGCCTTCGGCGTGGAGACCTTCGATGTGCTGACCGGCTTTAAGTTCATCGCCGAAAAGATTCAGCAGTTTGAAGATACCGGTTCGCATGAGTTCCTCTTCGGCTTTGAGGAGAGCTACGGCTTCCTGGCGGGCACCTTTGTGCGCGATAAGGATGCGGTCATCGCCTCGATGCTGCTGGCCGAAACCGCCGCATGGTATAAAAAGCAGGGCATGACCCTTTACGAGGGCCTGATGGCGCTGTATGAAAAGTACGGCTTCTATTCCGAAAAGGTAACGTCGTTTGCACTGGAGGGCAAGGACGGTCTGGCGGAGATGGTCAAGCTCATGGCCAACCTGCGCACCGGCTGGCCCAAGGAGCTGGGCGGCCTTGCCGTCAAAGCCGTCCGCGATTACAAGACCGGCCTGCGCACCGAGGAAGGCAAGCAGACCAAGCTCGATTACCCGACCTCCGATGTGCTTTTCTATGAGCTGGAAGGCGGCGCGTGGGCGTGCATCCGTCCCTCCGGCACCGAACCCAAGGTCAAGGTTTACGTCAATGCCGTAACCGATTCCGCGGAAAAGTCCGCGGCGCTGACCCAGAAGCTGCTCGACGACGCCGTGAAATTGATGAAGGATCACATGTAATTCACGAAAATGTTCGGAATTAAGCACGAATGAAATGACAGGTTTTTGCGAACCGTTCGGAGGTTTGCAAAAACCTGTATTTTTCTGCAAAAAAG
>ERZ827168.5273-NODE-5273-length-10942-cov-3.265546_pt1 | contig 10942 bp, 10 predicted proteins | sample MGYA00519868_ERZ827168 | MGnify/ENA primary metagenome ERZ827168 (study PRJEB31778, sample SAMEA3449271) | human gut metagenome | biome: human gut; feature: human-associated habitat; material: faeces | place: United Kingdom | collected 2010/2012 ...
GACGAAAAATCCATTCGCCGGACGACCACCTCATTTGTGCGGCGCTGCCTTAAGGCTGCCGACAGTTCATAGACGGCCGTCATTATCCAAGACCCTCGATCCGGCCGTGCGGGACGGTTTCAGCGCCATGAACGGCATGGTGGCCAAGCGCGAAGGGAAAAAGGTTCAGCTGCGCGCGGACTGGGAAACCGTGAAGAACGGCGTCATGGAAGAGGTCGTTCGGGCAAAGTTTTCGCAGAATCCCGATCTGCTCCAAAAGCTGCTCGATACGGGCGATCTTGAGCTGACGGAGGGAAACGGCTGGCACGACACCTACTGGGGCGTGGATGCGCGAACCGGCAAGGGAGAAAACCATCTGGGCAGGATTCTGATGAAAATTCGTTCAGAGCTCGGCGGCGCCGCGTACACGGAGCGCGTTCAGCGCCTTCGCGACGAGCGTGACAGCGAAAAGCAGTCCGAAGCCGCCACGCTTCAAACGGCAATCGAGTCCGTTCAGGCGGAGCTGAACGCGCTGCCGACCTGCGATTTCACCGGCATGGAAATGCGGACAAAGGCCTTCGGACGCGTGAAAATCCTCCGGCAGGAAGAAAACCGGCTCAAATTCGAAGTAAACGGCGTTGAAAAGACGTTTGCCCTTCCGGCCTGCATCGCGCAGGGCTTCCTGATTCCGGACGACCCCGCCGTCATCGCCGCATTCCAGCGCAGACAGGAACTGGAAGAAAAGCTCAAATCGCTGCAAAAGAATGGGCTTCCGAAATAAATCATGCGCCCAGCAGCGTCAATTCATCGTTTTGATGCCGAGGAACCTTCGTCTCTGCCAAGATGGGTAAAGGGGGTAACAGCGTATGTACGTCCAAGATGTTCTGCGTTTCGATAAAAGCGGAAAGGAAGCCGAACTCATCGTTTCGGACGGCGCATGTGAAGTTCTTTGCTATTCGTATCCAATTGATGCGGTCAAAACCGGAATGACAGTCAGCGGACTATCGGGCTTCTCATGCACGAATATGGTGCGTGCCGCTGAACAGCGCTGCGCCGTATCAAAACTGCCGCCATATTTTGCTTATAACCTAACGGGAAAGCTGATTTCAAAGCAAGAGGGGATTGTTCAAGTCAATAACCTGAAAATCAGCTTGGATGCGCATATACCGAATGATCTATCCGATGGCGAATACATTTCCTTTGACGTTCTGCGTCTGGATTTGGATTAGTCCGTTTCCTTCACAAAGGCCGCTTCCCCGCACATCAAGGAAGCGGCCTTTCTGCAAGCAGAAAGCGCCTTTTGAACAAAAAAGAAGCTCCGACTGTTTAACCAGCCGGAACTTTCAGGTGCCACCCGGATTCGGACCGGGGAATGAAGGTTTTGCAGACCTTTGCCTTACCACTTGGCTATGGCACCGGGCATAAGAAAAGCGGTAGACGAGACTCGGACTCGCGACCTCCACCTTGGCAAGGTGGCGCTCTACCAACTGAGCTACTACCGCAAACCGCAATCAAGCGTGATATATAATACCACATCATGGCATATAACGCAATACCTGTCGCGATTTTTTACATTCGAGCAAAAACAGGCTTCAGTACACGAAGCGAATCAGTTTATAGCTTGCGCGGTTGTCGAGGTCGGAAGCGAGTACCATGGCGAATCCGCTTCTGGAAGAGCGCTGATAGAGGCTTGCCGCCTGGCTGCCCGTCAGCTTCATGACGTCGTTGTTCCAGTCCTCTCCCTCGCCGTACACGTCAAAATACACGCGATACCAGTCGCTTCCCAGGTATTCCGCACCCGTTACAGACGCAAAGCCATCCGGCACGTGGCCGCCGGTCTCCTGCCAGTACAGATAATCGCCGTCCAGATCGAGGTACCTCACGCGGATGTCGTCCACCGTAACGCCGAAGTACTTACGAAGCACGGGATTGATGTATTTTGTCGCAAGGCGAACGTTGTTGCCGTTCGCGTAATCTCCCCATTCCACCTTGCGGTTCTGATTGAACCAGATATGACTGGCTGCGAACTCCACCATGGCCGCCGGGCTCGCGTGATTCACGTCAAACACACCCTCGCAGTAGTAGCTAAGGCTTGTCTCGGTAAAATTGCTGAGAAACAGGTTCATGTCGGCCCGCTGGGCGTCCGTCAGCGTGACCGCGTGTCCATGCGTCGTCGCGTCGTCAAGATACCGGCGAAGCACGTAGCCCCGCCTGCCGTCCGCCCACACGCGCACGAACTCGCCGTTGTCATCCTCAAGGCACACGATCTTTTGGCCGAGAGGTATGCGCGCCAGCGCGTCCGCGCTCTTGGACGCCTCCTCTCGAAGCGTCACGTATTCCTTGCAGTTCACCACGCGCAGCTCGTCGCCCACCTCAAATTCGGCGGCCGCGCCCGCCGCCAGCGTCAGCGCCATAAGAACGACCAGTACTGCGATTCGCCTTTTATTCATCGAATCCCGCCCTTCTTTTTGTTTTTTGTTATTTTACCATAAAACGCCGACGATTTCAATCTTTTTTCCATTCTTCCGCAATTTATAGAAGGAAAACGCGCGTCCGGCTCGAATATTCCTCTTATCACGGAAAGGAGATTTTCCGCCATGCAGCTGAATTTGAATCCATATCTTGAGGATATCGAAAGCCGCCTTGACGCGGCGGAGGAAGCGCGCCTGTGGGACGAATGGCTCGGCTGGACGCGCCACGAAAACGGCGTGAAGCCCTTTTTGCCGCAGCCGCGCACGGCCAGGCCAAACGCACTGGAATGGCCGCACGTGAACATCAACGACGCGCTGGACGACGACGATCTCGCCATCTATCGCGAGCTTGAGGGCGTGAACCAGCGTCTCGCCGAGGGCTCCTGCCACATCCTGCGCGTTCGTGCGAACTACGGCGTGGGCAACATCGCGTCCGCCTTCGGCCCGGAGCTGTTCGTCATGCCCCGCGAGACGGACACGCTGCCGAACGTGCGCCCCTTCGGCGAGGAAGCCATGTACGCGCTGCTCGACCGCCCCGCGCCCGACCTTTCGTGCGGGAACTTCCCGAAAATCATGCGCATCTACGACCGGTTTGTGGAAATCGGCCGCAAATATCCGAAATTCGGCGCTTTCGTGCGTCTGGAGCAGCCCGATTTGCAGGGGCCGATGGACAACCTGGAGCTTCTGTGGGGCAGTTCGGTCTTCTACGCGCTGTACGACGACCCGGACACGATCCACGCGCTGCTTGGGCGCATCACAAATCTCATCGAGTCCGCGATGGACGAATGGCTGCGCCACTGTCCGAACGGGCGCGGCATTGCCACCTATTTCCGTCATGTGGAAAAGGGAGCCATCGCCCTGCGCGACGACAGCGCCATGAACCTTTCGCCGGACTTCTTCAGCGAGTTTATCGCGCCGTATGACGGCCGGCTTCTGCGCAAATACGGCGGCATCATGCACTTCTGCGGCCGAGGCGACCATTTCATCGAGCGGCTCGCGAAGCTCGAGGGCCTGAACGGCATCAACATGAGCCAGCCGCACCTGAACGACATGGACAAGGTGTTCGCCGCCACGATCGACAAGGGGCTGCATCTCTCCCTGTCCACGCCGTCCTTTGACATCGGAAAGCACGACGGCTCGAACCTTCTGTTCCTCGATTCGATGTAAGCCGCGTCAGGCTTCCCTGTTCAGCAGTTTCCACGCGTTTTCCGCAACCACGCGCTCCTCGTCGGCCGGGATCACGAACACAGCCGTTCGTCCCCGGCCGATCATGCGCTCGTTTGCAAGATTCTTCGACTCGTCGATTTCAACGCCGAGGAAGCCGAGCGACTCGCAGATTTCCCGCCGGGATGCCGCGTCGTTTTCGCCGATGCCGCCGGTGAACGCCAGCGCGTCCAGTCCGCCCATTTCCGCGGCAAACGCGCCGATATAGCGGCGCACATCGCTGGTGAACACGCGAATCGCCAGCGCCGCGCGCTCGTTCCCCCGCCCTGCCGCCGCGCGAAGGTCACGCATATCTCCGCTCATTCCCGCGATTCCGGCCAGACCGCCCTTCTTTTCAAGCCCGGCCAGAACCTCGTCATACGGCATGCCCTCGCGCAGAAGGAACGGCATGATATATGGGTCGATGTCTCCCGCGCGGTTCACATGCGTCACACCCGCCTGAAGCGAAAGGCCAAACGACGTATCGACGCTTTTCCCATCCCTTATAGCGCAGATCGAGCTGCTTCCACCCAGATGGCAGGACACGACGCGCGAATAGCCCGCCAGCTGCGAAGCGATATGGGAATGCGACGCGCCGTGATAGCCCATGCGCGCCACGCCGTATTTTTCATACCACTCATACGGCACGCCGTACACGCGCCGGTGGAATGGCACCGTCCGGTGAAACGCTGTCTCAAACGACGCTACGTGCACCGCGTTCGGCGCAAGCCTTTGAAACGCCTCGATCGCGCCGATATAGGCGCGGTTATGCACCGGCGCGACGGACAGAAACGCGCGCATGCCGTCCATCACGTTCTCGTCGATCACGTGCACGCCCGGGAAGCCCTTCGAGAGCACGGCCTTATACGCCACCGCGTCCACGTCCTCCGCGCCGCCGAGATCGCGAAGGAAGCGCTCGATGCCCTCCTCATAGGTGCGCGCCCGCGCCTTGTCGTCCGTTACCCTGCGGCCGTCCGCGCTTTCAAAGAAATAAAGGCTCCCCGCCTCCGCGCCGACGCGCTCCACCCTGCCGCGCGCCAGTACCGTTTCCTCCGGAAACGCGTATACCTTGAATTTCAGCGACGTGCTGCCCGCGTTGCAAACCAGTATCTTCATATTCTTTTCCTCCGGTTGGTTTTCCACCATCAGTATACCAATCTTTTGGCGCGTGCGCAAGTTTTGCTTGCGCGGATTTTGCGCGCGTGTTATACTAATCCATGAATCAGATACATTTTCAGGGAGGGAAACGGACATGTACGAAGTATTGAAAGCCATTGCCGACCGGCGCTCCATTCGCAGCTATACCGACGAACCCGTAAGCGACGAGATGCTCAAGAAGCTGATTGACGCCGCCGAGCAGGCGCCCAGCGCCATGAACCGCCAGCCGATTCATTTCACATTCGTTCGCGACAAAGCGATTCTAAAGGCTTTCTCGGACGAAGCGCGCGCGCATCTGTCCGACCCGTCCATGGACATCCTGCGCGGCTCGAAGCTCGTGTGCTTCCTGTTCGCCGAGATTCCCGGCGTGTTCACGCCCATCGACGCGGGCATCGCCGTGGAGAACCTCGCGCTGGCCGCGCATGATCTGGAACTGGGCAGCGTCATTCTGGGCATGCCCCGCGAAGCCTTTACCGGCGACCGCGCGGCCTACTGGTATGAAACGCTCCACGCGCCCGCGGGCAGCGAGTTCGCCATCGCCATCGGCATCGGCCACCCCGCCGCGAGCAAGGAAGCGCACCCTGTGCGCGAGGGCCTAATCACCATTCTATAAGCACACAGAAGGAGAGATTCGTTCATGATCGAATATCGTTTTGCCGCGCCGGAGCACCGCGCCGACCTGATCGATTTTATCAACTATGTGTTCTCCCAGAACTCGGTTCCCCACGATTTCAAAACGCTGATTCCGAAGGTCTACGCCGACGGACGCGGCTATGACGGCATTCACGCCATCGTGCTGGACGACGGGCGCGTGAAGGGCGTTGTGGGACAGTATCCGGTTCACGCGTCCTTCGGCGGCGCGCCGCTGGAAATCGGCTATATCGGTTCCGTCTCCACGCATCCCTACGCGCGCGGCAGCGGCTACATGATTAAAATGATGGAAATGCAGGCCGAGCACGCGAAGGAAACCGGTATCGATGTGATGATGCTGGGCGGCCAGCGCCAGCGATATGAATACTACGGCTACAGCCCCGTGGGCTGCCAGTATACCTATCAGGTAAACGCCGCGAACGTTCGTCACGCGCTCAGAAGTGTCGACGCGTCGACGGTTGGCTGGAAGCGCTTCGCAGACGCGGCGGAAGCGGAGATCGACCTTGCGTACCGCCTGTATCAGCAGCAGCCCATCACGGGCGTGCGCAGCCGCGAGGATTTCGAGCTGATCATGCGCACGTGGCGTGCCGAGCCGTATCTGCTTCTGCACGAAGCGGAGGTTCTGGGCTATATGGTCGTGAGCGGCACGGATTCCGTATCCGAGCTGGTCGTTTCCGACGTAAGCTGCGTTCCCGCGCTGATCAAGGGCTGGTTCGCCGCAAACGGTCTCAAGAATATGAGCTTCAGCGTGGCTGCCTTCGACACGGCGCTGAACCGCGTTCTTGCCGCGTTTGCGGAGGGGTATCAGGTATCCAACTGCACGCAGGCGCGCATCGTGAATCTCGCGAACGTGCTTCGCGCCTGCCTGACGCTCAAAATGCGCGCGGGCGCGCTCTCCGACGGCGAGGTCATCCTGCAGATGGACGACGAAGCGCCCGTGCTCGCGCGCGCGAAGGACGGCCAGATCACCGTGCAGGAGACGGACGCCGCGCCCAACGTGCACCTGCCGAGACTTGAAATGCAGCAGCTGCTCTTCGCGTCCAACCGCTTCGCCGCGCCCGACGTTTCCTGCCCCGTGGACTGGTTCCCGCTGCCGCTGTTCCTCTACGGCGCGGATCATTTTTAAGCCATTGTCGTCGAAACCGAGCGCCTGCTTCTTATTCCCCTCACGTCCGAGCAGCTGAGGCTCTGGATCTGTGACCTCGCCGCACTTGAGCGGACGCTTTCTTGTACCTACCGCGGCATGCCGCTCGATACGGCGTTTACCGAGGATGGTTTCTCCTTCACCCTCGGCGATCTGGTTCAAGCGCAAGCGGAGCGCTGTGTCAACGCGTATCCGTTCGGCACATACTGGTGGCTTGTGCGAAAAATCGATCTCACTGCCGTAGGTACGATCGATTTCAAAACAGCTCCGAACGAAGCCGGACAGGTTGAAATCGGCTACGGTCTCTCCCCCGCCTTCGAACATCGCGGTTACATGACGGAAGCCGTTCGCGTCTTAACCGAATGGACTCTGAAGCAGCCCGGCGCAGCGACTGTCGTCTCTCTGGTGGAAACGGACAATCGCCCGTCTCGAAGCGTCATGTCCCGTGCAGGTTTCCGCGAAACCTGCACGGAGGATGGCTTTTGCCGATACGAATTCACGCGCAACCTTTGAAATTACATAAAACGGAACCGGAAAAATGTTCAATCGTCCTTCTTTCCGGTTCCGTTTTATTATTTAATTCATTTATTCCAGAAGTTCGGCGCGAACTCGCCGCCGCGGCACCATTTCAGGTAGCTGAGCGCATGCATCTGGCCGGTGCACTCCCAGTCGCCGCTGAACAGCGGGTCGTGATAACCCTCGATGCTGACGCAGCCCTTATAGCCCGCCATTTGCAGGATGGTGAAAATCTGCCGCCAGTCCGTATCGCCAAGGCCGGGGAAACGGGAAATAATCGCGTGATTCCTGCCCATGAAGCCCTCGGACGCAAGCACGTCGCGGTTCACCGTCGCGTCCTTGCCGTGCACATGGAACACCTTGCCCGCGTATCTGCGCAGGTTCGCGATCGGGTCGATCAGCTGCGCGATCTGATGCGCGGGCTCCCATTCGAGTCCCAGCGCGTCCGACGGCACCGCGTCAAACATCATGTCCCACGCGCGCGGGTTAAAGCCGATGTTGCAGGTGTTGTTCCTCCACGTGCCGCCCATCGGACAGTTCTCAATGGCGATGCGCACGCCCCTGTCCTCGGCGCGGCGCGCCAGCTCCCCGAACACCTCTTTGAAGCGCGGCATGGCCTCGTCCACCGACTTGCCCTCATACGCGCCCGCGAAGGTCGATACCGTGTCCGTGCCGAAATCGCGCGCCGCGTCGATGCACTCGCACAGCGTGTCAAAGTGGCTCTGCTGCTCCAGCGCGTTGCAATAAAAGCCCAGCGCGGAGATCTTCACGTTCTTTTCCTCGCTGAACGCCTTTACGCGCGGCGCCATCTCGCGCAGGTTCGCGTCCTTCAGCGTCATATGGAAGTTCACCGTGAAGCACTCAAAGCCCTTCCCGGCCAGCGGCGGCGCCCAGTCAAAAAACAAGTTTCCGGGAATGCAGGTTCCGACGGCAATCTGATTCATGATCTGTTTTCTCCCTCCGGACATATCTCTGTATGAAAGCAGCCGCCGCACCGGTTCGGAACGACGGCCGCATATTGGATTAGTGGAGCACCGAAACGGCGTCGGCGATCGTCTTTTCGAGCGCCTCGCGACCGTACTTGTCGACCTCCGCTTTGTTCTTCTCGCCGTGGGTCAGGCAGCCCGCGCCGCCGATGCAGCCGCCGACGCACGCCATACCCTCGACGAAATTGGCGTCGAGCACGTTTTTGCTCATCTTCAGAAGCGCCATGCGGCAGGCTTCAATGCCGTCGCACGAGCAGGCCTTCAGTTCAAAATCGATGTTCTGCTCCTTCAGACCCTCGGCCACCGCGTCCGCCAGACCGCCGCAGCGGGCGAAGATGCGGCCATAGTAGGACGCGTTGTCCAGCACGCCCTCTTCCAGCGTGGTAATGTCCAGATCGCGGCTGTCAAACAGCGCCTGCAGCTCTTCGAACGTCATGACCGCGTCGATATACGGGCGCACGGTATCCAGCTGCGCTTCCATCTTCTTCGCCGTGCACGGGCCGATGAACACGATCTTGGCGTTGTCCGTCGTTTCCTTTATATACTTGGCCAGCGTCGCCATCGGAGACAGGTTGCTGGAGATATACGGCACGAGCTTCGGGAACGCCTGCTGGATATACCTGACGAACGCCGGGCAGCAGGAGCTCGTGAGCCTGCCCTTTTCGGCCAGCTCGCGCGATTCCTTCTGCGCGACCATATCCGCGCCGAGCGCCGCCTCCACGACCGTGTGGAAGCCCAGCTCCTTGAGGCCGGTGATGACCTGCCCGAGCTTGGCATAGGTGAACTGACTGGAAATGGACGGCGCGACCAGCGCGTACAGCTTGTAGTTCGCGCCGCAGTTGCTTTCCTTGATCAGCCTGATCACGTCCAGAATGAAGCTCTTGTCCACAATCGCACCGAACGGGCACTGATACACGCACGCGCCGCAGGAGGTGCACTTGTCGTTGTCGATCACGGCGGCCTTGTTCTCGTTCACGGCGATAGCCTTGACCTTGCAGGCGTTCTGACAGGGGCGAATGCGGTTGACGATGGCCGTGTACGGGCACACCTTCGCGCACGCGCCGCACTCCACGCACTTGGTCTTGTCGATGTGCGCCACGTGCATATGGTCGAAAGAAATCGCCCCGCGGCGGCATACGTCTTCGCAGCGATGCGCCAGACAGCCTCGGCAGGCGTTCGTCACTTCGTAGCCGCCCACCGGACATTCATCACAGGCAATGTCGATGACCTCGATCACGTTGGGGTTCTCGCTCGACCCGCCCATGGCCATGCGCACGCGCTCGGCAAGAATGGCGCGCTCCTTATACACGCAGCAGCGCATCGTCGGCGTGGTGCCGGGTACGATGGTATACGGGATTCGGGTGATGTTCTCAATCAGCTTATCGTCCCATGCCAGCCGCGCCACTTCCCTAAGAACCTTGTATTTCAGATGCTGTACCTTGGTATCAAACTTGCGCATGGAAGCGTGCCTCCTCTAAAAGTAACTGACCTTGATTCGCTTGCCCATCTTCCTCAGACACTCGGAAAGCTCCTTTACAAGGTTCATCTTGATGCTGAAGTTGATCGGCAGATCCGGGTTCTGGTGCGCCGGGTTAATGGCGCGTCCCACGAAGAAATTGATGTCCGTCGCCTCTTCAAACAGCAGGCGGCTGATCAGCGACGCGCCGTCGCGCTTCAGCGACCAGTGGGCGTAGCTTTCGTTGTCCTTCAGGTAGTCCTTCGCGTTTTCGAGCACCTTGTTGATCGTGATCACGCCCTCCGTGACCAGATCGACGCCCTCGATCTCCGCAATCGGCGGCACGTCGGATTCCTCGAAATTCAGCGTGGGGCGCAAAGGCTTGCCCAGATACTTCGCCGCGATAGTGGACGTGGTGCCGCCGCACACGATGTGCTTGCCCTCCTTGGAGAAGAACAGGCTCATCATGCGGTCGTTGTCGTCGCGGCTCGCCGGCGGGCCGAACAGGATGTTCATCGGCTCGCGCTTGCGGATGCGCACGACACACGCCGTCGCATCGTCGCCGGGCTTATGGCCGTACAGCTTGTCGCATTCATCCACCAGAATCGTGGACAGCGTTTTCGCCGTATACCCCGCCGGAGCGATCGACTCCATGAAGGAGATAATGTCCTCGCGCTGCCAGCCGAAGTTGTACGCCACGCCGATGCCGGCGTGCGGGCAGCCGTCGGACATGGCGACGAAGATGTCGTTTTCCTTCAGCGTGACGACGGATTTGAAAATCTGCTTCCCGCCGATGGTCGTTTCCGTCTTGGGATAATCGTAGTTGGCGAAGTCGCGAATCAGAATCACGTGCGGATTGTCATACTGAATGATCTCCGCGCGCTCGTTGTTGATGATATGAATGATGGTGAACGTGGAATAGGCGATTTTGCGCACGTTGCACTCGGGGAGCGTGCGCACGATGGTGTTGACGCACTCCTCGATGGACATGCCGCCGACGCTCATCGTCGCCAGAATCCGCGAGGTGAGTGTCGCGAGAATATTCGCCTTTACGCCGCTGCCCAGCCCGTCCGCGAGCACGCAGATGGAGGTGTCCTCGTTGGACGAAAACACCGCGCGGTCGCCGCAGAGCTGCTCGCCCGCCTTGATTAAGCTGATGGAGCCGACGTCGATGTACAGCTGATTCATTTATTGATCGTCCTGAATGGCTTCCTTGAGTTTCACGAGCATGACCTTTGTCTCCGCCGTGGTCTCGCCGAGGATGGACGCGATGTTCTGCGCCACGCGCATCTGCTTCTCAATGAGCTGGTCGGCGGCTTCCAGCGTGCTGTCCACCACCTCGCGGGAATGGCGCTCAGCCTTTTCCCGAAGGTACGGC
>ERZ827168.5274-NODE-5274-length-10939-cov-2.688901_pt1 | contig 10939 bp, 10 predicted proteins | sample MGYA00519868_ERZ827168 | MGnify/ENA primary metagenome ERZ827168 (study PRJEB31778, sample SAMEA3449271) | human gut metagenome | biome: human gut; feature: human-associated habitat; material: faeces | place: United Kingdom | collected 2010/2012 ...
TTTCTACATACGAAAAGACTCTATGCAGACAACGAAGAATATCTCTGTTATCCTCCGGAAGAATAGGAAAGACAGCGCCGCGGGTATCGCGGAGCATATTTCTTCCCACGGTTTTTTCAAGAAGCATGAGCGGAAGACGTCCATAGACAACGACCGCTTTTCTTGTATCGGATTTAAAATGAATATCTCTGATCTGCGGCAGGGTAAGCTCGCATGACAGAAGAAGACTATCAAAATTTTCGGTTTCGGCGTAATAGCCCGCCGAAAAAGAATTAAAGACATTGAGTCTGAAATCCCCGTGAGGAATCAGTCCGAATTGTTTCGCAAGTCCAAGCTGTCCGATATTACAGAGCATAATATGCTTCGCCCCTTTTTCAACAGCTTTTTCAAGCTTTCTCTTCGTCTCATACGCCTCGTCATCAAAAATGACCGGAGGAAGGATTACGCCGTCGGCAAGGCTTTCATATTTAGAAAGGGGCAGATAAATGTGATCGAGAGAACAATTGTCGGGGATCTGTGAAGCCGAGCGGAAGCGGGCGGTTACAGTGGGCTTGCGGAACGGGGTTTTCGGTGGAAATTCAAGCTTGTCGGGAAGGGTTATCGTCTGCTTTTCCGTTTCCGCAACTGTTTTCGGCTTCGCAGCATCTGCATTTCTTCCCTTGTCCGAATGAAATGTCAAGGCACCTCTTGTATCAGAAATATCCTTTTCGCTTCTCACGCCGAGCATTTCTCCGCCGATTTGTCGGGTAAAATAACCGTCGGTAAATCCGCCGCGCGAAAAAAGACGCGCAAGCTCGAAAATTTCAGCTTTTTCGGCAGATCTGTTCTCATCAAGAAGTCGTCTGTATATTTTTGTTACTCCGTAGACATAGGAGGGGCTTTTCATTCTTCCCTCAATCTTCAGAGATTTTACTCCCGAATCGATCAGCTCGGGAATATGTCCTGCAAGGCACATATCCTTCATGCTGAGAGGATACCCTCCGCTGTAGCTCATACGGCAGGGCTGTGCGCATTCTCCGCGGTTTCCGCTTCTTCCGCCGAGCATCGCCGACATAAGGCACTGCCCGGAACAGCTTACGCAGATCGCTCCGTGAACAAACAGTTCCGTTTCCGCTTTTGAACCTGCACAAATTGTTCTTATGTTTTCCGCCGACAGCTCTCTTGCCGCAACAATGCGGCTGAATCCGTACTCATAGAGCCGATTTGCTCCCGCCGTATTATGAATCGTCATCTGCGTACTTGCGTGAAGCTCTGTATCCGGGAAATGTTTTTTTATAAGTCCTGCAAGACCGACATCCGCAACAATAAGAGCGTCCGCACCGGCGCTCCTTAAAAATCCCACGTATTCAAGCGCGTTTTTTAATTCCCGGTCATATACCTGCGTGTTTAGTGTAATATAGGCTTTTACTCCTGCGGAATGACATTCCGTAATTGCTGAACTAAGCTCCTCTCTTCCGAAATTTTTTGCATTCATTCTGGCATTGAGCATGGTTCCGCCGAAATATACAGCGTCGGCGCCGCCTGTTATCGCCGCGTCAATCGCCTCTCTTGAACCGCAGGGAGCAAGAAGCTCAGGAAGCTGCGGCTGCCGATTATTCGTCTTTTCCGAGTTCATGGAGCTTTTCCTTCAAATCCTCAACCTCAGCCTTCAGCTTTACGGTGGAATCAAGGTAATCGAGCGCGCAAAGCATAAGCGCCTCTGATTTTGAGCACTTGTTTTTATTGATTGTCAGATCACTGATGCGCCTGTCAAGTATCCGGGCTATATTTTTTACATAGTCCTCCTCTTCTTCAGTTACTACTGCCAGCGAGCTGCCTGCGATATTGACAACATATTTCTGCTTCATTTTATTTTTCCTTTCCGATTTTATTATTTTCTATTTTTCGATTTACTCTTCATAACAAAATCTGTCGTATGCTCTGTGCGGCGTCATTATAATCTCCGCTTTACCGCAAAAGCGGAGGAACAAACCAGTGTCCCAATACCGGCAAAATATATCTTTCGCGCTGCTTTCCGAGAGTGTTATCGGAATATTTAAGGCAATACCGCACAATTATGACAGCGCACATTTGCGGTAACATTTATTTATTCTGTTCATCACAAATGGGTTGAAATCTTTTGAATTTTGTTATATAATATTTCTTATATTAACATTATACTACATTTCTCAATATATTTAAACAAGTTTTTTTAAATTTTAAATATCTTTTTGCATTTTTTCGAACACCTTTATAAAAGATGAAAGGTATTGATTATGACGGAAAAAGAATTGGCAAGCATATCCGTTTCACGGCTGAAAACGCTTTATCCCAATGCGCTCTGTGCGCTTGAATACGGAGAGGACCCGTGGAGACTCCTTGTTATGGCAAGACTCTCCGCGCAATGCACCGACAAGCGGGTAAATCTCGTGTGTCGGGATCTGTTCAGGGAAATACCCAACGCATTTGCAATGGCGAATGCTCCACTTCCCAAAATAGAGGAGATGATTCGCTCCTGCGGGCTTTATCACATGAAAGCCTCCGACATAAAAAAGATGTCTGCAATGCTTATTTCCGATTACGGTGGCACTGTTCCCGATCGTATGGAAGAGCTTCTCAGGCTGCCGGGAGTGGGCAGAAAGATTGCAAACCTGATGCTCGGAGATATCTACGGTAAGCCTGCCGTCGTTACCGACACACATTGTATACGGATATGTGGTCGCCTCGGTTTTTATCCGGAGGAGCTGAAAGATCCTTATAAAGTTGAAAAAATTCTTGTCAAGGCGATAGAACCCAAGGAACAGTCGGACTTCTGTCACAGAATAGTAAACTTCGGCAGAGATGTCTGCACCGCGAGAGCGCCGAAATGTGGAGAATGCCCGTTGAATGACATTTGCAGGCACTTCCGTTGTACGGATAAAGGTACATAGATCATATTTTCGCTCTTATCAAAGCTGCAGCTATTTATAATCATTGAATGTATAAATAATCTATGCAGGTAGACGCGGCTGTATCAGACCGCGGTGCATTCGGCTCTGCTCCCTCTGGTACACAAACCAAATAAAAATAAATTTCAAAGGACCATTGCTAATGAAAGAACTGCTTCTCTGCAAATACGGCGAGCTTACCTTAAAAGGATTGAACCGCGGCTTTTTTGAAAAACTCCTTGTAAAGGAGCTTAGAACCCGTCTTCGTCTTGCCGGAAACTTCAATATAAACCATGCTCAAAGCACAATATACATTGAACCGCTTGACGATGATGCCGATATTGAGGAAGCGTTTCGGCTCTGCCGAAAGGTGTTCGGTATTACCGCCGTAGCAAGAGCCGCGGAAGCTGAAAAGGATATAGAATCAATCAAGGCGGTCGCCCGCTCCTACATCCCGGCATTTCTGCGAGGAAAGACTACTTTTAAAGCCGATGCCAGGAGAAGCGATAAACGCTTTCCGATGACCTCCCCGGAAATTGCCGCCGAAATCGGCGGCGCCGTTCTTGAGGTTATGCCGAACCTCAGGGTTGATCTGTATCATCCTGAGATCACGGTTATGACCGAAATTCGGGAAAACAAAGCCTATATCCATGCCGGAACCTTTTCCGGGGCAGGCGGTATGCCCTCGGGTTCAAGCGGAAAGGCTCTGCTGCTGCTCTCGGGCGGTATTGACAGCCCCGTTGCCGGATTTATGATGGCAAAGCGCGGCGTTATGGTAGACGCCGTTCATTTTGAAAGCTATCCCTATACTTCCGAGCAGGCAAGAGACAAGGTTATAGAGCTTGCCCGTGAGGTTTCGGAATACTGCGGGAAAATCCGTGTTCACATTATTTCCCTTACAAAGCTTCAGGAAACTCTGCGTACGAGCTGCGATGAGGAATATTTCACCCTTCTGCTTCGCCGTTCTATGATGCGTCTTGCCGAAAGAACCGCCGAGATGTGCTATGCACAGGCGCTCATTACCGGTGAAAGTCTTGCCCAAGTCGCAAGTCAAACCATGCAAGCCCTCTGTGTAACCGATTCAGTAGTAAAGCGACCGGTTTTTCGTCCCTGTATCGGAATGGACAAGGAGGAAATTGTTACGATCGCACGCAGGATAGGCACCTTTGATACTTCTATTCTTCCTTTTGAGGATTGCTGTACCGTATTCACTCCCAGACATCCCAAAACACGCCCCGATCTTGAAAAAGTGATGGAACAGGAGAAGAGATATGACTGGCGTGCGCTGGAAGACGAAGCCTTTGCTTCCCTTTATACCATTGATACCGACGCTTATGAAGATTAGAATATGAGAAGCCTTTAACTGAGAAAGGAAACCTTTCGGGAAAAGCTAAGGACGGTCCATATGTTCTCTTAGCGCCGAAAACCATTGCTGCTGCGGTACAGAGCGTTTTGTTATCAGAATACGAAGGCGAGCTTGCTGGAGCAAAAAGTTCCGATATTATCTCCGGAGCTTTATTTTCCTTGATACGCCTGATAAAACATACCTTAAAGTCCATATTTATTTCGAAAACAGTACCTTTGTGTGGAATATTCCATAAACTATCCGATATTAAGAGGAGATTTACCATGAGTTCAGCCGATATCGCTTTTATCAATACCTGCCGTGATATTTTATCTCACGGCACCTTTGTCACTGATGAAAAGGTACGCCCGAAATGGGAGGATGGAACGCCCGCATATACTAAAAAGCTTTTCGGGGTTATCAACAGATACGATCTTGCGAAGGATTTTCCCCTTATTACGCTGAGACCGATAAGCCTTCGAAGTGCCGTTGATGAAATCCTTTGGATATGGCAGAAGAAATCAAATAATGTCCACGACCTCGGCAGCCATATCTGGGATGCATGGGCAGACGAAACCGGCTCCATCGGCAAGGCATACGGTTATCAAATGGGAATCAAGCACAAATACAGGGAAGGGGAATTCGACATGGTGGACCGTGTCCTTTATGATCTGAAAAATAATCCTTGTTCCCGCCGTATCATGACCAATATGTATAATTTTGAAGATCTTCACGAAATGGCGCTCTATCCCTGCGCTTACAGTATGACCTTCAATGTTACCAACGGAAGGCTTGACGCTATTCTCAATCAGCGTTCGCAGGATATGCTTGCCGCAAACGCATGGAATGTTGCGCAATACGCCGCTCTTGTAATGATGCTCGCACAGGTGTCGGGACTGAAGGCGGGAGAGCTTGTCCATGTGATTGCCGACGCACACATTTATGACCGGCACATTCCTATTGTAGAGGAGCTTATAACCAGAACGCCTTATGAGGCGCCGAAGGTAACGCTTGATCCGTCGGTACAGAATTTCTATCAATTTACTCCCGACAGCTTTACGGTAGAGAATTATCTTCACGGTGAAAAAATACCGCGTTTCCCCGTTGCTGTCTGACTGAATCGAAAAGGAGATCGTTTTATGACTTTAGTTGCCGCCGTTGATAAGAATTGGGGTATTGGCTGCAAGGGAAATCTTCTCTGCCGCGTGAGCGCCGATATGAAAAATTTCAGATCCTTGACTATCGGTAAGACCGTTATTCTCGGCTCTAAGACCTTAGCTACCTTTCCGGGCGGAAGACCGCTGAAAAATCGAAGAAATATTATCCTGTCCCGCCGATCTGATTTTTTTCCGGACGGCGGGGAAGTGGCTCATTCGCTGGAGGAACTTCTTTCTCTTACCGGAAACGACGACGCTGTCGTGATTGGTGGGGAAAGTATTTACCGACTGCTTCTGCCATACTGTGATACTGCTATTATAACCAAGTTCGATCACGAATTTGAAAGTGATGCTTTTATTCCCAATCTCGATGAGGCTTCGGACTGGCGTCTTGACAGCGAAAGCGAGGCTTTCATTGCCGAGCCGGGGGACAGCCTTCCGGGGATGGGATACCGTTTTTGCGTATATAAAAAAATATGATAGCAAAATGTTTCAGTTTGATATTGGATTGCAAATTTTGTCACATTTATCGGAATATTTTTACAGCATCTCATAGCTTGTACCACTCTGTTCATAACTCACAGCAATGGCAAGCTTATGGTTGCACTTATCTGTAACATACCATACCTTCATTGCTGTTCTTTTTCGCGGTATATACAGGTTAAAAAATTCAGAAAACAGCCACAAATGAGGAGCGAGCATTGTCACTTGACTATTGCTCGCTCCTGTTGAGTTTTGTCGGAACTTTTATATCTTGCGTATTTGTTTAGCAGCTTCTTTTAAAAGAAGGATTTACATAATAGAAATTCTTGCTGTCAAGGCTGTCCCGGACGATTCCAAGAGCTTCACCGAAACGTTGAAAATGTACAATTTCACGTTGACGAAGGAATTTTATCGGTTCGATTACATCCGGATCATCTACCAACTTTAAAATATTATCATAAGTGGTTCTTGCCTTTTGTTCTGCCGCCATGTCCTCCATGAGATCGGTAATCGGATCTCCTTTTGATTGCAGATAGGCCGCAGTAAAGGGAACTCCTGCTGCTGACTGAGGATATATTCCAAGTGTATGATCTACAAAATAGGCGTCATAACCCTCTGCCTTAATTTGATCTACCGATAGATTTTTTGTAAGCTGGTATACAATGGCTCCTATCATTTCAAGATGAGCAAGCTCATTCGCTCACCAATGATACGTGTGATTGGGTATGCATTATACTCTAAGTTTTATATTTAGCTCTATGGGGAAGGATTTCCAACGACCGCCTGCGGTCTTGAATCTTTCCCCCTTTTTTTCGCTTTCCTTTCTCTTTATCCTTTGGGGAGATTCACGGAAGTATTCGATTCTGTCTATGCAAGACTTGAGAAGTCTATTCTGTTCTTCAGCGCTCTCATTTGGGTTTTGTAGAGCCTCAAGTGCTTCGGAGAACATTGCAATTTTTCGTTCATAATTGGTTGGATTGGGGATTGTCTCATATGCATGTTGCAGAGCTTCCTCAACCTCATTCTTTTCCCTTTGCAGCTTTTCATTCAGCTGACGGAATATCTCCTGAGGCATTCTGTCAGCTGGGTTAGGACTTGACTGCGATTCCCATTGCGATAACTCTCTCGAATTAATATCCTTTAGTCTTTTTTTAAGATTTCTTATAATGCTCTTGTGCATTTCTAAAGTATTGGCGTTTTCTTTTTTTAACTGAATTTCAAAATTAACTATATTCTTTCTGAGCATATCCTTTACGAGAACAAGCATTTCATCATAGGTACAAGAGCCTGTACCACAATGCGCTTGGTCAATGCAAGCGAGTCTTGGCTTATTATCCCGAGATTTATATGTTCTTAATGTCATTGCCCTACCGCATTGACAATACAAGAGACTTGCGAGGGGGTTTCTTATTTTAGTTGATGGTTTCGCCCTATGGTTTCTGCCTTGCTTCTCCTGTGCAGCTTTGAACAGTTCTTCGGAGATTATTGCTTCGTGTTTTCCCTCAAAAATCTCGTAAAACTTTTGCTTTGGTCTTGTCTTTACGACTTCCCCGTCTTCAACGGCTTTTACTTCTTTTCTCCAATTCCATTTTACCTTGCCGAGATAGTGTACATTCTCAAGCAAGTCTTTGAGAGCATACTGTGACCAACGTTCTCCTTTTGGGGGCTTTATTCCCAACTCATCCAAGCGATAACAGATATTCGTTCTGCCCATATTTTGATTAACGTAGAGATCGAATATCATTCGGACCGCATTCGCCTCAGTTTCGTTTATGGCGAGTGTGGGGCATTTTCTTTTACCGTCCGTTATCCACACCTTGTTATATCCGTATGGCGGTACAGAGCCAATGTAGTTACCTTGGCTTACCGAGAGGAATCTTCCTCTGTTCATTATCTTCTTTTGATATTCCAAGAACTCATTGCCTCGCTTCAGTTCTCTCTCAAAAGCATCTCTGTCGTACTCATCCTTGAGGTTGTATGTTTTTTGCGGAGTTATAACAAGGGTGTTTGTATAGCGGAGAAGTTTTATAAGCCTACCGGCGTCCTCAAGATCACCTCTTGATAGCCTTTGCACCTCTACTGCGAGAATCGCCTTGATTTTAGGGGACTCGATTAGCTTCAGTACCTTCTGTATCTCAGGACGGTCTGCAATTGTTTCACCTGATACTACCTCCCGGAATTTGTTCTTTTCGGGGACAAGCCGGCCGATATTTCTTTCTGACCATTCGTTAAGTATGGTCTCATGCTTTGCAAGGACTTCTTCTACCGTGAGCATGGGATCATCGGAGCGAGACTTGCGCAAGTATACCAATATTTCGTCTGGTCGAAATTGCTCAAAATAGGTTTGATAATTGTAGTTAGGGTATTCTGTCACCTAATTACCTCCTCATTTATGATGCCTTTTTATCGTATAATTTCAATCTATTATCGTGATCCACAGTGCTTTTTTGTTTGCCGAATTTTTTACAGCTTTCCTCTGAAACAATCCTTAAAATATAAAAATACATTGAGAATAAAAAACAAAATATATTGACATTGTGATTACATTGTGATATAATATTGGTGAAAGGTGGTGCGATTATGGCACAAACAAATATAAATATTCGTATGGACGAAGATTTGAAAAAGAGCTTTGACTATGTATGCGACCAGCTTGGCTTGAATATTACCACAGCTATAACGATTTTTGCGAAAAAAATGGTGCGGGAGAACGCGATCCCTTTTGAAGTCTCATTTTCGCCCAATGCCGACACAATGGCGGCGATTGACGCTGCCGAGCAGGGAAAGGATATGTACGGTCCGTTCGACAGCGTGTCCTCGCTTATGGAGGCGCTGAATGCTGACGATTGAATATTCCGGTCAATTTAAGAAAGATTACAAGCTGGCAGTCAAGCGCGGCTGCAATCCCAAACGGCTTGAGGCGGTAATCTCTCTGCTGTGCCTTGAGCAGCCTTTGCCGGAGGCTTACCGTGACCATGCTCTGACAAATTCCAGAAATTATAAGGATGTGCGTGAATGTCATATCGAGCCGGATTGGCTGCTTGTTTACCGGATTGATAAAGGACGGCTGATATTACAGCTTATCCGAACAGGCAGTCACAGCGATTTGTTCTGATTTCATGCTGCGTTTTTTGAGAAAAGAGGGCTTCGGCTCTCTTTTTTATTTTACCATTTTCACCACGAGAAAGTAAAGTTTATTTTATAAGAATTAAATATAGTTAGAAATACAATGGCTATTTTAGTATTCCATTAGCAAGTAAAAAACTATGCGCCGAACGCTGAAGTGTTTCGCAGAATAATCTTTTTTCATTACTGATTTTTAAATCAAAGTTTTTTTCGTCTTTAATATCGTTGAGAGCATTTGCCAATTCTTGAATTATTTCGATATTTTCAGTAGATAACTCGTTGTATTCAAGCAGTTCCTGCAAATATCCCAAGCACATTACCGGGTCAATTTCCCTGTAAATTTTTGCATTTAATATTTTAGTTCTGATATCTTCCATATCAAGTTCGAGGGCAAAACGAAGTGCTTGTTCGTGGTTTTCGTTTATAAAGTATAGGTATGCAATATAATATTTCAGATTATCTACTGTTGCGAACGGAAATAATTCTTCAATGCGTTTTTGCTGTTCGGAATTCGATTTGCTTATGTATGATAAAAGGGAATCTATAGCTGTTTGTATTTCGGTAAATCCTCCCATACATATCGCAATTCCTACAATAAAATTATCGTAAACATTGGAGGAATTCTTAAATATAAGAACAAGTGCTTCAAGTGCAAATATTTTTATTTTTGGTGTTAAGGATTGAGATGCTATAAAAAGAGATACACTGTACATTTCATTCGGAAGCAGATATTGTTTAGCCGTCACTGCATTTTTCAAATAAAGCGCTCTTTCATAATGAGACAGTGTTGCAAAATCATACGGCGGGATATTATAAAAGTGTTCCGTATTAAATATATCATTTTCTGTTATCTTAAAATTTAATTTATTTCCATTTTTAAGAAAATTCTTAGTTTCATTACTAAAGAAAGATTCATATTCTGCACATTGGGGATCTTCAAATATATTTTGCATCGGTGAATTGCCGTATATTCGTTTAAGCAAATCTATTTCGGACTGCGTCTTTTTTTCTATAATTTCGTTATAATTTTGAGACGGTAAATAATTATTAAACCATCCAGTAAATTCGTGTTCCGATAACATACGCAGAATTGAAGTGGTAATTTCAAAAGATGAAATAAATTCTTTAATTGATGTAGTATTGTTACAAGAATCGGCTGCCTCTTGGGCAAGTTCGAGATATTCCTTGATGATATCTTTATAGTGCTTCTTCTGATTTTCATCCAATATGTAAAAATTGTTTTTATAATCATAAAGATAAGGGGAATTTTGTAGTCGGATGTTAGTAAAACGTTTCTGCAATGTGTCAGGAACTGAATTTTCAGTATTATTTTTTTTAGTTTCATCATGCAAAACTGCAGGAACGGTTTGCTTATATTCGGATAACTTCGGAGGAATAACATTTTTAGATATATAATCGCTTAGCTTGTTAATGCGGTTATTAAGTTTTATTATTATCCCGACAGTCAATCCAATAATTGCCCACCACAAAGATTTTGTAAATAACGATAACAAAATTCCTATTACAATAGCTGCAACCATTTTAATCACCGAATTTATCTTATTTCGCTCTGAAATGCAACGGCTTTTCCGAGAACGTAAATGGAGTTGAGTTCCTCGTCCTTATATACCAACGGCTTATACCTTGGATTCTCTGCCACGAGCGTTACCGTGTTGTTTTCTCTATCTAAGTAAAAGCGTTTCAGCGTTGCCTCATTATCGATTACTACGGCGGCAATTTCTCCGTCCTCAACAATGGATTGCTTGCGGATGAATACGGTATCCCCGTCGAGAATACGGGCGTTTATCATGCTGTCTCCTTTCACCTTTAGCATAAACAGCTCGCCGCCGCTAAATAACGCTTCCGGCACGGGGAGCACATCCGTTATGTTCTGGGTGGCCAAAATAGGCGTGCCCGCCGCT
>ERZ827168.5279-NODE-5279-length-10929-cov-25.509196_pt1 | contig 10929 bp, 14 predicted proteins | sample MGYA00519868_ERZ827168 | MGnify/ENA primary metagenome ERZ827168 (study PRJEB31778, sample SAMEA3449271) | human gut metagenome | biome: human gut; feature: human-associated habitat; material: faeces | place: United Kingdom | collected 2010/2012 ...
AGAGATGTATTAAAACAAATAGTTGATGAAAAACAACTAAACAATGAATTAAAAGAAAGCATTGAAAAATGTATAGTTGAATTTAAAAAAGAATTTCACGCAACCATTACTTGATGATTTCGCAAAAATGCGGTCGAATTATTCAATTGAAATCTGGCATTTAATGCAAAAAGAAATGCAAAGTAAAAAGGCCGGATTACTTGATACAATTACATTTAATATATCACTTGAAGAATTACGAAAAATTACAGGAACAGAAAAAAAATTTGAACGTTTGAGCCAATTTAAAGCTAAGGTTTTAGAGCAAGCAATAAAAGAAATTAGAAATAATTGTGGTATGGTGGTTAGTTATTCTAATGTAAAAAAAGGACGTAAAGTAATTGGTTTTTGTTTTACTGCGGTGTCTGAATTTCATGCATCTGAAAGCCAGATTAAACAGATCACAAGAGAGCGTGGAGTCCAGATAAAAAAACAGTTTAATGAGGTGCCTTATGAATCCAGATAAAGAGTATATCAGTATAGCAGAGTTTGCCGAACAGGCCGGAGTCAGTAAACAAGCAGTTTATCAACGCTTGAACAAGTCTTTAAAGGCCTATGTCAAGGTCGTTGATGGCAAGAAAAGCATTGATATTAGGGCATTAGAGGACTTATATGGTAAAGATGGTTGTTCAAGGCTTGAACAAGTTTTTCAAGGCAAAATTCAAGGGGTTGAACAAGGCGTTGAAGAGGAAAAAGAGGGTCAGCTAATTAATAAACTGATTGATACTTTACAGGAAGAGCTGAAACATAAGGATGAACAGTTGGCCGAAAAGGATCGGCAGATTAAAGAGCTTCACAATCTGTTAGATCAGCAGCAGCAACTTGCGGCCATGGATCGGAAGAAGGTCATTGAGCTTGAGGATCAGCTTGCACATGAGCAGAAAGAACCAGAGAAAAAGTGGTGGCAGTTCTGGAAGTAGCGACAGCGGCGAGTAGCCTCGCCGATTGATACGCTCGCTTCGCTCACTGATAAGGCAGCGGAAGGCTGCCTTTTTGTTTTGCACCCGATGCGGGTACTGGCGTATTCGTGTCGGGTGCAGCAAGGCGGGGCGCAGCCCGAGCCGCGCAGGTGCTTGCACCGAAGTTCCCGCTGCGGTACGCTGCGGGCAGGGTTCTTAGCGGAGCTAAGATGTACCCTGTTACATCTAGTAAATAGATATTCGCGGGCGGAGAGGAGCCTCTGCGCATGGCAAACATGCAGAAATACAAACTTGGGCAGCTTGGGCGCATCCTCGATGAGAACGCCCGCGATGAGAACTACCATGCCGATCGCATCGATTCGGAACTGACGAAGAACAACTACTTCTTGTCGAAACATTGCGATTACTCGCTGGCAAACTCAGCGCCGCGCCTTGAAGAGATGGCAAACAGGCTTGCCGATGCCATCGCAAACCATGAGAGGGTTGCCGGACGGTCGATTAGATCGGATGCGAACCTCGTTTTCTCTTGGGTGGTAACGGCTCCCGAGAATCTTCATCCAGAAGACGAGCGAGCCTTTTTCGCGGCAACGCATCGTTTCCTTTGCGACCGTTACGGCGGAGAAGACAACTGTCTGACATCCGTTGTGCATAAGGACGAGCCGACTTGCCGCGCTCATCTTCACTTCGATGCGATGCCGATCATCGATGGGAAATTCCAGGCATCGAAAATGGTCAACAGGACGGATCTTCGAACGATCCATTCCCAAATGAACGCCTACGTTGACAAGGAGCTCGGCTATCACGTTTCGATCGAGCTTGATGAGAAAGAAGCTGCCAAGAAAGCCCTGAGCAAAGTCCCTCACCGTGAGCTTACGGCGGCAAAGGCCGCCATAGCTGCCGAGGAAAATGAAGCGCAGCAACGATTGGAGTGTCTTCAACGAAGCGCTGACGGCATCGAAGAAGAGATTAGACATGTGGCGGAAGAAGAAAGAGGACTTGCGGAGGACTGCCGACAGCTCGAAGCCCTCATCGCTGAAGAGCAGTCTGTCCCGTCTGTCGGGCAAAGCGTCAAAGCGATCGCAGCAGCAGCAACGGCAAGCAGAGCAGCAGCAAAAACTGAACGAGGAGAAAACGCAACTCCAGAAGAGGTTGCAGACCTTAGAAGACGAGTATCAGAAGCGGAAAAGCGAAATAGAGGACTTGAAGTACGAAGCCTGGAAGAAGAACCAGGAAGCGATAGCTACGCTGCAGAAGAGAGAAGAGACCTTGAGGCAAGCTGCAGCGCACTTGGAGAGCGTCTTAGGGCGTTGGTCGCCAAGGTAAAGGAGCTGTTCGAGGAGATTCCCATACCCGATAGGCTTGTTGCAATCATGCGGGAGTTCGGGCTTGTAAGCAGCATCAGGTGGGGAGATACGCCAGAAGACCATCAGAGAAGCTACGACGAGCAGAGAGATCTCGCAGACACGATGCGGGCGTATAGGGGCATAGAGCCAACCAGAGGATATTCTGATCCGCAGAAGGGATACTCTGAACCAGAGGGTCGCTGAAACACAGCCAATACCTCAAAACGGTTCTCAGCTGTTTTCAAATACCCTTTGAAAAACGTAACGGTAGCCCGTCAAGGGCAAAGCTTTTCGCAAGCGAAAAGTTGCGAAGCAACCCTTTACGTGGCGGTCGGTCGGTACGCCCAAAATGGATTGCAGGGGGAAGGAACCACAAGTGTTCCTTCCCCCTTGATCGCCCCGCGCCGAAGGCGCAAAAGCGCGGTCTCGGTGCTGTTGAGAAGATTTCTCCGAAAACACGGTTCTTGTTGACTAACCAGGGGTAAAAATCGTATCTTTGATTTGTACCAGTTATCTGTTTTGATAAAATAACGTCCCCAAGGGGCCTAGGAAATCAAAGAGGGCGCCCTCTGGAGGGGGGGTGCAAGCAGTCGAGTTTTACTCGATTTTTAGAAGCTTGATTTGTACCAGTTATCTGTTTTGATAAAATAACGTCCCTAAGGGACCTAGAGTAATCAAATAATCCCGCCCTCGGGAGGGGTCGGGGAGGGGGTACATTTCGGCCCGATTTTCCGTCGATGCGGGGCCTAGCTTAGGGGGAGAAGGGAGGGGTTCCGTTGTTGGAGGACGTGCTCACGCAGTTCGGTGCTAGGGAGGTATCCCCCATGGATGCCTACAGGACTATTTTCAGGCTAGGGGAGGGCTACCTGCAGACAGCTCAGGAGGCCGCAGCCAGAGGCGCGGCAGAGCCGCAGGGTGAGCCTAAGGCAAACCCGATAATCATAGGCCGTTTAGACAACGGAAGAGTCGTACGCAGGGTTCTCTATGAAGACACCTTCCAAGAGACCCTTGAGCAATTCCAGGATTACCAGTGGGCTTTCATGTCAGGTCTGACTTACTGGGGCAACCAGAACACAGGTGATGCCCAGAGCAAGGCTTATGCATTGGTGTTCGACCTTGACGGGCAGACTGATAAGACGCTCAGAGCCTTTCTGCAGCCCGCTTTAGGTGTTGGTGGGTATCAGGTCTACCCATTGCCTAACTACGTGGCTCTGAGCGGTAACAACGTGCATCTGTACTACGTTTACGATGAGCCGCTAGACCTGTATCCCAACACTAAGACACAGCTGAAGAGTTTCAAGTATGCCCTTACAGACAGGCTATGGAACAGGTACACATCGACCATCGAGAGGCCGCAGCACCAGGGAATCAACCAGAGTTTCCGTGTGTTCGGCAGCAAGACGAAGGTAGAAGGCAGACGCGTGCGCGTGTTCGAACTGAACGCCCACCCGATCACGCAGGAAGAGCTGAACGAGTTTGTGCCGGAGGAACACCGCGTTGATCTCGATGAGAGGTGGAAAACAGGTCATATTACCCTTGCAGAGGCGAAGAAGCGGTGGCCTGAGTGGTACCAGGACGTGATCGTTAACGGGAACGAGCGCAAGGGGCGTTGGGTGGTCAAAGAAGACCTCTACAACTGGTGGCTCAGGCAAATATGCCTTGGTGCATCCTTTGGCCACCGCTATTTCTGCTTAATGGCGTTGGCGATTTACGCAGTGAAATGCGGGATAACCGACCGTGACCGCGTGCGGAAGGACATGGAAGATCTTGTTCCGTTCTTAAACGACATAAACCCAGATGAGCCGTTCGGCAATGATGGCGAAGTGGATTCTGCCATGGAAATCCTCGATGAGAGGTATGTCACATTCCCACGTGACGAAATTTCGGAGCTTACCGACATCGATATGCCCGTCAACAAGCGCAACGGGCGCAAGCAGGAGCAGCATATGGCCGTCATGAGAGCTATCCAGGATATTGTTGACCCTGATGGAACTTGGAGAAATAAAGACGGTCGCCCTGTGGGAAGTGGAACAAAGCGTGACATGGTTTGCGAATGCATGGCGCAGTATCCAGATGCCACCCAGAGGGAAATTGCCGAGATTCTTGGAATATCGAAAACCACGGTGAACAAATGGGCAAAAGAGTACCCGCAATGGAAGGTTGAGAGGAGGCGTGAAGAATGAAAACGATTAAGGAACTTGCGGATGATCTTGGAGTTTCCAAGACAGCCGTGATGAAGAAAGACCCCGCGCAAAACCATCCCCAAGCCATCCTCACTTGAGACCTAGGCAAGGAAAGGGTCGATGGGCAGGCTAGCCCATCGACCCTCAATCAAGTCTGGTCTTCTGTTTCGACCGTCGCGTCAATTCCGTCGTCGGTGAACGAGTCGGCTTAGATCCGCGCGGGCGCGGAACACGCCGCCCCGTAGTCACCGACAACTACATTGACCCGACTACTCGCCCGATTCCGAATCGAAAACGCGCTCCGGATATACCCGTCGGATGGTCTCGATTCCGTCATAGATTTCATCATCGTCCTCGCGAAAGGCAAGTGACTTGATATTCTGCATGACCCACTTCTGACGGGAGAGCTTGGAAATCGCGAGGGTTTGCGCATCGACCTCATCGTATCCCTTGGCTGCACGCCAAGTTCCGCGTGCGATGCGTTCGTTTCCAAGCCCCTCGACGTTCTTGCCAACGTAGTCATAGAGGGTATCGACCTCGTAACCGTTCTTTTTCGCCTTATCCTCATCGAAGACGATGGTGAAGCTCCAAGGCTCCATTGTCGTTTCAGCCATATGGTCAGTGTCCTTTAGGCCTGTGCTGCCAGATAGTAGTCGAGTGCGTCCCTGTAGACCGAAGACGGCTTCACGCCCTTGCTGCGGGCTATCATGGCCACTCTCTGCGTATCCTTCGCGTCGTAGACCACCGTCACGCGGCGGGTTCCGACCGCGTCGAGGTGTGAGCCGCTGAACACCTCGCCATCGGGTTCCGGCTCGAAGCTGCCGTCCTCGTAGGGCGCGGCCATGCGGTCGAGGTCGGCATCGGTGATGCCGTGCTTCGCCATGAAATCGTTCACGTTCATCCAAATCACCTCTCCAAGCCGAGTTCCCTGAGCGTCTTGCCGCTCGGCGGGGTCATCCCGTGGTAGACGAAGAAGTAGTCATCGTCGGCATCGTAGATGTAGACGAGCTCGACCAGCCTGCTGCGGGAGTCCGTGCCGACGGCAATCCACTCGCCCGATTCGCGTTGCTTGTAGCGAATCATCGACCGCATCGCGGCCATCACGTCCGCTTCGCTCACCTCGGGGTGCCGCCTGCTGATTCTGGGGTGAACCCCTATCTGGCTCATGCCCGCTCTCCTTTCGATATGATATGAAATCATATCATATCTTTCTATCGGGAGAAATACGCCTGCACTTCAAGTGCCAGACAAATGCCAGACGCTTTTATCGGGGAAATGTCTGAGATGCCAGACGTTCTGCCATACACCGTATCTTCTGGCTCTGGGTGTAAAATAAAATCATTGATAAAATAACGTGCCTATGAGGGCTTCCGGGATGGGTTCCAGAGGGAGCCTTTTCTTCTGGCTCTGGGTGTAAAATAAAATCATTGATAAAATAACGTGCCTATGAGGGCTTCCGGGATGGGTTGGTGAGCGGGTTGTCTCTTGAGTCTGTTCTTCTCGAATACGGGGCTTCCGAGGTGTCGGCCATGGAAGTCTACTCGGACATCTTCCAGCTCGGCGATGGCTTCATCCAGACGGAGGGCGAGCCGGGCGGGCTGCACAAGGCCAACCCGATAATCCTCGGCTCGTTCGGCGGGCATTACGACAGCGACGGGAAGCTCGTCGGAGACAGGAGACGCCGCCGAATCCTGTTCGAGGACACGTTCGAGGAGACCCTTGCCGAGTTCCGCGATGCGAACTGGGCGATAACGAACGGTCTCACCTACTGGGGCAGGGCGAACACCGCCGACGCGCAGAGCAAGATGTGCGCCATGATTTTCGACCTCGACGGGCAGGATGACGGCACGGTCAGGGCGTTCCTGTACAACTGCCGGAGCGACTATCCCATCTACCCAGAGCCGAACTACATCATCCTGAGCGGCCACAACGTTCATCTGTACTACGTCCTCGAGGAACCCGCCGACCTATACCCGAACACCAAGAGCCTGCTGAAGGACATGAAGTACCGCCTGACCGACAGGATGTGGAACAAGTACACATCGAGGGAATGGGAGCATCCGCAGCACCAGGGCATCAACCAAGGGTTCCGCGTCATCGGCGGCAAGACGAAGGACGGCGGCACGGTCAGGGCGTTCGCGGTCAACACGCACCCCTTCTCGCTCGAAGAGCTGAACGACTTCCTTCCCCCGGAACAGCAGGTAGACCTGTCGAAGAAGTGGAGGGAGACGAGGTACACGCTCGAACAGGCCAAGGAGAAGTTCCCCGAGTGGTACGAGAAGGTCATCGTCAACGGCGAACGCGCCGACGGCTCGTGGGATGCCAAGGAAGACCTCTACAACTGGTGGCTGCGCAAGATACGCGCGGGTGCGACGTTCGGCCATAGGTACTTCTGCCTGATGGCTCTGGCGATATACGCCGTGAAGTGCGGCATCACCGACCGCGAACGCGTCAAGGCGGACATGGATTCGCTGGTGCCGTTCCTGGATTCGGTAGACACCGAGCACCCGTTCGGCAACGACCATGAGGTCGAGAACGCTCTCGAATGCCTCGACCTGCGGTACAAGAAGTTCCCCATCAAGGACTTGGAGAGGATATCGGGAATAGCGATCCCGAAAAACAAGCGGAACTACAGGAAGCAGCCACAGCACATGGAGTATCTAAACGGGCTGCGCAAGATGCGTCGCGACGTTCTCGGCGAGAACGAGTATGAAAACAGCGGTCGGCCAAAGGGAAGCGGTGAAAAGCGCGACATAATCCGCGCCTACGCCCGCGAGCATCCGGATGCCAACCACTCGGAAATAGCCAAGGCTCTTGGTGTATCCCGACCGACAGTCATCAAGTGGCTGAGGGACTGGAAACGTGACACCGACGGCCTGCCGGACGGCGCGTGGTACGAGGGCGGTCATATCCACGTCGATATGACGGAGCCGAAAGCCGATTGATTCTTGCCTGCTTTGCGTTTGGGTGATGAAATGGGCTGATACACAGGGTGATACACACCGAGATACACAGGAGATACACGTGCCGCAGAAGATGTTCAGGCTTACAGATGAGCAAATCTGTAAGCTAAAAAAGGTTTCCGAGCTGCGAGGATGTTCTCAAACTGATTTGATTCGCGGGTTCATCGATTCGCTTGACGAGGAGCCGCCTGATACACAGGGTGATACACACCGAGATACACAGGAGATACACGGTGACGAGCGGTCGAGCGGAGCCGATTCGCCAGCGCTCGCCGCCCTCATCGACCAGCTCGCCAAGAAGGACGAGCAGATAGCCAAGCTCATGGATACCGTGGCCGACAGCACCAAGGCCGTGCAGGGCGCCCAGGCGCTCCACCACGAGACCGCCCAGACGCTCGCGCTGGAATCGACCGAGCAGAAGCTGAGCCGCTGGCAAAGGCTCAGGAGGGCTTGGAGGGGCTAGCCGTGAAGTGGAACGTATCCGTGCTGCGCAGGTCGGGGGAATGCGAGCGCATCGAGGTGGCTGACTTCGAGCTGTCGGAGTTCTTCAACCGAATCGCGAGCGCCGAGGGCAAGGCGTGGGTTCTGTCGGTCGAGCGCGTCGGCGATGTGGGCGACTCCGCGCTCGTCGAGCCTGACGGCGATGAACTCGTGTCGCAGCTCGGCAAGCGCCGCTGGCGCGTCATGGGAGACCCGGAGGACGGCTGGTGGGTCGAGGTCGATTCGGACGGCAACGAGCTTCCGGGCGATTGGGAGTATGACCGAAAGGGCGGGTACGTCTACTGCTCGTTCAGCTGATTTGGCACAAATGAACGTCTGAGAGCCGTTTTAAGGCTCCGAAACATGGCTGCGGGTAAAGTCCTGCGGCCATGTTCTTTTAAGGCCGATTTTGGGCATCTGGTGGCTTCACAGATGGGTTTACGCCCCACTCGTTCTCACTGCTTGGCGCGAAGCGCCTTGGGCGCGCCGGTTGTTTTCTGGCCGATTTGGGTTGTCGCGCCCTCCGGTTCGGCTACGGTCGGCAAGAGCTGGTGTGGAAAAGTTTCGACAGCGGGCGAGTTTTCAACAGCGAAAAATCCCGACAGAGATATCTACTAATTCTCTTCTAAATCTCTCTTATTCGTTGGTAGTGGCTTTCCCACTACACGTATGCCGTTTGCTGTAGTGGCTTTCCCACTACACCTGTAGTGGCTTTCCCACTACACCTGTAGTGGCTTTCCCACTACAGGCCTGTAGTGGCTTTCCCACTACACCTGTAGTGGCTTTCCCACTACAGGCTTTTCAACACTGTAGTGGCTTTCCCACTACAGCTATGGTTCGTTTCAAACCATAGGAAAGACCAGATTTGACTATACGACTGTTATTTCGTATACTTTCGTCGTACCGAGAAAGGAAAGAGAATGGCACCGGAAATACATCCGAACGCGCTGAAGCACCTGACGCGCGACGAGGTGCTGTCCGCGTGGGGAAACGTGGTGAAGAGTATCCAGCGCGAAAGCGATGACGAGCCGCCACGTTGGCTCTGCGTCGGCTGGCTCCCTGACGGCAGGTCGGTCGAGCTGATAGCGGTCGAGACGATTTTCGGCTGGCTTATCATCCACGCCATGTCCCCGGTTCAGCCCAAGTTCGCGAAGGAAATCGCCCAGACGGAAAGGAGAGCGCGATGAGCTACATAGCGGCAAACGGTCAGGAAATCACGGAAGCGATGATTGGCAGCTGGTGCGACGCGTACGAGCGCGGAGAGTTCCCCGAGGGCGAGCGCACCGTCGGTGAGGTCGTCATGGGGCGCCCTCCTCTGTCGGCAGAAAAGACCACGACCGTAACGGTGAAGATTCCTGTCGGAATGAAGGCCACTTTGACAAAGAAGGCCGAAGAGCGCGGCACAACCATGAGCGCCTACGTTCGCAGCGTCCTCGCCAACGACATTCTCGCGGCATCGTAGAGCGGCAAAAGAAAAGCCCCCGACGCTGGCCATAGCTCGGGGGCTTTGCAGACGGTTAAACCAGTCCTTTCTGCAAGGAGCAGTATACACCATGGACAACATCAACGACCTCGTAGGCGACGCGGCAAAGCAGCTCATGGCTCAGGCCGACGGAATCCAGAACCCGAGATTGAAGGAATGCGCCAAGAGGGTCGCGCTAACCGTCTCCGCGAAAACGCGCGACGAGACGATAACGAAAGCGAGAAATGCCGCGTTCGCCAGAATCCCGATATGGGCTTTCTTCCTGCCCGTAACGCGAAGGCAGCAAATCGTTTTAGGTCGTATCTACAGCTTCCAGTGCACGACGAACAAGGACGGCTCACCCGCCGAATATCGTATGAGCCTTTCAACCGGAGCGAGCGAACTGGGCATGACAAATCGCGCAGAAATGCAAAAGGATTTGCAAAGGCTTATCTCCCTCGGATTCGTCACAAAGCGCTCGAACGGCACTCGCAAGCCCGCGACGTATCTCGTCGATGAAGTTGTTTGCGTGACCGAAGCCCGCCGCAACGGCTGGGACGGATAGCCGCGAATCGCGCCGGAGCGCTCCGCGAAAGCGGATCGCGGAGGCGTCATTTCGCGGCAGTTGGTTTCACGTGTGCCCAAAACCGTGATTCGGAAAATCGAGAAAACGCCGACGGCAACGAGCTTCCGGGCGATTGGGAGTACGACCGAAAGGACGGGTACGTCTACTGCGCGTTCGCCTAGTCGGGCTGTCCGTCTTCTTTCTGCGGCGGCGGCACCGCAGAAAGAAGACTCTCGCGCAAGCGCTCACCGGCCAAGGCCGCTCTTCGAGTTGCAAGATTTGGGAAGTGTACGGACAAACTCCACTGTTGTGGACTTTTCCCTCACTTCCATCTTGCTCCCGAACGGCTTTAGCGGCCTTGACGGGAGAGCGCTTGCGCTTTGGAAAACCGGCAATTTAGAGTTGCCGGTTTTCAGTGGGCGGCAACCCTGCCGCTCGATTTCGCACCGTTTGCAAATGCGGCGGCGCTATTTGCAAACGGATGATTCTGGAAAAACGAGAGGTGCCGAAAGCGACATGCGGAGAAAAGAAGCACGCGTCGAGGTGCGGATGACCGAACACGAGAAGGAAGCCCTCAAGCGAAAAGCCGCCAAAAACGGCATGACGGTTTCCGAATACGCCCGCACGCTCCTTGCCAATTCCGACGATGCGACAATCAGGGTCATTGATACCGAGCCTTTGAGAAAGGCCGCGCACGAACTCGCGAAGCAGGGGACGAACCTGAACCAGTTCATGAGATTCCTGAACACGTACGGCTCGAATGCGCTCGACCATGAGGAAGCCAAGGCGGTTTTGGGAAAGGAGGTTGCGGCGTTCTCTGAAATCATGGAAGCGCTCGCGGCGCTCCGCAGGGAAGCCGACCGGAACAACGTCCATCTTAAAATCGAGGATTTCGACAATGCCGAAAACGACTGACGAGGGCAAGGAAAGGGTCGATGGGCAGGCTAGCCCATCGACCCTCAATCAAGTCTGGT
>ERZ827168.5281-NODE-5281-length-10928-cov-2.612618_pt1 | contig 10928 bp, 5 predicted proteins | sample MGYA00519868_ERZ827168 | MGnify/ENA primary metagenome ERZ827168 (study PRJEB31778, sample SAMEA3449271) | human gut metagenome | biome: human gut; feature: human-associated habitat; material: faeces | place: United Kingdom | collected 2010/2012 ...
GATTAAAAAAAGAAACTCACTCCCTCAACTCTCAAATCCGCATCAAAACAAAAAAACAACACTTTAATAAAACAAAATCATGAAAGTAACAATTGAAACTTTTTTAATCCCTTACACAGCAAAGGTTACGGAGGTTTACCTCAGATTGATAAACACTATTCTTTTAGCCGATAATGAAAACAGCTTGCGAGAAGCTATCGAAAAATTGAAATCCAGTGTTCCGCTCGATGATTATTTCGAGTACGGGTTCGGCTTACATCATTTGTGGGTACACCAGCGGAAAATAAACGACCGAACACAGTGTTTCAGAAGCCGGCTGATGATAGCGGAGTTTTAACCTTAAACAATATAATACAATGGAAACGAAAATGACAATAAACGGCGTATCGGTTTGTCCGGTTGGAGAAGAAAGACATGAGTATTTCACGCCATGGTTTGCCCGCAGGACGAAGAAGCGGTTTTGCCAATACGATTACCGTCATACGGATGGAGAACTGTTTTCTTGCATTGCACCGACATTAGAGCAGTGTCGCCGCAAACGTAACGAATGGTTGCAAAGTAAAGAGAACAAGAAGACAACGCTATGATAGAAGCAACGATATTACATCAAATCTTACAGGCAAGTGGTTTGCCTCCATGACGGGAAGTTTTAAAAACTTCTAATTATTAGTTCCAAGTACTAAAACAAAAATTAAGCCACATGAAATCTATACAGGAATACACCAAGCAGGAAAAATTAGCGGAGATATTGGAATATCGTCCATCTCGCATAGAGCGCGCCACAGTTTTGCGCTACCTCCTTGCTGTCCGCAGGGACAATGCAGATGAAGTCAAATATTTTGAGAGCTTTGGCCGTGATGTGCGTCATATCATTGCTAACGTTCGTACCTATGAACGCGGTCAACTGTTCGGCTATACTGACAAACAGTTCAATGAATACGGATGGCTTAATGGCATACTTCCGATTGTTGAGCGTATTGAGTTAGACATATTGAATATGATCTATATAGGACAGTCCATTAATGGGACGTATGCCGTAACGATTAATTGGAGTACGGGTGGCGCCGGAGGCGGCAGCTTTCCGTCAGTTTGGGACGAGCCGATAGCCGATTATAAAGATGCTGTTAGAAATGGCATCGAACAGTTGGAACGCCAATATGCCTATGCTATGACGCGGACTGCTGTCTATAGCGATTATTTCAGCATACCAGCCTTTCGTTTCCATTTTATGTAAAGGTTTGATTTCAATATTTATTTAAGTGTATGTGTCACAAATATAGTTTTTTATTTCTTTCTTATAATTTACTTTTGTTCGCCTTTATTCCTAAACTTTAGTGTTATGACTGTAAAAAAATCTAAGATTCTGGTTCCTGAAAGAAAAAAATATTATAGAAATGTAAACCCAAAAATACGATTCAGATATAGAAAATGGATTTACTCAAAGGCTTATTTACTCAATCATAGTATATATAGTTATTTTACATGTTGGGAATTCCGTATTCTAAAAGCTGGCAGCGACCAACGTCGTACATATAAAACAGCCCGTAATTATCTTACCGTTCGTAATTCACTGATGCTTTTTCTGGAGAGAAAGATGTACACGCTGGAGAACATTACTCCGGCTTTGGTTAAGTCTTATGAAGAATGGCTAAAAACAAGGGTGAGCAAGAATACTTTAGGCTCTTATATGAGGGTGTTCCGGGCGTTATGGAATAAAGCTGTGGACGAAGAGCTTGTTGATTATGATATCCGTCACAATCCTTTCCGAAAGGTATATACCGGTGTGGCCAAGACCAAGAAAAGGGCTGTTTCCCAGGAGGTGATAGCTATGGTTAAAGATTTTAATCTTAGAAATGTGCCGCGAGGCGCTGGACTTGAGTTTTCTCGTGATCTATTCATGTTTAGTTTTTATACACGGGGAATGTCTTTTATAGATATGGCCCTTCTTAAAAAGTCAGATATCCTGAACGGAGAAATTGAATATATCCGAAGTAAGACGAAACAGCCTTTATCTATTGGGATTGAACAGGAAATACTCAATATTATAAAACGATGGGAACCCAAATCCGGGCCAGTATTTCTATTCCCTATTATTACTGGAGAAAAATGGGATGCAAAACAATATGACCGGGAATTTCGGAAGTATTGGGAGCATCTTAACAGGTTATCTGAATTGATGGGAATAGTGCCTTCGCTAACATCTCATTGTGCCCGCCATTCATGGGCTTCTCTGGCAAAGCGGAAAGGTATTCCGGTTTCTATTATTAAGCAGGCTTTGGGACATGACAGTGAATCCACCACTGAAATTTATCTTAATGAATTGGAAAACGGGCTGATTAATGAAGCAAATAAAAAGGTGATTTGTTTTTCAGCTGATTGATATTTTAAACAGGAGAAAATGTTATTTTGTAAATAATCCCTGCTTATTATTGTGTAACCTCTTTTTAAGAGGTTGATGTATACTCTGTTAAGACTATTTCATTTTGCGTTTTTCGCGCTTCAACTTATTGTCTTGGTTTTATTTACCGCAAATATATGATAATATATTTCACTTGGCGAAATATTTTATCTTAAAAAGTTACGTTAAGAGAAAAAAGAAGATTTAAATGCCTGGCATTGTTTCATTTGAATTTATGTCTTGAGTATTTACTATGCTATTGATACGCATAATGTTTTTTTCGGAAGAACTTTTTATAAACTCCTTATTTACAGCTTGTTATTTCTTTTTTGTAAAGTGTCAACCTTTTAAAAAGAGGTAGATAATGCTGCTGAATTAAATTGCTGAAAAACAATCTATTATATTTTTTAAATTCTGGAAAAATGTGCACTTGCGAAAAACGCCGTCAATGGCGCGTTTTGCCATGTCTAAAACAATTCTCCAATGGTTCTTCCACAATTGGACAACTGTTAATTTATAGTTTTTTCATGCCTATTTATCAATCCTAAAACTTGCAGTGTGATGAAAAGCAATGAAATGGCAATCTATGAATACAACGGTAATCCTATCTCATTCGATAAGATTGAAAAAGGATATATGATAAATGCTACTCAGATGGCAAAACCATTCGGTAAGAATGTACGTCAATGGTTTGACAATCATGCTACGCATGAGTATATCGAAGCAGTGGCAGCCGACAAGGGTATAGAACCGATGGGGAAATTTCGGACTTCGTTAAATGCCAGTGATTTAGCTAAACGGTATCCGATGCTGGTAAAGGTTTCCAAAGGCGGAATGCCTGGACAAGTGGTGCAGGGCACATGGATGCACGAAGACGTTGCTTTGGAGTTTGCCCGTTGGTTAAGCCCTAAGTTCGCTATCTGGTGCAATAACCGGATAAAAGAACTTCTTCTTACTGGTTCAACGGTTATTGACCGCTATGATAAAAACAAGCGGGAGTTTCCCAGAGCTTTCTCCCGAAACGGTTTAGGAAGGCTTCATGCAGATAACTTTAAATACGGAGAAATATTCTTTTACTCCGGAGATTTACTGGATCTACTTGGTATCACTTTGAATTCCGAACGAAATGCCTTAGTTCAAAAATTCGGCGATCAAAGTTTTACCCGTATGGAAGGGCCGGACGGTCGTATTTATTTTAGCGAGAGAGGAACTTTTGCTTTTCTTGTAGAGCGCTTTAATGAAAAATCACATCAAGTTATAAATTGGATTTTCACCGAAATTATCCCCACTCTCCGGGGCGAAAGCGCAGTTCATAAAACTTCCGTATCTGCTTCGTCCCTTCGGCCTTTTCATCAGGAAGAAAGTCTTTTTCGATTGCTGGATATTGCCTGCCAGGTTCCAGACAGGGAACTGCGGGAACGATTGCGGGAAACGATTCTTCAAATGAAGACTCAATCATCCATCGACACAATTAACTAAAATAAATTATAGATATGTTTAAAAGTGCGTCAAAATTAATTCTTGGAATCATAGCACTGCTGCTGTGTTGGTTCCCGACTACTACTTTTGGGCAGGTTAGCAGTATTAAAATTTCCAATAATAATATTCCATTGCCGAAAACAGGAACAGTTGAGGAAGAAGACCTTGATGAATGGTTTGCCTCCGCTTTCGGAGGAGGAACGGTTGCCGATCCCTATGTGATTAAATGGGGCGGAGTTGTTGAATGTGACCATTATGGGTTAGGGTTGCCGGAATTTTTGCCTGAAGGCCAAAGGGATACTCCAAAAGAGGGGTGGAATGATAATACAGGAACTCAGGCTGATCCGATTGAATATGTGGCTTTTGTATTGACTACCTCGCCATTTAGTGGAACAGATAAACAGGAACGTGCTGCGCAAGCTATATATACATATTCCAGTTTAGGTTTCTTAGAAAACAGCGTTTTGAGGGAAATAGGTATATCAAAAGGTTTTTGGGAAATTTGGGATAGAGATGGTAATTATTCTCTTGAAACAAAAAAAGAAACGACATATACTTTTTATCTGTATCGTGTTACTATAAAAGCGTGGAGTCATACGCAAGATAATATGCAGAAGTCTAAGACAAACTTTTTTGCTTGGACTCCAGAATTGTTAGGAACGACTACTTTGAAAAGTGGTGACCGTTCTGGGAAAGGGGATGAAATATTAACAATGACTCCCATAGTGGTTACCCAGAATGCCGGAAAACCGGAATATTGTCAGGCATCCGGGATGGCTACTGTTGGTTTTGCAGCTGATATATCATCCCTTACAAAACTATATCCAGACCTTGATATTTCTAATGTAGAATTACAATGGGTGGAAGGCGAAGGGAATAATGCTGTTGTAAAAGCAACCCAGGGACATGCTCAGTCGTTCTCTTATTCAACCGATCTTGCCATACCGCGTAAAAACACGTATGGTGTTCGATATAATACGACACGTGATAAAGATCCACAGGGGATGCCGTGCCTTTCCATTCCGTCTAAATCCGGTTATTCTCCATACAGATTGTATATGCCTGGATTACAAAAGCAGTATGTAAACGTATATGCTACTCCGGCAACGCCAAGCGCACCGACAATTAATGCAGGGTTTATTAATAAAACATCCCAAACGAGAGCTGCATCCGTGCAGTATGGCACAAAGCTGTCAGCTAAGCATGTAGATGGGATAACGTATAAATGGTATTATGATACTCCAACCGAGGATAATAAGATTGGGGAAGGGGATGAAATAACTATTTATCCAACTGGAACGGTTACGGTAGTATATGTGGCTTGTAACGAAAACGATTGTACGGCTCCTTCGGCTCCTATTTCCGTGTCGCCGATTAGTTTGCCTACCGTAAAGGGGGAAACGATAGATGTGTTGGCTGCCTGCAATAACGGGACAACTCCGCTAACTATAAAAAATATGCAGTTAGGCGGGGAATATAAAGTAATTAAGTCTGACGGCTCGGTAGTGGGAAGCGGCTCTCCAGACGTATCCAATACTACTCTCGTTGTCAATGTGCCGACAGGAACGTATAAAGTCGTGGCTGTTTTTACCGATAATATGGGCGGTAAATATGAATTGACTATACGGGATAATATTTATGTCGGAACTATCAATTTAACAGGTTCTATTGATGCCGTTACTAATTGCGGGCCAGGAGAGATTACACTTACCATCAAGAATTCCAGCACACGTTCTGAAGGAACGGCTTCATACCAGTATGAGTGGTATGATGCGTCAAAGAATGTGATCGTTGCCAAAACAACCAGTACGTCCATAAAACGAATGGTTAATGCAACTACTACATTTTACGCCCGTATTTTCGATGCACACTGTGAGAGTGATTATATACCTGTTACCGTAACTATCAATGATATTCCGGCTACTCCGGCTATTACCGCCACAACTGGTTTCATTGGCTCTCCAACACGTCTTGCTGTTAATAATCCCGGTTCTGGAGTTACCTATAATTGGTATAAAAGCAATTCAAGCGGAGAAATAGATAAGGGCGCCAAAATTGGAACGGGTAATCAGGTGTCATATACTGTTGCTGGTGTGTCTGAAAAGGTGTGGGTAATAGGCACATCTGATAAAAACTGCGATAGCGCTCCGGCATCTGTTACTATTACTTCTGTTCCTTTGCCGGCGGCCGTATCGGTAGAGGCTCCAGCTAATATATGTGATAATGGTGTTCCTGTTATTAATCTGAACAGTTCCGTCAGTGGAACAATTTACCGTGTATATAAAAAGTCCGGAGAAGATACTTGGGCTGCTTCACCTTCGATTGAAATACCTGGTACGGGAGCGGCCATTCAGAAAAATCTTCCGGAAGTCGGTACTTATAAGGTCTTTGCCGAAAAAGACGATAATATGGGGGTGCATAAAACGGCTGAATGCGGTATAATTACAATATCTCGTTATGCTAAGGTTTCAGGAGCGGTTAATCCTGTCGAACGTTGCGGAACAGGTTCTATTACTTTGACGGCAATTAATGCCGTTGGTGGCCAGGGTAATTACCAATATGAATGGTATGATGCCGATAAAAAAGTGCTGAAGGCCAAAAGTACACAAACGGCGTTCACTACTACAGTAAGCAAAACAGGAACTTATTATTTGAAAATCATTAGCGGGGAATGTGAAAGCGATTTTATTCCTGTGGTCGTTACGGTAAATCCATTGCCAGGCTCCCCATCGGCTCCGCAGGTTACATCTGGATTTATCGGTTCATCGTCTAAAGTAACAGTAACACGCCCGGCGGAAACAACACTTAAATGGTATAAGAGTAATAGTAAGGGAGAGATAGATAAGACATCTCAAATAGGTGAGGGCGAAACCCTGACTTATTCCGTGGCTTCAACAAGTGAAAAAGTGTGGGTGGTCCCATACAGCGTTTTGAACTGTGAAGGTACTCCTTTGTCGGTGGAAATAGTTACAACACCGTTACCCGTAGCTGTGACGGCTACTGTACCAGCTAATGTTTGTGATAATGCGGTGGCTAAACTGACACTGAAAAGCACGGAAACAGGGACTATGTATCGTGCGTATAAACAGGCTGGAATAGATAATTGGGAATCATCTCCTTCTTTGGAAATTGAGGGAACAGGCAGTCAGGCAGAAGCCAATTTGCCTAATGTTGGGACATATAAGGTTTTTGCCGAAAAGAAAGACGCTATGAATGTGGTGAAAACTGCTGAATGTGGTGTTATTTCGGTAAATAGGTATGAAAAGGTTACTGGTAATGTAGATGCTGTTGAGCGATGTGGCGAGGGAATTGTTATCCTTACTGCCTATAATACTGCCGGGGGTAATGGAACTTATCAATATGAATGGTATGATTTCAATAAGGCTGTTGTTAAGCCAAAAAGCGAAGAGATAACCTTTACCACGAATATAAAAGAAACAGGAACTTATTATTTGAAAGTGATAAGTGCAGATTGTGAAAGCGATTTCATTCCTGTTAAAGTAACCGTCAACCCTTTGCCGGCCATGCCGACGGCTCCAAAAATAACGGCTGGTTTTGTCGGGGAACCGACCAAAATGACTGTAGAAAACCCTGAAAGCGGAATTATTTATACTTGGTATAAGAGTGATTCTAAAGGAGAAATAGATAAGAATGCCGTAATCGGCGAAGGCAGGGATATCAGTTATATCGTTGCCGGCGCTTCAGAAAAAGTGTGGGTGGTTTCTTCAACGAATATTGGATGTGAAAGCATAGCAAGGGAAGTTGATATTACTGCGGTGGCTTTGCCATCGGCGGTAATTGTGGAGGCTGCGGAAAATATATGCGACAATGGCACGCCGAGATTTAAACTCAAGTCAACGGAGGCAGGAACTTTTTATAGAGCTTATAAGCAAACAGGGATAGATAAATGGGCCGAAGGACAGTCCGTTGAAATCGAAGGAACGGGTAATTCTATCGAAGCTGAATTACCAGATGTGGGAACGTACAAAATCATGGCCGAGAAGACCGATAATGTTGGTGCGGTTAAAAAAGTGGAATGTGGCATTATTGTGATTAACCGCTATGAGAAGATAGAAGGAGCCGTAGATGCTGTTGAGCGCTGCGGCGAAGGTTCAATTACTCTGACGGCTAAAGAAGTGACCGGGGGTAGCGGAAAATATGAATATGCCTGGTACGATTATAATAAGGCTGTTGTTAAGCCTAAAGGGGAAGAAACATCTTTCTCCACGACTGTAAGAGAAACTAAGGATTTTTACCTGAAGATTTTCAGCGACGGGTGCGAAAGCGATTTTATTCCTGTTAAAGCGACTGTCAACCCGTTTCCTGATGCCCCTGCTTCCCCGAAAGTAACAGCCGGCTTTATAGGAGAACAATCAAAACTCGCCATAGAAACATCTATTGATGATGTTACTTATAAATGGTATAAGAGTAACTCGCAAGGAACGGCTGATTTTGCCGAGATGATTGGGGAGGGACGAGAAATATCCTATACTGTCAATACTGAAAGTGAGAAAATATGGGTGGTTGCTGTAAGCGAGCTGGCCTGTGAGGGCATCCCTGCTTTTGTGGAGATAAATACTATCCCTTTGCCGCAGGCTGTAACAGTGGAGGCGCCGGAAAATATATGCGATAACGGAACACCGAAGTTCAAACTTAAAACAACGGTTGCGGGAACAACTTACCGTATATATAAAAAATCCGGAGAAGATACTTGGTCCGCTTCACCTTCGGTTGAAATATCTGGTACGGGAGTACCTGGAGAAGGGACTCTTCCGGATATTGGAACATATAAAGTTTTTGCCGAAAAAACAGATGAATTGAATTTGCTGAAAAAAGCGGAATGTGGAATTATTACCGTTAACCGATATGATAAGGTTACTGGCGGAGTAGATCCGATGGAACGCTGCGGCGAAGGTTCAATTACTTTGACAGCCAAAAACGCCGCCGGAGGTAATGGAACTTATCAATATGAATGGTATGATTTCAATAAGGCTGTTGTTAAGCCAAAAAGCGAAGAGATAACCTTTACCACGAATATAAAAGAAACAGGAACTTATTATTTGAAAGTGATAAGTGCAGATTGTGAAAGCGATTTCATTCCTGTTAAAGTAACCGTCAACCCTTTGCCGGCCATGCCGACGGCTCCAAAAATAACGGCTGGTTTTGTCGGGGAACCGACCAAAATGACTGTAGAAAACCCTGAAAGCGGAATTATTTATACTTGGTATAAGAGTGATTCTAAAGGAGAAATAGATAAGAATGCCGTAATCGGCGAAGGCAGGGATATCAGTTATATCGTTGCCGGCGCTTCAGAAAAAGTGTGGGTGGTTTCTTCAACGAATATTGGATGTGAAAGCATAGCAAGGGAAGTTGATATTACTGCGGTGGCTTTGCCATCGGCGGTAATTGTGGAGGCTGCGGAAAATATATGCGACAATGGCACGCCGAGATTTAAACTCAAGTCAACGGAGGCAGGAACTTTTTATAGAGCTTATAAGCAAACAGGGATAGATAAATGGGCCGAAGGACAGTCCGTTGAAATCGAAGGAACGGGTAATTCTATCGAAGCTGAATTACCAGATGTGGGAACGTACAAAATCATGGCCGAGAAGACCGATAATGTTGGTGCGGTTAAAAAAGTGGAATGTGGCATTATTGTGATTAACCGCTATGAGAAGATAGAAGGAGCCGTAGATGCTGTTGAGCGCTGCGGCGAAGGTTCAATTACTCTGACGGCTAAAGAAGTGACCGGGGGTAGCGGAAAATATGAATATGCCTGGTACGATTATAATAAGGCTGTTGTTAAGCCTAAAGGGGAAGAAACATCTTTCTCCACGACTGTAAGAGAAACTAAGGATTTTTACCTGAAGATTTTCAGCGACGGGTGCGAAAGCGATTTTATTCCTGTTAAAGCGACTGTCAACCCGTTTCCTGATGCCCCTGCTTCCCCGAAAGTAACAGCCGGCTTTATAGGAGAACAATCAAAACTCGCCATAGAAACATCTATTGATGATGTTACTTATAAATGGTATAAGAGTAACTCGCAAGGAACGGCTGATTTTGCCGAGATGATTGGGGAGGGACGAGAAATATCCTATACTGTTTCTTCGTCCAATGAAAAAATTTGGGTGGTTGCTGTTACCAAACTTGGTTGCCAGAGCACCCCGGTATCGACGGATATTACCACCGTAGGGCTGCCGGAAGCACAATCCGTGAGCGCTCAAGAGGCTATATATATCAATGAAAAGCCTGTTGTTAAGATAGAAAAAACAGAAGCCTCTGTTTTTTATAGAGCTTATAAGAATGTGTCTGTTGATAAATGGGCCTCAAGTCCTTCTGCCGAGGCCCAGGGTACAGGCGGAGCGTTGGAATTGGAACTTAACGAAGTCGGCACTTATAAGGTTATGGCCGAGAAGACCGATAACATGGGATTAGTCAAAGCGACACAATGCGGAATAGTTTCCATTGACAGGTTGAAAGAGATTACTGCGGTTTGTCCTGAAGTGCAGAACTGCGGGCCTGGCGAAGTGACTTTACTGGCTTCTTCAGTATCCGGCGGCGTAGGTGAATATCAATATGAATGGTACAATAATCTGAAAGCGGTAGTTAAGGCCAGAAGCGATGAGTCGTATTATAGGTTCACAGCACCGGGTTCCGCAGAATATTATCTGCGAGTATATTCAAAGGATTATGTAAGCGACTATATCAAAGCTAATGTGGTGATTAACCCGTTGATTGATTTTGGATTGAAAATTGGAAAAGTATGGCAGGAGCAAGGAGAGTCATTCGACCTGATGAGCCTGGTCGATGGAGGTAATAAAAAAGGAACTTGGGCAGGGCCATTAGTAAACGGAAATGTATTCTCTGTCAAAGGGGCCACACCGGGGCAGGTGTACGAACTTACATATACTGAGGTTACTGATAAGGGTTGTACTACCATTAAAAAATCCCAGCTTACTGTTTATGCTTCAGAAGCCAAATGGATACCGTTGCCAGACCTGTGTGATGGAACAGAACGGTTTAATTTGGCCGATTATGTTACGCCTAAGGG
>ERZ827168.5284-NODE-5284-length-10924-cov-4.113442_pt1 | contig 10924 bp, 5 predicted proteins | sample MGYA00519868_ERZ827168 | MGnify/ENA primary metagenome ERZ827168 (study PRJEB31778, sample SAMEA3449271) | human gut metagenome | biome: human gut; feature: human-associated habitat; material: faeces | place: United Kingdom | collected 2010/2012 ...
TTCCTATTCATTCTTCTATCGTTAAGAGTTTTCCAAATTTCTCTATACATACTTATAGTATCAGCTGATATACCTAAATAATTCTCTAATATTTCTTTATCCATTACTTTGATTGCCTCTCTTATATCTTTATTATGTCTTATATTGTCATCTAAAATTTCTATTAATCTATTTACATTTTGTTCATCCATATCATCTATATTAGGAATTATAATATTTTCCGCTTCTTTAGGTAAAATTTCCAAAACTCCTCCACCATAGCTTCTACCACATAGTTCTGTAAAAGCAAATGATATACTATTATAGTATGATAGTAGTATCTTTCTATTATCATATTCATCTTTTATTTTTATTCTATGCATTGTATCTGTCGAAACAGCATCAATTCCATTTAGAACAAATTTAGGATATACATTACTTCTTCTTAGTAAAAAAGCATCTGGTATCCAAATTGAAGGTACTGAATACCATCTTTTTCTTATTCTACATTTATATCCTTTGTTCTCTCCGTTGTCTTCTCCTATTTTTATATATTTGCGCTGTCCTTTGCTCATATTTTTTACATCTACATCTTCGTTTATAGTTAAAAGGTATGCTTTTACCCCCTTATCAACATTCCTTTTCCAGTCTTTCTCATCAAATATTAATCCATGTGTTTGTGAACTTCTTCCTATTAGTGGCTTAGTATATTTTTTCAAATCATATTTCTTCACATAGTCGTCATCTAAAGAAAAATAATTATTATTTCCTGTCGTTATTCCAACATTTACTAGACCTACATCTCCTATTTTTCTAAATCTACTATCTTTCTTTATTTCTTCAATAACATTATTTTCTTTTTCCTTTAAATAATATCTTGTCCATTTATCATTGGTTAAAATTTTCTCATAAACCAAATCATTTTCATTATATTTTCTTATAAAGTCATCTATATCATCATATATGCAATTAGATATTAAACACTCTGTTTCTTTATCTTTTTTTGTTCCTATTAATACAACTACTTCTTGTTCTGCATCTTCAAATAGTAGTTTATTAAATGAAATAATATTTATCTTTGATAAATGCTTGGATAAATATTTTCGTAAATCTTCTGCATATGCAACTTGCATTATTTCAGCTGGTATAACAAAAGCAATCGTTCCATTTTTCTCTAATAATTCTATACAAGCAACTAAAAAGAACACCCAACTATTTATTAATTTATTTGATTTCATTTTGTTTTTTATTAAAACTTGTGCTTGTTTTTCCCTTTGAAATTCAGTTAAGTATTGATATCGTATATATGGTGGATTTCCAATAATTAAATTATACTTATCTTTACAATTAACATAAAAATTGTAGAAATCATCATTTGTTACATTAGCATTATTAATATTTTTCAGAATTCTTTTACTTTTATTAGCTTCCTCTTCTATATATTCAATCGCATCAATTTTTTCTATATTATAATCATTATTATCTAGTATATTCTTTATACTTTTTAAGAAAGAACCATCTCCACAACTTGGTTCCAAAATTTTCTTTTTATCTTTCAATGTTATTTTAGTTATATAATCGGCTAACTTTTGTGGAGTATAATACCCTCCTCTTAATTTTCTTTGTGTTGTATTTTCTTTTAACTTCATTATTATTCTTCCTTCATTTTTATTAATTCCGTAATATAATCCATTATTCCTTTTATTATATGGTTCTTTAAATTAATTATTGCTTTTGAATCTACAGTATTTAATGTTCTATCCCTTAATAGACTACTTTTTAATACAATATTTAACTCATATATTTTTTTCGTTTTTTCTACAATTTTGTCATAAAGAGCTTTCTCTTTTTCATTTTCAAAATCTACATTAATAATAGGTAACTTTTCTAAGACTTGTGTTCCTCTTGAATAGAAACCTCCCTCGAAATCACTTCCCATTTTTTCCATTACATCACTTATTATTGGATGGCTTAAGTATGCTTGTAAAAAAAACAGATCATATTTATTATTTTCTTTCATCTTTATACCACAATACCCTGCTGTCCCACCACTTTGGATAACTAGATTTTCATTATCATACATAAACATAGGTTCTTTTGACATAACTCCAACAATTAATTTTTCCTCATTATTAAATTCATTTATCGCTTGTACTCTTCCAAACTGATACCAATTGTTTTCATTAGCATTTGGTACATCTCTTCCTGTACTTTTACCTGAAATTTGTTTTGGAACAATTAAGTCATAATTATCAAGTAAATATTCTTTTATTCCACTATATTGTGATAAATTTATATCTATCAATTCGCCATTCTTATCGTATGGAAAAATAATATATTTGTCTGTAACTAGGGGATCAAATGAATTTACATTTTTTTCAACTTTATTTATAGGTTGAAAATACATTTTTAGTACTTCTTTTTCAATATTATATTTTTTTCCGTTTTTATTTATAATAATATAATTTTCATTTTCTCCAAGTATCTCTTTTCCTTTAATCACATATATTCTATTTAAACTAGTTTGAACCCCATTAAAAGGTCTTGCTATCTCTGATAGTCGTATAGAATTATTAAATAATTTTTTTAACTCTTTCATCTTTTCTAAATCCATAGATAATATCCAAGGATGTTTATCTATTTCATTACAACTTATCTCAGTATAAATATTACTCTTATTATTAATAATCCATTCTTCATAACTGTTTATATAAGAATATTCAAAATTTTCTTCTTTACTTTTATTTAACAAAATTATAGAACTATATATAGTTTTATCCTTAAATACTTGCTGATAATTAAAGTCTATAAACATCTTCAAATATTTATTTTCTGAAATAAGCTCTCTAATTTTTTCTCCTGCAACATTATTTATGAACTTATTAGGTACAATGTAACATACTGTTCCATCGTCTTTTACTAAATCTACAGCTCTTTGTATAAATAAGAAATACTTATCAAATTGTTTATACGCAACGTAATATTTTGATTTATATGCTTGTACTTCTTTTTTATCTTGAAGCTTTATCATATCTTCCGTTTTTACATATGGGGGATTTCCTATTATTAAATCAAATTTATTTCCACCATTTATATCATTAAAAGAAAATGGTCTAATATTTATTAATTCATCTGTAGTTGCATCTTCTATCATTTCTAAATCAATTAAAGAATTTCCATTTACAATATTACTATCCAATGATGGCAATACTGGTTTCTCATTTATTACTGTTTCTTCTGTTTCATTTTCTAGAACTTTTAGTAACAAGCTGAATTTTGCCACTTCTACAGCCTGATAGTCAATGTCTACACCATATAAACAATTAGTTAAAATTTCTTTTTTCTCTTTATATGTTAATTTGTATGTATTTGTATATGTTTCTTCTAAATTATCATATTTTTTATTTTTTTCATACCAATCTTGGCAATAATTAATTAAATAATCTAACACTTCTGTTAAAAATATTCCTGAGCCACAAGCAATATCTGCTATTCTTAATTTTTTAATTTCTTCTGGACTTTTTTTATTTGTAAACTTCTCCAAACTTTTACTAACCATAAATTTTACTACATCATATGGAGTTGTAACTATTGCTCTATTTAAGTTTTCTTTCTTAGCTTGTAGTATTACTTCATTATTTTTTACAATAAGAGTTTCAGATATAAACACCTCATATATTTCTCCTAAGATGTTTGAACTAATAACAGTAAAATCATAAGGACTATTGGGATAATATAAATCTGTAATAATATTTTTCAAAATATTTTTATCAAGTTCATTTATTATATTTCGTTCTTTAAAAATTCCAGAATTATATCTTTTATCTGCTATTTCAATAATTTTCTCCAATTCTTTTTGAAGCATTGAATCAATTGAAATAGATTTTTGCAAAGTCTTATATAGAGGCAAATTTCTATCTTCACAAATTCTCAAAAATACAATTTCATTTATAAATTCTTGAATTTCTATATTTATATCTTCTATATTTCCACCTTTTATATTAAATAATTCTTGTCCAAGTTGTACTCGCCAATCATTTATCTGTTTCAAAAACATTTCATCAATAGTTTGTCCTATAGCAGAAAAACTTTTAAATTTTTCTTCAAATTTACCATTATATACAATTTCTTTAGAGATTAATTCATATATTTCATCATATTTATCAAAATACTCTAAATAATTATATTTAGCAATTAAATTTTTACTAGTAGGATCATTACTTTTAGGCATATCAGAACAATCATATATCAATAACTCTTTAAAGTTAGTTAATATTGATATTCTGTGTTTTGCTGACCAACCATACCTTCTAGTTTGAAATGAGCAATCACTATTATCCAAAATATTTACTGCTGGTTTTTTAGCTTCAACGAAAAAAGTTGATATTCCATTAAAAGTCATTGTATAATCTGGTTTTCCTAATTCCTGTTCATACGACTCAACTACTACTTCTTTTAAATTAGGAGACTTACCATTTGAATTTTGAACATCCCAGCCAAAATCCTTTAAGAATTCATCTATAAATTCTAATCTACATTCGCTCTCATTATATTTTGAATTATTATAGAATTCATAGTTAACTTTAAATCTATTTATCAATTCTTTAAGATTATTTTTTGCATCAATTTTGTTAAAAATAAAAGACATTTCTTCACTTCTTTCTAAAATTTTATTCTATATTACTTTATCATAAAAAGAGATTTTTCACAATAAAAAAACTACTTTTAAAGTTATAATTTTATAAATGTTAATTGGAAAAGTAATTTCTATAACAAAGGATTAAGAAAATATAAAACCGCCAAAGAGCTTAATAAAAATCAATCAACAAAAAGAAGCTAGTTTATAGAATCAAACTAACTTCTTTCTCTTTTTGATTTTATCTAAACCTTGAAACTCTTTTATGTCAAGACTTTCAAATGGTTCTACAAAAATCGTTTATAGCTCCAAAAAGGGGCGTCCCTATTGGGCGAAAATTTTATTTTGCTATTATTTCACAAATTAAGTTACTTATTTGTGTTGGATTTTCTACTGGTAAACCTTCTATTAGTCTTGCTTGTGCATATAGAACTTGTGTGTATTTTTTTAGCTCTTCTTTATCATTTGCATATAAATCTTTTATTTTTTGAGCTATTGGGTGCGAATCGTTTATTTCTAATGCTGTTTGTGCTTTTACTTTTTGGTCATTTGGCATTGAGTTTATTACTTTTTCCATTTCGACTGATAATGCACCTTCGCTTGTTAAACATACTGGGTGATTTTTTAGTCTGTGTGTAAATCTTACTTCTTGTACGCCTTCCCCTATTGTTTCTTTCATTAATGTGAACATGTCTTTATTTTCTTCGTTTTCTTTTTTCAGTGCTTCTTTTTCTTCGTCTGTGTCTAGGTCAACATCGTTTGCACATACATTTATAAATTTCTTTTCTTTATGCTCCATTAATACTTGTACAACAAATTCATCTATATTTTCTGTTAAGTAAAGTATTTCGTAGCCTCTTTCTTTTACTGCTTCAACCTGTGGCAATAATTCTATTTTATCAACAGTTTCTCCACATGCATAATATATTTTATCCTGTCCTTCTTTCATTCTATCAACATATTCATCAAGTGTTACTAATTTATTTTCTGTTGAAGAATGGAACATTAATAAATCTTTTAGATTATCTTTATTTAACCCAAAATCATTGTAAACTCCAAATTTTAATGTTGTCCCAAATGTTGTAAAGAATTTTTCATAATCTTCACGATTCTTATGCAACATGTCTAATAATTCTGATTTTATTTTCTTATCCAAATTCTTAGCAATTATTTTTAGTTGTCTATCATGTTGTAACATCTCTCTTGAAATGTTAAGTGATAAATCTGGGCTATCTACCAATCCTCTTACAAAACCATAGCAATCTGGAAGTAAATCTTCACACTTGTCCATTATTAATACGCCATTTGAATATAATTGAAGTCCTCTCTTGAAGTCTTTTGTGTAATAATCATATGGTGTGTGTGAAGGAATGTACAATAATGCTGTATAGCTTACGTCTCCTTCAACAGATGTACGAATTACTTTTAGTGGCTTTTGATAATCTCCAAATTTCTCTTGATAAAAATTATTGTAATCTTCATCTGAAACTTCTGATTTATTCTTTTTCCAAATTGGAATCATGCTATTTAAAATTTCGTCATGTCTTACTTTTTCGAATTTAGGCTCTTTCTTCTCGCCTTCTGGCTGTTCAACCTCATGCTCGTGTTCCACTTCCATCTTGATTGGATAACGAATGTAATCAGAATATTTTCTAATTAATTCCTCAATCTTGTATTCAGCAAGAAAATCACTATATTTTTCGTCATCAGTATCAGCCTTTAGTGTTAAGATAATTTTTGTTCCAAAGTTTGATTTATCGCACTCATCAATCGTGTAGCCTTCTGCACCTTCTGACTCCCATGCATATGCTTTTTCTGCACCATAGCATTTACTCTCAACTCTTACCTTAGATGCAACCATAAATGCAGAATAGAAACCAACACCAAATTGACCTATAATGTTTACATCATCGTCTTTTTCAGCATTTTCCTTTGCCTTAGCAGCCTCCTTAAATGCAAGAGAACCACTCTTTGCAATAGTTCCAAGGTTTTCTTCAAGCTCGTCTTTGCTCATACCGCAACCATTATCTTCAATAGTTAAAGTACGTGCTTCCTTGTTTGGAGTAACCCTTATATATAAATCATCCTTATTAACTTTTACATTTTTATCCGTAAGAGAACGATAATACAACTTATCAATTGCATCACTGGCATTTGAAATTAGCTCCCTTAAAAATATCTCTTTATTCGTGTAAATTGAATTAATCATTAGGTCTAACAACCTTTTAGACTCTGCTTTAAATTGCTTGTTTTCCATAATAAAATTCATTCCTTCCCTTCGTAATAGCCTGAAAATTTTAATATTATTTCACACTATTTTTAATACTAAAACGTATTATAGTTCTTTATTTTAGCAAAGTCAATAACAGAGTGCTAATTTCACAAATAATTCACAATTTAATATTCTTCTACTTCTATCACTGCTTTTTCTTCTAATGCAAAACGTTTTTCTACGTTTATTTTGCTTACTTGATTATCATCTTTGAATACGAAGTTATTCATTGCATCAAGTATAGATTTTGCTATGTTATCAACATCTGGTTTCTTTGTTGGACTTATTTTATTTTCTAGCATTTCCTCTACTTTTGCTTTACTTGTACTTTTAGGAATTTTTAAATAAGCTATTATATTTATTGAAAGCCTTCCTTCTAGCATCTCGTATCTTGGATATTTCATTTTAAAATATTGCTGTACTAAAAATTCGTAGTCTTTTGTTTTTCCAGGAGTATATACTCTTCCAGTATACATATTTACTCTTGGTCTTTCCTTTCCTACTATTTCCCCCGGTACTTCAAATTGGTATTTCATTGTTTCACTCCTTCTTTAGTTGTAAATACATTTAATTATTCTTCTTTATTATTTAAGCTTTTTACATTTAAATTTTAATTACTTTTTATAATAAACTTCGCCCAAAAAGGAGCGTCCCTTTTGGGCGAAGTTAAAAATTATTCTGCATCTTTTAATCGTAAATATCCAAGCTCTACCCATCTATTATATGCTAAATTTAGATTGAATAATACTTTAGGTTTAGCACCTGCTCTGTTTTTATCAACCACGCACGCATAGTATCTTTCATCAGGGTCATCGTAATCCTTTAAATTAAAGAATTTATCGTCTACCTCATTTAATGAATATTCATAATTTTTATAATTTTCTTTGTATATTTGTTTAAATAAACAAAGTGTATCTAATACTTCCTTTACCGTTCTACTAACGGCTAAATCGTTTATGTTTAAGTTAATTGGGTCAGTTACTGTTTCTGCAAGTTGTAAAGTTGAGCCGATAAACATATTAAAATTCTGTGCTAAGTTCGATAATATTGTTGCCGTTTTCTTTAACTCTTCCCCATTTCCAATATTATCAATATCTGTTTTAAGTGTATCATAAAATACATATTCAACATGTTCTTTATAATAATAGTTCATTATTACCTTTTTTAACTCATCATTCGTATGATCTGTTATATTTATAAAATATATAGAATTTTCTATCTGTTTATTAAACCAATTTGTTACTTTTATTGTTTGTGTAAATTCTGTTGATATTTTTGAAAGTCTTCTTGCAAATTCAGCCTGTGATTCATCATCTTCTTTAACAACATATCCGTTTTCATCTACTCTAACAGCTGTAGGGTCATCTGGTCTAAACTTGAACTCTAGTAACTCTCCTTCTGTTTTATGTAGGTGTTGACCGTGTAGCTCTTGTATTTCTGGGTTATTTATTATTGTTGTTATTAGACATAGTTTCATCTTTTCTTCTGACATCTCATTAGAAATTAATAAAACTTTCTTTTTATGTATCAAGGCAATATATGCTGCCAAGTTAATTGTAAATCTACTCTTACCAGAGTTTGATGGCATTGCAAAAGCCATTGTTTCACCTTGCCTTATTCCTTTGAACACACTAGATAAAATTTTAAATGGAATTGATAAACCATTTGTTAAAGTATTATCACCTCTTACCAAAAATCCAGTTAAATCATCATTTAAAACTGACCTTTTAAATTTTTCTGTTGCGGTAACCTGTTCAACAGCTCCTTCAACTTCTTCAACAGTCATTTTATCATATAATTCGTAATTTCTTATGTCTGCAATCTCTTTTTGTATATGTTTTACAGGATTTTCTCTACAGCATCTTCTAAGTGTAAATAATTTTTTAAGCTCAGTATACGTCTTTTCCATTTTGAATTTAGAATTTTCATAATCAACTTGAATTTGATATTTGAATTCTATTAATTCATCAGTTGTTCTGGCAAAATTAAATCCTTCTTTTGCAATTTCTGGTGCATACTTTTCACCATCTGTAAACAATACTGTTTTATATACATCTAATAGCTGTTCATCTAAGAATAGACAATCTTTATGCAAGAAATAATATGCAGAAATCTGTTTTACATCATTTAAAAGCAAACCAATATATCTCTTTTCAAGTTCAGTATCGGCTAATTCAACAGGATATCCTAGACCTTCTTCTTGTTTTCTCTCTTTTATCTTTCTTTCCTTTTCCTTGACCTCTGCATAATCCTCATATTCTACATTCCCAGACATTTGCAATATTTGTAATTCATCTAAAGCCTCTTGAAACTTACTTTCACTAAGGAATTTTCTGATTTTTTCCATTCTTTCTCTATTTTCATCAGTTACCTTAATTCTATCAAGTAAATCATAAATAACTTGAGCATTTTCTTCGTTCATACAATTTATCCTCTTTTAATCTATTATTGTTATTTTTTCAATTACTGGTTGATTATTTTTTGCAACAGTTCCATTATCATCTTCAACAGCTGTGTCTGCGCAAATTTTATCAACAACTTCCATTCCACTTGTAACAGTTCCAAATGCAGCATATTGTCCATCTAAGAATGTGCTATCCTGATGAACTATAAAGAATTGTGAACTTGCACTGTTTGGCATAGAAGATCTTGCCATTGAAATAGTTCCTCTTACATGAGAAATTGAATTTTTTACTCCATTAGAAGCAAATTCACCTTTTATAGTTTTACTACTTCCTCCAGTTCCATTTCCAAGAGGGTCTCCTCCTTGAATCATAAATCCTGATATAATTCTATGGAAAGTTAATCCATTATAAAATCCCTCATTTACTAAATTAGCAAAATTTTCTACTGTAATTGGTGCAACATCTGAATCCAATTCTAGTGCTATTGTTCCATAGTTTTTTACAACTATTTCAGCATGATGTTTTCCTGTACTATACATATTATTTTCCTCACTTTCATTGCTTATTTGATTATTTTGTATATATTCGTCTTTATTCTCTGTGTTATTCTCCTTTGTAGAATTTTCTGTATTAGTTGTTCCTTCTATATTTGTTGAATTTTCTTCCAATTGTTTTTTGCTTTGAGAATTGCTGTTTATAACTGCATAAATTCCTATTGCAACAAGCATTACAATTACAACCACTCCTATAATAATATACGACTTTTTCATGTAAATTCCTCCTTAATTATATAAATTATCTTCCATCATCATCTTCATATTCAACACTTTCTTCTAAAACTTCGTGTTCTCTATTTATTTCAATATGTTGTTCTTCATCTATTCCTTGTGAAAATTTCTTCATGAAACTTTCTTTTTTTCTTCTTCTTTTGAATGTTTGATAATGCTGACCTGGCTCTCTATTTTTATAATTTAAAATGTCTCTAAAATTTCCAACACTCTTACTTAAATAATCTAAACCATATGAAAAATCTAGTAATTCTTTACTGCTCCTTAACACTAAGCACTCTGGTTTTAAGTCTGTTTTTGTACTAAATGGAGTTTTCCTTGTTCTCCCTGCTCTATCTAAAACATTTGCATCTCGTACAACTGTTAATAACTGTTTGGTCAATGGCTGTTCCTCTTCTGGAATACAATATCTTTTTAGTAATTTTTCAATCTTGTTTTCATTTGCTTCGTGCCCTTCAATAATCATTGAAATAATATTTGTATCAGTTTTGCTAAGTACATTTCCATCTAAATCTATAAAATTTCTTCTTTGCCTTTTTCCAAATTCTTTATAGAAAGCAGAATATGTTAATATTTCTCTTTTTCTTTCTGCATCGTCACCCACAAATACCCCTTCATTTGCTCCTATAACATTTGCTAGCATAGCTGTTCTTTCTGCATGTGCTATTTTAGCTTTTCCTTGGGTTTTGTTTATATCAATTTGCTCAAACTTATCTCTTAAATATTTGCCATTTTCACTATTTGCAAACTCTTGTAAAGTATCTTCTAAATTTCTCTGCCTTATTCCTTCATATCCAAAAGTTGTAACAGCTAAAGCAAACTTAGGATCATCATAAGGATTTTT
>ERZ827168.5286-NODE-5286-length-10920-cov-2.771652_pt1 | contig 10920 bp, 7 predicted proteins | sample MGYA00519868_ERZ827168 | MGnify/ENA primary metagenome ERZ827168 (study PRJEB31778, sample SAMEA3449271) | human gut metagenome | biome: human gut; feature: human-associated habitat; material: faeces | place: United Kingdom | collected 2010/2012 ...
GGCGTTGTGCTCCACCCAGCCCGGCTGCGGGAATATCTGCCTGAACTCCTTCTGTACGCTCGCGCAGATATTGCCTGCGTGGTCAAAAAGGATGCAGCGGGAGCTGGTAGTGCCCTGATCGAGAGCCATAATATACTTCATAGCTTCAACTCCGTTTATTCAGATATGAGCGACTTTACTTGACGATGAGTCTGGTCATTCTCGCAAAGGTCAGGCGGTTGCGGATTGCGGAGGAAATGTCGAGGAACTCGCCGCGGATGCTCTCATCGATATCAAGCTCCGCGAGGGAGTGCTTCGCGCCGATCTTAGTGTAGAGGTCGATAAGCTCTTCGGCGGTGGGGATGGTCGCGATAACGTCGCGGATCTCCTGCCAGTGCTCCTTGATGTTCTCGGGCGGGAAGGTCTTGAGAACGTCGTTCTCGTTCTCCTTGAAGATGCCGTCGGCCAGGTCGCCGAACACGTCGCGCACCCATGCCGGATCCAGCGGCTCGTAGGGCTTGACCTCGATGGTGTCGCGCTTTGCAAGCTCGTGATATGCGCGTGCGCACATGATGGTGCCGATGCCGACGCACTCGCCGTGCATGCCGTGGGCGTTCTTGAATCCTTTGGGCTTCATCTCGACTAGGTGGGCGACAAGGTGCTCCGCACCGGATGCCGCGCGGCTGTTGGAGAGGATCTGCATGGTCAGGCCGGAGAGCATCTGAGTGTAGGCCATGGCCTCGTAGTCAGGCTCCTTGCCCTCGGCAAGGTCGTTTGCGCAGCGCGCCATGATGTCCAGCGCTTCCTGAGCCATTGCGCACACCTTGGGGCAGAAGTATTCGCCGGAGACGATGTGAGCTATCTTCCAGTCAGCGATGGAGACGTACTTTGCGAGGATATCCTGCACGCCGGCAATTGTCAGGAAGCGGGGCGCGCCGGAGACGATGTTGATGTCGCAGATGACAGCGTCCGCCGCCTGCATGGGAATGGACTTTTTCTGGCCATCAATGATGATGGAGCAGATGTCCGCGGTGAAGCCGTCGGAGGAAACAATAGTAGGGATGGCAACAAAGGGGATGCCGAGCTTCCATGCGCTGTAACGGCCGAAATCCATCAGCGTGCCGCCGCCGACAACGACGATGTAGTCGGGCTTGCGCTCGAGCATGGTCATCATGTTCTCGATGAGTCCTTTCTCGCTGTGCAGTCCCTGTGCCTCAAGGACTATTTCCTGATCTGCACGGACGTGGTGCATGGTGGGCAGATTATAGGTGTTCGTATCATAGATGACAGTGCGGAAGCCGGTAAGGCCGCAGTCGTCCATGTATTTGTCGAAATTTTTGAGCGCGCCGTATTCGCATACGACGAGCTTGGTGCGAAGCTCATGGTCGCGTCCGCATTCGCAGTCGCCGAGGTATTTTGTGCAGTCAAGAATCATTTTTCTTTTCCTCCTGAAAGATGTGTTTTGACGGCCCGCTCGTCATAAAACTTGCGGAGCCGAAAATCGCTTGATGGTATTTTACAACGTTTATACTATTTTGGCAAGGAATTTATAGCGCAAATACGTCATTGTTCCCAAAACATCTAGCGATTATTTGCGCCGTTTGCATGTGAAACACAAAATCTTTAACGAAAAAGACCTGATCTCATCCGAGATCAGGTCTAAAATAGGCTTCTTCGCTGTTTATTTGCATCAGCTCGTCCCAATGCGATTCCATCTCGCGTATCAGCTTGAGCTGTGTGCGTGCACGGTCAAGATTGTGGCTCTCGCGGTCTATGGAGAAATACTTATCGCCGTTTATGTAGTCGGTGAGGAACCTCATGCCGCACTCAAGCGTCATTACAAACGCGCCCAGCGGCAGCACATCGCGCTCCCGCTCGGTAAGGCTCGGGCAGGCTTCGGCAAAGCCGCGCGTGAACATGCGGTACAGGTTCAGATCGAGCCGCACGCGCTCCAGCTCCCGCTCATCCTCCGCCGCGGTGGACGCGCCGAAGCGGATCGCGTCGCCGAAATCGTAGGCCGACAGCCCCGGCATGACGGTGTCGAGATCAATGACGCAGAGGGCGCGGCGCGTGTCCGCGTCGAGCAGGACGTTATTGATCTTCGTGTCGTTGTGCGTCACGCGGACGGGCAGCTCCCCTGTGTCGCGCATATGCTGGAGCATACCTGCGCGCTGCTCGCGCTCGAGGATGAAGTTGATCTCCGGCTGCACGGACGCCGCGCGGCCAAGCGGGTCGGCGCTGATTGCGGCGCGGAGCTGCTCATATCTCACGGGCGTATTATGGAAGTCCACTATCGTCTCCTGAAGCGTCTGCGCCGGAAAATCGCGCAGCGTGTACTGGAAATGGCCGAACGCCCGCGCGCTCTCGTAGAAGTCCGACGGGGTTTCCGCGCTCTGGAGGCATATGCTGTTATCGACAAACCTGTAAGTCCGCCAGCAGCCGCCCTCGCCGTCGTCATAATAGTTTCTGCCGTCGCGCGTGTCTATATAGCTTATCATGGACATCCGCTCGTTCTGCCTGCGCAGATATGCGCTTATCGCGGACATGTTGCCCATTATCGCGTCAACGTTCGGGAAAACATACTGATTGACCCATTGCAGGACATATTTTGCACATGTATCGGTCGTTATCAGGTAGGTCTGGTTTATGTGGCCGCATTTTATCTGTTCGCACTCCGCCGGAGTTCCGTCCGTCGGGAATTGAAATATCGCATCTTTCATCTCGTTCGCCTTATCTCTTTTTTTCGCTTTTTCTCAGCATCAGCACGGGCACTGCCGTCAGCAGCAGGACTGCCGCGGCCGCGAGGAATATCCCCGGAGTCGGCACGGTCTTGAGCTGGCCAAGCTCCATATAGGTGCTGTCGGAATTGCGGATGACCTCCGCGCCAATCGCAGGGCCGATTATCATCGGCAGCATGACCGCAAATATCATGCGGATGCCCTGGAAATGCCCGGCCTTGTCCTTTGGCGTCCAGTCGCGGATATTCGCGCCGAGTGCGGCGGACATCATCATGTACCCGCTCATCATCACGCTGCCCGCGACCATAACTCCGGCATTTCCGCGCACGAAGTACATCGCCGCAAGGCCGATGAGCATGATGACCGCCGCGGGCACGGTGAAGCGCATTTTGCCGACCTGATCGATAAATCTGCCGGAGACGACGCTCACAACGCTTGCGAATATCAGCACCACGCCGAGGACTATCGCATAGTCCTTGATGCCGAGATAGTTCTGGATATAGATTATCAGGTATGGGAAGAACACCTGCACGGCGATCGAGAAAACGCTGAAAGCCGCGAAGGACAGGTAAAGCTGCGGATTCTCACGCACAACAGAGGGGCGCAGGCCGTAGAGCAGGTTTTTGAAATAGCTGTCCCGCCTCGGCGTGAGCCGCGGCGAATCCTTGATCAGCACGAGCGACACGAGTCCGACGACGGATACCGAGACGCCGAAGATGTTGAAAAACTCGCGCCATTTTCCTTGCTGGGTCAGCCCGTCAAAGCCGCCGAAGATTATCAGCATGGAGATGAGCGGCAGTATCGCCAGCACGCTCTCCACGCGGCCGCGGTTGTCACTGTCGGTGATATCCGTGACGTAGGCGTTGAAAGCCGCGTCGTTCGCGGTGCTGCCGAAGAAGGTCATCACGCAGTCGAGCACGACCACCATCACCGCCGCAGCCGCAGACGCGTTCGCCGCGGGGAAAAGCCGCCCCGCGTTCTCAGGTGTAATGTAGCCGAAAGCGGCGGTCGAGAGTCCCCAGAGTATGTAGCCCGCGCAGATGAATGCCTTGCGCTTGCCGACACGGTCCGACAGCGCCCCCATGAGAAGCGTCGTCACCGTCGCGGCGGCGGCAGACCAGCCGACCATCGCGGCAATATAGCCGGGGTCGGTGCTGATGGTGTTATAGAGGAACACGTTGAAATACATGTTCTCTATCGTCCACGCGAACTGCCCGAACAGGCCAATTAGTATCAGCGTGATCCAGTTCCTTACTCCAAGCCTGCTCTTCATTCTCATCTCTCCTTATAAGTGTGAGATTTTTTGAATTTGCGCTTTGTTATTTCAGATTCTCGTCGATTATGTTCAGGACAATATTTGCCGAGGTTTCAAGGTGCTCAGCAGTTATGTGCTCATAGGGGCCGTGGCAGGAGTAGCCGCCGGTGCCGATGTTGGGGCAGAGCAGGCCGCGGAAGGTGAGCTGCGAGCCGTCGGTGCCGCCGCGGACAGGCGCGGTGACAGGCTCGATGCCCTCGCGGCGCAGCGCGCGCTCCGCAAGCTCGACGATCTCCATGTGTTCGCCGATAAGCTCGCGCATGTTCCTGTACTGCTGGCGCACGGTCAGCTTCGCGGTGCCCTCGCCGTACTTCTCGTTTATGAGCTTTTCAATATGCTCCATCGTCTTTATGCGCTGGTCGAAGGACGCGGCGTTATGGTCGCGGATGATGTAGCTCAGCATCGCCTTTTCTACCGTGCCGCTCATGTCGGTCAGGTGGAAGAAGCCCTCGTAGCCCTCGGTGTGCGCCGGAGTGTCGCCGGATGGGAGCATGGAGTTTATCTCCATGGCCACGAGGCTTGCGTTTATCATCATGTTCTTCGCGCTGCCCGGATGGATGTTGAAGCCGTTGACCTCCCACTTCGCCGACGCGGCGTTGAAGGTCTCGTAGTTTATCTCGCTCAGCTCCTCGCCGTCAACGGTGTAGGCAAAGTCCGCGCCCAGCCGCTCAAGGTCGAGCAGCGCTGCGCCGTGGCCGATCTCCTCGTCGGGCGTGAAGCACACGGCAACGCGGCCATGCGGGCGCTTCTCGTTTATGATGCGCTCAGCGGCGGTCATTATCGCGGCGATGCCCGCCTTATCGTCTGCGCCGAGCACGGTCGTGCCGTCGGTCGTGATAAGGGTTTGACCCTTGAGGGATGGCAGATGCGGGAACTTTTCGACCGTCAGGCTGCGCCCGCTCGTGCCGAGGACGACGTTGCCGCCGTCATAGTTCTCGATGAGCTGCGGCTGAACGTTCTCGCCGGGGAAGTCGGGTATGGTGTCAAGATGGGCGATGAAGCCGATGCAGGGCTTGTCCTCATAGCCCTCGCTCGCGGGGATGAAGCCGTAAACATAGGCGTGCTCGTCCTCATATACGCCCTCCAGCCCAAGCGCGCGCATCTCGTCGGCCAGCATGTGGCACAGTGTGAACTGGCAGTCGCTGCTCGGTACGCTCTCCGAGGTCTCGGAGCTTGCGGTGTGGGTCTTGACGTAGGTGATAAATCTTTCGTAGGCTTTCATGTGCTTTCTCCTTATGTAAAATTGTTGAATATACGTTTTTTCCGCGTCACTTCAATATTTCCGCGTAGACGAAAAGCCGTCCTTTGCGTGAGGTGCCGCCGGTGCCGGTGACGCTGCCCTTGCCCGCGCCGCGCAGGGAAATTATATCCCCCGCCGATATCTGCGCGTCGGGCTTCTCGGTCGGTTCATAGTTGAGGCTGACATTGCCGAGGCGTATCTCCTTCGCGGCCTCGGTGCGGCTGAGGTCAAACATTCCCGCCGTCACCGCGTCAAGCCGCATCGACATGACGGAAAAGCTCTTTTCCTTCACCTCGCGCTTCGCCTGCGGAACGTCCTCCGGCACGATATTCTCCGCCGTGACCCCGCAGCGTCCGACCTTGTCGATACTCAGCAGGTGCCGGTGCACGCTGGGCAGGCAGAAGATATACGCCGTGTCGCCCATGACGCGGATATCGCCGACCCACTCGCGGCCGACGCCCATGCCCAGCACCGCGCCCATATAGTCCCGATGCCCCGGCTCACCGAAATGCGCGGTCAGCTTTATCGCCGCGAAGTGCTCCGACGGGTCAAAGTCCTCGGCGCTCATATATTCCGGCAGGAAAAACGCCGCCGTCCGCTCGCAGTCAGCTCCGCCGCCGGAAAACACCACGGTGCAGCCGCGCCGCTTCGCCCATTTCTCGGTCTGATACCGCTCGGCGGGGCTGAGATACCCGCTGGAGCAGACCGTGCCGCTGCGCTCGGCGCGCTCGCACAGATCCTCCATGCGGCGCAGAAGTTCATTTTTCTCCATTTTCAGTTCTGTCCAGTTCCAGTCTGTATTTATGTGCGCCGTAGTTCGTCTTTTTCAGCAGCGCGTCTATCTGCTCCAGCACGTCCCGCACCTCCAGCGCAAACTCGTCCGACGAGGTGCGCAGGACGCCGGAACGCAGCGCCGAGAGCCTGATGAGATTGTCGTTCGTGACGACGCGGACGTCATAATTCTTTCCGATGTTATCTGCAAAGCGCTCGATATACGCGTCCGCCGTCTCGCCGTCCTTGGTGAAGGCGACGTGTATATTGTGGTACTCCTCGCGCGAGCCGGGGTTGCCGGGGGTGCGGAAGCCGTCAAACACCAGCACCAGCTCGCGTTTTGTAAAGCCGCAGTAATTCGACAGCATATCCATCAGCCGTCCGCGCGCAAGGCCAAGCTTTTCCCGCGCAAGCGCCGAAAGCTCCTGCGACGCGAAGATGAGGTTATAGCCGTCTACTATTATATACTGCTTCTTCGGCGGCACGATCGGTCGCGCAGGCGCGGAGTTCACCGCCGGCGCGCGGTATTCCGGCCGCTTTATGGGGCCGAACTCGCGCTCCATTATCGCTTCAAGCTCCCGCTCGTCGATGCTGAGGCTGCGGTACCGCCTGACCGGCGCGGGAGTCTCCTGCTTTTTCAGGCAGCTTTCAAGGTGCATGTATTCCGGAACCTTGTCCCAGCGGACGTTGAAGCCGCCGCCGTGGGCGCAGAACACGGAATCTGCAGTGTTCTCCACGTCGCTCTCCGCGTCGTAGCCCATCTCCACAATAACATCTTTTTCGTTGTGACACGGGCGGTATCCCTCCACGCGGCAGGAAAATTTGCCGCGTCCGCCGGAATATGCCGCCACTTCGCTTACGTAGCCGTTCATCTCCGACACTGGCGCGCTGCCCTCGATGCGCAGCATTCCGCCCGCGTCGTCAGGCCCGGACATCTGGCGCACGTCGCTTATCGCGCGCCCTATCAGCTCCGGCGGCAGCTCTATCGAAAACGCGTACCACGGCTCGAGCAGCACCGATTTTGCCTGCATGAGCCCCTGCCGTATCGCGCGGTAGGTCGCCTGACGAAAGTCTCCGCCCTCGGTGTGCTTCAGGTGCGCCCGTCCGGCGGCAAGCGTCATCTTCACATCCGTCAGCGGCGAGCCTGTCAGCACGCCAAGGTGCTGCTTTTCGAGCACATGGCCGAGTATCAGCCGCTGCCAGTTGCGGTCAAGCCCGTCTTCCGGGCAGATGCTGTCCACGACTATGCCGCTGCCGCGCGGCATAGGCTCCATTATCAGATGCACCTCCGCATAATGGCGCAGCGGTTCGAAATGGCCTACGCCCTCCACGGTGTCTGCAATGGTCTCCTTATACATGATGCGCCCCGCGTCAAGCGCGACGTCAACGTCGAAACGCTCCTTGACAAGCGCGCGGAACACCTCCGCCTGCACCTTGCCCATAAGCTCAACGCGTATCGCCCTGCCGCGCTCATCCCAGCGGATGTGCAGCTGCGGATCCTCCTCCTGAAGCTGCATCAGCTTCGGCAGCATCACGCGCGGATCCTCCGTCGGCGGCAGCAGCAGACTGTAGCTCAGTACCGGCTCCAGCACCGGCTCCGCCGAGACGTCCACCTCCGCGCCCAGCCCCTGACCGGGGAAAGTCTCGCTCAGGCCGAGCGCGGCGCAGATCCGGCCGGGCTTCACCGTATCGACGGCCTCGTATTTTATGCCGGAATATATGCGCAGCTGACTGATCTTCTCCTCATGCTCCGCGCCGTCCTCGCCCGCGTAGCGGATAAGCTGCCGCACGGACAGCTCCCCGCCGTTCACGCGGAGGAAGCTCAGGCGCTTGCCCTGCGCGTCGCGCGCGATCTTATACACCCGCGCGGAGAACACGTCTCCCGCCTCGGTCGGTATCGCGTATTCGTCGATGGCCTGCATGAATTCTTCGACGCCCTCGGTGCGAAGTCCGGAGCCGAAGAAGCACGGGAACACGCGCCGCGCCTTTATCAGCTCCGCGACCGTATCGCGGCTCAGCTCCCCGCAGCTCAGATATTCGTCCATCGCGGCCTCGCCGCACATGGCGAGCCGCTCATTGAGCGCGGCGGCATTTTCCCCGAAGTCCACACACTCCGCGTCGAGCCGCCGTTGCAGATCTGCCATCAGCGCGGCTCTGTCACAGACGGGCAGGTCCATCTTGGTCACAAATATGAAGGTCGGTATCCCATAACGCCGCAGCAGCTGCCACAGCGTCTCCGTGTGCGCCTGCACTCCGTCCGTCCCACTGATGACGAGAACCGCGTAATCCAGCACGCGCAGGCTGCGCTCCGTCTCGGAGACGAAATCGACGTGCCCCGGCGTATCCAGAAGCGTAACGCTGCTCTGCGGCAGATCAATTACCGCCTGCTTTGAGAATATGGTTATGCCGCGGGAGCGCTCGATCGAATGCGTGTCGAGATACGAGTCGCGGTGGTCAACGCGGCCAAGCTTTTTGATTTTTCCCGAAAGGTACAGCATGGCCTCGGACAGCGTCGTTTTCCCCGCGTCCACATGAGCCAGAATACCTATAACAACATTTTTCTTCATGGGTGATATTTTACCAGTGTTGAACAAAAATATCAAGGATAAGTAAACGCGCCGCCCTCCTGCCGTATAGGGTTACATAACATGTCATCGCTATGCATACGTTCTGTAATTGCGCGCATATTTTTATGATATTTTTTTGCAACTATGACTACCATTTTTGTAAATGCTGTGATATAATTACTTGTCATAATATATAATGCTTACAAAATGCCTTAACAGGGGGAAATCACATATATGAAGAAGATACTTGTTCTGGAAGACGAAGCAAATATCCGCAGCTTTGTGGTCATCAACCTGCGCCGCAGCGGCTTCGAGCCGATAGAGGCCGAGAACGGAGAAATGGCTCTTGAAAAGCTCAAGCAGAACCCCGACATCTGCCTTGCTCTGCTGGATGTCATGCTACCCGATATCGACGGGTTTGAGGTCTGCCGCCGCATCCGCGCGACCGGCTCCAAGATGGGCATCATCATGCTCACGGCAAAAAGTCAGGAGATCGACAAGGTCACTGGGCTTATGACCGGCGCGGACGACTACGTCACCAAGCCCTTTTCCCCCGCGGAGCTCACAGCGCGCGTCGACGCGCTCATCCGCCGTCTCGGCGTTGACGAGGAGGAGAAGAACTCCGTTGAGATCGTCAGCGGCCCGTTCGTGCTTAACGTCCGCAACCGTACCCTTGAAAAGAACGGTCAACGCCTGAAGCTGACCCAGATAGAATACCTGCTGATGAAGCTCTTCATGGAGAATCCCGGCAAGGCCATGAGCCGCGAGGACATTCTCTCCGCCGTGTGGGGCAGCGAGTTCGGCGGCGAGCTCAAGACCGTCGACGTCAACATCCGCCGCCTGCGCATCAAGATAGAGTCCGACCCGACAGAGCCTGAATACCTCACCACCGTCTGGGGCTACGGCTACAAGTGGGGCTACTGAGCCAAGCGGCGCAAAAATCCATCACTGCAAAACGGAAGTATTATGAATGTTTAAAGACCTGAAAACTCAACTGTTTGCCTCCAGCATGGCGGCAATAGTCCTGCTGCTGCTCGCGGTATGGTTCATCACCCGCGCGATATACACGCCTGCGATAATCATCATCGTTCTGATGTGCATCTTCCTCGTCGGCGTGAACCTCTGGTTCTCGCGCTTCGTGTCCGAGCCTATCGAGAATCTCACTGAGGCCGCGCGCCACATCGCCGCCGGCAGCTACGGAGTCAAAATTGAAAAGACCAGCGAAAATGAGCTTGGCCGCCTTACCGACGAGCTGAACAGCATGTCGGAAAAGGTCGCCGTGGCGGAGAAATCGCGCACGGAGTTCATCTCCCAGGTGTCGCACGAGCTGCGCACCCCGCTCACCGCGATAACCGGCTGGGCGGAGACGATAGCCTTCGACGAGGCCGTGCAGGGCGACTCGCTGCGCGGGATAAACATCATCTCCAAGGAGGCCGAGAGGCTTACGGGCATGGTGTCGGAGATGCTGGAATTCACCCGCATACAAGACGGACGCTTCAATCTCCGAGTCGAGCTTATCGACATCGCCGCCGAACTTGAGGACGCGATATTCACCTACGGTGAGCTGATGCGTCAGGCCGGTATCGAGGTGAACTACACCCAGCCCCCCGCTGAGATCCCGCTCATCCCCGGCGATCCGGAGCGGCTGAAGCAGGTGTTCCTGAACCTGCTCGACAACGCCGCGAAGCACGGCGGGGACGGCAAGAAGGTCGACGTCGCGCTCACTGCCGACGCCGCGGGCGTACATATCAGCATCCGCGACTATGGCCGCGGCATACCTGAGGGCGAGCTGCCGCACGTCAAGGAGAAGTTTTATAAGGGCAGCTCAAAAAATCGCGGCACCGGCATAGGTCTTGCCGTGTGCGACGAGATAATCACGCGGCACAGCGGCGCGCTCGAGATAGAAAACGCGGAGGGCGGCGGCTGCATCGCAAAAATAACTTTACCTATCAGTAACTAAGGAGAAAGCATGGCAAATAACAAAGACTGCGGCTTCCGCACCTCGATAGGCGGACAGGCGCTCATAGAAGGCATACTCATGCGCGGCCCGAAGAAGCAGGCCATCGTCTGCCGCACGGCGGAGGGGCTTGTAGAAAAGGTCGATGAGCTAAAGCTGCTAAAGGACAAATACCCGATATTCGGCTGGCCGTTCATCCGCGGCTGCGTGACCTTTATCGACTCCATGATAAAGGGCATGCAGGCGCTCACCTACTCCGCGGAGCTTGTGCCCGTTGAGGATCAGGAGCCGGACAAGCTCGACCAGTGGATTGAGAAGCACTTCGAGGCCGAGAAGGCGTCGAAGATAGTCAT